>Ga0256404_1010452_pt1 | contig 12816 bp, 11 predicted proteins | sample RumenRJG_01DNA_FD_185990 | JGI IMG/M metagenome (GOLD analysis project Ga0256404, IMG submission 185990) | Bovine rumen microbial communities from Lethbridge, Alberta, Canada - RJG_01 | ecosystem: Host-associated > Mammals > Digestive system > Stomach > Rumen | place: Canada: Alberta | collected...
TGAATACAGCGGTATCCAAAAGGAGATTGAAAAAGCGGCTTTAAAATTCGGCGCTGAAATCATACTCCCTGAAATAGACCTCGATTTTATCAACGAGGCATATGAGAAATTCGGTTTCTCAGCTCAATCTTCAAGTTTGAAATTAATGATTGCAAGGGCGATGTCTATTGTTGAAGGAAAATGCAAGCCTGATGCAGTATTCATTGCAACTTGTTTCAGATGTGCTGAAGGAGCACTTGTAAGAAATGAAGTAAGACGTTTCATTCAAAACAACACACGCATTCCTGTTGTCACATATTCATTTACTGAAAGAACAAAAGCTGATGAATTGTTCATTCGTATGGAAGCGCTGGCAACCACTGTAACACGCAGAAGCATTCTGGCTAGAGAAAAGCAGGAGGGTCTCACCCTTGGTCTTGACTCTGGTTCCACTACTACAAAAGCTGTATTGATGGAAAACAACAAGGTAATCGGTACCGGATGGACATCAACAAAGGATATTATTGAATCCGCTAAGATTGCAGCTGATGAAGCCTTTTCAAACAGCAATTACGGCTGGGATGACCTCGATGGAATAGGAACAACAGGTTACGGCAGATTCACAATGGGTCAGGAGTTCAAGGCCGAGCTTGTGCAGGAGGAATTGTCTGTCAACGCTAAAGGAGCAGTATATCTGGCAGATTGTCAAAAAGGAGAAGCCACTGTTCTGGATATCGGCGGTATGGACAATAAGGTTATCACTGTAAATAACGGAATACCTGACAACTTTACCATGGGAGGTATCTGTGCAGGTGCATCCGGAAGATTTTTAGACATGACCAGCCGTCGTCTGGATGTCGACATCACCGAACTCGGACCTCTTGCGGTTCAAGGGGACTGGAGAAAAGCTTCCTTAAACAGTTACTGTATCGTATTCGGTATTCAAGACCTGGTAACCACCCTTGCAGCTGGTGGAAGCAAAGCGGATGTGGCTATGGCAGCATGCCACTCAGTATCCGAGCAGGTATATGAGCAGCAGCTTCAGGAAATCGATATACGCGAACCTTTAATCCAGGTAGGAGGAACCAGTTTGATTTCAGGTCTTGTTCAGGCTGTAAGTGAAACTTTAGGTGGAATCGAAGTAATTGTTCCAGAATACTCACAACACATTGGTGCTGTAGGTTCCGCACTTCTTGTATCTGGTATGGGACATAGGAATGAACAATAAGTTTCTTTAACTTTAGTTTTTAAGAAGTGATTTTTATGTATATAGAATCAAACGATCCGGATGGAGCAGAAGTCTACGACATGATCATCAAACAGATTTTTCAAGACCTGGCACTGCCTCCTTCCATTGCAGACATGAAAGCCTATGTCAATCCTGAAGAGGTCTTCATCATTCTTGCAATCAAAATGAGAAAGACTTCAGCGGAAACTCTCTTGAAGCAGGTTGCTGATGTTAAATACGACAAGGATGAAGATACAACAACTGTGTTGATCAATAATGAAACCTTCCTTCCAAACATCTTGAAGAAGCTTTGGTATGAGCTTGGACGTGAAAATGTCCACCAGCCAAGCAGATATGTGCTTGTGATGCAAGGAATGTTGGACCTTGAGAATCTGGTGGTTGACAATCCTTATGAGAATCTTAAAAGAAGAATCTACGATGCGGTATTTAGAATAATTCCTGAAGGATTCAAGATTATCAAGGACATGTCTGAAGGTGACATTGTTGCTGTTGTCGCAACTGACGAGCTTATTCAAGACCGCTGGGTTGAACAAGCCCGCGGTTATATTGAAGAATTGAAAGTTGATAAATTTTATATTTAAGCAATATGAAGCCTTAGTGCTTCAATATTCTATTTTTTGATTATTAATTATAATTTAATAGAATTTCATTGAACTTAAGATTGTTTTATGGTATAGAAACATTTAAATAATAAGTTGACTCATATAACTATAGTTATTAGTTTTCGGATGTACGAATAATGATTTTTCTTTTGGATGTTAATTTTTCATTATTCATTTGATGTTGAAATCTAGATTAAGGTAATTTTGATTAAAATATAATTATTAAACCATAAAATCAATTTATTAAGACTACGGGGATATAAAAATGACAGAGACAAAAAAATACAAATGGGTGAATGAGAAATCCGGTGGATTCAGCGAAGCAGAGGATATTGCCCAGAGAAATCATATTAACCTTCATGACAAGGATGCTGGATGGAGTGAAAAAAAGAAACATGCAATGAGTCCTAAATTTGCTCATATTACAAAAGTGCACCCTTGTTATAATGAGAAATTGCACGACAAGGTAGGTAGAGTTCATGTTCCTATTGCTCCGAAATGCAATATAGGATGCAATTTCTGTATCAGATCAATCAATGGGGATGAAAACAGGCCTGGCGTTGCAGGTGAGATATTAAGTGCTGATGAAGCTGTAGCACATGTTGAAAATGTAACTTCAGAGGATTTGCCTATTTCAGTTGTAGGTGTGGCTGGCCCTGGAGATTCCCTGGCAAATGATGCAACATTTGAATTCTTTGAAAAAATCACTGAAGAAAAGCCGGAAATGATTAAATGCATGAGCACAAATGGATTGCTTCTTCCAAAGTATGCTGAGAGAATAGCAGAACTTGGCATAGATACTCTTACTGTTACTGTAAATGCTGTTGATCCTGAAATAGGCAAAGACATTTATGGATTTGTAATATATGAAGGAGAAGTATATAAAGGCAGAGAAGGTGCTGAAATCCTTTTACGTAATCAATTGGAAGGAATCAAGAAGGTTACAGACCTTGGAGTTGTTGTAAAGGTCAATACTGTTTTGATTCCTGGTGTAAACGACCAGCACATCGTGGAAATTGCCCAAACCGTCAAGGATTGCGGAGCAAGCCTGATGAATGTTCTGCCGCTTATTCCATTGAACAAATTCAAGGACACTCCAAGACCTGACTGTGCAATGATGGAAGACGCCCGTGATTCTGTAGAAGAGATTCTGCCAGTATTTAGAGCCTGCACTCAATGCAGGGCAGACGCTTATGGAATTCCCGGGAATAAGAAGCATGATCATAACTTAGGTCATGGGACAGCTCCTCAAAGTCACTTTTAAGTGATTTTCATTATTTTTTTAAAATAGGATTTTTTATTCCTATTTTTTGCTATTTTTTATTTTCACTTGTTTTTTTTTAGGGTATTTTATTTTCACTTGTTTTTTTTTAAGTGTTTTTTCTCTTTTTTGATTTTTCTATTTTTAAAGTCTTTTTTTTATTTTTTGCTTATTTCAAAGCATGCTATTTCTTTTTAGTTTTCATAAGATTTTATTGGAATTTTTTCTTTTTTATAACTTCAAATACTCATTGCATGTATGGGTATAGAAACTGTTTTATTTGCGATATTTAATTAATTTCTTAATGTAAAAAATATCAAATTAATATAAAAAACTTTATATTAATGAAAGTATAAACTATAATTACTACTCGATAATTAAATATATTCATATTGGAAAAAAATATTGAAAAATTGTTAAGTATTAGCTAATATTTTTTTAAGGTTATTCAATTTTATATTATTGGCACAATTTCTTTATACTGCATAATTGCATTGAATATTAATTAAAAATTTAAAAAATTATTAGTTGATATGTAAAAATAAATTTTCGATTGATTTTCAAATTTTTAATTATTGATTTACTTGTAGTAAGATTCCTAAAATATTAAAGAGGAGAACAATATGAAAAATATGAAAAAAATATTACTTGTTGCTGTTATAGCTTTAATAGCTGTTGTCTGCACTAGTTCTGTAGTAAGTGCCGGCTTCTTTGACTTCTTAAGCCCTAATGCTGGAGATGACTCAGAAGGAGAGGTTAACTTAGCTGCTGCAGCTAGTTTAAAAAATGTTTATGATGAAAAATTAATCCCAATGTTTAATGAAAAATATCCTAATATAAAAGTAACTCCTACCTACGCTTCAAGCGGAGACCTGCAAACCCAAATCGAAAACGGTCTGGAAGCAGATATATTCATGTCAGCATCCAACAAGCAGATGAACGCTTTAGCAGATGAGGATTTAATTGACAACAGTACCAATGTTCAAACTTTAGAAAACAAAGTTGTCTTAATTGTTCCTAAAGATTCAGATTCCAACATAACTTCATTTGAAGATTTAAAAGATGTTGAAGGAACCATCGCTATCGGTGACCCTGAATCCGTACCTGCTGGTCAATATGCTAAAGAAGTATTAACCAATCTCGGAATCTGGGACTCTGTTGAATCCAAATTATCATTAGGTACTGATGTTACAGCTGTATTAAACCAAGTAGCTCAAGGATCTGCTGACTGCGGTATTGTATATGCTACTGATGCTAAATCCAACGAAGATGTAAAAGTAATTTGTGAAGCTCCTGAAGATGCTTTAGATACTCCTGTAATTTACCCTGTAGCTGTAGTCAAAGACTCTAAAAACGCAGATGCAGCAAAGAAATTCATGGACTTCTTACAAACCCAAGAAGCTCAAGACGTATTTAAAGAATATGGTTTCACCATTCACGAAGAATAATTCGGGATTTTTCAATAAATAATTAATAGGATGGATAGATTTCATATCTATTCATATCATATTAATTATGCTTTGAGATTTTATATTTTATTTTCCTGCTTAAAGATGTTCTATTTTTTAAAATTTTAAGATTATAAATTCATTTTTTATATTTCATCAAGTTAATAAATTAATTCAATATTCCCAATTACTTTAAAAATTTTCATTTATCAATCATAAAAATAAATAGATTTAATAAGCTATTTGTAAATATTTATATTGTGGAGTTTTTTATATGATGGACTGGTCCCCTATTTTTATTTCAATGAAAACCGCAAGCTTGTCAATCCTTGTAACATTCTTCATAGGTTTGATTGTTGCTTGGGGCATTGTCAAGATGAAGAACGACAAAATAAAAATAGCGTTGGACAGTGTTTTCACATTGCCTCTTGTACTGCCTCCTACAGTAGTGGGTTTCTTCCTCTTATGGATATTCGGTGTTAGAGGGCCAATAGGGCGGTTTTTCATAGACTTCTTTGCTGTAAAAATAGCTTTTTCATGGTATGCGACTGTCATAGCTGCTGTCGTCATGTCTTTTCCTTTGATGTACCGTTCCGCCAGAGGGGCATTTGAACAAGTGGATACAAACCTGCTGGATGCCGGACGTACTCTGGGAATGTCTGAATGGAAAATTTTCTGGAAAGTGCTCTTTGCAAATGCATTGCCTGGAATAATCAGCGGAGGTATACTTGCCTATGCCAGAGGTCTAGGCGAATTCGGAGCAACTGCAATGCTTGCGGGAAATATTGCCGGACAAACCCGAACACTGCCTATGGCGGTTTATTCTGATGTGGCTGCAGGAAATATGGGAAGCGCATTTAATTATGTGGTGGTCATTGTCGTTATCGCATTCATAGCTATTTCCATTATGGATTATATTGCAATACGGCAGGACAGGCAGTGGAAATAATTAATTTTTGAAATGAATCTAAAGATTCTATTCAAGGTCTTTTATTTTTCAAAAGAACTTAATTATTTTTTTTACTTATAATATCTTATTGAATAAGTAAGATGCTATAAGTAAAAATTTTTTTCAACATCCTTTTTAGGAGAGGTATTATGAGCAACAAACTATTGAAAGTAAATATCCAAAAGGAGCTTAATGAATTTGACTTGAATGTTGATTTCGAATTGAAAAACAAGCGTTTGGGTATTCTAGGGCCATCAGGCTGCGGAAAAAGCATGACCCTTAAATCCATTGCAGGAATTGTCGACCCGGATAATGGATTTATAAGCTTGACTGGTGAAGAAGAAACCACTTATTTTGATTCAAGCAATAAAATTAATTTAAAGCCCCAGAAGAGAAATGTAGGATATCTCTTTCAGAATTATGCTCTTTTCCCTAATATGACTGTTGAGGAAAACGTTGCCTGTGGATTATCCAAGGAGGATGACGGCAAGAAAGTTTCTGAAATGATCAAGCGCTTTCACCTTGAGGGATTGGAGAAAAGATATCCTAGGCAGTTGTCAGGAGGCCAGCAGCAAAGGGTGGCTTTAGCTAGAATACTGGCATACAGTCCTGATGTCATATTGCTGGATGAGCCATTCAGCGCCATGGATACTTTCTTAAAAGACCAGTTGCGTATCGAGCTTCTTAATTTGCTGAGGGATTTTGAAGGATTTTCCATCATGGTCACCCACAACCGTGACGAGGCATTCCAGTTCTGTGATGAGCTCATCGTACTGGACAAGGGCAAGATCATTGCAAAGGGAGATACCTATGACATATTTGAAAATCCGAGAAAAGTTCAAGTTGCAAGGCTGACAGGGTGCAAGAACATTTCCGAAATTGAAATCATAGATGACCACCATGTCAGATCCCTGAACTGGGGGGTTACATTCGAAACTGCAGAAGAGGTGTCTGATAATATAACCCATATTGGAATAAGGGCTCATGATTTCCATGCCTGCAACAGGGAGGATATCAATGTTTTCAATACTGAAAATTCAATAATGGTGGAAAAGCCATTTGAATGGGAGATAACACTTGAAAATGGCTTGTGGTGGAAATACGACAAGGGAATCTACGAGCACGAATTTGAAATTCCGAAATATCTAAGTGTAAATCCTAAAAACATCATCTTGCTTGAAGATTAGTTTTTTTATATTTTTCTTTTTTCATTTTTTTTAGATTTATTTTTTCTAATTTTTCATTATCTTTTTTTTAAAATTCTCTATTTTCATTTTTTTAGATTTATTTTTTCTAATTTTTCATTATCTTTTTTTTAAATTCTCTATTTTCATTTTTTTAGAGTTATTTGTTCTAATTTTTTATTATCTTTTTTATATTTTAGTTTTATCATATTCACATCTTTTTAATCTAATTTTGTAAAATAATATTGTTTTCAAAACTTATTTGATTTTAGAGAATAAATGCAATTTATTCATTTTATTGGCTGAAAAATTTTGCAAAATTAAAAATATTATATGATGAATCTTATTTTAATAAATAACTATTTTTAATTTAAAAAATAAAATAATAATATAAATTTTTTCCAATAATTGCTATCAAATAGAAATTATTGAGTTGTTTTTTTAAAGATGATACTATGAAAACACTGGAATGGGAAGATAACAAATTAAAGCTTATTGATCAAACCAAATTGCCTGATGAACTGACATATATCTACTGTGAGACATATCAGGAGGTAATAGTGGCTATCAAGGACATGATTGTGAGGGGAGCTCCAGCTATTGGAGTTTCAGCTGCCTACGGGCTTGCTCTTGCAGACCTCTCAGGAGAGGATATGGAGAAAGCTGCAAAGGAAATGAGGGCGGCTCGCCCTACTGCAGTCAATCTCATGTGGGCTGTAGACAGGGTCATGGCATCCGATGACATACTTGAGGAAGCCCATAAGATGGCTGAAGAGGACATGGCAATGTGCAGAGCCATTGGCAAATATGGCGCCGAGCTTATCGACTATGGAGATACTGTTTTGACTCACTGCAATGCGGGAGCTCTTGCCTGTGTGGATTATGGAACCGCTTTAGGTGTTTTCAGGGCTGCACATGATGAAGGAAAGAACATAAACGTCTTGTGTGATGAGACACGTCCTAGGGGACAGGGCGCCCGCTTGAGTGTTTGGGAAATGCAGCAGGAGAACATTCCTGTAAAATTGATTCCCGATGTTGCAAGCGGCTACCTGATGAGCATAGGCAAGGTGGACAAGGTAGTCATAGGCGCTGACAGGGTGGCTTATGATGGAATTGCAAATAAAATAGGCTCTCTGATGGTTGCTCTTGCCGCAAAAAGATATGGCATTCCATTTTATGTGGCAGCTCCGACAAGCACATTCGACGACCAGATTTCAATTTTCGATACTGAAATCGAGGAGCGTTCCGCAGATGAGGTGACTCATTATGGAAGCTGCAGGATATGTCCTGAAGGCACTGAAGTAATCAATCCTGCATTTGATATTGTTCCATGTGACTTGATTAGTGGAGTGATTACTGAAAAAGGAGTGTTCTTATTAAATAATGAGTGGGAAGACTTCAAATACTTCCTTGAAAAAGAATGATGTTTTCATCATAGTTTGGAAAAATGATTTATTCTATTTAAAAGTTTATATGGAATTGGGGGCGTAATTATTAGCGAAGACAGTACAAAAGGAGTGGAAATCCTGCTTGGAGACCCTAAAGCAGCAATAAGAAGCTTGTCAGGACCGTTGGTTGTCTCCATGCTTATTACAAGCATTTATAATCTTGTAGATGGAATATGGGTTGCAGGCTTAGGTGCAGATGCACTTGCAGGTGTTGGATTTGTCATTCCTTTATTTTTAGTGCTCATCGGACTTGGAAACGGCCTTGGAGGAGGAGCCACAGCAGCTATTTCCCGCTATATAGGCGAAGGCAACAAAGCCAAGGCGGATAATGGTGCAGTCCATTCAATAATTCTAACCATCATCATTTCCATAATTGTAACTGTCCTCCTGCTTTTGGTTTTGGATCCTGTTTTGACAATCATGGGTGCTGCTCACACACTGCCATATGCTCATGAGTATGGCGTGATAATGTTTATGGGCACCATCCTTTTCGTGCTTCCAAATGCAATGTACGGCATACTCCGGGCGGAAGGTGATGTAAAGAGAACAATGTATGCCATGATTTTATCAGCCGTTTTGAATATTATTCTTGATCCTATTTTAATTTACGTGCTGGGCCTTGGAGTAGCAGGGGCTGCTTTGGCAACATTAATTTCAACAGGCTCCGTGCTTCTGGTTCTTTATTATTGGATGTTTGTAAAAAAGGACACTTATCTCAATCCCTACCTTTTCAATTTCAAGTTCAGCAGACGAATCAGCTTGGACATTCTTGGAGTGGGGATTCCAGCAAGTTTGGAGATGATTATGACAGCCACTTTCGCCGCGTTTTTTTCAGCTATTCTAGCTATTGTGGCAGGCACTGATGCTGTTGCCGTTTATTCAACAGGCTGGAGAGTGGTTAACATAGGCATGATGCCGACAGTTGCAATTTCAACAGCACTTGTATCTGTTGTAGGGGCTAATTTCGGAGCACGAAGATATGAAAATATTCGCATAGCTCAAAGATACAGCATTCTTCTTGCAGTAGCCTGTGCAGTTGTTGTCGGAGTTCTGATTTATCTCTTTGCTCCTCAAATAGTTTATGTATTCAGCTATTCAGACAACAGCGCTCATTTGGCTGCTCCAATGGCTGCATTTCTGGTGACAATGATTCCATATTTCATTTTCTCCGCCATAGGGGCTCCAGCAACACTGACATTTCAAGGATTGGGCAAGGGACTTACAGCAATGGTTCAAACAGTTTTCAGGCAGTTGATTTTTTCAATAATCTTTTCATATCTCTTTGCTATTACTTTAGGACTTGGAGAACATGGTGCATGGTGGGGAATAATTGCAGGGTCTCTGTGTGCATGCATGCTGACATTTGCATGGTCCAACTGGTATGTAGGCCGTTTAATAAAATATGGGAAAACTTAACTTGTTTTCACTCATATGAATAAAAGTAAAGAATATTTTTTAATATTTTTTAAGATTTATATAGTATCGGATAGAAATTATACTTGAAGACTGGATTTTTCAATTAGTAATTAATAATTTTATTTGAAGACTTGATTTTTCAATTAGTAATTAATAATTTTTAGGTGTTTTTATGGATGTCATAACATTGTCAAATCTCTCTTATGAAGATAAGATGGCTGCAATGGATAAGCGCATTTCAAGCAGGGCTTATTTAGATCAGGAAATCGAAGAAGAAAAAATAGATGCAATCAAGGAAGCTATTGATGAAATCAACAAGAACAATGAAAAGTTTTATCTTGAACTCCACGGCCCTTGTGAAGATGCAGGCAAGGAAGTTGGAATTTCATCAAGCATGTTTACAGGAACCTTTCACTACTATGTGACAATCTCCAGTGAAGTTAACTATCAGGCTCAGGAATACTATGGATGGTATGCTGAAGAGATCATTCTGCTTGCTTCTCACTTAGGCCTTGGAACCTGCTGGGTTGCAGGGACTTACAAGAAGGAATTAGTTGCAGATACCGCTTTGGAAGGTCAAAGAAATGATGCGATAATTCCAATCGGTTATGAAATGGAAAAAGTGCCATTAAAGCAAAGAACAATCAGAAGGACACTTGTCAGCCGCAATAAAAAGCCTAAAAAGCTTATTGACAGTGATGTGGCATTTGATGACATTCCTGACTGGATTAAAAAGGGTTTGGATGCAGTTATAGATGGGCCAAGCGCTATTAATCTGCAGCCTGTAAGCTTCTCTTACAAGGATGGTGTTTTGAGGGCTCATTTCGATGAGTCTGTTGGACGATGGGAAGCTGTTGATTTTGGAATTGCAAAGCTTCACTTCCACTTGGCTGTTGGTGAGATAGGCCACTGGGACGAAGGTCAGGACAGCATCTACCACTTGGATTAGTTTTTTTAAATTAGTTAATTTTCCCATTTTTTTAATTTTTTCTTATTTTTTTCGCGTTGTTTGCGTTTTCGCATTGTTTGTCTTTTTTATTTTTTTTAATTATTTCTGATTTTTTGTGTTTTTTGTTCTTTTTTTAATATTTATTTTAATAATTTTTATCTAATTTCATAGCTATTTTAACAAAATTTAAATATCTAAAAATTAAATTTTATTTATAAAAAATCTATTTTTTGTGATATAATGACAAAGTTATTAATCATCGGACCCATTACCAAAGATGTGAATATATATAATGGAATAACCGAATCTGCAGTTGGCGGAGCTGTTTATTACGAGTCTTTTGTTTTTGAAAATTTAGATATTGACCATGTTATTCTAACTACTTTAAACATGGAAGACTGGAATCTTTTAAATGATTTTCCAAACAAGGATAATGTTTTGGCAGTCATCAAGGATGAAACTCTTGTATTTGAAAATGAATATCTGGATGACAGCCAGAGAATTCAGAAATCCAATTTTGCCAATATTCCAATCACTCTCTCTAATTTCAAGGCAGTAAACATAGATATTGATGATTTCGATGCGGTATTGATTAATCCTCTTGTTTTAACAGACTTGGATATGGATTTGATTAGATATTTGAAAGAGTCCGATTTGCCTGTTTTCCTCTCACTTCAAGGCCTGCTTAGGGAAAAGTCTGAAGGAGGCAGGGTAAGGCAGGTAAAACCTGCAGTTTTAGATGAAATACTGGCTTATGTGGATGTTCTGTTTTTAGATGTTTATGAGGCCAGGTTTTTATATTCCGATTTATCAATTGAGGATGCTGCCAGAAGGCTGGCTCTCATGGGTCCTGATGAAGTCGTTATCACTCAAAATAAAGACGGATCTTTGATTTATAGGAATGGCGAGGAAAAGATTTATGATATAGCTCCATTTCCTGTAAAGGAAAAAATTTCTCCAACAGGTGCTGGAGATACTTATATGGCGGCATATGTCATCAAGCATATGGAAGACGGGGATGTTGTAGAATGCGGTGATTTTGCATCTAAAGTCGCTGCTTTGAAGCTGGAAAACGAAGGTCCTTTCAATAAGACATTGGATGATGTTTTAAATTTAAAATAAGTTATTATGTTTGAAGATTTAGTTTAAAATTTTAATAATCAATTTTAACTGTTTATTTTCATGTTTTAAGATTAAATTTAATATTATTAATAGTGTGATAAAATGGCTTTATTTGGAAAGAAAAATCAAAATCCTGAAGAAAAAGCGGCTTTGGATAAAATTAATGATTATATTGGAAAAATAACTTGCAAGGAAGAGCCGTTAGCTATTATTTCTGCTTTCACAAAACAAAATTATCTGTGGGCGGAAGCTCGAAAAAGGATGGTTGAAGAGACTTATTCGGGCATGCTTTCTGCAGACATGGTTGAAGACCGCTACTGCGAACTTGTCTCTGAAATCACAGGAGTTCCTTCAGACCGTGTTTTTAAAAGAAGGGCGGAGCTTAGAGGAGAAATTCTGGATGATGGAAATGCTGATGTTGAGGAAGAGACAGTTTCTGAAAGCCCGCCATCTCAAAAGAACAAGATTTATGTCATGAATGGAAATATCGTAACTCAAGGCACCAGTTTTACAGGAAAGCCTAAGGATGAAGTCATAAGATGCAAATGCGTTCTGGATGATGACAGTCTATTGATAGAGAAGAAATCATTGTTCACATCAAAGAGCAAAGGACTGGAGAAGGTTTATTACAATGAAATCCAAAGCATTGAATTTGTTCCTGGCCCTATCAACAGCATTCAAATCCTAACTCAATACGGCGAGACTTTAATCCAGCATATGAGCAAGGATACCCTGACAGGTTTTTACAATGGACTGATGGAATATTATGAAGCCAGCAGGGATGATGGTGAGATTTAGTTTTTTTCATCTTTTCATATTTTTTTTATTTTGAATTATATCTATTTTCTATTTTTTAAAAATTTAATAAAGCTTTTCAGCTGTTTCAATCATTATATTTTAATTAATTAAATGCTTTATTAAATTAAAGATTTTGTTTTTTCTTATGGTTTAATTGCTTATAGATTTAATTATATCATACAATAGATGTTCTAATCAATTTCTTATTTAATCCATATGCATTATTCAATTTAAATAATATAAAAACAATAAATAATGGTAATTAAAATTATTTTGGTGATTTAATGAAAGTATTTCTTATTAATGGAAGTCCTCATAAAAACGGATGTACAAATGAGGCATTGACTGAAATCAAAAACGAGCTTGAAAAGTGCGATGTCGACAGTGAGATTTTTTGGATAGGTACCAAAC
>Ga0256404_1010453_pt1 | contig 12816 bp, 10 predicted proteins | sample RumenRJG_01DNA_FD_185990 | JGI IMG/M metagenome (GOLD analysis project Ga0256404, IMG submission 185990) | Bovine rumen microbial communities from Lethbridge, Alberta, Canada - RJG_01 | ecosystem: Host-associated > Mammals > Digestive system > Stomach > Rumen | place: Canada: Alberta | collected...
TTATCGTCATCATTCTCTTCCAGTAGCTTGGTTCATTATCCATCGCACCCATCTTGGCTCGTCATTTCCCCATAAATCAAGAACAATAAGAAACCAAGCCCAGGGCAGGATGAACAGTACAAATACAAATTCCCAAAAAAGCATCCAAAGAAATTTCATGTTTATTTTACTTTATACGTTCTTTATTCCTTTATTTTTATGGGAACGAAAACATCATAACCGTCATCGTCCTGGAAATGGTTTATATCCTCATCATATGTGCAGCCGAACTTGGTGCGCTTATAGGTAAAAACTTTGCCGTTCCACACCGCTTCGCTTGCGTTCCGACAGTTTCCAATGTAAGTCTCCCCGATGATTAACTTGTCTTTCGGAATGGCCCCGCAACGGATAAAGTTAGGGATTACATACTTGTCATACAGTTCCTTGTCAAGAATCGGTGGCTCTGGTATGAATTCCTCTGTAAAAGGCTTCAGTTCCTCCAGCCACTTGATAATCTTCGGAATACGGTTCTCTCTTTCTTTCCGGAGCTTGTCATTTATTTTTTGTATGTTTTCTGGCGTTGTCATAACTTATTCAATATTAATGTATTCAAAGTCCGGCCTGTTCCACGGATAATTACTGTCCACCCAGGTCCTTTTCTCTATTGTTATCCTATTTGACGGGTGCTCTGGCGGGTAATAGATGTCCCCGTAAACTGCAACCGGCATATCATTCGGGTATTTCAATAATTCCCTAATGAGTTCTCCTACTGTCATAGCTTAAATTCTTCAATGTCCATTTCTGGTATCGGCATCCAAGCGACTATCCCGTGGCACACTTGTCCTTGATAACCACCAATCTGCTCGTACCCCCACTTTCCGTTCCTTGTCCAATCAACACCCGGGCCATACATTGAATCCCAGACCAGAACCCTCTCGCTTTCAGTCCACTCATGATGTCCCTGCATGTTGTCTGATTCGTACTTATGCTCTTCCGGCATCCGTTCGCTACACTTAATCCAATTCATATCACTTCTCATTATTTTCTATCCAGTTTTCGTATTTCAAATCCACACTGGTACAGTCTTTCTTACCTGAACCGTCTGAACCACCCCATCCGTAAATTGCGAGTGGTTTGGCTACATAATCGCTGTCAATGATGCAAAGCTCGGCATCCGGATTAAATTCAAATAAATCTTTTACTTTCATATTACTTATCCTTTTTTGTATTCTTCCAGTGCTTTTCTCTGGGCAGTTGTCAATTTGGACGGAACATCATATTCAATGAACACAACGTAATCACCGTCAGAGAACCCACGTCTGTTTGTCGGGTAACCACCACCGCCTTTCGTAAATCGTTCACCTGGCTGCGTGCATTCCCTGAGGTTGATGGTCCAGTCCTTTCCGTCAGGGCATTTTACTGTAACCTTTGTACCAAGCAGGGCATCAACGAAATTGACTTTCTCCGTGTGATAGATGTTTATATCGTCGTCCTGGGTCTGGAAATATCCTGGAACATCTTGCCTGACGGTTACATGCAACAGGAGGTCACCATTCTGCCATCCGGGACTTCCAGCGCCACCCATTCCGTTGTAAAGTATTGTCATTCCGTCTCTTATACCGCCAGGAAGTGTCAGTTTCATAGTTTCTTCCCTATCAACGAAGCCTGTTCCGTTACACTTCTTGCAAGGGTGGTCAATCTGCTTCCCAGTTCCGTGACAGTGAGAACAAGGTGATTGGAAAATTGTTTGCATATTCCCACGCCTTTCAACCCTTTGCTCCATTCCGGTTCCGTGGCAGTAAGGGCATTCGTGCTCATGTCCGTCCTCGCTACCGGTCCCCTTGCAATTCGGGCACTCAACTTTTTTCTTGACAGTTACTTCTTTTTCCAGTCCGGTCTTAAGCGACTCGGCGAAAGTGATTGTCACATATGCATTCACGTCTTCTCCTGGTTGTCCGTTCGGTCTTCCGCTTGCTCCGTGCCCCCTAAAACCACTGAAAAAGTCCCCGAAACCACCTTGCTGTGCTCTACGGAACATTTCGGCGAACGGGTCAAAACCTTCGTCACCAAATCCCTGTGTATCATCAACGCCTGAGTCGTATTGTCTGCGTTTCTCTTCGTCTTCAAGAACGCCATATGCCTCGGCTACCTTCTTGAACTCGTCTTCGGCTTTCTTCTTCTCTTCCTCGGTTCCATTAACCCATCTGTCCGGGTGCCATTTAAGGCAAAGAGACCTGTATTTTTTCTTGCAAACCTCTTTAAACTGGTCGTTTGGAAGATTTCGTTCTTCGTCCGTAATCCCTAACGTTTTATAATATCCCTTAACATCCATTTTTTATTTCAGTTAAAAGTTTTTCTTTGTCTCGTATAACCGGTTCAAAATATTCTAACTCGCCGGTAAGATTTGTATAATACAACACTTTTATTCCGTGTTCGTTACAAAGTTGTTTTTTCCTTTTGTCTCGCCTTACAATATCTTCAATGCTCTTACTGTAAAAAGTGTGGCCAACAAAATGTTGAGCCCCATTACATTCAATCGCAACCCCATAGTCTGGTAAGAAAAAGTCCATACTGAAATGACTTTTTCCGTCAATTAAGAACTTTGGACGATACTGATGAATATAATTGAAACCATTTTCTTTCAGCCAATCTTCAATATCGTTTTCCATCCACGAACGCCTGCATTTTGGACAACCCTTACCTTGATGATGGTCATATGCCAATTGTTCAAAATCTCCGTGGATTGGGCAAGTTATCGTTACTTTCCGTCTGTGCCCACGATATATGGTTTTCTCATAGGAATATCTGTCCCCGTGTATCTTTCTAACCTCTTCTACCCACACTTCTGTTGGCTTAGTTCTTTCCTTACCAAGTTTTTCTCTTGAACATAACTTACAACCGTGGGCTTGATTTATGTGAGCGTCTGGAGTCATCCGAAATTCCCCATGTTTAGGGCATATAATACAAACTTTGGTCTTGTTATTTATATATTCTACTTTGGAATAGTCATACTTATCTCCATGAATTTGTCTTGCTTTTACTATAAACTCTTCTTTTGTCATTCTTCTTGGCATATTTTTTCCTTTTTACATATAAATATTTCGTTATTTGCAAAAGGATGCCATTTTATTGCTATACACTGCAAAAACAGTGCCAAACTATTCGTAGTCTTTGTATTTAACAACTATTACTCCATCCTCAAGTGTTTCGTTTTTAGATGTAATAATATGTTCAAAGCCAAGCTCATTCAAAATGTTTATAGTATTCTCGAGGGATACTTTAAGATTTTCTTTATATTTTTTCATTGCAACACCATTACGAATAGTATTGAATTCTACAACGACGGTGTCTTTTTTCCCGGCAACATTTTCAAAAACATTGAATTCGTGCGGCCAGTTTTTACCGTTGTTAAAAATAGTTGCAGCATACGTTTTTGAATCTTGGTCTGAATTATAATAACGAACACTGTCAAACATACTTGTTTTTACCGTTGCTGTTTTTTGAACGATATCGCCTTTCTGTCCAATAATCACTACTGGATTTTTCCCACTGGCTAATCCAAATAGTGCTTTAAGAGAATCTGTTAACGGTTTCTCAATAACTGTAATGGAGTTAACATCAATAGCCGGTTCAAATGGGTCTTCACTCCGTAGAAAATAACGATATGTTTGTAAAATAGACTTAATGTGTGGTGTGGAATAACTAACATAACGCACGTCGCCATTGCCATACTCAATAGTTTCATCTTTTAAAAAGTTAAAGTCGCCGCAATAAATTTCTAGGTGTTTATATTTTTTACCCTTAAACCATGCCAAAATCTCATCCAGGTTGCTATCGTGCGTACGCTTGGTTTCATATACAGGCTCATCACCAATATAGTAACCGGTTTTAACTTTTCTTACCCAAGTTGTGGAAACGTAACCATCAGACAATATAAGGGTGTTTTTGGTCCGTTCCAACAAATCTTTCAACTCCTCTTTTTCCGGCCCATCTTCAGTCTTTGCAATTGCTTCTTCAATAAGCTGTATTTTTAGCTTATAAGTGCGGCTTTGCGCATTACTTTCAGTAAAGCCAAACAGAAATAAAACAATAAACAAAAAAACAAATCTTTTCATTTTTAATCTCTTTTCCTTCCTATACTGCAAATACCGTGCCAAACTTGAAAAATCTGCATAATTTCAAAGGTGATGAAATTATGCAAATTCATTGAAACTACTTCTCCCTCAGTCTTTTCAGAACTTCAAACAATCCGTTATTATTGGTAAAAACATCGGCCTCTTTCCCTATTTCAATTGCCTTATCCAAATCATAGTCAGGCAAAAGTTCCGGAAACGTACTTACGTGGTTGGCACAATCATAATCATGCCCATCTTTCAACGTAATCAGAAGGTTATCATAGGCAAACATCTCTGCAATGTCTTCTGTATCAAATATCACCGGTTTTTTATCTAAAAATGCATACAGTTTCATACTTTCTATAAACTTTACTCCATATTTTATTATACAGAAATCTTGTGACAATAACAAACGGCATTTCTCTGTCCTCGCACTATTTATCTACGGAATAATAGAATAGATAGATGCCTCAAAATATTAAGATAAATAACGTCCGTAGCCTTGATGCTAAAGTCCTCCTTGATGAGTATTACGATTTTATGCTGTACAAGGGGGAAGCATATGGTGGCGGTTCTGGCGATGAATGTCTTGCGGCTGATTTCAGTAAATTCAATATCGGAGAGTCCGGGAAAATATATTCGTTAAGTTCCTGGACCGGAGCCACTTGCGATGAAATTGACCTTGACGATATCGGTTTGACCGGCATTGACAACGGTTTCATCAAGTTCAGGAAAGACATGATATCAAATTATGATTTCTTGAGTATCCTGACCGGTTCAACATATCACATAGACTCGGCTGATACGAGGTTTTTCCTTTCTCCAGTAACCGGAAACACACTGGAATACATCTATCCAATGAGCGCTGTTACCGATGATGAGGGAAATGTTGAATATCTTTCATTTAATGGTGGTTTCTACCAAGGGTTCTATAAACTACACGGATTTGATTATCAGACACTTCCAACAAAACTTAATTACGGTTGGACATTTAACTTCAAACTAAGACCGAGATGCGATTACGAAACACTCCCGGGCACAATCAACCACAAGCACCCGGAAAACGAGGGAATGTTCTTCTATATGGGTACAAGGGCGGAGAACAAATTCTGGGAGTATTACCCGAACAGTTCAGTCTCAATGGAAGAGTTCATAGTGAAAAATGCCGATTCTGAGGGATATATCAGCAACGAGTGCGGCGACGGTGAAGTTTACGACATCTTCCATAACGACGTGGCAAATGCTGAATATCTCCAGGATGAGCTTCCGGAAAAACCAGAACCCGGATATTTCCTTGATGGCTATGCTGCGAGTGCGATAACTCCTGATTGTCCTTGTATTCAAGACCTTATGAGAAAGGATTGCCGATATTTCCCATTTGAATATTTCACGGATGACTATTTCTTTTTCAGCGACAAGGTTTCCAGTCCGTACAAGTATGAAGGGAACTACACCAGGCAGACTGTAACATATCAGGAGGTCGTCCAAGAGGTAAAGAAAAGCGGTTGCGGTTGCCAGCCAAGAAGCATCGTAAAGAAAACAATCACAAAGACTTATACATTGCCAAAGACTTCAAAGTGCGGTTGTCTCCCTATTGAGGAAAATAACTATGCCGCCGTATGCAAGACTTGTGAAGATTATTTCGCCGACGCTTACTTCAACGACCAATGTTATCACGGCCCGAAAGCGATAGAGCCTGATTTCCTTATGGAAGACGCAAAGATTAGTGAGAACGGCGACGGCATAACGGATTCAATCGGTCACCTTTTCAACCGTACTGGCTACTTTGAAATTACGACGGACAACAAGTTCCTTTTCTTCAACCACACGAAGACCGGATTCACCACCTGCAACTGGACAGAGGGTGCGCTCGTAACTTTCACTGGTAGAACCAATTGGAGCAACGCTAACTATTTCTTGTTGATGAACCGTACTTGCACAGGCTACACAACAAGCACGATACAGAAATATAATGAGGCGCACGAAAAGCCTTACGACATCTACAAAGATATCAAGAACAACGCCTTCGGTCTCAGAATTACCAAAGACGGGGCAATCGGTTATCGTTACGGAATACTTGACTGCGAAACATCAGCCGCAAACCACTATTCTATGGTTGAGGAATATAGCAAGAGTGGCATGGTCAAGTGTAACGAGTGGAACGATATCACGGTCAAGATTGCCGTTCTTAACCCGTACTATTCACAGATTCAGAGGTCGTATCAGCTCAGGGGTCTTTTCAGTGGGATGACATTCTGCGAAAATGCCGGAACAACTGGGTCTCATAGAATTAAAATATATGTTTATGTGAACGGGTACCTCAAGCTCGTATCAAAAGAACTTCCGGAATTCGCTTTCAGGGAGTTGAATGACGATTACCAGAAGCAAGAGGGCGTCCCGTACAGCATTTCCCTTGGTGGTGGAACACAGGGGCTTATGGAAACAATCGGTCCGGACTATATGAACGTCAGCCGATATATCCTTCCGCTTGAACGAGATTTCGGCGGGTCATTCAACGGAGACATCAAGTCTTTCAAAATGTATGACTGTCCGCTTAACTATTCCACAATCAAGGACTATTTATCTAAAAATAACTAAAGGAGAAATATTATAACAAATGGCTGAAATAGTACCTAATAGAGTGCCTTGCGGCAAGAAACCGACACCTACTCCTCCGCAACCGGAACCTACACCGGTAACATTGTGTGATATAACGGGTATCAAGTATTTCAAACTGCAAAGCCAAATTCCAGGCGATTATACAAAGAACTGCGGTCTGCTCGGTAATGAAATAGATGAGAACTTCTATTTCCTCCGCAGCATGGATATCAAGACCGGTTATACTGTTGTTGAAAATGACAGAAAATACCTCGTCCTTGAAAGAGTTAACTGCGGTCGTGAGATAAAGATTGACATCACTGATGAAGACGTTTATGACCACGGATTCAGGGTAGATGATGGCTATATCTATGTAAAATATCCGGACGGCCACGAAGACCCGATTAGAGACGGGGAAGGGAACCCGGTTAGATTCCTCGTAGAGGGTGACAACGTAAGAGTCGTTACTGATGCTTCAATAGATGGTGATGGCTCCTTTAAAAACCCTATCGGAATTGACCTCGCATACCGTACGGGAACATATGCACCGGCTGATTTCTTCGCCGACCTTACTTGTCCGGAAGAAACAATCAATCAATTTGAAAACATCGGCCACGGACACGCCGTTGTTACAAAAGAAAACATGAGCCGTTTCGGTGCCCTTTATACGTGGAGGCAGGCCATGGCAATCAATTCCGCCCTTACAAGAGAGGGGCGTGGATGGAGAGTGCCTACGAAAGAAGACTGGGCTAAACTGCTTAATTGGGCTGAGTCAAAACCGTCTCCTTGCATTGATTGTGAGGAAGTACCGGCAAATTACAACCACGACACTGACAAATCAGGTAACTTCGGTTGCAATGCTGGTGCCAGACTTAAGACCACAACTCTCTGGGAGAATAAGGAACGCAATACGGATGACTTCGGTTTTGCTATCTATCCTGTTGGTATCTGCCCTGAGGATTATAATACGAAGGAACCGAGCCAATACGGATTTACCGGTCTTTATAAGGTCGCATCATTCTGGACATCAAGCACTGGACATACCGGAGAACCTTATGTACGTACTTTCTCATACGGACACGATGACGTTGCTCAATTTACTGAATCACCAGTTAGAAGATTAAGCATACGTCTTGTCAGAGATATTGCTGAGGGTTATGACGTACAAGAATATGCAGAAATTCTCGGAAATTATGCACCGGTAATCCTTACAACCGACGGAAAACAGCAATGGACGCAATTAAACATTGACTTTACAAACTACGAAGGATACAAACCAGAAGAAGTCACTGTGCCGGAGGCTTGGAAAGATGTTAATACCGATATTCCGGCAATTGCCTATTATGAACTGAAATCTAGTGGCGATGTGTTCTATTATGATTTCGAGAACATGATTGATGAGTATGACCTTCCTTCATATGTTGACCCGGAGGAACTGCCGCTGTATGATTCAATTGAAGATGTTCCGGAACCGACAAGCGCTGACTCACAGTTTATTGCGGTTAACTACATCATAATTCTTGACGTGACCACCGAACCCAAGTTCTATTACAATGCTTGGGATGGAAACAGATGGCACAAGAAGATGATGCGCGAGGGTGAATCGGTCGTTCTCCTTTACGAAGATGTCGAAACCGAGTGTGATACCGCCGCAACCCCTTATGTTACAAGCGCCAACACAAATCACGAGTGGAGAGTGTTCGTAAATCCACAGACCGGGCTTGACGAACTTATTGACACTGTTGAGGCACTTAAGAGGGAGATGAGGGGAGAGTTCAGGGAAATCTGGGAACACATTTCAGGACTTACCGAAAATCTCAACAACCTTAGTGGTTTCGTTGGTGATATGTACGATGAAATGCAGAGTGGTTTCAGTAGTGCATTCACAGCAATCAGTGACCTTCAAGACGAGCTTGATGTTGTTGAAGCCTCTGTCGGTCTTTCTGGTGACGGTACATTCATCGTAATTCGTGAAAGCGGAATTACTGCAAGCGCCGAAACAATCGCAGATGCCATTGGTTTACTTGATGACGCCCTTGTTGAAACCATTGAGAATCTTGACATCCTCTCTGGTGTAGTTGAAGACATTGCTGAAAAGGTTGATTCACTCCAGGAAGAGGTTGACAACATTGAGGACGGCGTTGGTCTTTCATCTGCCGGTACTTACGAAATGAAGACCGACACTCACTATCTTAACAGTGCGATAACGGTTGAGGGTGAGATTGCAATTCTTGACGATGTTGCGTTCTCTGCAATGACTGAGATTGAGGAACTTCAGAAAAAGACCATTGAGCCTCTTGATGACTCCATTACAGTTGTTGTTTCTGGTTACTCAACTTTAATTGGTGTTAATATTGACGAGAACGAACTTCACCTTAAGATTGGTGATGGAACAGACCAGGACGGTGATGGTGTCCCTGAGCTTGGCCTTTGGTTTGATGGAAACTTCGGACTTAAAGACGAGAACGGCGATGAGATTCCCGACGAGGACGCATACAACTATGACTAAACCAGCTACCCAAGCTATTTTCTTGACCACGGTTGTTTTTTTGACTTCCGTGGTCTTTTTTAATGGTTTAACGCGCTATTTATAGCATATAAAACACAAGAGAAATGAAAAACAGATTACAATTCAACCGAATCCCTGCACTTTTCGCTTCTGGCGTAACCTATCTTAGTGGCACTACTATGGGTGTCAGCGGAAGAGAGAAGGCAACCGAAGCCCTTGAAGCATTTGTCAAGAGGCGCGATTTCATACCTCTCATTGGTGAACCTATTGTTGTCAGGTATATTGACGACAAGGGTAAGAAACAGGCTATGCTTGCCATCGGTAAAGCAACTGGTTCTACTGAAAACGATACGCGAGGTATTGAGTATCATATCATTGATACTGCTAAATTACAAGAGGACATTGACCTTGCAAACGAACATGCAGCAGAGGCCCTTGAACTTGCTTCCGGTGCCACTAAGGATACAGCTGACTATCTTACCATTCTTAAGAATATGATTGTCAGTGGTATCGGTCTGACTGACGGTTCTTATTTTGACAATAATGGCCGTTGGGACAGAGACCCTTCCCATGTAGGCCTTTACGACGCAATTGAAAATGCTAATTTCATTGGTGAGGCTACCTCATTCAGAGAGGCTGACGATATGCTTGACAAGGCACTCAAAAAGGCTGTTGACGACCTTGCTCAGCTCTCTGGCGCAACGGAAGACTTTTCTGGAACTACGAAAGGATATTTAGAAAGAATCATCGCGGCCGCTGGTCTTAACGAGCAGGAACCTGGTGAATATCCGGGACACGATGAGACTCACTTCATAAAGGATGCGACAAGCCTTGATAATGCAGACGTTCTCCTTGACGCTGCTATTTGGAACTTGTCAGCTGATACCTATAATACTATAGCTGAACTCTCTGCTGGTACTATCCAGCTTTCAGCAGATACCGTTTCAACCATTGAAGAGCTCTCAGCTGGAACTGTAAGTGGTCTTGAATTCCTGTCTGGAATTAGCGAGAATATTATCAACGCTGCTGGTCTTGAAGCCGATGGCACATACGAACACAAGCACGACGCTAATTTCATTGACGACGCTACTTCACTCTTTGATGCTGATGTAATCCTTGACACGACCCTTGCAGAATTCTCAGCCAATACTGTTGCTGAGTTTGAGGAGACGAACAACAATCTTTCAGAACTTTCTGCTGCTACGGTAGAAATTCAGACAAAGGAAGAGAAGGTTATTGAAGCTGCTGGTCTTGAGGCTGACGGTTCTTATCCGCACAATCACAACGCAAACTTCATTGACGAGGCTACTTCTCTCAACAATGCTGATGTAATCCTTGACGCCACACTTGCGGAACTCTCAGCTAATACTATGGCAGCTGACCAGGCTATCGAAGACGCGTTTAATGAGAAAATTGATGAGCTTTCAGCTAACACAATGGCCGCAGACCAGGCTCTCGAAGACGCGTTTAATGAGAAAATTGATGAGCTTTCTGCAAATACTATGGCGGCTGACCAGGCTCTCCAAGGCCAGATTGATGAACTTGCAAATAGGAAAGTTCTCGGTGTAAGTGCAATTACTGTTGAGACTCTTGAAAACGGGGACAGTAAAGTATCTCTTGTTATCAATGAGGAAGATGATAAAGTTCTTACCCAGAACGCCCTTGGCCTTAGGGCAAATGTTTCACTTGTCTATAATCGTGAAGACAAGAAGATTTACCTTAAAGGCAAGGATGACGTAACCATTAGCGAGGTTGATGCCAGGGATTTCATTAAGGACGGTATGCTTTCCGCTGCAAGTGTATTCACGGCAACTGAGGCAGACCACGAACAGTACCCTGAGCTTGTTGTAGGTAAAACATACATCAAACTTCTCTTTAATGCAGATGGTGAAGAACCGGGAAGGGCAAATCCAGTATTCATATCAGCGGAAGACCTTGTTGATATATATTCTGTTGACCCTGAGTCACATACATTCATGGAAATCAACGATTATGTTATTAAACTTAATGTTGATAAGGAAAACGGCCTTGCAAGTTATAACTATGCAAGGAATATCAGCGCAGTAACTGCCAACATCATCAGCGCGACCGGCCTCAACATGGGCGAGCAGGGAAGTTATCCTGACCACGATGAAACCCATTACATCAAGAATGCTGGAAGTCTTGACCAGGCGGACGTTCTTCTTGATGAAGCTATCTGGGGTAATAACCAGGGTCTTGCTGAACTTTCCGCTACAACTGAGAGTTTCTCAAGCGCAACCCATACTGTGATTGAAAATATTCTTGCTGGCACAGGTCTTAACACCCAGGAACCTGGCGAGTATCATGGTCATGACGAGACTCACTATATTAAGGATGCTACAAGCCTTGACAATGCAGATGTTCTTCTTGACGCAGCTATCTGGGAAACTAGTGGACTTGTTACTGATATTAGCAATAGGGTTGACGAACTTTCTGCTGTAACAAGAGAATTCTCAGCTAATACGCACAATACTATCAGAGAACTTTCTGGTGCAGTTATGAATTTGTCATCTGTAACTGAATCATTCTCTGCCCATACTGTTGAAGCACTTTCTGCCCTTTCATCAAGTGTTGACGAAAGGATTGAAAGCGGCCTGACCTTCATCTCCGGCGTGGTGGAAAATTATGTTGAAGAAAAACTTAGTGGACTGAACTTTGACGAAATATACGAATACATTGACAGCGGTGACACTGCTTTGAAGGAGCATATTGATGAGGTTGAAGAGGTCACAGCCGGAGCACTTAATGACCTTAACGAAAGGGTTGGTACTATTGAAGCCCATTTTAACGGCGAATATATTCCTCTTACTGGTTATGAACTTGCTAGCGGAATTTCCGAGGACGAACTTATCATCAAAGAAGAAGACTCTGTTAACGACGCTTTCGGTAAGATTCAGAAACAAATCCTTGACAATGAAGAAACTATCGCTGGCGGCCTTAACGACCTTAACGATAAAATAACCGTCCTTTCTGGCGTGGTTATTACTCTTGATGACAAGACCGAAATTAATGCTTTGTCTGGCGTAGTTGCAAACAACGTTACTAACATCAATAACGTATCTGGCTCAGTTGAAAATCTTTCTGGCGCGGTTGTTAACAATAGAAATGATATCAATTCGCTCTCAGCATCCTTAATTGATGACGAGCTCGTAATTGCAGCTTCTCTTAATGACCTTAATAGAAGAGTTGTGGCACTCAGTGGAAACTCGGTTGATTTTTCAAACTACTATACCAAGACCGAAGTTGATGCAAAGTACTACAACACCGCAAACACATACAACAAAACAGAGGTTAACAATTTGTTAAGTTCTGTAACCAATGCGTATAGTTCAAGTACATCGTTCAGTGCTGTTACTTCAACAAGTGCTAGAACATCGTTCAGCGCTGTTACTTCAACAAGTGCAATTACTTCAACCAGCGCTATAACATCATTCAGCGCCATCACAGCGACAAGCGCAAAAACATCACTTAGTGCAGTTACTTCACTGAGCGCACAGACGGCATTAAGCGCGATGACCGCTAAGAACCTTGATTTGAGATATACAACTTCAAATGCATTGACAAACCTTAATTTCGCAGAATTCCTCACTATTG
>Ga0256404_1010455_pt1 | contig 12815 bp, 8 predicted proteins | sample RumenRJG_01DNA_FD_185990 | JGI IMG/M metagenome (GOLD analysis project Ga0256404, IMG submission 185990) | Bovine rumen microbial communities from Lethbridge, Alberta, Canada - RJG_01 | ecosystem: Host-associated > Mammals > Digestive system > Stomach > Rumen | place: Canada: Alberta | collected...
GCCAACACAGCTCGTCACTATCAGACTATAGACGATCTGCTCGGTGCAAGTGAGTTCCATAACATCAACACTTATGCCGTTGGTGAGTATGCTCTTTCTAACCCACTCGTTCAGTATGACTTGAATACCGTTGATGCAAATGGTAATGCAAAATCTGTTGGCGTCGGTGATACTTTCGGTTATGATTACCGCCTCAACGAGCGCAAAGCTCAGGGATGGTTAAGTTGGAGCGAGATCTTCGGTATCGCTCACTATACTGCTGCTGCCAAGATCGGATATACTAATATGTATCGTAACGGTTACATGCGTAATGGTTTGTTCGCTGACAACTCATACGGTAAGAGCAAAAAGGCTGACTTCGTGGATGGCGGTGTCAAGTTGAGTTCTTCTTTCGCTATGGCTCCTGGTCATACCTTGGCTTTGGGTATCGGATATGAGAAGCATACACCAACAGCCGCTACTGCTTTCTCGGCTCCTGAGATGAACAACGACTTCGTTCTTAACTTGAAGAATGAGAACATCTATAGCGCTGAAGCTAGCTATCAGTTCCAGAACGGATGGTTACATGCTAACATCGGTGGTTACTATAACTATATGAGTAATGGTACGGAGTGGCAGAACTTCTACTTCGATGATGTTAACTCTTTCACTTACGTAAGTCTTACCAACCTCCGCAAGGCTTATTATGGCTTAGAAGCCGGTTTGAACGCTAAACTTACTTCATGGCTGAACTTCATGGCTGTGGGAACTATCAGCGAGGCTAAATATCTGAACAATGCTACCGCAACTTATCTGATCTCTACAAAAGCTAACGTCACTTCAGAGACTGTCTACAGCAAGAATATGCGCGAGAGTGGTACTCCTCTGAAGGTTGCCAGCTTGGGTCTTGACTATCATCTCGGTGGCTGGTATATCGACTTGAACGCTAACTATTATGATGATATCTATCTCTCTTGGTCTCCTAGCATGCGCTACGAAAGCACTTTGAAGACTATAAAGAGCATCGACATCAATACCGGTGAATATATCGCTCCTGAACAGGCTAAGGGTAAAGGTGGTTGGATGGTAGACGGAAGCATCGGCAAGAGCTTCAGACTGAGAAACGGTCATCAGTTGAACTTCAACTTCTCTATAACCAATATTCTGAACAACCAGAAGATGGTATCAGGCGGTTATGAACAGAGTCGTAGCGACTATACCGTAACCGATGCCGGAGATTACAACAAGGCCCGTACCTATAAGTTCTCTAAGAACAGCAAGAAGTATTATGTATTCGGTACCAATGGAATGTTCCAGGTATCTTATAGATTCTAAAATAGAAAATCATGAAGAAATTTAAATATATCGCATTAGGACTCACGGGGCTGCTCTTCGCATCTTGTATGGGTGCAGACTATGCTGATCCGGACGATAGCATTCCACCATATGGTAACAATTCTATCATAGGAACCAATATCATCAGCATCGACTCTTTGAAAAATATCAACGAGTATGCTAATGCTATCGATAACAATGGCTATAAACTCATCGACCAGGATATCCAAATCAAGGGTATCGTAACGGGTAACGATAAGAAGGGAAATATCTATAAGGAGATTTCTCTACAAGATAAGACGGGTGCTATCTTGATTCGCGTAAATCAGGGTGGACTCTTCGCTACTCTCCCTGTAGGTCAGGAGGTTCTCATCAATCTGAAAGACTTATACATCGGTGGATATGGCAAACAGGCTCAGCTCGGTTTGCTGTATAATGGTTCGGTTGGTTATATCGACCGCTATAGCTTCAACAAGTTCTATCGTCTGATGGGTAATCCAGACAAGGCTAAGGCTGAGGCTCTTGCTGAGGAATTCGACCTGAACAAGGTTAACGACGAAACTTATCTCAAGAAGAATGCCGGTAAACTGATGTATATTAAGAATGTGGCTTTCTCTGACGCTAACGGTAAGAATACATACGCTCCTAAAGGTGGCGACCAAAGCATTAACCGTGGTTTGAAGAATGCAAAGACTAGTCAGAACATTTCTACTTCCAACTTGGTGGTACGCACAAGTACTTATGCTAAGTTTGCTAATGAGGTGTTACCAAGTGGTAGCGTGGACATCACGGGTATCTTCACACGATTCAACAAGACTTTCCAGATCTTGCTCCGCGGAACTGATTCTACAGAGATCTGCCCAAGTCTGAAACCTTTCCTCACTGAATCATTCGGTGAAAGCCAGGGACAATTCTCCATCGACAACATTGCATTGAGCGAAGGTGTTGACCATGTGTGGGCATGGGCTTCTGCACAATATGGAATGAAGGCTTCTGCTAATATCAGCAAAAAGAATTATGCTACACAGAGCCGTCTGGTTTCTCCTGCTATCGACTTGAGCAAAGCAAAGGGTGCTACCTTGACTTTCGATCAGGCTGGTAAATTCTTCAGCACTTATGCCAACGACTGCAAAGTTCAGGTGTCTACAGACTTAAAGAACTGGACTGACCTTACTGTGTCTGAGGAGTTGACAGGTCAGAACTGGAACTTCGTGACAACGACTTGCGACTTAAAACCTTATGTCGGCAAGACTATCTATATCGGATTCCTTTACACCAGTACTGCTGAAGCTGCTGCGACATGGGAAATTAAGAATGTAACAGTAGAATAATACTCATCAAGTAAAAAAAACAAAAAACAATAAATATGAAAAAGCTTATTTGTTCAATGTTTGCATTGGCAATGACTGCCATGACATTCGTAAGTTGTGAGGATGTTCCTATGCCTTACACTCTTCCTACCGATAATGGTGGAAAAACCGAAGATACCGTTGCTGCTACCGGTACCGGTACTCAGGCAGACCCTTACAACGTTGCTGCCGCAGTAAAGTTGATCAAAGGTCTTGAGGCTGGCGTACAGACTGAAACTGCTATCTACGTAAAAGGTAAGGTGAAGAGTTTCGCTAGCGACTATGCTTCTGCTATCAGCGGATTCGGTAACGCTAACTATTATATCACCGATGATGGCAACAACGAGTTGTACATCTTTCAGAGCTATTACTTAGGTGGTGCGAAATTTACTTCAGCAGACCAGCTCAAGGAGGGTGACGAGGTTGTTATCTATGGTAAGTTCGTAAACTTTAAGGGTAACACTCCTGAGACTGTAGGTAAGGGCGCTTCTCATATCTATTCTCTGAATGGCAAGACTTCTTCCACCAACACTCCTACTGTTACCGAGGAACAGAAAGGTGATGGTACTCTGGCTAAGCCTTACAACCCTGCTGCAGCATACGTAAAAGCTTCTTCTCTCGACGGTGAGGGTAAGATCGAAAACGTTTATGTTTCTGGTATCGTTTCTAAAGTTGAGGTGAGCACAAAGTTTGGTAACGCTACTTACACCATCTCTGAGGATGGCAAGACTACCGGTACTCAATTCTCTATCTACCGCGGTTTGTATCTCGAGGGGGCTAAGTTCAAATCTGCCGACCAGTTGAAGGTTGGTCAGAAGGTTGTTGTATTGGGTACTCTTGTAAACTACATGGGTAACACTCCTCAGATGACAAAAGATAGTAAGTTGATCTCTGTCGAAGGTGAGGGTACTACTCCTGAGGCTGACGATGAAATCGCTGTAAGCAGCTTCGGTTTGGGCAACACCACAGATTGGGGCACACAGACTATGGCTGATGGAACCAAGATTATCGCTGATAAGGGTACCGGAAGCAATGTTCCTAAGTATTATAGTGCAAGCAATGGTACAATCCGTATGTATCCTGGTAACTCGCTGACCTTTGAGGCTACCAAGAAGATTGAAAGCATCGTATTCACATGCGACAGCAGCAATGGTACAAACTATACTGCTGAAGGTAAGGCTACTGCTTCTCCTGGCACTATCGCCCTCAACGGGCTTGTATATACCGTCAGTGGAATCAACAACACTAAGGTGACGATCACTAATGGTAATACCGCTACCGGAAGTAAAACTCAGCTCAGAATAAAAAGCTTCAAGATCGTCTACGCAAAGTAATTTAGATAAACTTTCATAAAAAATAAAGGTAGGATGCGAAAATCTTTGTATTTTTGCATCCTATTATTTTTTATACGTATGAAAAGAAATAAGGTTTACCTCATAGCCCTTGCAGCTCTGACAGTTCTTGCAGGATGCAGTAACGATTCTGATAACATTGGTAATGGTAGTAGCAACGAAATCAACATCAACAGGAATGTTGTAACCGACAATCTACCTTCTGAAGTTACACGACTGGAGTTTCCGAAACTAAAAAACGGAAACAATTACGTCATTGTACACTATGCAAAAGAACCGGGAGGTACGAACAAGGACGTTAACTATGCCGTGGAATGGGATACTAAAAAGAAGGCTAACAGATGGACTTGCTATATCATGACAACAAATAATCAGCAGGACATCGTCAAAAGAAAGCCCTATACGTCAACAGCTGACCAATATCCACAAGACCCGAATCTGCCAAATTCATACCGATACTCCACAGACCCTTTCAGAGGCTCTAGATATGACCACGGACATCTATGTCCGTCAGCAGACCGATTATACTCAAGAGACGCAAACGATCAAACTTTCTATCTGACGAATATGATTCCGCAACCTCATGACTTTAATGCTGGTATGTGGGAGAAAATGGAAGCTGAAGTAAGAAGACTCCTAGAAAAGCAAGTAAGCTTTGATTTGAGTCATTACAAGGTTGACAAAGATACTTTGTTCGTCGTAAAAGGTGGCACAATGGATAAGAGCGACCAAATAGCAAGGACGCTCAGCAATGGCTTGATCGTGCCAAAATATAATTATTGCGCTCTTCTCATGAAATGCCATGATGGATATATGGCCATGGGATTCTGGTTCGACCAAACTAAAAACTATTCGGATTCTGATAAACCAGAGAACTATATCGTAAACATCGATGAACTGGAATCTCTCACAGGGATAGACTTCTTCTGTAACCTACCCGATGAGATTGAAAATCGTATAGAAGGACTTCCACGGGAAAACTTGAAAAGAATCTGGGGATACTAACAACTCTCGTGGTTCCTTTAAAATATATTGATAATATGCAAATAACTCGCAAATTATTTGCAAATTCCCAAAAATCTTCGTAAATTTGCGCCCGATTACGCTCTAAGAGTCGTAAAAGGCCCCGAAACGTGATATAACATTATTAATAATATTATAATTTAAAACTAAAATGAAAAAAGGTATTCATCCAGAAGACTATCGTCCCGTCGTATTTAAGGATATGTCCAACGGCGATATGTTCCTTTCACGTTCTACATGCAAGACTACAGATACAGTAGAATTTGAAGGTGAGACTTACCCAGTAGTAAAGATTGAAATCTCAAGCACTTCTCACCCATTCTATACAGGTAAGAGCAAGCTTGTTGATACTGCAGGTCGTGTTGACCGCTTCATGAACCGTTACGGTAAGTTGAAGAAGTAATATATACCTTTTTGATTTAAGGATATATTAAGTACGAAAGTGCATTTAGACGTAGTTGCATATGCGTTTGAATGCACTTTTTCTATGCCCATAAAAAAAGGTCGCACAACTCTCGTTGCACGACCCACGGCTAATCTCAAGTTAATTCTCGCAAGTGGAGTTTTGTTATCTCCTTATCAATTTCTTTTCACCCTTTATCTCTTGCTTCTGTAAATCCGTACTACCGAAATTGCGAATAGAAGAAGCCCTCGTTGAAGACTTGGCGCTCTCTGTACGGGTCAAGTCGATATAAATCATATCTTTGTTGTTGGTCCCTGCCATATATCCTCTGAAGATACCTGTAGATTCTTCTAGACGGAAACCATAAGTGCTGGCACTGATGTCCATCACATAAGTAGATCCACTGGCATACTTTATGTATATGTTACCATTATAGTCGATATACCAAGTAAACTCTAAAGTCTGTCTCTCATTTCCCGATACGTCTATCTCCACACCTGTACCTTTGATCGCATTAGTATTCGCCTGTACGAATGTCATCGCTACATCAAAAGAAGCTTGTTCACCAGTAGTTCCGTTAGTAAACTGCATCTGTCCGGTCCACTTACCACTCAACACCTGAGCCTCATCGAGAAGGGTGTTACCTTGCTGTTCGCCACCATTATAGTTTCCACCATTGTTGTAATAACCGTTATTCCAGTTATAATAGCCATTACTATACCCATACCACCAAGGTGTATGATCGCCATACCAAGGTCTGTCATACCAATAGCCACTATCATCATACCAGTAGTCGCTATCACAACTTGTCATCATAAGAGGCGATGTTGCTACCATCAGCATCAATATAAAATGAGTAAACCTTTTCATATCTTTCCATTTTTAAGTTCTACTTTTATCTTGTTTTCAATAGCAAAAGTAAACAAAATCCCCATAGCTAGATAGTATTTTTTCCTATTTTGCTATGGGGATTTCCCTATTCTATTTAGTAATTTGCCGATATGTCTGTTTATCGCTTGTTTTCTATCGCCCCTTTGGCATAACTATCATAGTTTCTGCTATCAGAGATTAGGTCTATATTGACGTTACGCCCAGATCCATCATCAATATAACCACGGAGATGACCACCATCGGTCGTGATGCCATAGATATAGAACCTGCGACCATTCTCAAAAGTGATCTCTACCTCACTACCCTTTACCCAATATTCAAAACGAGAACGAGAAGCACTCTGATTATTACGAGTGAAATCTATCTCATAACCATGACCATGACGAGAACCTAGGTCTCCACTAAAATGAAAGATGGTGTAATAATCGCCTCCTTGATCCAAACTCCACCAACTCTTATAGTAATTGGTAGAAATCGTACCTCTCCACGTGCCTTGGATATTCATTGCAATCATCTGATCTTCATCACATGATGTAAAACACATGCTCATCAATGCTACAAATGCTATTGATAATAAAATCAAAAGTCTTTTCATAACTGTTTTTTTATTAATATTTAGTTTATGTTGCAAAGGTAGAAATTATTTCCCGCCTAGACTCAAGAATATTCATATTATTCGTATAGAATTCCCCATTTTATCAGAGGAAATCCCTATAAATGTTGAAAAAAGAGGAAAAACACTTGCTTTTATAAATTTTAATTATTATTTTTACTCCCAAAACAGTATTCGCATTTGATCATCAGACTTATTTAATACCAACGGAATGAGATTTTGTGGAAGGATTATATTACTTATTTTTCTCTTAGCGTGCTCTATTATCGATAAAGCGCAACCCTTTTGCGATGTTCGAAAATATTCATTGACGGATGGTTTAGCTGCCAATACGATTGCTGACTTTAAGCAATCTAATGATAAATTGATGTGGTTTGGTACTTGGAACGGACTTTCCTATTACGATGGATATACTTTTAAGACTTTTCGCGATGGACCAGACGATATAGACTGGATCACAACGAATCGTATCCGTTCTATTCATCCCAACTCTCATAATGATATTTGGTTTATCACCTACGACCATCGACCTTATATTTTCACTACGCACGATATACGGTTTATCAATGTGGCTGCATCGCTACGTGAACGCCTCAAGACGACGTTGCTCGTCGATCAGGTATATACCTTGCAGAATGCTACTTGGCTGGTGAGCAAGGACCATAAGATATTGATCCGCTCCAACGAATTGTTAAAAGGTGCTCTTAAAGACGAATGTGAGATATTTATTGCCGGAAAAAGTATCTATCGGGGAGGAAAAGTGTTCTATATCAAGAACGACTCACATGGTCGCGAATGGGTCCTTACAACCAAAGGTACTTATGTGTATAGTCCATACCAAAAACCTTTCTATTGTAACGTTCCGTTCTTCTGGTTGGAGAATATCGGGAAACGTGTGTTCCTAGCATCGAAAACGGGAGAACTTGCGGAATACATTGGTGAGAATCAAATGAAATGGTGCAAGATTCCATCTGAAATCAAAGAAATTCGAGAAATCAAAGTGTACGACAAAAACACACTGTTACTGGCTACGAATATCGGTTTGGTAACCTTCGATGTGAACAGGGGGACAACAAGGATGTGGAATTTGCAAAATCCGAACAATCCATCGACTGAAGTCACGAGCATCTATGTCGACACCCATAAGAACATCTGGGCGTTTACTAAGGGCTCCGGCATCACACGTATCAATCTGAAAGATAACACGAGTCAATGGATGCAAGCTGACCTACCTGAAGAAAAGGCAACCCGAACGGATCTCGAACTCATCTTAGAGGATGAGTATGGTGTACTATGGATGATACCTCGACATGGTACCTTCTGCTACTATGACACAAAGAAGAAAGAACTCGTACCTTATATGTTGACGACAAATAACGCAGCCAACTATCCTGTAAGAAGGATCAACAAATATGTCATCAGCGACCAACGGATATTATGGATAACAGGATATTATGATTTGGTACAAATCGATTTCAAATATCATACCTATTTTGAAAGTAAACTGGATAGGGGGATATCCAGTGTACGCTCTATTCTTTTGGACAGCAAAAAGCGATACTGGAATGGATACAAGAATGGTACGATACAGATACTCGATAAAGATAAGCATATCCTGGGATATTTGAACTCAGCGGGACAGATTCAGCATGAACAGACGACATTCGTAAACTCTGGTGTCTACTCGCTCTACGAGGACAACAAACATCGCATATGGATAGGTACCGACAAGGAAGGATTATATGTCCTGAATACAGGTAACAAGCTTACACGTTTTATGCCAGATGCGAAGGACAGGTATGCTCTAAAAGGAAATAAGATATATGACGTGCAAAGCGACAAGAAAGGGAGGCTCTGGGTAGCAACCTTTGGTGGTGGATTGAATCTGGTTGACGAAAGTACAGGAAAAATTAGATTCATCAACACGAACAATACTCTATCGTTACCAAAGAATAAATTTACGAATTGTAGAAGGATATTCTTAGGCAACCACGATGAAATCATTATCGGGACAACAGATGGTCTGGTTTCTTTCTCGGATAAATTCAAGAGTCCGGACAAGATCAAATATTTTCTTTCACGACATATCGAGAACGACACGACATCGCTCTTATCTGATGATGTGATGAGTTTGATTATCCGACCAGACGGTTGTACCTTCGTGGCGACAATGGGAGGAGGACTTCAGTTTGCCAAACTTCCTACCCTACTCAAGGATAATCTGCAGCTTACCTATGTAAGAGCCATAAACCCTGAGGAAGGTATTATACAAAGCATCATCGAAGACAAAAATAAAAATATATGGTTGATACGAGAATCGAGTATCGACAAGTTTAACCCTGTCACAAATCGCATGAACATATATGGGCCTAACGACTTCTGTAATGATGCGGAATTTACTGAGGCTAGACCTGTAAAGGATATAGAATCCGACGAGATAAGTATTGGAACGAACCGAGGGGCATTTACTTTCAAGCCTACTACTTTAATACAATCCAACTATAGTCCGGAAGTGATGTTCACAAGTGTACATTATCTAGATGGTATTGAGCAACCTATCTTAAACGTAAACGTACTCGAGATACCTTCTGATAAGCGTAACCTTACCATCAACTTCGCGTCGCTCGACTATACTCGCAATTATCAGATGAAATATGCTTATCGTATCAAAGAGGAAGGAAGCAAATGGCATCTGTTAGGAGAAAATCATAGTATATCCTTCAACCGTATCCCTCATGGTACTTTCACGATTCAGGTAAGGAGTACCAACACACATGGTATATGGAGTAAGAAGGTGAAGGACTTAAAAGTACATGTAGAGGCAACCTTCTGGGAAAGTATCATAGGAAGAATCGTACAGATCATATTCGTCCTATTTATCATCTTCTGGATTGTGTACTTCTTCATCCTGAGAAACCAACATGGTATGGACAAGAAAATCAATAAACTAAAGACTAAGTTCTATTCGAATGCGTCTCATCAGTTGCGCACCCCTCTTACTCTTATCGGCGGTCCTATCGACGAAGTATTACAGAAGGAACCTTCTCTCAGCGAGAGCAGTAAGGAACTGCTGAATATCGTAAGGAGAAATACAGCAAAAATGCTCGATATGGTAAACCAGATGCTAAACTATAGCATGGATGGTAAAAACTACATTGATGATATTATAGACGATGGTAATGCAAGATATTTCATGGTGAACGACTCTGCACAAACTACCACCAACATAAACGAGAACTCACGTGAAAAGGAAAATACTATCCTTGTCGTAGAAGATAATAAAGACTTACGCACTTATCTATATAATATATTGTGCAACGACTACAACGTGATCTTAGCAGAAAACGGATACATCGGTATAGAAAAAACAAAAAAGTATATGCCAGACTTTATCATTACCGATATCACGATGCCTGTCCTTGATGGACTTACCATGATACGCATGATTCGTGAAGATTCTGATATCAATCATCTGCCTATCATCATTCTGTCTGCCCGTGCATCTGAGAAAGACAGGAACCTAGGCAATGAACTGGGGGTCTTGGGATATATCACCAAGCCTTTCTCGGCTACTTATCTGAAAGGACGAGTAGATAATGTTATCGCTCAACGTAAAGCGATGCAACAGCAGTTACTGTCCAAGATAAGAATCTTGAACAATGAAGAAAATAGTAATCAGCAAAACAGTCTGAATGACTATCATCCAAATGCCGGAATATATAATGAAGATGGGCTCCAATATCAAGATGAGAAATCTTCTATACAAGGGATAAATGACAAGGTGATACAGAAAGTGATACTATATCTTGACGAGAACTTGAGTAATCCAGACCTGAAGATAGACCATATAGCTATCGAGATGGGCATGAGCCGAAGTGTACTATATAGTAAAATCAGGAATGCCGTTGGTATGTCACCGGTAGGATTCGTAAGGCGTATCAGGATCTTGCGCGCAGAAGAATTGATAGGTCAAACAGAAGATTCATTCTCACAAATCGCATATACCGTAGGATTCTCCGATCCTAAATATTTCACCAAAGTATTTAAAAAAGAGACCGGAATGACACCAAGCGAATATCGCGATTCAAACAAGTAAACGAAAAAAGGTAAAATTTCCACCTAGATAAACGAAATTTACTACCTTCGAAAAGAATAAACTCTTATCTTTGCAACAGTTCTTAGAAAAGTTAAATGATAGATTAATCGTAAGACTTCCACATTTTTAGAAGTCTGAAAAGTATTCCGGACGTTGTGAAACGTCCGGTTTTTTTTAAACTTAAATAATGTCAATTGTTGAGTTAAGGCTAAAAAAATTATTATATTTGCAATCATAGAACGGAATATAAGAATTATACATATAATACAAAAGAAAATGAGAACAGTTTACGAATTCTCTGTAAAAGACAGAAAAGGTAAAGATGTGTCACTAAAAGAGTATGCTAACGAGGTTTTACTCATCGTCAATACTGCTACAAAGTGTGGATTCACTCCACAATACGAAGAACTGGAAAAACTATACGAGACTTATCATGCACAAGGTTTCGAAATTCTCGATTTCCCTTGCAACCAGTTTGGTCAGCAGGCTCCTGGTACCGACGAGAGTATTCATAAATTCTGCAAGCTGAACTATGGTACGGAATTTCCACGATTTAAGAAATTAAAGGTAAATGGTGATGATGCTCACCCATTATATAAGTTTTTGAAAGAACAAAAGGGGTTCGCTGGTTGGGATGAGTCACATCCTATCTATCCTGTCCTTGATAAAATGCTTTCTGAAGCAGATGCTAACTATAAGGATAATCCTGACATCAAATGGAATTTTACTAAATTCCTGATCAACAAAAAAGGACAGGTAGTAGCTCGCTTTGAACCTACAGAGAAGATTGAACATATTGCTCAACAGATTGAAGAACTTCTAAAATAAAAAGATATGGCTGACAGAGAATATACAAGATGCCTGATTATCGGTTCTGGCCCTGCTGGTTATACAGCTGCCATTTACGCTGGTCGTGCAAATCTGCAACCTATAGAGTATTGTGGTCTGCAGATGGGCGGACAACTCACAACAACAACTATTGTGGAAAACTTCCCTGGCTATCCACAAGGCGTAGACGGAAATCAGATGATGATGGATCTGCGCAGTCAGGCTACAAACTTTGGTGTGGACATCCGTGATGGTGTTATCACCAAGGTAGATTTCTCCAAGAAACCTTATGTCGCTACTACTGACAGAGGCGCAGAAATAGAAGCTGAATCTATTATCATCGCAACAGGTGCCACAGCAAAGTATCTGGGACTCGATGATGAGAAGAAATACATGGGACAAGGTGTTAGCGCATGTGCTACATGCGACGGATTCTTTTATCGTAAAAAGGTTGTTGCTGTGGTAGGTGGCGGAGATACTGCTTGTGAGGAAGCTAACTATCTAGCTGGACTTGCCAGTAAGGTGTACATGATCGTACGTAAACCATATCTTCGTGCCAGTGAGGTAATGAAGAAGCGCGTGGAGGAAAACGAAAAAATCGAAATCCTTTATGAAACAAACACCTTAGGCCTATTCGGTGACAATGGTGTGGAAGGTGCTCATGTTGTATACCGTAAAGGAGAAAGTGACGAAAAGAAATATGACATCGCCATAGACGGATTCTTCCTTGCTATCGGTCATAAGCCACAAACCGACATCTTCAAGGGTAGTGTGGATATGGATGAACAAGGATTCATCAAAGTAAATGGTATCAACCAGAAGACAAACATTGATGGTGTATTCGCTGCAGGAGATGTCTGTGACCCGCATTATCAACAGGCTATCATCGCTGCCGCAACAGGAGCTAAAGCAGCTCTGGATGCGCAGGAATATCTAAACCAAATAG
>Ga0256404_1010457_pt1 | contig 12814 bp, 10 predicted proteins | sample RumenRJG_01DNA_FD_185990 | JGI IMG/M metagenome (GOLD analysis project Ga0256404, IMG submission 185990) | Bovine rumen microbial communities from Lethbridge, Alberta, Canada - RJG_01 | ecosystem: Host-associated > Mammals > Digestive system > Stomach > Rumen | place: Canada: Alberta | collected...
TTGTTTTGAAAAAGCCAGAAATGAGACTTCACCGATGACGAAAGAACCAGATCAGGCGACTGTTCTTTCTGTGACCAAGCGCCGCCGCTATGAAAATATTTTCTTATGGGTTTGGAGCATGCCTTTAATTGTGCTGCCTCTCAGCGAATTGTTTTTCTTTTACGTTTCCTTTGACAGCGGAGTTTTTTCGTTTTTCTACATTCATTATACGATTACCTTTCTGCGTGCTCGTGCTTCTTTTATGTTGTTTGTTGTGTTCACCGTTATTGGTTTGGTGGGCGATTGCGCTTATTGGTTTGGCGGTCGAAAAACGAAATATGCGAAAATGTTGTTGTGGGGCATATTCATAAGTTCGTTGTTGGCCATTGCTTGTCTTGCCTTTTCTATCGAGACCATTCACGAATCGCCTAGTTGCGGAAACAACGGATGTTATGGAAAGAAGCGTAATGGTCAGTTTGATAGGTGGAGCGCATTTCACTGTAGCCAAAAAGATATCACCGACACGCCGATTCAAGGACATTGAGAGATATGAGCCACGAAAGAAAAGTAAAAGCGGATAATCCCGCACTTGTCACCGATCCACAAGATTTCCGGGAACAAACCGGTGTCGATTATGCCGTTTTCTTAAAGGCCGTTAAAGGAAAAACCGGGCTGACGAAAAATCAATGGGACACCATTGCGCATTATCTCGGTGTTTCGTTGGATGAACTTTTAGGAAAACATGTGATCTTGCAAAACCCCGAGAAGAGGAGGCGGCAAAACAAGCCTGGGGAGATATTTGCGATTACAGTTACAGCTTTTACCTTTCTGCGGTTATTGGTGATTTTCGCAACGTGGAATGTTGATTTTCCTTTTTCCATCGGCAAATATCTACGCGATTCAACATCCCTTATCTTTCGCGTCTTTTGTGGGGTTATCTTTCTTTTTCTGGCGTGACGATTTTGCTGGGGATTTTGTCTGTTGTTTTAAAGAAACGTTTTCTTTATATTTTGTTAATCGTTGTCGTGATTTTGTGATGTTGCCTAACGGGCTATTGCTTAGGCTACACTTATGATAACTATTATAAGTAGCTTACTTGCGTTAATGCCGATGTGGGGGGTGAGAGCGGTGCTGTTCGCACATCCTATGAAATTTATGCTTTTTCCTTCTATTCAACGCGCGCGGTCGCGTGTAAGATGTTTTCCGACATGAAAGACAGCAGAACTCCGTTTATCGATGCCCTCCGTGAATACGTTTCGGAAGACATCGCCCCCTTCGATGTGCCTGGACATCATATGGGCAACATCGAAAATGCCGCTACAGAACTACTCGGCAAATCCGCCTATCGTTGTGACGTCAACGCTCCCATTGGATTAGACAATCTCGCTAAACCGACGGGCGTTCTCCTACAAAGTGAAAGACAGATGGCGAAAACCTGTCACGCGGACGAAGCCTTCTTCTTAATTAATGGCACCTCATCTGGCATCATCGCGATGGTGATGACGACCGTCAAAGCAGGAGAAAAGATCATTCTTCCTCGCAATTGCCATAAATCCGTCATCAATGCCTTAATTCTTTCGGGTGCGGTTCCCGTCTACGTCATGCCCGAAATTGATAACGACCTTGAAATCGCGAACCAACCTTCCTTAGAAGATTGGAAGAAAGCCATTCGGAAGAATCCTTCCGCGAAAGCTATCTTTGTGATTAACCCCACCTATTTTGGTGCGGCTGGTCCCTTAAAAGACATCGTCGAAGAAGCGCACGCCCATCATATGGCCGTCTTAGTGGACGAAGCCCATGGCGCCCATTATTACTTCGGCGATAAAATTCACCCCTTATCCGCGATGGATGCCGGGGCGGATTTCTCGGCTGCCTCGTTCCATAAAACTGGCGGATCGTTAACGCAAAGCTCTGTGTTACTCATGCATACGGGCATGTTCCGAAGAGAAGACGCGCAAAAGAGCTTAAACGTAATTAATACGACCTCCCCCTCCCCCTTACTCATGGCATCGTTAGAAGGAGCAGCTGATTTTATGGCGTCTTCTGCTGGCACGAAAGCCATGATGGAAACTTACCGTTTGGCTGCCTATGCCCGGAAAGAAATCCGGAAAATCCCCGGCTTTATCGATGAAGGCAAAGATCATTTCTTAGCTCATGGCGCCTATGATTACGACAGTTCAAAACTCGTCATCGGATTAGACCATCTTGACTGCGATGGCTATGCGTTATACCACTTATTGAAAGAACAGTACCATGTGCAAATGGAATTAGCCGAGAAGTATGCGTTACTCGGCATCTTTGCCATCGGTACAAAACAAGAACATGTCGATCGTTTATTGAACGCCTTGCGCGATATTTCGTTACATCATTTCCATCCGGAAATTCAATATCAGGACCGGCATTACGACAACTCGTTCCCGTTCTTGATGCTCCGTCCCCGTACGGCTTTTGCCGCCCCTGGGGTGGTAAAACCCCTTTCGAAATGCGTCGGTCAAGTCTCGAAAGAATCGGTCATGATGTATCCGCCCGGCATTCCGATGATTGCCCCTGGCGAAGTCTGGACCAAAGAGATCGTGGACCGTCTAGAACACGAAAAACCAGGGGATATTCGTCTTTTAAGCTCCTATCCAGAAGGCTACGAAGTCATTGATTTAGACCACTGGTCTCATTTCCGGGCTTATGAAAAACGTTATAACGACTATCTGGATCATCGGATTACATTCCCAGCGGCAGATGGCTATTCCTTGCCGTTCGAAGGGGGAAGACATCAAGCCACCTTCATGTTATTGCCTTATCGGAAAGATACTTGGAGAGAAAATGCCGTTCCGGCCTTAGAGGCGTACCGCAATGTTGCGATGGCCATTGCCAAACACGAAGCAGTATTCTTAGGTGTTTATCCGACGTTAAGGCCAAGAGTTGAAGAAGCGTTTGGTAACTTAGCAAACATTCACTTAGTCAACATCCGTTATAACGATGCTTGGGCAAGAGATACGATGCCGTTATTCGTCACGAATGGCAAACACGTAAGAGCAGTGGACTTTCGTTTCAATGCCTGGGGTGGCGATTATGATGGCCTTTATGCCAATTATCAAGACGACGATAAACTTGCCTCCCGCGTGGCAAGGCGTTTAAAACTCGCTTGCTATCACGTTCCAAACTTTGTTTTGGAAGGGGGATCGATTGCCGTCGATGGAGAAGGCACCTTAATCGTCACAGAAGCGTGCTTGTTGTCGAAAGGCCGCAATCCCAAATTCAGCAAAACCCAGATTGAAGATGTGTTACGCGATTACTTAGGCGTAAGGAAAATCATTTGGATTCCGCACGGCATCTATAACGACGAAACGGACGAACACATCGATAACATGGTTTCTTTTGTGCGGCCAGGCGAAATCTGTTTGGCGTGGTCCAACAACCGTTATGACCCTCAATACCGTTATTCAAGGCAAGCAGAAGCAGTGCTTTCGCGGGAAACCGATGCGAATGGCCGTTCGTTTAAGATTCATAAGATTTTGGTACCGAATCCACCGTTATTCGCGACCAAAGAAGAAACGGCAACGTTACGGAATTGCCGCGATACATTAGACAAGCGCCTGCCAGGCACCCGTTTGGCTGCCTCGTATGTGAATTATTATCAAGGCGAAGACTTTGTGATTCTTCCTGCCTTTGGCGTGCCCGAAGACAAACTTGCTTACGAAGCCATGCAAGAAATCTATCCTGAAAAAGAAATTCATCAAATCCCCACCCGTGAGATTCTCTTAGGTGGCGGGAATATTCACTGCATTACGATGTCTTTGCCGGTGGAAAAGGAGGAAAAGCTATGAGTGTCAAAGTCGGTGTGCTCCAAATGAGCATGGAAGAGAAATATGAGGACAACCTCGCCAAAGTCGATGCGTTTTTACGGGTGGCTGCCCATGAAAAAGCCGATTTGGTTTTGCCACCCGAACTTTTTGAGCGGCATTATTTTTGCCAAAACGAAGACTATGATGCGTTTGACTATGCCGAAGACACGAATTCTTCTCCGACATTAAAACATTATCAAGAGATGGCGAAGGAATGCCATCTTGTCTTACCGATTTCATTCTTTGAGAAAGCCGGGACCGTTGTCTTTAATTCGCTCGCGATGATTGACAAAGACGGAACAATCTTAGGCATTTATCGGAAGAGTCATATTCCGACGGGGGAATGTTACGAAGAGAAGTTCTACTTCGCTCCCGGCGATACGGGATTCGAGGTGTTCAATACCTCCATTGGCCGCATCGGTGTCGGGATTTGCTGGGATCAATGGTTCCCTGAAGTGGCCCGAATCTTAACGTTAAAAGGTGCCCAATTATTGGTCTATCCGTCCGCGATTGGTTCAGAACCTGTCTTGCCGCGTGATTCCAAAGCTCATTGGCAAAACACCATGAGAGGACATGCGGCGGCGAATATCATCCCCTTACTCGCATCGAATCGTGTCGGCACCGAAAATGGCAAGAACAGTTCGATGACGTTCTTTGGCTCATCGTTCATTGCCGATCAACATGGCGAAATCCGTACCTCGTTATCCCGCGATGAAGAAGGGCTTCGTTTTGCCTCGTTTAATCTTCCTGCCATTGACCGTGAACGCCGAGACTGGGGTGTGTTTCGTGACCGTAGAGTCGATCTCTATGGTGACTTGTTACGGCTGGACGCCACATCAAAAAAGCAATAATCGGCACTTCCCTAAAACGGACCTCCAATACGAGGTTCGTTTTTTGTATCAAACAACAAGACTTTAAATCCCACCCCTATACCCTAGATCCCCAGGGTGGTTTTCAGCTTCTGGATGTAGTTCATGGTATGGGAGTCTGCCCAGGATCCGTCAGGCTTCCTTATCTTCTTCGGCTGGTCGAGATAGGACATAATTCGAGGATAGGAATAGGCCCGGTCCAGTTCCTTCTCGATGAAGAGTTTCCTGACCCTGGAAGATATCACCGAGGAGAGCATGTTGATGAACTCCGTTCCGATGATGCTCCGGTCTCCCTGGGCCCTCACGGAGGACAGGGAGACTATGTTCTTGTAGAACCCGAAGAAGGTCTCGATCTCCCATCTTCTGTCGTACATGAAGTAGACGTCCCTGGGATCGAGGTCCTGATCCGAAACGAAGCAGATGGTTCCGAATCCGGGCTCCTTCTTTCCGAACGCCTTGCTGTCATAGGCATCCTTCTTCTCCGCATTGGCGGGATAGCGCCTGCGCCCGTTGGTGGCATCGAAGCTGCTCCGGTAGCAGTAGTAATAAAGGCCGTCCTCGCTCTTCTTGGCGGCCTCAATCACGTTGCCCCCGTCCCTGAAGGTCTCTCGACGGCAAGTATCTCGGGCGGTATGGGCATGTCAGGTTCTCCTTTGTATAGGGTTTTTACCCCTATGCCGTACCGTTTTCAAAGGAAAGCCGGCGCTTTCCAAGGAAATTTTCCGCCTTTTCGGCATAGAAAAAGACATCATCCTCACATGTCGGGGACAATGTCCTGATTCGTATAGGGGTTACGCAGAAGTTTTCTTATTTCACTTTATGAAGAAGAATAAGGGGACGAGAAGACGACGAAAAACCCGATTAAAGGGATAGAAAAAAAAAAAATTTTTGGCGATCGGACAACGAGAAACTGTTCTTCATCTCGCAAGAAGCGAGGTAAAGCACTTGGTTGAGTGCCTTTTGCGTTTCGTTTTCGGCAATCTTGGCCAAAGACTCATTCACGGCTTCTCGCGAGAAATCCGCTTTCTTCTCCGCTTCTTCGATTACATGGCGACATTGCGAAGCAACCGCAAGCTCATAACGTTGAATCACAGGAGCGGTTGTGTTGTAGTGGGCGTCAGCTAAAGCACCGATTAAACGGCTTGCCCAGTAGAAGTTATGGCTATCCACATCGAGCGTCGCATTCGTGAAATAGGCAGGTAAACGAGAAACGTTCGTGTATAAGGGAACAAAAGCGTTAAACGGATTCGAGCCAAAGGCGACCCATTCGATCGCGGCATTTTCTTTCGCGACACCGTTTCGGATTTGTAAACAAGCTAAGAAGGAGGTTCGGGAAACCCCGATCGGGCGATAGAGATGGGCTTTTTCTTTGTCTTTGCCATACGGATCATAAGGCGTGCCTTGGTAATGGGACGACAAAATGTATTTCACGTCTTCGACGGTAATCTTCCGTTCGGGCACCAAACACCACGGAATATCATCGGATAATGGGGTGAAATCGGCATTTTCGCCATCCCAACGATAAGTATGAGGATTAAAGTAACGCCCCATATACCAGGCTCGTGGCGTGTTATAAACGTGGTCAGAATCACTATGGGAACCAAACGCTAAGCGCGGCGAGAATGACGCCCCTTGTCCTAAATCGAGATGGTGTTGTTTCACGAAATCCAACAAATCAGGCGAGCAAAGGTTTTCTTTTTGCGCCCCATAAGCGTCTTCAAAGTCAAAACGGTCTAACCCAAATTGATTGGGCATCATGACGTAAGAATCATCGGGAACCCGGCGGGCAATCCAATGGTGTCCTCCAATGGTTTCTAACCACCAAATGTCGTTGCCATCGGAGAACGCGATGCCGTTTGGCTCATAAGTGCCATAGGTGGCTAATAATTCGCCAAGGCGTAGTACCCCGGCTTTGGCGGAATGAATATAGGGTAAGGTCAAGACCACCAAGTCTTCTTCCCCGATGCCGTTATCAACATAAGGATCGGCACCGAGTACGCGGGCATTTGTCGTGATGGTTTCTGTTGCCGTCATCGCAACATTGTCTTCGTTAATGCCTTGCGCGCCCCAAATGCCTTCTTTCGGGTCGACGTTCGGCATTAACGTATAACGAAGCGGGTTGTCTGGAAGCGTAATCTTGCAATGCGCGATTTTCGAGACATATTCACGGGGTTGCTCGTTCGGAAGCATGACTTTCATGGCTTTCGCCGTGAAAACACCGGACGGAGAATCATCGTTCCGTGCGATTAACGTTGAGCCATCATAACTGGCTGTCTTTCCGACTAAGAGAGTTGTGCATGCCATCGTTTTTCCTCCTCATATTAAATAGGATAAACAAATCATAGGCATTTTATTCTCATAACAAAAGAAAAATGCCTAAGTTAGTTATATCTTACTCTTAGTTCATCATAAGATTAAAGCATAGGTTTTGCAAAGTTAGCAAAACGGGCTAAAATAAGAAAAAATCAGTGAGGTAGCGTTATGGCAATCGATGCAGTGGAATCCGCCGAAGATTATTTGGAACGAATTTTGATGCTACAAGAGTCGGGAATGAAAGAGATCCGCTCCGTGGATCTTGCCAATTCTTTCGGTTACTCGAAAGCCTCGATTTCGGTCGCGCTTCATAAACTCGAAGAAAAAGGTTATGTTGCGCTCGGCATAAAAAATCAGCTTTACCTCACGCCTAGTGGCTACGAAATCGCCCGTGCGGTCTACACAAAACATCAAGTCATCGGTTCTTGGCTCACGTCCATCGGCGTTTCGGAAGAACAAGCCTATAAAGATGCGTGCCGTATTGAGCACGTTATCTCAAACGAATCGTTCGAAGCACTTCGAAAAGTCTACGAAGCTTCTCACCCAAAAGAAGATAAATAAAGCATTTGTCGAAGAAAACGGACTTTTATGGCCGTTTTTTCTTATCGGTGCATCTTCCCTTTCCTCGAAAGTAGAGTAAACTCAATAAGTAATAAGTACGAAATCCTTATTACGTTTAGAAAGAAGGATTTTTTATGCCGAGTTTAGCCATTCAAGGCATGCAGTGGGGCGATGAAGGAAAAGGCAAAATCACCGATTACTTCGCTTCCCGTGCCGATTTAGTCGTGCGTACCCAAGGAGGGAACAATGCAGGCCACTCCATTGAGCACCATGGCAAACGTTATGCGTTACGTTTGCTGCCAAGCGGTGTCTTCCAACCACACGTCACGAACATCATCGCGGATGGCGTGGTCGTGAATCCAGCGGCTTTGTTAGAGGAAATCGATCTCTTAGAAAGCGAAGGCATTACGTCTTTCTCTTTGCTCCTATCGAATCGGGCTTCGATTTTAATGCCGTATCACATTGCGTTAGATGCTGCGAGAGAGCAAGCGCTTGGCAACGCCAAGATTGGCACAACAGGACGCGGCATTGGCCCTTGCTACGAAGACCGCACCTCTCGAATTGGGTTAAGACTTGGCGATTTATTGGTCGAAAGCTATCTCAAAGAACGTCTTACGGAAGCGCTTGCCATCAAAAACCGCGAATTAGCGGCCTTTGGGGCCAAAACTTATACCGTCGAAGAATTAATGGCCTGGTTAGCGCCAGCCCGGAAACGGTTATCCCCTTATATCATCGATACTTCTGAATATTTGGCAAAGGCGTTAGCCGAAGGCAAGAAAGTCCTCTTTGAGGGTGCCCAAGGCGCGATGCTTTGCTTAGCGCATGGCACCTATCCTTATGTCACCAGCTCTTCGCCACTTTGCACGGCAATCCCCGTGAATGCTGGCTTACCATTAAACGCCGTCAATCACGCGATTGGCATCACGAAAGCCTATTGCACCCGTGTCGGCGCTGGCCCATTCCCCTCGGAAATCGAAGGGGATTTGGCCCAAAAGATTCGTGACGCCGGCCATGAATATGGCACCGTCACCAAGCGGCCGCGCCGTATTGGCTGGTTAGATATTCCAGAACTTCGTTATGTCCGTCGTATTACGGGGGTCACCGATTCTGCTTTGATGTTATTAGACGTCTTAGAATCCGTCGAAGAAATCAAACTTTGCACGGGCTATACCTTGCATGGCAAACCAATTGATACGATGCCTTCGACGATCCCTGAAGTGAGCGAAATCGTTCCGACTTATATCACTATGCCATCTTGGAAAGGCGATATCTCGCACTGCAAGACGTATGAAGAATTACCCATTGAGGCAAGAAACTACATTGAAAAAGTCGAGGAACTCTCGGGCTTATCCTTCGTGATTATCTCCGTGGGTGCCGACCGTGACGCGACGATTGTGCGGAAGGACATCTTCTAATGATCGCCCGTTACGCGCCGGCCAAGTTAGAAGCGTTATTCACAGACGAATCGCGCTTCGAAACGTATTGGAAAGTCGAACTTGCCGTCCTTCGTGGCTGGAACGCTATCGGGGTGGTGCCAAATCAGGACTTAGCTGCCATCGAAGCCAAAGCGAAAGTCGATGTCAAACGCATCCAAGAACTCGAGCAAATCACGCGTCATGACGTCGTGGCATTCACGAGACAAATCTCAGAAACCTTAGGACCCGAACGGAAGTGGGTGCATTATGGGCTAACCTCGACGGATGTGGTCGATACGGCTTTGGGCTATCTTTATGCACAAGCTGACAAAGAAATTGAAAAAGACTTCCTTGCCTTATTAGAAGAAGTCAAAGAAAAAGCTTTGGTATATAAGCATCAGCCTTGCATCGCGAGAACGCACGGCATGCATGCCGAAATCACCTCATTCGGTCTGAAGTTCGCGAATTTCTATGACGAAGGAAAACGGGATTTTGCCTTATTCCAAGAAGCAGGGAAATGCGTGGAATGCGTCAAGATTTCAGGGGCCGTAGGCACCTATGCCAACATCGATCCCCGGGTTGAAGTCCATGTGGCCAAAGAGTTAGGGCTTCAAAAACCAGCCATTTCCACCCAGGTGTTATCGCGTGATCGGCATGAAGAATACGCTTCCGCGATGGCGATTGCCGCCTCTTGGATGGAAAAGATGGCGGTGGAGATCCGGAATCTTTCCCGCACGGAAATCGGAGAGGTGGAAGAAGGCTTCTCCAAAGGTCAAAAAGGCTCGAGTGCCATGCCGCAAAAACGGAATCCGATTGCTTCGGAGAATCTCTGCGGCTGCGCCCGGATGATGCGAGGATATCTAATCCCCATCTTAGAAGACGATGCGTTATATCATGAACGCGACATCTCACATTCCTCGGTGGAACGTGTTGCGTTAATCGACATGATTGAGTTGTTCGACTACATGTTACAACGGATGGCCAAAGTTATTGCCCATTTGACGGTCTTCCCAAAAAACATGGAACGGAATATTGGTCTCACGCATGGAGCGTTCTATGCCCAGCGCGTGATGAATGCCTTAATTGAAAAGGGTCTCACCCGCGAAGAAGCCTATGATTTGGTGCAACCCTTGGCGATGAAAGCCGTGACGGAATGGCAAGACTTCTTAGCCCAAGTCAAGGCAAATCCCACCATCCAGCAACATTTAAGCGATCAAGAGATTGCGGGCTGTGCCACGCTTGATTATTATTTCAAACACCTTGATTATCTCTATCGAGAAGTCGGTTTAGAGCCAAAAGAAAGCCATTAATTCTTCTCTTTGAAATTGCAACATACGTGAAGTGCGTTAGAATAAATAGGTAATTCAGTATTACAGGAAAGGTTTTTTCTATGGCAGAAAGCATGAAAAAAGAACAGCCGTGCATTCGTTGCGCGGAATGTGTCAATCGCTGTCCCGTCGGCATTAACCCGGTGTTTATCATGAACACGATGAAGTCTATGCCGGTCGATAAAGCAAAAGTGAAGGCACTAGACCCGCTCAAATGCACCGATTGCGGCATTTGCACGCAAGTGTGCCCGAGTGGCATTGATGTCGCGACCATTGTGAAGCGGTCGAAAGTCATTGCCAAACTTCCGTGAGGTAACCTATGGAAACAGTAGCAACAAAACCCGTTGAGACCCAAGTGGCCTCTTCCCCGAAGAAAATCCGACATTATGGCGTTACGGCCCGTTATGTGGATGCCTTAATCGCTTTAGCGCCGGTCACCATCTGGTCATACTTAGCCTATGGCGTCTATGCCATTCGTAACGTCCTCCTCTCCGTCGTGACCATGATGCTTGCCGAATTTGTGTTCGTCATCATCAAGAACCGCAAAGTGCTCTTTGCCAAAGATGCCACGAAGAAATCCTTGAAAGACGTCTTGTCTCCTTTGGACTTCTTGGCCCCGGCCATTTCTGGCATTATCTTTGGCTTAATGGTTCCCAACCGCGATACCAACCCCGAAGGCATGATTTATTTCTATCTCATTGTCTCAGCGTTATTCGGCATCATCTTAGGCAAATTGGTCTTTGGTGGCACGGGAAGAAATATCTTCAATCCTGCTGCGACCGCCTTTGTCTTTATGATCGTTTGCTTCCAAAGCAAGTTCAGTGGCGCTTATCACTGGAATGCTTGGGGATTATCGTTCTTAGATAGCAGTGCTTCGGTGGCGTCTGACGCGACCGCTTTAACGTTACACACTGCCTCCACCTATACTTGGGACAACGTCAGTGCCTTATTCTTTGGCACCATCAATGGCGCCGCGGGTGAAACGTGCAAGATTGCCATCTTAATCGGCCTTGCGTATTTGCTTATCCGTCGCGATACTGACTGGCACGTCGTGGTCTCATTCTTAGTGACGTTCCTTTGCATGAGTTTAATCGCCGGTCTCTTTATGGCAGGCCATAATAACGCCGTGGATCCCTTTGCTTATACGTTCTATCAACTTTGCAGTGGCGGTGTTTTATTTGGCGTCACCTATCTTTTAGCGGATCCGGTCACGTTGCCATTAACGAAACCAAGCCGGGTGTTACATGGCATCTTAGTCGCGATGATGGTCGTCATGATCCGTACGTTTGCTTCCGCTCCGGAAGGCATGGCTTATGCCGTCATGATGGGCAATGCGTTAGCGTGCTTCATCGATTACTTCCAATGGAGTTCTCCAAAATGGAACCGCAAATGGATTTTGATTGATGCCATCTCCTTTGTCGTCATCTTAGGACTCTTTGCCTGGTGCATGACTGGCTTTGACTATAGCGTATTGCAATAAGGAGGCAGGTTATGGAAGAAACAAAACAAAATGAAAACAAACTTGCTTCACCGGAGAAGCAATCGAAACCCGAATGGCAACATTGGTTAGCCGTCGGGGGTATTCTTTGTGCGATTGGCGGCGTTTCGGCGCTGGCGTTAACCGCCTTGAATTTGGTTACCGGACCAATCATCAAGCGGAATAACGATCAAAAACAATTGGCCGGTTACCGCGCGATTTACGCGAATTGCCAAGCCGTTTCGGACCCTGTTGCCATCGATAACAACGCGAACTTAGCCGAATACTATCAAGCTTATTCGGATGAAGGAAAGACCCAACTTATCGGTTACATCTATAATTCCAAGACCATCGCGGTCAAGAGCTATGGCAACATCCATGCAATGGTGGGTATATCTAGTGAAGGCGATAACCCTGTTCTAGGCAAGGTCTATTTGGTCGAAGACAGCCTTTCTTATAAGAATACGTTCGAGACGGGCTACGTCGAACCCTATAACGCGAATCCATCAGATGAAACGTTAGCGGCTGTGAAATGCGGTGCTACTTATGGGGCAACGGCATTAAATGAAATCATCACCGCGGCGCGCGATCACTTCACCGCGAATTTCGGCGATTCGTTCCAAGAGCCGTTAGCGGACGATGCGAAGACTATCTGGGGAGAAGACCTTCAACAAGATTTGGTCAAAGAAACCTATCTCTCCGACCATACTTATGCGCGGAAGGCCTATCGTTTCTTTGAAGATGAGACGATGATTGGTGAATGGGGGCAACTCATTACCACAAAATACAGCCAAGGATCGGACAGCATCCGGATGACGATTGGCTTTAAAGGCACTGAAACAAACGTGGTTTGGGGCAAGATGGCCATCACGCAAGCGAGTGTCAGCGATGCCGATGCGTTGAATGCGTTTGTCGAAACGTATAACGCCGCCCCAGGCGAATCGGCTTTCGATAGCGCCACGAGTGGTTCCTTAGCCATTTTGAAAGACATGGCTTTAGATGCCAAAGCCGCCTTTGCCGCCGCAGGGGGCTT
>Ga0256404_1010458_pt1 | contig 12810 bp, 10 predicted proteins | sample RumenRJG_01DNA_FD_185990 | JGI IMG/M metagenome (GOLD analysis project Ga0256404, IMG submission 185990) | Bovine rumen microbial communities from Lethbridge, Alberta, Canada - RJG_01 | ecosystem: Host-associated > Mammals > Digestive system > Stomach > Rumen | place: Canada: Alberta | collected...
GCGCCATTTTGCTCAGAACTTTACCCAGCACTGCCCAGTCCTTCGGCGCATCGACAGGCATAAGGCTGCCAGGCGCATACAAATAAACCGGAGGAAATATGCCGTATGATGAAATTTCGTTATAATAGTCCAGAAGTGCCTGCCAATGTATTTTTTCAAATGCCAGATCATGATATCCGGCCGCTGTAAAATGCCCGCTGCCTATTGCGTCAAACACAAAAGAATCAATCAGAATGCCTGATAGATGATAGCTCGAACAATTATCTCTTACAGATCTTATGTACCTGCAGGTTGCGATCATTAATCCGTTTGACAGGTAATCCATCTGACGGACAGCCTCCTGCTCAATGAGCGGGTCAGTAGTCTTCCAATGCCCTCCCATATTTGAATCAGGATACTGGTATACGGCATAACCTGACAAATCGTGAAAAAGGAAGGCCGGCAGTACCTCAAATTTCATTCCATCTGAAAAATTGACTTTGATGACCTGGCCATCCGCCCGGACATCACTTCTTGGATAAGTGCTGTCTATTGCAGTCCTGACAGCCTGCAGAAGACGCGACTGGCCGTTCCAGATATAGCCGGAATACCGGTAGTATTCCTCCTTCGGGATCTCTACAAGAATATCTACATCGCTGGTATTTATTGCCGTATTTCTTCCGTAGGATCCTACATAGAGCCCATGTTCTGTTGTACTGCCATCATGCCAGAATTCCCGGCTCACTGCCTGTACTATTCTTGAATACCTGTAAGGTATTGATATAGCGCGGTATACTGTTATAAGCGTTTCAGAAGAAACCGCTGTTGTTAGAGCCGGGTGAAATGCGACATGATATTGCCTTGCGTTAAAACTCATATATTTTACCTCTGCATTTCATGTAAAAAAGGGGGGTTATAAACAGCTGCAATCCGAGCAAAGACAGATGGAAGCTGCTTCAAAACCAAAAACATTTGCCTGTTACTACTCGTACAAAGCAAACGTTATTTTGTATGATACAGGTATATATAGTATCATTCCTTCTCTTTTTCAAGATCTAATTATGCAGATAAATATTTTATTGTTATCTGTTCACCACTGAATCCTGCCAGAAAGAACCTCCCGATCTTCCGCAGCCTGCCGGCAGTCTCACAAGCCGCCCACAGACGGTGTTCATCCCTCCTGAAACGGCTTCGCCATCCAGTCCGGGAGGATAATGAAGCCGACGATGCGAAGCGCGTCTGACAGGAACAGCTTTCCGCCTGGCATAGGAAATGTTCACTGAGAGATCCGGACTGTCAGATGATAATGGAGCAGTTTAGCCGTCGTGAGACCATCTGAGATCCGGCTCCTGAGGCAGATTCGTTGATGGGAACAGGAGACGGGATAGAAATTCCGTCTCCGAAAAGCCAGACTTCTGTAATGAATAGACTGAAAGTTCTGCAGAAAACGGAGGGGCATCAGGCAGACAGAGGCCACTCAAAGATTATGACAGCTCGCCCCCTTCTGAGCAACCGTTACTGATTTTTTCCGTTTTCTGAATTGTCTTTTTCTCTTGGCAGAAGAGCGTCAACCTCACCATCGTTAAAGGTCTGCTCTTCATTTTCTTTCAGAGCCTTCTGCGCTTCTATATAGCTTTGCTTGTCAGTTGCAGGGTATTTCTTATTGATATCAGACACTTTCTGACAAAGCTCATCACGTTTCTGCCGTATTTCACTGTCTTCGAGGACTGCAAAGTCCGTAATTAATGAAACATAGCTTTCCCTGATTTCCCACAGCTCATTGGCCGCATTCCTGTGCTGGATTATTTCATTCTGTTTCCTGTATTCTTTGGTATATAAATTCAGCGCCAGCGATATGAAAGAAGCAGCTGCGGCCAGCCATATGAATCTATCATCATGGGCTACAACATATGCCAGAAAACCGCCAGAAGAGGCAGCTGTAAGGATGATCTGCCAGGATTTTAAGCGTTTATCCTCTCTTTCGAGGCGGTCCGCCAATTTATGGTGAGCGGTATAAGTATAGATAACCTTTCCGCAAGCCTCTTTGATCTGGTTTTTAAGATTCTCTCTGTAGTTTTTATCACCCATGACTTCTGCTCCTCTTACAGTCCTGCTCACTCAGACTTCACTGTTCCAAAAGCGGACTGAATCATTGTCCGCTCCAGGCTAAAGGCCAGCTGAGACAACACCCAGCCAGCCGCACGCCACGGCACAGGAATTTTTGAACCAGGATGCCTGATTTGCGCAATGCCAGCCACGGACGACAGATAAATCGCTTACTCTATCCCTTTTGGCAGAAGTTCGTCAAGTTCGTCCTTGTCAAAGCTGTAGTCATTTTCTTTTATGGACTTGCTGGCCCAACAGTAGCTACAGGGATCAGGCGCGGGATAATACTTGTTGACGTCTGCAACCTTTTCAGAAAGCTCGTCTCTCTTCTGCTTTATTTCGTTATCTTCAAGCGAATTAAATTCAGTTAGCAGGGATATGTACTCTTTTTTAATTTTCCACAGGTCATTAGCCGCATTTCTGTGCTTGATTGCTTTATCATGCGGTTTGAATTCCATCATAGATAACTTCAGGAACAAAGAGACAACGGAAGCTATCCCACCTGCTAACATCCATGCACGAGAATCTGTTTGTAAATTCACCAGAATTCCGCTGTAGGTGATCGCAATCAGCGCAATTTGAAATAAACTCGCCAAATGAGCTAGGCATTCGAGACAATCTGCATTTTTATGCTGGGCCACATAGGTATAGAAAACATTACCATAATCATACTTTATCTCATTTTTCAGACAATCTCTCTGCTTTTCTTTACTGCCATGCTCTTCTTCGCTGCACTGCTCTTCTTTGCTGCCCATCACAGTCCCTCCCAGGCCATCCTGCTAAGGATTTTGCCAAGCACGTCCCATCCTTCAGGCTTATCCACCTTCATCTCACTCCCGGGAGCCTTTAAATCCGGATGATGGCTTCCATGAGAGGTGATCGAATTATAGCAGTCAAGAAGCGCCTGCCAATATTGACGCCAGTTGAGATTGCGGGCATATTCGCTTTGGAATTTCCAGCCGCCTATCGCCAGGTAAACGAATGAGTCAACCATAATGCCTGATACACGCCTGCCTGGATAAGCTTTAGCCCTCAATGCCCTTATCTGCCTGCAGGTTTCGCGCAGCAGGCCGTTTGATAATCTGTCTTGTATGCCAATTTTCTGCTGTTCTGCCTTTGGATTGGTAGTTTTCCAATGACCTCCCATATTCGTGTCAGGATACTCATAGACAGCCTTTCCACGTCTATCAACAGAGAAAGCCGGCAGAACCTCAAATTTCATCCCTTCCTTGAAATCGACCTTGACAACCTGGCCGTCGGCGGTGATTTCACTTTTCGGATAGGCTTTTGTAATCGCGTCCTTTACGGCCTGCAGGAACTGAGACTGTCCGTTTCCGCTGTAAGAGGAAAAACGGTACCGCTGCTCAACGGGGATTTCCACGAGCATATCTATGTCGCTTGTAACGATGGCGGTACCTCTTCCATAAGACCCAACATACAGGCAATGATCTCTGTCACTCTCCGAATACCAGAATTTTCTGTTAACCGCCCTGATTATCCTGTGATATCTGGCGGATATCTCAGCAATTGTCTCCCGCGGTATGACAATATAATCGTGTGTTGCTCTGAAATCCATGTCTCATAACTCCCTGAAAATCCAGACAAAACGTTCGTGCCATACACGCTCTACCGCAAAGAGCCAGCTGGCTGATTCAGATAAAATTCCTTGCCAAGTCAGGTCCGGCGCTCTTAGCCTGCCATCCGGTCAAGGATGCTGCCCAGCACTTTCCATCCATAGGGATTCTCTACGCTATCCCCACTGCCTGGAGCGGACAGCCTGGGAGGAACCTTGCCGCCTGAAGTTATCCTGCTGAAATAATCCCGCAGTTCCTTCACGTAGGCTTTCGAAGACTCCGGATCAAGGCAGTATTCACCTTCCGGACTGGATTTCCAGCTGCCAATCGCGTGGTATACAAAAGAATCAACCATGATGCCTGATACTTGTTTATCGGGATAAAATTCTGCCCTGAGAAGCCTCAGGTACCTGCATGTCGCGCACAGCAAACCAGCGGATGACTCATCCCTGGCTTTCATCGCACGCTGCTCAGCCAGCGGATTCGTAGTCTTCCATTTCCCTCCATCATTAGCGTCAGGATACTCGTAAGTTACATTCCCGATCCCGTTGGTATGAGAGAAAGCCGGCAGCACCTCGAATTTCTTTCCATCTGTGAAATTGATAACCACGACCTGTCCGTCCGCACGGATATCTCTCACATGTCGCCAGCTTGAAATCCCATTTTCCACTGCATCCAGGAACCGCTGCTGGCAGTTTCCGCCGGTACTCGTAAAGATGTAATACAGGCTCTTCGGCATTTCAACGAGCATGTCCACGTCACTTGCCTCTGTTGCCGTATTTCTTCCGCGTGATCCAACGCAGATGCTATGTTCTGTATCACTGTTTGAACACCAGAACTCACTGTTTACGGCAAGGGTTATCCTGCTGAGCCTCCCATATCTGAGCTGGAATGCATCCATAGCTTTAAAGAAGTCATGAGAACTGGCAATACCGCTTTTGGGAATCATAGAGCTCAAAGCTTCAGTGCCTGACATGTTTTCCGGAACTCCCTGCTGCAGTGCTGACAGCAAAGTCTTTGAAGCGCTTGCCTGCATCCCGGCATTCAGATTTCGACCTGCCCCGCCAACAGATGCATTGACGGGAGGGAAAGGGAGCTCTCCGTCATGAGCCTGCCTCACGCCATTTGAGCCAGAGAGGTCTGAGAGCGCCTTATCGATGACGCCACGCTGCCCATTCTCTTCATGGTTTTCCGGAGCGGCCAGCTGCTTTTCGGCAATACCGACAATGCCGCCATTGAAGGCATGGTCATGTCTGCCGCCGATGCCAAGCCGCTCTGCAGATGCTGCTGTCATGAGGTCAAGCTGCTCTTCCAGCACTTTCATACGCGTTCCCGCATAATTTCCCGAACCGACCGCCCACTCCAAAGCCTTCATCCCTTTTTCTATGGCTCCAAAGATTCTGTCGGACGGAGCCTTTCCCTTCAATTGTCTGGATAAATCATCAGCCATCTTTAATATCTCTAAAGCCTTAAAAGCCGCATCAGTCTTCCCAGGCGTCATGTTATTTTCCTTCACCCGTCCGGGCAGGAGATGCCATGTGCCAGTTTGCTCCAGCCCTCCATCAGTCAATAATGCTTTCCTTCTCCCAGGTGTGCCGGTACTTGTTGCGGTCCACGAGCTCTTTGCTGGTGTTTGCGTAGCAGTAGACGCAGAGATGCCGGCATGTGTTGTACATGCCGATGTCCTTGCTGATGATGCAGCCGCAGGCCTTCCTCTGCCCGGGATCCTTGAGATTTTTCCTCCCGGGAGGGATCTCGGGCACCGAGCCGAAGAGATCAGGCTCCGGGAGCTTCCCCGTATGGAGGAAATGCACGAGCTCCCGGTCATCCCCGAAGATGCGCTCCATCAGGTCCGCGTCAATGCAGCAGTTGTGCTCAATGCCGAACTCAGAGAGATCCGCTGTCTCGGCGCAGGTTGCCATTGTGACATCCCAGCCTTTAGCGGCCCACGCCTCCCGGATCTTCACAAGCCCTGCGCAGGTCTCCTCAATCTCAGCGGGAGAGAGCTCTGCCTGTGAGACATTGTCCTTTGTGAAAAGCCCGGTCTCCTTTACGAGATTGCTCTGCACCTTCCTGTAGCCGCTCACGTCAATGAAGCTGAACACCAGCTTCTCCGTGTACCCCCTGAGAGCATTCCCCACATGCCAAATCTTTGTCAGAAGCTGCCGGACACCAAGCTCAGGTGTAATAATGAGCGGGTCAAAGCGCCATATCACGCGCTCTTTGCCTATCATCGAGCTCAGCTCCCTGAAGGTCTCAATCCGGCTTTTAAGCGCCGGGACGCAGGGCTCGAAGCCCTCATCCTCATAGTCATTGAGCGTGACCTGGAAGTAATAATGTATCCCCATCTCATCGAGGATATGGAGATAAGGAATAACCGGCTTTGGGTTCTTGGTCCAGAAGACTATCACCCTGGTATTTTTGAAGGAAACGTAAACCTTTCTGCGGTTGAACGGGTTGTACCAGACGCAGTAGCCCCGTGAGAGGCGATGGAAAAACCATTTCGCGTAAAAAGCAGGAATGTCCGTCGACCTGCTTGCCGAGATGATGACCGGCGCAATGGCCTCAACGATCTCCCCGCTGTCTGCTGTGATTTTTACCTTATCCATTTACCGCGCGCACTCCCGAAGCCTGTAAGCTGTCTTTCCGTCAGGACACTCTCCGGCCTATCTACGAGTTGATGTCAAACGCATCAGCTTCCTCTCCTGTTTTGAACCACGGGCATGCCCTGCGGCCGCGTTTGTTACCATCATGAATTATGTACGCTTTATCCTGATTCTGCCCGGCAGCTGCTATATGCCCTCCTATCACCTGCTCCCTCTGCTGCTGGCTCATCCGCATTTGATCCCTAAGTTCCTTTCTGCATATAATTCTATAGCATACGTTGCTGCCATCCAAAAAATAAGACCCGGAATGACTTACCAGGAAGTACTTCAGCATATAGCACTTCTTCTCGCTGCATTCGGGGTGTTCCGCGCAGGGCCTTGGCACCAATGTGCAGAAACTGCCATGCGACGCGGCAAACGCATTCAATTCTTCATTCATTTCTTCCGGAAGGTATTTGGGACATCCTCCAGGCTGACTGGCGACATCTAGGATCAGCATTGTCCCATAATCCTTAAGTTTTTCCGAAAATAACTCGGCTGCTGCCATATACGGCTCAGCAACGATATGCGATGACCAAAGCTCTCCGCACGCCTTGCAGCAGAGGATGTAGTCAAATTTGCTATCGCCAATACCCTCAGCCAATGACTGAAAATCCGATTCAGAGTTCACCTCAAATTTTTCCGGCCGGACATATATGCTGTGCCCGGACTCGCGTGCAAAAGCATTTACCACATCACTCATATACCGTAATGCTGTCTCGTTAGCGTCAAATGCACGGACATTGATATCGACTGACGGCAGCTGTCCGCACAATGCGCTCAGAAGCCCGACTATATCTCCGCCTGTGCCGCATCCCAGGTCAAGGATATTAATCACCCTATCTGATGATACACTGTCAGTCAACAAAGACTTATAGTCCTCATTCCCGAAAAGGTTCTCAGCAATACAGCAGACCTCGCAATAGCTTCTCGGGAAGTAGGTGCCCATGTATTCTTTTACCTCTTCCTCACCAGCGTCCCTGTTATGCTCCGCGTCCTGGCGTCTGCAGTGATAATGCGCCCTAAGTTTGCCGAAAATATACTGATTAAGCCAGTCAGGCAGCTCTTTTCGTGAATTCATACAATCGCCTCAAATTATGGACTATCCCAAAAATGTATATTACCAGCACCGGAAATGGCAGAATGAGACGAACGCTCTGTAAATGTCTCAATTTCAACATCAAAATTCAGATTTTCGCTTGCATAAACCTTGTGCTAAAATCTGACGCATGACTTACAAATTCGAAACGTCCTCTGCTTCAAAAAATAACCTCGTTCTATATCCGTGTTGGTTTATCGCATCAATAATTGTAGAATGAAAACTGGGAGTTCAGGCTTGTGAAGAGCCAGCAATGGGGCTGTTAGCTGCATTTTGGGGCGTCAAGGAAAAATTTATGGGCTCAGATACTGGATCTGACAATACTGCAATCCACATAGTCATTGATCGTCCTTTGCGGAAGACCGACGCCAGGCACATACCTGACAGCATGGATAGGCAGTCTGCTGAGAGAAACAAGGAATATTTTGATCCGCTGTACGCGATGCTCAGGTTAAGCAAAGTCGATAATAAAAGTGACTTCTATCGTTTTCTCCTGATCAGAAAAATATCCAAGATGCTGGAGCTTATTCTCTTAATCAAGCGTGAGAATAATACCGAGCAACATATTTACGAATATTTGAGTAGCGTTACTAAAGCGGCGACAAAACTCTATAAGCAGACAATAGGCAAGGCGATTAATTATTTAATGTGTAACAAAAAAGACCTTTTCTCAGAAAGCCAGCCCAACTGTGAACTTAAATCTGACTTGCTTGATTTTATAATTAAATACAAGACAGGCATCGATGATTACCAGTTATATGAATATCTGTGCCAGAACTACCCTCATCAAATCATAAGCCGGTTTGATGAATTAAGTTCTGTTTTTAACAAATATAATGATTTGTTCTTCGAACTGTTTCCTTCAGGTCATATAGATTTGCAGAACATGGCAGAAGCACAGGCAGTCCTGAAGATATGGGCAAAGGAGTATTGCAAAGAGAATTCCCAATTCAGGCAGTCGGCAGAGAAGTATGCAGCAGAGCTTTATCAGGATGCTGAAGCACTGGGCGAAAAATTATCTTTTGACAATATAATTGAGACAGCGCCGCTTATTGAAGCTATAGGATCATTTCTGAATGAAGTCCAAAGCCCGAAGGCAAATTGTTTTTCCAAATATGAAGGAAAGACCGAAAATTTAAAGCGGAAATGTTTTTACCACAACGTAAAAATTTTCATGGGCATATCCAAAATACCGCACATTGAGATGTGGAAGGCGTCCCTGGATCAAAAACTGCTCGATCTTACTCATTTTATTAATGCTGTTTCCAATGAGAATAAAAGTTATTTAAGCCTGATAAAGGATGCGTCTAACACATACGGAGATTGTGGAAATTCATCTTCGTTCAGAACTGCAGACAGCTTGGAATGTTATAAGACAATACTTTTCTTTGAACTTCTCGGTGACAAGGCTGCGCTGGATGACTACTCCAGTTTTGTCAGCCGAGCTGTTCATGATGTCTCAGTTAAAATATCGCAGGAGAAAGGCGAGCTTGAAAAAGACGCAGTCCTTCTGCTAGGGATGCTCCGCTCAGCTGCGGGAAATATAAATGAACCAGGCCTGGAACAGGAGATATCCTGCTACAGCGCATCCGTCTTCCTCTGCTCACTTACTGACAAGCTGCTGCGCCTGTTTTACCTCTACCTGAAAAAAGATAAAAAGTATATTCCGGCTGGCAAAACGACACTTGGCAGGCTGCTGAATAATAAGGATGAAGATTTGGAAAAGGCGTTTGACAGTGATCATCAACTCGGTCTTGCATATTTTCTGGTCACTGTAACCGGCATACAAGTGGGCAAGAACTACAGAAACAGCCTTGCCCACTGGGCATCCGGCATGTCACCGGAGGATATGAATCCAATTCTGACAGCAAGCCTGCTGTGGATTTTCACGGATGTGCTGAATTCTGTGCACCTTTATTTTGACAGCCAGACAAAGGTAAATCCGACTGCAGACGAGAGCGTGGATTGCCATGATTAAGTATGCCAGTCAGACAGTGAGTGGAGTCTGCCTTATGACAGGATAAACGCCAGGCATTTTTATGAATTTCTTTGATTGCCGTAAAAACAACCGGTAATTAGCGGAAGTGGAATTTTCAGTTTGCCGGACAGCACATTGCGTGTTCAGCGTTTCCATGGTTAAAGTATAAGAAGTAAAACAATGGTGAGTTTAAGAGCTGATTCAGAGATGGCCGTGTCAGACAGCGTCCAAGAGAGAGCCATGAGCAATAATGTAAAGATACAATGGTTCAGAGTAATTGTAATCTTTCTTGTCTGCCTGGCGACGGTATCCTTATTTTTCGCGAGCCGTCTGTTCGAGGACAACTATAACTACGCAATTGAACAGATGCACAGTTATAACAATGCCTGGTATGCCAATAATATCAATACAGTTGGTTCAGACTCCTCGCCAAGGTTATTTGCCAACTTATCCATGAGCCTGCTTACGCATATAGCAGGCGGAAACTGGAACAACGCGGCGCATTTCCTGGTAATCCTTAATTATGTCCTGTTTGCAATTGCATTCACTTTCATTACTGTAAAAAACCTGAATTCATACAGGCCGCTGGCTGCTTTTCTGGTGACTATGGCCGGAATGACCGGAAGCCTGATAAGCCTCGCCTTTCCTTTGAACGCAGCATACGATGTATTTCTCGGCACAGCAACGCCATTTGCCCTGATGGCAATAATGAGCGCGCTTTCCGACAGGCCGAACTGGAACTTCATATGGATAATGCTTGCAGTTTCAGAGCTGATGCATGTCCACGAGGGATTATGGGGCGGATTTATTGTCGGGGTTATATGGCTGGCAGACAGTTTTTCAAATAAAAGAATATTATGGAAATGCCTCAGGACTCTGCCGGTATACATTGCCTCAGTCCTTTTTGTCGTGCTTCCAAGCCTTGTCAATTCAACTCCCGTCGATGAAGCGCTTTTCACGAAAATTTACGTATTCATCAGAGTGCCGCATCATCTGCTGGTTTCCCATTGGAACAGGCATATGGTTGTATTCTCTGGAGCGCTGCTGCTGGGGGCCCTGTATGTGCTCTTCAGAGCATATAAAATAAAGCAATCAAAAAATAAGGTTGTAATTTTCGCTTCCCTGCTGGCAGCGTGGGTACTCCTCATAGCCGCAGAATACGTATTTACGGAGAAGTTCAGCATTTCCGCAGTCGCGACAATGTATATACCGAAGGCGCTGAAATACATAACCTTTATTGCGGCGGTGGTTTACTGTAAATACGGGCTCGCCAAAATAGAGGAAAGAAATTACCTGCAGGGGCTGGCATTAATCAGTATTTTATTCCTTCCTTACTCAAAGCCGGATGTCGCGTATACGGCCGTAGTTTTATTCATTATCTACGCCATCCTTGAGAAATGGGATATAGACAGGAAGATCTTTATTCAGGATGCGTTTTCCTCGCTTAAGGATATCTGTTATTTGTCTGCAGTGCTTCTCGCTGCCCTGCGAATCCACTTCTCCAGTAAATTTCTTCTGATTGTTTTATTGGTTTTCTTTCTGGATTACCTGGTTCATCAGTTCAAGTCCGATAAGCTGAAAAAAGCCATGACCGTATATGGATTGTTGACTCTGGCAGTAACAGCCGGTACCGGGGTACTGTATAACATTGCTGGCGGACATCATGTCGCATTCATCTCCGGGGATCAGTTTGTAAAAGCCGCTGTCGGAAACTCAATCTGGGATCTTGCGAAGAGATTCGAACAGATTACTGGCCCGGATGCAATGTTTCTTGCGGATCCGGATAATCCGGCATCAAATGGCTTTCAGCTGGTTTCGCACAGATCCTGCTACAGGCTGTATAAAAATATGCCGTCAAATAAGAACGCTGTTATTCAATGGTATCAGGATATAGTCAAAACAAGAAAGATGATAAGAGGCTCAGCGAGTGACTTATATAACTATATGAATGATATAAATCTGCAGTATGTTCTTCTAAAAGCAAACAGGTATGATGAATTTGCAAAAAGCCCTCATTTTGAGCTGATGCTGAAGAATCACGATTATGTAATATTTAAAGCAAATAAATCAGGACGAACAGCGCAAGAATTAAAAATGGCTGTCAGGGCCAGGTAAAATGGAATTCAGCCGGCTCTGACAGTGCCACTCGAATCAAAACTTGGCAGAGTGAGAGCCGGTACTTTTTGTCCGGAACACAAAGTATTTCTGTCCCAGAAAGTTAACTGCCATCCCAGCGGTTGTTGCAAGAATAAAAGGGATTACTTTTGTCTGGAGCATGCTGTAGAACAGCCAGTTGACCGAGACATTCGCGAGGAGGTTCAGGACAAACACGATATAGAACCTCACGACCATGCCTGTATCAGTCTTTTTCCTTACCTTAAATGTCAGCGTCTTGTTGAGGACGTAGGAGAACACGGACGCCGCTATCATCGACGCGCCCTTCGCGATGACCACATTCACCGCATTAAGGAAAAGGAGATAGAGGATAAAGTCGATTGCCGTCGAGCATCCGCCTATGAAGACAAACAGGAATATCTCCCTGAGGCTCTCCTTCCTGACTATTCTCTTCATGGCGGTCAGTTGTACCCGTATACCCGGAGGTAATCCGCGCCGGATGCCTTCGCCGCAAGGAGCCCGGTCTCCGAATCCTCGAAGATAATGGTGTCCTCTTTCCCGGCTCCTGCTTTCTCCATGGCTTTGATGAAACACTCCGGATCAGGCTTTACCTTCATGACATCTTCCTTGGTGACGAAAATGTCAAAGCAGTCCCTGACGGAAAATCTCTCCAGGATATCGAACACATTCTGCCTCGAGGCGGTCGTCGCAAGCGCTACAGTGTACTCTCCCCTGATGGCCCTGATGAGCGAAAACAGCCCCTCATTCATCCTCGCCTTCCCGAGGAATGAGGGGTAGAGCTCCATCTTTCTCCTGTGGATCGCCTCCAGGCTATCCTTTGAGACGGTGCCGAGGATTTTCGGAATGAAGTCCTTATAGCTCGTGCCGTTGCAGTAATCGCAGTAGTATCTGTAGTCAATACTCTCCTTATACCCAAGATCCTCAAACGCCTTTGAATAGGCGGAGAAATTCACGTCCTTGGTGTCGAAAAGGGTCCCGTCCAGATCGAATACCGCAAGCTTCTTCATTCTGCCTTCCCGTTTTCCATTTCCCGGACTTCATGCAGCACGTAAAGGAGACCGGTGTAGAACACCACCGCAAGCTTCTCGTTCTTCCGGATCTTGTAGGGCATCAGGCGGAGCCAGTGGATTATCTCGTGATAATAGATGCTGAGCACCTCCTCCCTTGAGAACCTGCTCCGGAGATACTCCCGGAACTTCCGGTAAATCTCCGCGTAGGCCTCGGATTTTGTCATAAGGTAATTCACATTGTTCCCGTCGATTTTCACGGATTTCACCATCATGAGGAACTCAT
>Ga0256404_1010460_pt1 | contig 12809 bp, 8 predicted proteins | sample RumenRJG_01DNA_FD_185990 | JGI IMG/M metagenome (GOLD analysis project Ga0256404, IMG submission 185990) | Bovine rumen microbial communities from Lethbridge, Alberta, Canada - RJG_01 | ecosystem: Host-associated > Mammals > Digestive system > Stomach > Rumen | place: Canada: Alberta | collected...
TGTGGAAAGACGATGGTCGCCGCCATCGCTCTTTATGCGTGCATGACTGCCGGCTGCCAGGGCATCCTGCTGGCGCCCACGGAGCTGCTGGTGCGCCAGCACATGGAGACGATCCGCGCTCTGTTTGATGATTTTCATGTCCGCTGCCTGTATGCGGGCATGCCTGCAGACGAGCAGGAGGAAGTAAGAAAGGAAGCAGCGGAAGGAACCGTGGATCTTCTGATTGGAACCCATTCGCTGCTTTCAGATACGGTGCAGTTCAAAAAGCCCGGCCTTCTGGTCATCGATGAGCAGCAGCGCTTCGGTGTCGAGCAGCGGCGCGCAATCTGGAAGAAGGCGGAGGGCGTCGACTGCTTACTGATGAGCGCGACCCCGATTCCAAGAACGCTTGCGTCTGCCTTATTCGGCGACATGGATGTGAGTACGATCGAATCGATGCCCCCGGGACGAAAGCCCGTACTGACCTATGTGCTGAAGGAAAACAGCTTTCGCAGCGTCCTGAGCGATGTTCAGGCATTGCTTGCATCGGGCAGGCAGCTGTATGTCATCTGTGCCTCGATTGATCCCAACGATGATTTTCCTGTCCGTCCGGTTTCCGTCGTTGAAAAGAATCTTACGAAGCTGTTTGCGGGCTATACGGTTGCCGCGATGCACGGCTCAATGAAATCGGAAGAGAAGGATGCCGTCATGGAGCGCTTTCTGCACAATGAGGTGCAGGTTCTTGTATCGACGACGGTGGTCGAGGTCGGTGTCAATGTGCCCAATGCGACGGGCATGATCGTCTATGATGCGGACCGCTTCGGCCTTTCCCAGCTCCACCAGCTGCGGGGACGCATCCAGCGCGGCAGTGAGCAGGGAATCTGCTGGCTTTTAAGTGATACGAAGGATTCCAATGCCCGTAAGCGGCTGAACGTTCTGGCCAGTGAAACGAGCGGCTTTGCGATCGCCATGGAGGATTTACGGCTGCGCGGACCGGGTGATATACTTGGAACGAGGCAGAGCGGCCTGCCCGGCTTCAGCATCGGCTCGCTTGCGGAGGACACAAAGATTCTTGAGCAGGCGCGGCTGGACGCAAAGACGGTTGTTCTGGATCCGGAAAATCCGGATTATGTGCCGCTTCTGGAGCATGTGCAGTCCGAGTATCATGTGTCTTCGTTAGAATAGAAAACAGATCTTGGACGGGGAGAATTTTTACTGTGACAATTACCGAATGGTTCCGCCGGCATGGCGTTGAAATACATAATGAACAGCTGCTTGTGGAGGCCTTTACCCATACCAGCTATGCCAATGAACATCATACGGGCTACGACAATGAGCGGCTCGAGTTCATGGGCGATGCGGTGCTGCAGCTTTGGAGCTCAAAGGAAATCTATCCTCTGAAACCGGCCCTTTCCGAAGGTGAAATGACCCGTCTGCGCTCGCGTCTGGTACGGGAGGAGACACTTGCCGCCTATGCGCGCAGAATCGGCCTCAATCAGATGCTCAGGCTGGGCAGCGGAGAAGAGAAAAGCGGCGGAAGGATGAAGGATACAATCTGCGGCGATATGTTCGAAGCGGTTCTTGGCGCACTGTATCTGGATTCAGGATGGGACACGGTGGACCGCTGGCTGACTGCGATCATGAAGCCGGACATCGTTCATCCTTCGGAGTCCAATGCCTTCAAAGACTACAAGAGCCTTCTGCAGGAATATGTGCAGACGGACAGCCGCCGCAATGTGCGGTATGAGCTGGTCAAAGAAGTCGGCCCTTCCAATGCGCCGCAGTTTACGATGAATGCCGTGGTCGACAATCTTGTGATGGGAACGGGTGTCGGCCCGTCCAAGAAACAGGCGGAGGAAAATGCCGCCAGGGATGCGTTTGAAAAAATGGTCCGATGAGACCAGGGGGAAAAATACAATATGATCATTTCAGCCATGCTCGCAAAGCTCCATGACGGAACACTGGATTCGACGCTGCTCCACCTTTATGGTGAGCACCGCCTTGATCAGCAGAAACAGCGCTATGTGAAGATCCTTCAGGAAGGGATCTCGCGCTTTGGCGATGTTGAGGCAATTCTTGTCTCGGCACCGGGCCGTACCGAAGTCGGCGGCAACCATACGGATCATCAGCTGGGAAGAGTTCTGGCGGCTTCGATTGATCTGGATGCGCTGGCGGTAGTCGTTCCAACCGATGACAATACGGTCAGCTATGCGGCGGATGCCTTTGCCGTGGCGCCGGTTGTTCTCGATGATCTTGCGATTCGCAGCAGCGAAGTCAATACTTCGGCCGCTTTGATCCGCGGCATCGCCGACGGCCTGAAGAAAAAGGGCTATGCAGTCGGCGGCTTCAAGGCCTATGCAGAAAGTGACGTATTGCCCGGATCGGGCATGAGCTCTTCGGCCGCCTTTGAGATTCTGATCGCCAAGATCTTCAGCCTCCTTTACAACGATGATAGAGTCGATCCGGTTGAACAGGCCAAGATCGGCCAGTATGCCGAGAATGTCTACTTCGGCAAGGCAAGCGGACTTATGGATCAGACCGCCTGCGCAGTCGGCGGCTTTGCGGCGATTGACTTTGCGGACAAAGAAAATCCGGTCGTAGAGAAGGTGGACTTTGACTTCGATGCCAGCGGCCTTTCGCTTGTACTGACGGATTGCCGCCAGTCGCATGCGGAGCTTTCGGATGAGTATTCCAAAATGCCGGCCGAGATGAAGGCGGTTGCGAAGGTGCTGGGGCACGAGGTGCTTTCCCGGTGCAGTCTGGCGGATCTGATTGCCAATGCCAAGACGATCCGTGAACAGTGCGGTGACCGTGCCTTCTTAAGAGCCTTCCATTTCTTCCATGAGACCGAGCGGGCAAAGAAAGAAAAGGAAGCCTTGGCCGCAAAGGATACGGACCGTTTCCTGCAGCTTGTCATTGAAAGCGGCGAATCCTCATTCATGTTCCTGCAGAACGTCTATCCGCCCAATGATTCGAAACATGAGAGCCTTGCCGTCGGTCTTGCCCTGTCCCAGGAGCTTCTCAAGGGGAAGGGCGGCGCATGGCGCGTTCATGGCGGCGGCTTTGCCGGAACGATTCAGGCCTTTGTTCCAAACAGTCTTGTTGAAATCTACAAGGCAACGATGGAACATACGTTTGGTGAAGGATGCTGCTACGTTCTGCGCATTCGTGACTGCGGCGGCGTGAAAATCGCCTGATCGTTTTCTGTGATCGAAAAGGGCTTCTCCTACAGCAGGAGGGCCCATTTTTTGCCCTGGATTGACCGGTCCAATAATTTATATATACTAATCTATAGATTAGTAATGTACAGATTAGTAAAAAGGAGGACATCATGACAATGTTCATCGGACGTGAGCGGGAGTTGAATACGCTGAAAAGGATGTATGCTTCTGAGAATTTTCAAATGCTGATTCTTTATGGGCGGCGCAGGATTGGGAAAACGACGCTTTTGAACGAATTTTCCAAAGATAAGAATCCGATCTTCTACACGGGTGTTGAAAGCAAGGATGATGAGAATCTGAAGGGGCTTGGAAAGACTGTTTTTTCCTATTTCAGCGGAAGTGACGCCGGAATGAGCTTCGCATCCTATAGTGATATTTTCGACTATATGACTGCCGAAATCAGAAAGAAAAAGGGTGCCGGAAGACAACTGATCATTCTGGATGAATATCCTTACATAGCTGCCAGTGCAAAAGAAGTATCCTCAATGCTTCAACGAGTTATTGATCAGGACTGGAGCCGCATGAATATCATGCTGGTTCTCTGCGGTTCTTCCATTACGTTCATGGAAGAAGAAGTTCTCGGGGCTAAATCGCCGCTTTACGGAAGGCGAACGGGCCAGATGGATCTGAAGCCATTCGACTATCTGACATCTGCCCGGTTTGTTCCAGAGTATCCTCCTGAGGATCAGGCGATCGTTTATGGAGTTACAGGAGGCGTACCTAAGTATCTCTCCATGTTCGATCCGCAGAAGTCGTTGGATGAAAATCTGAGACAGCAGTATTTCGATCCTGCAGGCTACTTCTATGAAGAGCCGCAGAACATGCTTCGTCAGGAGTTCCGTGATATCTCTTTGTACTTTGCCATTCTTAACGCCATTGGCAGCGGCAGTTGTCAGGTACATGAAATTTCCAGCAAGACCGGATTTAATTCTGAGAAGGTGGTTCAAGCTCTTCAGAAGCTGGAGGTGGTCAGGATCATTCGAAAAGACATACCGATTTTGAATGAGAAAAACAGAAAGCTCAGCCAGTATGTCATTCAGGATGGTATGTTCCGCTTCTGGTTCCGCTTTCTTCCAAAAGGCCTGAATACGATCGAACGTGGATTTGGAAAAGAATACTATGAAAATGCCGTACGGCCGTTTCTCCATGAATATATGGGACCGGTATTTGAACTGATCTGTCAGGATTATACGGCTGCCTGCGGAATGACGAACGGCTATGGTTTCATCGTTAACCGTGTAGGAAAATGGCGCGGCTCAGATCCGGTCCGGAAAGAACAGACAGACATCGATGTAGTTGGAATCGGTGATGCAGAAAAAAAGGCTGTCATTGGTGAATGCAAATTCAAAAACGAGCCGGTCGGCCGTCAGGAATATGAAACTCTTCACGAACGTGCTAGATTGATTTCACCTTATCATGTTGAACATTTTCTCCTGTTTTCGCTGAATGGTTTTACGAAATGGGTGATGGCTCAGGCGGCAGAGGATTCTTCTCTTGAGCTTGTTTCCATGACGGATTTATACAGGCAAAACTTCTAATTGCTCTGTTAAGGAATAACAGGTAGCCTGTATTCTTTGCGACTGTGGATCATCTTTCAGAGATTTGGCCTGCTGTAACATTTATTGTGGACGGTTCGGAAATCCGGATCATGAATCTGGCTGTGTATGCTCTGAAACGTCTGCAGGCGCAGATACAGGACGAAGAGGAAAAGGCCGGCATCACTTCGGATGAAGATGTCAAGAGCTGATATCTTTCTTTTTCGTGCTACAATGCGCACGTATGACAGCGATTCTCGATTTGCTGCAGGAAGAAAATTCCATCGGTACCTCGCTGACTCTGAAAGGAGTCCGTTTTTATCGGGCCGATAAACGGATGGAAGTGACGCTTGCGGCTCCATCCATTCTCACATACAGCGATTACATGCACCTGCTGCAGGGACTGAAACAGTGGAGCGGCATTCCGGTGCGGCTGATTATTGAAGCTGCTTCCAACGCCATCAGCGACTTTGAACTGCAGAAATACATCGGTGCCTGGTGTGCCTCGCACGGCAGGTTTCAGTTTCTTGCGGATGCGACGGTATCCTATAAGGCAAATGAAACGCATCTCACCTTCCGCTTTGCCAGTCAGCAGCTGATCGCCTCCTCTGCGGAGGCCTTTGATGCCCTGACGCCGTTTTTAAGTGACATCGGCCTGCCGGGTGTATCGATGCATGGGGAACTCCTGGCGCAAGACGGTGTCAAGGTGGAAACGGTGAAGGCATCGGCGGCGACCATGGCTGCCGCGGAACCGGCTTCTTCTTCCAGTGCACATCCATTCAACAAAGCCAACGGTTCCAATGGCGGCGGCGACTATCCCAGGCGGAAATACGCCGGACGCAAAGCCGAAGACTATACGCCGGTCGAGCTGAAGAATGTTCAGGATCCGATTGACAACGTGCGTTTTGAAGCCACGGTTTTTGCGCTTGAAACGATCGAAACCAAGACCGGCCGCCATATTCAGACACTTTCGCTGTATGACGGCACTTCGGCCATTCTGGCCAAGCGCTTCGAAGGCAAGCGCTGCACAATCGAAGAAATGGGGGAAGTCAGCGAAGGGGACCGTGTCGCCGTGACCGGATCCATCAGTATGGATACCTATGCCAAAGATCTTGTTCTTCTGATTGATCATCTGGATAAGCTTCCGGCCGTTTCCGTCACGGATCCTTCCAGGGAAAAGCGCATCGAACTGCACATGCATACGAACATGAGCGAAATGGACGGCATCTGTGAACCGGAGAAGGTCGTCAAATATGCATGGAATCTCGGCATGCCCGGCATCTGCATCACGGACCATTGCGACGTGCAGTCCTTCGTCAAGGCCTATAACACGGCAGCTAAGCTCAAAAAGAGCGATCCGGAGCGGAAGTTCCAGGTCGGATTCGGTTGTGAAATGAATATGGCCGACAGCCGGCTGTGCATTGTGCGCAACCCGGTGGATACCCTGCTGTCGGAAGGAGAGTACATTGCCTTCGACCTTGAGACGACCGGCCTTTCCGCATACTATGACTCGATCATTGAATTCGGCGGCGCCCGGATCCGCAATGGCGAAGTCGTGGAGACGAAGCAGTTTTTCGTCAAACCGCCGCATCCCATTCCTCCCTACATTACGCTGAAGACCAACATCTCCAATGAAATGGTTGCCCAGGCGCAGACGTTTCCGGAAGTCGTCGACGAACTTCTGGCATGGCTCGGGGATGCTGTGCTTGTCGCCCATAATGCGACCTTCGACTACAATTTCCTCAATGAGGAGCTGCGCCGCATCGGCCGCCCGAAACTGAAGAACTGCACGATCGATACCCTGGATATGGCCCGGGCACTTATGCCGGATCGGCGGGCGTATCGTCTTGGCAACATTGCCCGTTACTATCGTGTTGCCTACGATGAAGAGTCTGCCCACCGTGCCAACTACGATGCCGAGTGTCTGGCACTGGTTTTCCTGTGCCTTCTGCGTGATGCGGGCAGGAAGGGGGCCAAAACCGTTTCCGATCTGCAGTATTCGCTGCAGAATGATCAGGCCTATAAGAAAGTCCGCCGCTCCCATGTTATTGTCATGGCCCGCAACCGTGAAGGCATGAAGCGGCTCTACCAGCTTGTTTCTCAGTCCATGACAAAGACACTGGCGGTCATGGGCAAGACTTCAAAGGACGGCGGCGAAATTACCGCTGAGCCCCGTGTCCTCCGCTGCGAGATTGAAAAGGACCGCAGGAATCTCTTGATCGGGACAAGCTGCCTCAACAATGAGGTGTTTGAACTTGCCTGCAATGGTGACGATGAGCGCCTCATGAAGGCAATGATGTTCTATGACTATGTCGAAGTGCAGCCGCTGAGCAACTACGGGACCTATATTGCCATGGGCAATCTGCCCAGCGTCGACCGCCTCAAGAGCGTTCTGCGCCGCATGATCACCATGGCGCGCCGGCTGGGTATTCCGGTCGTGGCGGACAGCGATGCCCACTACTGCAGCAAAGATCAGAAGATCTTCCGTGACGTCTACATCATGAACCAGGGCGTCGGCGGTGCCGCTCATCCGCTGTACATCCGCGATGATGCGCTGCGCATGCGTACGAAGAACCCGGACCAGCACATCCGTTTCGGCGATGAGATGGTGGAGGATTTCGCATGGCTCAACGATCCCGCTCTTGTCCATGAAATTGTCTTTGAAAATCCGGAAAAAATCATGGCGATGCTCGATCCGAAGACCCGTCCGGTTCCTTCCGGAACTTTTCCGCCGTCGCTGGAAGATTCCGCCCAGCATCTGCGTGACATCTGCTACCGGACGGAACATGCGATGTATGAGTTTGAAGGCAAGGTGCCGGACATTGTTCACAACCGGCTCGAAGAGGAACTGGAGAACATCATCCGCAACGGCTTCGATGTCCATTACTACATCGCCCATCTGCTCGTCAAGAAGTCCAACATGGACGGCTACGTCGTCGGTTCCCGTGGATCCGTCGGATCCTCCTTTACCGCAACGATGTCAGGCATCACGGAGGTCAACGCGCTGCCGCCGCATTATCTGTGCCCGTCATGCCATTACAGTGAATTTTTCGATGATCCCAAAATCAAGTCGGGCTTCGATCTGCCGGACAAGGTATGTCCCAAGTGCGGCGCCACGATGAAGGGCAACGGACACAACATTCCGTTCCAGACCTTTCTCGGTTTCAATGCGGACAAGGTTCCGGATATCGACCTGAACTTTTCCAATGAATACCAGTGGCGCGCCCATGCCTTCATCAAGGAGGTGTTCGGCGACCGTCACGCCTTCCGTGCCGGTACGATCGGCACCGTTGCGGAAAAGACCGCGTACGGCTATGTGTCAGGCTATTGCGAAAAGCTTGAAATTTCAGACATGCGCCGGCCGATGCGCGACTATCTTGCCAAGAACTGTCAGAACGTCAAGCGTACAACCGGTCAGCATCCCGGCGGCATCATCATTATTCCGGACGGCTACGAGGCGGAGGACTTTACGCCGGTGCAGTATCCGGCCAACGATCCTTCTGCAGACTGGCTTACAACCCACTACGACTTCCATGATATTCATGACAATGTCCTGAAGTTCGATATTCTCGGCCACGTTGATCCGACCGCCATGCGCTTATTGCAGAGAGTTGCGGACCGCAAGCCGATGACGCTTCCGATGAATGATCCCGAGACGCTGTCGCTGTTCTATTGCGACGATGCGCTGAAAGCGGATCCCCGCGTTTATAAGAAGGAGACCGGGGCGCTTGGCCTTCCGGAATTCGGTACCCGCACAACGCGGCGCGTTCTTGAAGAGACGCGGCCCCATCATTTCTCGGAGCTCGTGATGATCTCCGGTCTTTCCCATGGTACGGACGTCTGGGCGGGCAACGCGGAAGCACTTGTGCAGGCGGGGCATCCGCTGTCGGAAACGATCGCGTGCCGTGACGATATCATGACCTACCTTCTGGAAAAGAAGCTGGAGCCGATCAATGCCTTCCACATCATGGAACATGTCCGTAAGGGCAAAGGCCTGACGGAGGAAGAGGAAGCCGATATGCGGGCCCATGATGTGCCGGACTGGTACATTGATTCGTGCAAGAAGATCAAGTACATGTTCCCGAAGGCGCATGCCGTTGCCTACGTCATGATGGCCGTCCGCATTGCCTGGTATAAGGTCCACGAACCGTGGAATTTCTATATCCAGTATTTTTCGCTGCGCTGTGATGCATATGAGCTGGAGACGATGACCAAAGGTCTCGCCGCGGTACGTGCCCGTATGAGTGACATCAGTATGCGGATGGAACGCGGTGCCGCCAATCCGGCGAGCGCGAAGGAAAAGTCTCTCTACGATACGCTCGAAGTGTGCGAGGAGCTGTATGCCCGCGGCTATTCGATTGCGCCGGTTGATCTGTACAAGTCGGAAGCCACCGTCTTCCGTGTCGTTAAGCCCGATACGAAGACGATCATTCCGCCGTTTACGGCCATTGACGGTCTTGGTGCATCCGTCGCCCAGAGTGTGATCGAGGCACGCGAACAGGGACCGTTCCTTTCCAAGGAAGATCTGAGGAAGCGTACGAAGCTGAGTGATACCCATATCCATAAGCTGGAGGCGATGGGCTGCCTGCAAGGCCTTGATGAAACCAATCAGATTTCACTGTTCTGATTGACAGAATTTCCGCCGCCGCAAGCCAACGTATTTCAATCATTGGTTAGGCGACATAAAATATGGCTCAAGTGAAACAGCCCTGGAAGTATGAAAAATCGCTTGAAACAGCGATTTTGCTTTGCTATAGTTGTGATGTTCAAAGGAGTGCGCAAGCACTCCTTCATTCTTGTTCAGGCTTGTTCGGGAGGACTATGGAAGATACTGAGAAAATCAGAACACTTGCGGAGCCGGTCATCGAAGAATGCGGCGTACATCTGTATGACATCGAGTGGGTACAGAACGGCAAAGACCGTACGCTTCAGATTTCGATCATTCGGGACGATGGGACGATGGATCTGGATACGTGTGCAGCGGTGAGTGAACGATTGTCTGAGGCGCTTGACAGTGCCAATGTGATCGCGTCGGCCTATACGCTGGAAGTATGCAGCCCGGGTGCGGAGCGGAAGATCCGTGATCTTTCGGAGCTTGCCTCTCTTCCGTATGTCTACGTGCGGCTCAAGCATCCGGTATCGCATCTGCTTGAGTTTACCGGACAGGTGGAGTCTTACCAGGACGGCACAGTGACGTTGAGCTATCGGGATAAGGCAGTTAAAAAACATGTTTCGTTTGCGGACACTGAAATTGATTTCATCCGCTATGCAGTTCAATTTTAAAAAGGAGAAAGAAGTTTCTAAGTATGCCAATCAATGTAAAACAGTTAACGGAAGCCCTCAGTGCTGTTGAAGATGAAACCCGTATTTCGGAGGACATCATCATCGATGCGCTGAAAGATGCCTATGGCAAAGCATATAAGAAGACGATGGGGCTCGATGACATTAATGTAGAAGTGGAGTTCAATCCGAAGAAAGGCACCTTTGACATCTATCAGATCTACAACGTCGTTGAAGATGTGCAGGACGATGAGCTTGAGATGGATCTTGAAGAGGCGCGCAAATGGAAGCGTGATGCGATCCTCAATGATCAGGTCCGCCGCAAGGTCGATGTCAATGTTGACGATATGACGCGTGCGGCCGTTTCTCTGGCCCACAATGTTCTGCGCCAGAAGATCCGGGAGGCGGAGAAGGATGCGATCTACAACGCCTATATCGATCAGCTGTACGATATGACGATCGGTATTGTTGAATCGGTGAAGTCGACGTTTGCGCTGATCAACCTCGGCAAGACGACGGCTCTTCTGCCCAAGGCGGCGCAGATTCCCGGTGAGCGGCTGGTCGAGGGTCAGCGGATCCGTGTCGTGATTACGGAAGTGAACAAGGATTCCAAGAGTTCGCAGGTTGTTGTGAGCCGCGGGGATCCGATGCTGGTGAAGCGTCTGTTTGAGAAGGAAGTCCCGGAGATTGCGCAGGGCATTGTTGAGATCAAGGCCATTGCCCGTGATCCGGGTGACCGTACCAAGATGGCGGTTGTGTCCTACAATCCGGAAGTCGATCCGATCGGTGCCTGCATCGGTCAGCGCGGTCAGCGTGTGCAGCAGATCATCGAAGAACTCCATGGTGAGAAGATCGATATCTTTGAGTGGAGCGAAGATGTTTCGGTACTTGTGAAGAACGCTCTGGCTCCGGCTGAGATCAAAGAGGTTCTGCCGGGCGAGGATGATAAGAGTCTGATCGTTGTCGTCGATGAGGATCAGCTTTCCCTTGCCATCGGCAAGAAGGGCAAGAATGCACGTCTTGCCGTGAAGCTGACGGGCCGCAAGATTGATATCAAGACCAAGGCGGAACTGATTGCCAACGGTGTCGACTATGATGCTCTGGTTGAGCTGGCTGCCAAAAAGCGGGCTGAGCTGGCGGCTGCCAAGGCAAAGCGTCAGGCCGAAAAGAAGGCTGAAGATACAGCTGTTCTCAGCGAAGAGGAACAGAAGGCGCAGGCTAAACTTGCGGCTGCCCGTGAGCAGGCGAAGCAGGCTCTGGAAGCTGCTGGCGATGAGCTGATTCCGGAAGAAATGCAGGAAACGCTGAGCGATCGTGCTCGCGATGAAGTGTTCTCGAGTGAGGAGCCGGCAGATGCAGCGAAGAAGGATGAAACTGCAGAAGCGGCAGCCCAGGAAACACCTGCGGAAGCAGAAGATGTCAAGGAAGCAGCGGAACCGGAAGTGAACGAAGAAGCGGTAGAACAGGAAAACACCGCAGCATCTGAGGAAACGGAAGAAGAGGAAACCTCACAGCCAGTCATGAACGAGGAAGAACAGAAGACTAAGGCCGCTTCGAAGAAGCGGAAGGTGGATCTGGAAGAGATGGCACAGAAGAATGATTATGTGTCTGTCTTTGAGAAACTTGCCGATACGTCGAAGCCGCATGGCGATACGCGTCCGAAGAAGAAGTATTCCAAGCGCAAGAGCGAAGATGAGGGCGTGAAGCTGACCAATGCCGAGCTGATGAAGCAGCTTGCGGAAAAGAACAAGTCGCTGCAGGACAATTCTGTCAAGCCGGTTTATACGGAAGAAGAGCTTGCGGAAATTGAGGCGCAGCAGGAAGCCGATGAAGAATCCCAGTACGATATCGATTACGATGAGTACGAGGATTACTACAAGGACGACGAGACGAAGTGATGCGTAAGATTCCGATGCGCCGCTGTGTGGCCACAGGTGAGCAGCTTCCCAAGAAGGAGCTGCTCCGCATTGTCCGTACGCCGGAGGGAGAGCTGAAAGTGGACCTGACGGGACGAATGAATGGACATGGCGCCTATTTGAAGAAAGATCCGGCTGTGATTGCTGTGGTCAAAAAAAACCGGGCCCTTGAAAAGGCATTGGAAACCAGGATCCCGGACGAGTTCTGGGATCAGGTGCTCAACGCAATGAAGTAGTCAGTTAAACAAAATGGAAAGAGGTGATGTCCGAAACAGCTGAATCGAAAGTACGCACGGCGTACTTCCAGGAAAGGAGAAGATAACTATGCCAGGAAAAAAAGCTCCTGCAAAACGCAACAACAGCAATTCCAACAATAACAAGAACCGGTCGCAGAATAAGAACCGCGGTCCGCAGCGTCAGGATCAGCGTCCGTTCAATAACCCGGCTGCTGCCAAGAAGGCTGCGCCGGATATTCATGCGATCGAGTACAGCGACGGCATTACGCTTGGTGAACTTGCCAAGAAATGCGGCCGCACTCCTTCGGAGCTGATCAAGGTTCTGTTCATGCAGGGAAAGATGGCGACCATCAACAGTACGCTGGACGATGATCTGGTCGATACCATCTGCCTTGAATATGACATTGAGCCAACCAAGGTGAAGCCGAAGGATGAAGATTCCCTCGAAGATGAGGAACCGGATGATCCGAAACTTCTGAAGCCGCGTGCTCCGATCGTGACGGTCATGGGTCATGTTGACCATGGCAAGACGACGCTGCTCGACTCGATCCGCAAGACCAAGGTCGCCTCCGGAGAAGCCGGCGGTATTACGCAGGCCATCGGTGCCTATCAGGTCACTGTCAACGGCCGCAAGATTACATT
>Ga0256404_1010464_pt1 | contig 12804 bp, 9 predicted proteins | sample RumenRJG_01DNA_FD_185990 | JGI IMG/M metagenome (GOLD analysis project Ga0256404, IMG submission 185990) | Bovine rumen microbial communities from Lethbridge, Alberta, Canada - RJG_01 | ecosystem: Host-associated > Mammals > Digestive system > Stomach > Rumen | place: Canada: Alberta | collected...
ACTCCACCTCCGGATGGAGAGAAAGGATATGATTGACTATCGTACTCTTGCCCGATCCTGAGGGGGCTGAGAAAATAAGCACTTTTTCTGCCATTAGTCTTGCGATTTAATTGTTTTCAACATTTCAGCAACTGCAGCTTCTAGCTGCTTATCTTCGCCGCGCTCCAATGAGGCCGGATCATTATAGACTTCAATGTCCGGATTCAGCTGGAGATTCTCGAGGTAACGTCCGTTCTGGACACTGAATGACCCTACCTGAGGGATACCGAAGATGAGGGTCGGATCGACCTGGGTCTCCCACCATACTGAAGTCGCAGTACCGGCAACCGGAGCTCCGATTATCTTGCCGATTCCCAGTGCCCTATAGACATAAGGGAAGCCGCATGCATCCGAGTAATCGCTTTCGCAAGTAACTACGCATGAAGGCTTTATCCACTTATCATATGGTTCCGGCCCCATGAAGACTCCGCGAGGCCTCCGCTCTGTATAGAGCTTTCCGTCGAGGAATGTCGCGAGATCATTATGGAGCCATCCGCCTCCATTGTAACGGATATCGACAATAAGGGCGTCGCAGTTCCTGTACTTTCCGAGAGCCTTTGAATAGACCTCGCGGAAGCTCGGAGAGTTCATTCCCTTGACATGGACATAGCCGACCCTTCCGCCTGAGAGGCGCTCGACCATCTTCTCATTATTGCGAACCCATCTCTGATAGAGCTGCTCAGTCTCTCCCGACCCTGGAACAACGAAGACTTTCTTCTCCTTCCCGCCTTCCTTGACCGTCAGAAGGATTCTCTTTCCGGCAGTACGCTCAAAGACATTGTACCAAGGCTTTCCGGCAGGAATTTCCTTTCCTTCTATCGCTACGATAAGGTCACCCGGTTCCATTCCAGGAGCCGCGGCAAGAAGCCGGCTATTAGGAAGGAACTCCTTGACCTTCAAGCCCTTCCCTTTATAATCTTCATCAAAAATAACCCCGAGTCTTCCAGTCGGAGCGGAGATTCCATGGCGATAGCGGCCTCCGGTATGGGACCCGTTGAGTTCGCCGAGCATCTCAGAAAGCAGTTCCCTGAAGGCGAAATTGTCATTTATGTAAGGAAGGAACTGACGGTAGTTCGCTGCAACTGCATCCCAATCCACCCCATGCATATCGGGATCATACCACTTTTCCTTCACCTCTTTCCAGCAGTGCTCGAATATGTATTCCCTTTCCTTATCAGGGAAATACTCGTATTCGCCCTTGAAATCTATGTTCTTGGTACTGAACGATTTGATATCTCCCTTAGAGACTCCTCCCCTGCTGAGGGTATAGATGCTCTTTCCGTCAGGAGAAAGCACTAGAGGACCACTGAAGCCCTTTTTCACTACTTTGACAGACCCCGATTCGATATCGAGGCAGCAAAGGTCGCGGCCCTTCTCCAGCTGTACGCTGTAGTAAAGCTTTTTCCCATCAGGAGTAAGGAGATGATCGCCAAGTCGACCGGACTGAGGAGTTAGGCGGACAATACGGTCCTGCCTGTTTTCAAGATCCATTTCGAGTTTTTTCACTTTCTCGACCTTGGTAGTATCTTTCTTATCATTTTTCTTGTCCTCGGCGAGAAGTTTATCAATCTCCCTCTGGTCTTTGTCTTTGATGAAGTCCAGATAGGCCTCGTTATCGAAGAACATGATATAGATGTCTCCTTCTGCACCCCAGCTTCCATGACTGCGGTATCCGGCCTTATCGCTTTCCCAGGTCATTGCCTTGCCGCCAAGAGCCCAGCGGAAAGCAACGTCAGAATAACCGCTTTCAGTAAGGTCGGTGAGTTTTCCGCTTTCAACATCAATCATTGCGACATCTTCATTGTACATGCGTCCGCCGCCCTGGTATCCGGTCAGGAGAAAGCGGCTGTCCGGACTCCATTCAAAATTGAGGTCACCATCTGAATATGAATAATTTACTCCCTCCTCAAGGAGGACCTTGTCCTTGCCGGAAGAGATATCCATCACGACTATCCCCGTCCTGTTTCGAAGGTAGGCGAGTTTCTTCCCGTCAGGAGAGACTTTCGGCTGGAAGCAAGTCTGTCCGACAGGGGTTACCCTCTCTTCCTTGGTATCAACAGCAAAGCTGAAAAGCTTGTCCTTCTTGTCCTGAAGAGTGGTCTTATAGATTGCCCACTCACCGTTTCTTTCAGAAGCGTAGTAAAGCGAGCGGCCATCTTTTCCGAAGGACACTCCCCTCTCTTGCTCCGGAGTACATGTAATCCTCCTCGTTTCTTTAAGATCAACCGGAGTCACATACACGTCACCCCTCGAAACAATGGCGATTTCTTTCTCACCGGGAGAGACGGCAAAGTCTGAGACTCCGTCAACGGCAGTCTTGAAAATATGCTCCTTGGAATCGCGGTCTTTCTTTATGGAAATATCTATCTTAGAGGGATTTGCCTCCCCTTCTTTCATAGTATAGAGATCTCCGTTCCAAGAGAAGCAAAGGGTGCCGTTTCCAGCTACAGAAAGATAGCGGACAGGGTTACCGGTAAAGGATGTCACCCTGACAGGGGTTCCCCCACTGAGGGAGGACTTCCAGACATTCAAGTCGCCAGCCCAGTCATCTACAGATAGTTTTTTCTCTCCCTGTTCGCTAAGAAAATAGAAAGACTTTCCATCCGGAGCGAATACAGGATTGCGATCTTCACCGATGAAATCCGTCACCTTCGTATAAACGCCGTTTTCCAGTTTCCATACATCCCTCGTAACAGCCGAAGTATGGTGCTTCCTGAAAGGATCCTCCATGCCCTTTACGTCCTCATACAGAACGGCCCCATTGGCATCAACGGATGCGGCACCGATATTCATCGAACTCACCCTCACTGGCTCTGGCAGTATTCCTCCTTCGGGAACGGAAAGAGCCTCATCGAGGTTGATCTTATAGAGTTTGGTCCATCCGGGGAAGGCGGCGGAAGAAGCTAATTCTCCGAGATTTCCGCCAAAATAGATATCCCCTGAAGGAGAAACGCAGAACGGGGTCTGTTCTCCACCATAATCAGTCAACCTGCGGGGCTCGCCTCCAGCTGAAGGGATAGCCCAAATATCTTTCTGCCCCTCTCTGAAAGAAGCGAAGATAATGTATTTTCCGTCCGGACTCCATAGGGGTTCGGTATCATGGGCCGGGTTTGTCGTCAATCGGACCGCTTCCCCTCCGGAAGAAGGGACGCAGTAAATATCACCTTGATAGACAAAAGCCACAGCGGACCCGTCAGGAGAGATACTGTTTTGACGAAGCCACCTTGGAGTAGTCTGCGCCGTCGCTGATAAAAGCGATGCGAGAACCAATACGGCAGAAAGAATTTTTTTCATTGTAATAATCAATTGAGTGAGGATACAAATATAATGAAAAAAGTAGTATATTTGTGGATTGAATAGTGACAGTAAATTATTCCAACAAATATTCAAATTATGGTTAGTTACAAAGAACTTGGTCTTGTGAACACCCGCGAGATGTTCGCAAAGGCCGTTGCCGGCGGTTACGCTATCCCCGCATTCAATTTCAACAACATGGAGCAGCTCCAGGCTATCATCATGGCTGCTGCTGAGACAAAGTCTCCTGTTATTCTCCAGGTCTCCAAGGGTGCGCGCAACTACGCCAATCAGACTCTCCTCCGCTACATGGCCCAGGGCGCTGTCGAGTATGCAAAGGAACTCGGCTGGGAGAATCCCCAGATCTGCCTCCACCTCGATCACGGCGACAGCTTCGAGCTTTGCAAGAGCTGCGTTGACATGGGATTCTCATCCGTCATGATCGATGCTTCCTCGAAGCCTTATGAGGAGAATATCGAACTCTCCAAGAGAGTTGCGGACTATGCCCACCAGTACGATGTCACAGTAGAGGCTGAACTCGGTGTCCTCGCCGGTGTAGAAGACGAGGTCTCTGCTGAAGAGTCCCATTACACCCGTCCGGAAGAGGTTATCGACTTCTCACAGAGGACCGGCTGCGACTCTCTCGCAATCTCTGTAGGTACTTCTCACGGTGCTTATAAGTTCCGTCCGGAGCAGTGCACCCGCGACCCGAAGACCGGCCGCCTCGTACCTCCGCCGCTCGCATTCAACGTGCTCCACGAGATTGAGAAGAAGCTTCCCGGCTTCCCTATCGTTCTCCACGGTTCATCTTCAGTTCCTCAGGAATATGTCGACATCATCAATGAGTACGGCGGCAACCTTCCTGACGCAGTAGGTATCCCCGAGGAGCAGCTCCGCGAGGCTTCCAAGAGCGCAGTCTGCAAGATCAACATCGACTCTGACAGCCGTCTTGCAATGACCGCAGCAATCCGCAAGGTATTCCATGACAAGCCGGGTGAGTTCGATCCCCGCAAATACCTCGGCCCCGCTCGCGACGAGATGAAAAAGCTCTACATGCACAAGATCATTGACGTCCTTGGCTCAAACGGCAAGGCTTAATTGACCAATAAACAACAGCAAGAGGATGACCGTACCAATTCCGGGTCATCCTCTTGCATTTTAACTCAAACCACATGAAAACAGCACGCATCGCTTTATTTGCGGCCGGTATCTTCACCGCTGCGACCCTCTCCGCCCAGAGTTTTGTCTCGATTCCACTTTCTAAAGACACATTCGAGAACACCCACATAACCAAGTTCGAAAAGGCCAACTATCAGGGAATGGACTGCTACAAGAAATATGTAGTAAGCCTCCAGCACACCGGTATTGCCACAATATGGAAATATGACGGCAAGGAGAAACTCGAAAAGATCAGCTCTTTCGAACTCGCGACTCATGATCCCGTGAACCACTCCAATGTGGCTTCTTTCGGTGTTGAGAAATTCGACAGGAAGGACCCGCTTCCCCTTCTCTACGTAAGCCAGTGCCATAAAAAACCGTACAACGGACTCAAGGACGTTCTCTTCGTTGAAAGAATCAATCCGGACATGAAGGGCTCTACCCTTGTCCAGACCATCTACTTCGAAGATCCCAACAATCTCTTTGGCTATGCCCTCCAGTGGGTCGTAGATAAAAAGAACAAGATGCTCTATGGCTATGGAAATACCACCAAAGACAAGGATCTCGAAGGCAATCGTCACAGAGTGATCAAGTTCGCCCTTCCGAAGCTCTCAGACTCAGACGCCAACGGAATGGTTGTCCTCAAGGAGTCCGATGCCCTTGAGAACTATGTACTCGAGGATAATGGTCTCAGCTTCGCTACCATCGGGCAGGGACTTTGCATCTGGAAAGACCGCCTAATGATGCCAACAGGACTCGGCACCGAGCAATATCCCAGCTACCTGTTTGTATGGGATCTGAAGAATAAAAGGCCTGTCGAAGTCCTTGACATGAGTATCGGAACGACCGGCGAGCTCGAGGACCTAGCCCACTTCAAGGGCAAGAAGTATCTTGTCCAGGGACAGGACGGTCTATTCCTGATGAAGTATAAGAAGTAATCCTTATTTTCTAAGCCTCAAGGAGTTGCAGACCACGCACACGGAGCTGAGAGCCATACAGGCGGCAGCTATTGCCGGACTCAGCATGAAACCCGTGGAAGGATAGAGGGCTCCTGCGGCAATAGGAATCGCAAGGATATTGTAGAAAAATGCCCAGAATAGATTCTCACGGATGATTCCGACCGTCTTTTTCGAAAGACTGAAAAGATCGGAAATCTTGGAAAGATCTGACTGGACGACAGTTACCATCGAAGAGTCGATGGCTATATCGCTGCCCTTTCCCATGGCAATACTAAGATCGGCCTGGGCGAGGGCGGCGCTGTCATTTATACCATCCCCTACCATGGCGACTTTCTTCCCTTTGTCCTGAAGAGCCTTGATATACTCAGCTTTGTCATCAGGAAGTACGCCTGCGCAGACATTACTGATTCCGGTCTGAGAGGCAATTCGATCAGCAGCGACCTGATTGTCCCCAGTAAGCATGTGAACTTCGATTCCCTTAGACTGAATATCTTTGACAGCAAGAGCTGAATTCTCTTTTATATCATCTTCTATAGCAAGCAAACCATAGACAGCACCTTCGTCAAAGAAAACGGTTATTGCATACCCCTTATCCATGAAAGGCTCAATACTATCCGTTATATCAGAAGAGGTCCCTTCGGGAAGACCGGCAGGGAAAATATCCTTGACCAGCGAATAATTGCCGGCATAGTACTTTTTCCCTTCGAAAACGCCGGAAACACCTTTGCCGGGAATTGCTTCGAAATCTTCCACGCTTACTTCGTCGCAGCCTCTAAGAGAATCTACAACAGCCTCAGCAAGAGGATGTTCCGACTTCTTTTCAAGCGAGTACAATATGTCCTTACGTCCGCTTGTATACGTACTTTCTTCAGCTATTACAGACGGATCCCAGACTGATTCCACGACCGAAGGATGCCCCTCAGTAAGGGTCCCTGTCTTGTCAAGAACGACCGCGTTGATGCTTTTTGCTACCTGAAGAGCCTCTGCATCCTTAATCAGTATGCCCTTATCGGCACCGCGGCCGATACTGGCTATAATAGCTGTCGGAGTCGCCAGCCCAAGAGAGCACGGGCATGCTATTACGAGCACGGAGACCATTGCAAGAAGGCCTCTGGTAAGTCCGTCAGTCGGAGAAAGGAATATCCAAAGAAGAAGCGTGATTACCGAAAATCCTATAACGACTGGGACAAATATGGCCGCAACCTTATCGACAATATTCTGAATAGGCGCTCGGCTTCCCTGAGCATCCCGAACGAGCTTTATGATAGCCGAAAGCATTGTGTCATCGCCTGTCTTTTCGCAGCGGACATTGAATGTTCCTTTCTGATTGACTGTCCCCGTAAACACCTCAGAACCAGCACTCTTCAGAACAGGAACAGGCTCTCCCGTGAGCATGCTTTCGTCAACATATGATTCCCCATAGGTGACTATTCCATCGACAGGGATACGGTTGCCCGGCTTGACAATCACCACATCTCCCTTTTTCACCTCCCCGGTCGGAATTGTAATTTCCCTGACTGAAGGGAGACCGTCAACAACCTCAACCTTCTGGATAACAACCGTCTGAGGCTTAAGGCCCATAAGCTTTCGAATCGATGCCGTAGTCCCGTGCTTGGCTTTTTCTTCGAGAAGACGTCCAAGGAGGATAAAAGCCACAATCATTGTGCACGATTCGAAATATGTATGTGCCTCCAGTCCCCTAGATGTCCAGACATCGGGGAAACTCAGGTTGAATAGGCTGAAAAGATAGGAAACACCAACTGAGAGCGCTACAAGCGTATCCATGTTGGCGCTTCCGTGCCTTAGTTGTTTCCATGCGGAGACAAAAAATCTCCTCCCCGGCCAGGCAATCACCACCGTAGCCAAAAATAGAAGGAGATAGTCTTTCCCGGGAAAAGGCTTGAAAGCCATACCGATGAGCATTACAAGCAATGCTCCGACGGCGGCAACTAAAGTATCAATTTTAAGACGCTTATACTCTCGCTCCCTAGACCGGTCGGCTTCCGAGTCAGCCTCGTCTTCAGTCCCCTCTATGATAAGGTCATAGCCGGCGCCCTGTACAGCCTTTTTCAGGCCTTCAGGGGTACAGATTGAAGCATCATACTCTACCTGCGCCATATTAGAGGCAAGGGATACATTGGCGTTCACAACGCCCCTCTGCTCCCTAAGAGTATTTTGGACCCGCGCCACGCATGCGGCGCAGCCCATCCCGGAGACAGGGAAATTGCGTTTTACGGTACTCATTACTGTGCAAGCCTTTTTTCAATTGCTGCCGTCTGTGCTTCGAAACCGGGTTTTTTAAGAAGGGCAAACATATTTTTCTTGTAAGCCTCTACTCCCGGCTGATTGAACGGGTTGACTCCGAGAATATATGCGCTGACTCCGCAGGCATACTCAAAGAAGTAGAACAGGCCGCCGAGATTATAAGCGTCAATCCTCTCGATGCTAATCTCAATCTGGGGTACACCGCCGTCGATATGGGCGAGTTTGGTACCAAGCTGCGCCATTGCATTGCAGTGTTCGACATGCTGTCCTGCAAGATAATTGAGCTGATCAAGGTTCTGAGGATCGCTGCCGATGACAACCGAACGGTTGCTCTTCTCTACGTTGACAATTGTTTCGAACATTACCCTATCGCCATCCTGGATGAACTGACCCATTGAGTGAAGGTCTGTTGTGCACACTACAGAAGCCGGGAATATTCCTTTTCCGTCCTTGCCCTCAGACTCTCCGAAAAGCTGCTTCCACCACTCGCCGAGATACTGGAGCTTGGGGTTGTAACTTACAAGGACTTCGACTTTCTTGCCATACTTGTCATAAAGAAGATTACGCATAGCGGCATACTGGATAGCCGGATTATCGACACTCTTTTCAGAGAGGGCTTTCTGCATCTCCTCTGCCCCGGAAAGCATTGCGCGGACATCATATCCGGCAAGGACAATAGGGAGAAGGCCTACCGGAGTAAGGACAGAAAAACGGCCTCCTACGTTGTTGGGGACGATAAATGTCCTGTAGCCTTCCTGGTTCGAAAGAGTTTTGAGAGCACCTTTCTTTGCATCTGTGATAGCAACGATTCTCTCTGCCGCCTCTTTCTTTCCATAAGTCTTTTCGAGATACTCCTTGACAATGCGGAAAGCAACCGCCGGCTCTGTCGTTGTGCCGGATTTAGAGATAACTACACAAGCGGCATTGCGCTCGGAAACGAGGTCCATGAGCTCCGCAAGATATTCCTCTGAAAGATTGTTGCCTGCAAAAACAATCTCGGGATCGCGGCCCTTGTTCTTTAGCTGCTTGGCAAAATTATGGCTAAGAGCCTCTATTGCGCACCTTGCACCTAGATATGAGCCTCCGATACCGATGACAACAACAAGATCCACATCCTTTGACTTCCAATCGTCGCGGATATTTTCACAGTCCCTTATGAGAGTCTCGGGAGTCTCTGACGGAAGTATTTTCCATCCAAGGAAATCATTTCCCTCACCTGTCTCTTTATCAAGAACTTCCCATGCGGCCATTGCCTTATCCATATATTGGCTGTACTCAGCCTCGCTTACGAAGGATGAGCATCCTCCAAGATTTAATTTTACCATAACTGACAGAAATAGCATTAATATTTTCATCTTACAAAATTAATGATTTTTTGCACAAAAACCCATTAATAATGCTTATCTTTGTCATAACGACACTATATAGAACCAATATTCATTTATTATGAAAAAAATATTTTTAGTTGCAGCAACTGTCATTGCGACTCTCTCTACTCTTTGCGCATCAGCGCAGAACGCAGGTACAGCAATTTGCGCCCACCGTGGATTCTGGAAATGCGCTGCCGCCGGATATTCCGAAAACTCAATCGCCTCACTTAGAGAAGCACAAAACATCGATTGCTGGGGAAGCGAATTCGATATCCACATCACCGCCGATGACGTAGTAATCGTCAACCATAACAGGGACATCGCAGGAACGACAATTTGGGACCATAATTTTGCAGATTTCAAGGATTTCAGACTTCCTAACGGAGAAGGAGTCTCAACTCTCGATGAGTATCTGACTCAGGGCAAAAAAGGCCCCCAGACAATGCTGGTATGCGAGCTCAAGATCCAGAAAGATGAAGAACGCGAGGATCTCATGCTTGCAAAGACCATCGAGTGCCTCAAGGCTCACGGCCTCTACTCCCCCGACAAGGTAATGTTCATCTCATTCTCGCTCCACCTTTGCAAGGAAATAGCTCGCATTGCTCCTGAGTTCACCAACCAGTACCTCAATGGTAAAATCTCTCCGGCAGAACTGAAAGCTATGGGTATCAACGGACTTGATTATCAAATCAAGCAGTTCCAGGCTCACCCCGAGTGGGTAAAGGAGGCGCATGATCTCGGAATGAGTGTCAATGTATGGACTGTAAATGATGAGGAGACTATCAAGGAGATGATCGATCTCGGCGTCGACTGCATCACTACTAATGAACCGTATCTCGTACGTCAGTTGCTCGGTAATAAGGAGATCAAAAGGGTCGCCGCCAAGGGTAATTGCTGCTGCAAGTGCTGCAAATAGGAAGCACCTAATAATCAGTCAATTTCAGTCTGTATTTCAGACTTCCCATATTCCGGTAGTACAACACAGTATCTGCCGGAATTTTTTCTACCATTCCCTGCGCTCTCGTAGACGAGATTGGGGTGCGAAGCCAGGTGTGAGGGTCGATTGTGAAATCGACGGGATCGCGAAGTGATTCCGCCTCGAAGCCAAGAGTCCTGTAGACGGAGCCATCGGACCATTCGAGATCGGCATAGCTCATAATGTCGTCGGGATGAATTTCGTCTATGAAAGCTGCCATTACCTTCCCCATTCCGCCTTCGACCCTAACCCCGGACATTGATGCGTAACGAACCCATTCATAGGACCTTACGTTCTTCCCATCCTTATTCCATTTCCTAGGAGAGGAGAATTCGGCGACAGCAACAAGAGTCTCGGGCTTCAGGCGGTTCGAAGATTCAGCGGCACCGGTAGAACGACGTAAGGTCATCCCATAGAAGTATTTTGCAGAAGCGAAGCCGTAGCTGTGATGATCAGAAAGGAATGATGCTGCGGTCAATTTGTCTATTCGCACCACATCGCAGTTACGGGCAAAAACATGACGGAACTGCCCTGTATGAGCCATAAGTCTTGCCCTATAAGCTTTGCCGCTATTTCTCCAACGGTCTTCCGGGATAATGACAGCCCCAGGATAAGACTCCGATAATCTTTTGACTGCCAATTGCTTCCTCGCGGCATCCTCAAGGGTCCTCTCAGATATCGGGACTGCAATGACGCTGAAATCTCTACCCTTTTCAGAAAGAACAGTAATGTCTCCAAAGCGATCCTCGCCAAAGGTGAGGCCGCTCTTGGAGAGAGTCTCTCTGATTTCTTCACTAAAATGAGGCAGCATCACCTTACCTTCTTAATCACATATGTAACCACTCCCCATACCGAGAAATCATCGGACTCAGTAATATGAATGGGGCTATATTTAGGGTTGGCCGGCATGAGCCAAAGGCCATCTCCACGGGATTTCTTGCCGGAAGGGTCCTTCAACGAAATCCTCTTCAAAGCAAATTCCCCGTCAAGGAAGCATACGGCCATATCCCCGTCGGAAGGCTCCAACGATTTATCGATGACAAGGATGTCGCCTTCATCAACTCCGGCATCAATCATGGAATCCCCCACTACCCTTCCATAGAAAGTAGCTTGGGGGTGGCGGACAAGCTCGACATTGAGATCGATGCAGGGATTCATATAGTCCTGAGCCGGAGAGGGAAAACCGGCGTGGATGGCCTCCAGAGCCATTTCCACCTTTACCTCGGGATTGCTGTTTTCCATTTGATCCATAGGGTGCAAAGTTAAGCAAAGTTTGCTATTTTTGCATTATGTATTTCGCCCTCGTCGATTGCAACAATTTCTTCGTTTCATGCGAACGCGCCTTCCAGCCCGACCTGGAAGGAAAGGCTGTAGTTGTCCTGTCGAACAACGATGGCTGCATAGTGGCAAGAAGCAATGAAAGCAAGGCGATGGGAATAAAGATGGGGACTCCCATATTCAAGGTCAAAAACCTCGTCGACAGCGGCAAACTTATCGTACGCTCATCCAATTATACCCTCTACGGCGATCTTTCCGCGAGGGTGATGTCCATCCTTAGAGAATACGCCCCCGAGCTGCAAGTCTATTCCATTGACGAAGCCTTCATGGTTTTTGACGGCGTTTCCCTTGACAAAGTTATCGAGATATCTAAAGAAGTGGTATTGAAAATCCGCAAATGGGTCGGCCTCCCTGTCAGTGTAGGAATCGCTCCGACAAAAACCCTCGCGAAGATAGCCAACCATTTTGCAAAAAAATACCCCGGATATAAAGGCGTATGCTCTATTGAGAATGAGGAAAAACGAGCCAAGGCACTCTCGCTTACCCCTATTGACGATGTTTGGGGAATCGGGTGGAGAGGGGCTCCGAAACTGATGGCCATAGGAGTCAAAACCGCTCTGGACTTTGCTGAAAAGAGGGAAGAGTGGGTCCGAAAGAGGATGGGTGTTACCGGAGTCAGGACGTGGTTGGAGCTACGGGGAACAGCGGCTGTTGGGGACGAAGCCAAAGAGAGAAGACAGACAATATGCACATCCCGCTCCTTTGCCGACATGATTGAGGACCCCGACGAACTGACCCTCAGAATTTCCGATTTTGCCGGAATCTGCGCAAAGAAGCTTCGGCAGGAAGGTTCTCTCGCATCGACAGTCGGGCTCTTCATGCAAACCAACCGGTTCCGCGAAGACCTCGACCAGTATTATCCCCAAGCCTCACTCTCCCTCGACACTCCGTCCAGCAGCACGACAGAGATTGTAGGAGCAGCATTAAAAATCATGAAAGGAATATTCCGAAAGGGGTATAAATACAAGAGGGCCGGAGTAATCGTAATGGACATAATTGCCGCTGACGAGCTCCAAGGGTCGCTTTTCGATGAGAATTCCGCATTGAGAGAAAAAGAAGACAAGATTTCCGAGATTATGGACTCGGTCAACGGGAACGGCCGGAATCTCCTTAGACTTGCCGTGCAGAGGCCCGGGCATTATGCGGACGGAATCCGTTCCGAGCACCTGTCGAAACGGTATTCTACCTCATGGGACGAGATGATCGAAGTTCACTGACTCTTGAGTACCTCCTCGACGACCGGGGCAATCTCATCATAACCATACCCCCTGGAAAGGAGGGCCTTCAGAAGCTTTAGACGGCACTCGGGATCCTCTTTCAGTACGCGGTATTTTTCCTGAGCCATCTTTCTAAGTTTCATGGACGCCTTCTCCGGCTCAACCGATGAAAGAGCTTCCTTTATAAC
>Ga0256404_1010467_pt1 | contig 12801 bp, 9 predicted proteins | sample RumenRJG_01DNA_FD_185990 | JGI IMG/M metagenome (GOLD analysis project Ga0256404, IMG submission 185990) | Bovine rumen microbial communities from Lethbridge, Alberta, Canada - RJG_01 | ecosystem: Host-associated > Mammals > Digestive system > Stomach > Rumen | place: Canada: Alberta | collected...
CCATCCCGAACACAGAAGTTAAGCACTGCAGGGGCGGACATAGCCTTTGGCAAAGTATGCACGCCGCCGGGTTCTCTTGAGAAGATCTATCCGATCTTCTCTTTTTTATATGTTTTGGAGGCAGGATATATGGAACGTACCCGGAATCTTACGGAAGGTGATCCGCTGCGGCTGATTGTTTCGTTTACAGGTCCTCTTCTTTTCGGTAATCTGTTTCAACAGATCTACAGTCTTGCGGATGCGGCGATCGTCGGCCAGACGCTCGGTGATAATGCGCTGGCAACTGTCGGCGTCTCCTCTTCGGTGCAGTTTCTGATTCTTGGTTTCTGCTTCGGAATAGCGACCGGCTTTTCGATTCCATGTGCCTCTGCCTTCGGTGGTAACCGTCTGTCCCAGATGAGGCGGTATCTTTACAACGGCAGTATTCTTACGGCTCTGTTTGCGGCGATTCTCGCCGTAGTTTCGGGGCTGCTGTGTCACGGCATTCTGATTCTTCTGCGTACGCCTGGCGAGATTTATGCGGATGCCTATGCCTATCTTCTGATGATTCTGATCGGTATTCCCTGTACACTTCTCTACAATTACATATCCTCGATTCTTCGCGCCGTCGGTGACAGCCGTACGCCGTTTCTGTTTCTGGCCCTTTCTTCGGGTCTGAATATCGCTCTTGATTTCTTCTGCATTCTTGTGCTGCATATGGGTGTCTTCGGTGCTGCACTGGCGACGGTTGTGTCGCAGGGGATCAGCGGCCTTCTCTGTCTCTTTGTTATTCTTCGCAAATATGATGTGCTGCACTTTCGCAAGGAAGACAGGGTCATCGATGTGGCCATGATGCGTACTCTTTTGAACATGGGTGTTCCGATGGGACTTCAGTTTTCGATCACTGCGATCGGATCCATGGTTATGCAGAGTGCAAATAACAGCCTCGGTACCGTGTATGTGGCAGGTTACGCGGCCGGCCATAAGATCAATACGCTGATGATGTGTCCGTTTGATGCGCTGTCGGCAGCGCTCTGTACCTTTCTTTCCCAGAATTACGGTGGACGTAAGGAGCAGCGGCTTTCTGAAGGAATGAAGGCCGGCGTGAAGCTTGCCGTCGGCTGGGGCATCGTCGGCGGTCTCATCATGATTGTGTTTGGATCCGCGTTGTCGGGTCTTTTGGCAAATGAGGGGAATGTGATTGCGGCATCTGCGCAGTATCTTCGTACCGATGGTTCGTTCTACATCATTCTTGGCTTTGTCTATATCTTCCGTATGGCAACCCAGGGCCTTGGCTGGAGTAATCGAGCGGTGTTTTCTGGCGTGTTTGAGATGGGTGCGCGTACGGTCGTCGCCTTATTCCTGGTGCCCAGGATCGGCTATACCGGCATCTGCTTTGCGGATGCGGCCGCATGGGCTGCGGCGGACTGCTATATAATTCCTACGTGTCTGGCGGCGATCCGTCATGCGAAGCGCGAAATTCAAAGTCAGGCGGGGGATGGGAAATGAACAGAACAAATGCGAAAAATCTGACGGAAGGGGATCCGCTGCGGCTGATTCTGAATTTTACGTTTCCGCTATTGTTGGGGAATCTGTTTCAGCAGACCTACAACATCGTTGATTCGGCCATTGTCGGGCAGACGCTCGGTGCCAATGCGCTGGGGTCGGTCGGTGTCTCTTCTTCGGTTCAGTTTCTGGTTCTTGGCTTTGTGCAGGGATCCATGGCTGGTTTTTCGATTCCGGCTGCCGCCTCGTTCGGGGCCCGCAGGGAAAGCGAGATGCGCAGGTATGTGTTCAACGGGGCCGTGTGGGCGGCGATCATTGCGGTGGTTCTTACGGCAGCTACGGCGCTGCTTACGCCGGAGATTCTACATCTGCTTCAGACGCCGGCGGAGCTGTACAGCGATGCCTATGCCTATCTGGTGACGATCTTTCTGGGGCTTCCGGCGACAATTCTCTATAACTACATGGCTTCCATTCTCAGAGCAGTGGGAGACAGTCGTACGCCGTTTCTGTTTCTGGCTCTTTCGGCAGTCCTGAATATTGGCCTGGATCTGTTCTGCATCGTGAATCTTGGTATGGGAGTGTTCGGCGCGGCGTTTGCGACGGTGATTTCGCAGGCGTTGAGCGGCATTCTGTGTGTGATCCTGGTGATCCGGAGATTTCCGGTTCTGCACATTGCGAAGGAAGAGCGGGTTTACAGTGGCCGGATGTGCCGGCGGCTGCTGAACAACGGTCTTCCGATGGGTCTGCAGTTTTCGATTACGGCCATCGGATCCATGGTGATGCAGACGGCAAACAATACGCTTGGAACCGTGCATGTGACGGGCTTTGCGGCAGGTCTGAAGATCAAGCAGTTTACGATGTGTCCCTTTGATGCTCTGGGCGCGGCGATGTCGACGTACATTTCGCAGAACTTCGGTGCGGGGAAACTGGATCGGATCAAGAAGGGAATTCATATCGGCGAGAAGATTGCAGTCGTCTATGGCATTGGCATCGGTGTGGTGCTGATCTTCTTCGGTCGGCCGCTGTCGAAGATTTTCCTGAGCGGGGATGCGTGCGATGTGCTGGATGCTTCGGCACAGTATCTGCGTGCGCTCGGCTTCTTCTATTGGGTGCTGGGCATCCTCATTGTGACACGCAGCTCGGTGCAGGGCATCGGCTGGAGTCAGAAGGCTGTGCTTGCCGGTGTCATTGAGATGGCGGCGCGTACGGCGGTGAGCAGTCTTCTGGTTGGGAAGCTAGGCTATGCGGCCATCTGCATGGCGGATCAGACGGCCTGGATTTCGGCATCGATCTATCTGATGTTTACGATGTCAGCCGCTTTGAAGTGGGCGGAAATCGAAATCCGTCACTCAGCCAATAACTGAAAATATTTTCAGAAAATAATTCTTTTCATTTCTGTAAAGCTGTGATATAAAACACGCATGACAACGATGACTTTCGTACATCAGCACCATACGCATTCGGCGATGATCCATCATCATCACCATTTTTCGCTGTATGAAGATGTGCGGAAGGAGACGCATGAGGCTTAGGCGTTTCTAAATCACAGGATTTTGCTGGTAAGCGCATCTTCAGAGGAAACTCAGAGGATGCGCTTTTTCGTTGAAAGGGAAAAAGAATAAGGGAGAAGATATATGAAGAAGGTAATGGCTACGGTTTTGGCGGCAGTGACATTGATGGGATGCGGTTCGGCTTCAGCTTCGGCGACGGCTTCTTCGACATCCTCGATTCCGGCGGATGCGGGTTCGGGTATTGCGGATACAGCAACCGGACGTCTGGCAGAGATCAAGGAGCGCGGCGTACTGACGGTTGCGACGGAACCGTACTGGGTACCGTGCGAGTTCATTGATCCGTCGAAGAGCGGCGATGATCAGTATGTTGGTGCGGACATTGAGCTGGCAAAATATATCGCCAATAAGATGAACGTTGCGCTTGAGATTGTGCCGCTGGAGTTCTCGGCCGTTCTGAGTTCCGTTCCGGAAGGAAAGTATGATCTGGCGATTTCGGCGCTTGCCTATACACCGGAACGCGCGGAGGCAATGGAACTTTCGAAGGGCTATTACTTTACGGAGGATGATGCGGGCTACGGCATTCTGACGGCAGAGGAGCTGGCGTCCAAAATTACGTCGGCGGAAGATCTTGCGGACTATACGATTGTGACGCAGTCGGGTTCTCTGCAGGAGCTGCTGGTGAATCAGGATGTGCCGGCCTACAAGGAATTCAAGCGGGTCAGCTCGATGACGGACGCATACCTTGCGGTTCAGGAAGGCAAGGCGGATGCGGCAATCGTTGCCCGCAGCAGTGCGCAGCTCTATATCGATAACAATCCGGGCTGCGGTCTGGTTGTGCAGGACTACAAGTTCGAGCTTGGTGAAGAATACGATGGTATGCGTGTCGGCGCAATGAAGGGTGAAACGGATCTGATCAACTTTGTCAACGACTGCATCGATGAGCTGCTGGGGAGCGGACAGTATTCAAAATGGTATGACGAATATACCGAGTATGCGAAGAATCTCGGTATCAGTGAGAACTGATTGAATTCATAGAATCGGGAAGTGGAGCTGACATATGCTGGAACAGATTACACGCATTTGGTCCCGTTATTCGGGCGTATATCTGGATGGACTTCTGGGGACTTTATGGCTGTCGCTGGTTACGGCAGTGTTTGCGGTACTGATCGGAATTGCCGTTTCGATGCTCAAGAGGTCGAAGATCAGGATTGTTAAGGTTATTGTTGATTTCTACATTGAGATTCTGCGTGGTACGCCGATTCTTCTGCAGCTGTATTTCTTCTGGCTGTTACTGCCGAAGATTGTTCCGTTCGAGATGTCGGATACGGCCTGCATCGTGAGTGCTCTTGTTGTCAATTCGAGTGCCTATGTGGCGGAAGATATCCGTTCCGGAATCCAGGCGGTCGATGATGGGCAGCGGGAAGCGGGAGTGAGTCTTGGCATGTCGATGCGTCACGTGATGCAGAAGATCATTCTTCCGCAGGCGATCCGCAACATCATGCCGGCACTTGGCAATGAGTTCATTTCGATCGTCAAGGCAACGTCGCTGGCAAGTGTCTTCTTTGTTTCGGAGCTGACGACAGCCTACCGTACGGTGCAGTCGGCGACGTTCCTGGCGATTCCTTCACTGCTGATATCAGGTTTGATCTATCTGGTGCTTACCTTCTCAATGTCCCGCGTTGTCGGTGTTGTTGAGAAGCGGATGAAAGCCTATGATCGATGAAAAGATGCTGCGGTCGATATTGGCCACAGCGTTTTAAAAATGATTCGGGAAATCCCGGATCTTGCGTCTAAGAAAAAGTGCAGGGGAATCACTCTGCTTCGGTCACTATACGGTGGCGGCTGTCCTTCCGGTGCGAAGTATAAGGCATCAGGGAGGAGAGAACATTGTACCGGGCCTCCCTTATTGAATTTCCGGTAAGGAGGTGTCCCATGACAATTGAAGGAATGACTCTGATTGTTTCATTGATTGGACTCGTTCTCTCAGCGTTCAGCCTTGGTTACAAGGTCGGACGTGGTTCAAAAAAATGACCGCCTAGCTCTCAAACGTTAGCGGTCATTTCGTCTAACCGGAAAGGGCAGCCGTCACTGGTGACCCTTTTTCCACTTTCAGTATAAAGGAAACAGAAACAGATTCAATCAGTCAAACATATAAACCTGTGTAGATTCGAGTTCATTGATCTTGAAAGTTACAGTATATTCCGCTGCCTGGTGGTCGGCGCCAGAGTAATCTGTGTTGAATTCGCCGTTTTGGTAGGACTCATCGCTGTATGTCAGTGTCTTTACATTTTCTGTTTCTACATGGAGCAGGTAGTAGGCGGAGCCGTGGATCAGGATTGTTCCGCGATCCCCTGTGTTGATCAGGTTGGAAATCGTGCGGCCATCGGTCATAACGACTGTGATTTTGTCACCATCCACTTTCCATGCATGAATCGTAGACATGGAAGGGTAACCGTCTGAGCTGACGCTGATAACCTGGGCTATCGTCGTAGATTCTGGAGCAGTGTAGCCTTCAGCGGAAGACTCTGCCTTCGTAGCAAGGTCATTTGAAAGGGATTCAAGTTCTGTGATAGCAGTCGCGTAATCGCTGCCGGTCAATGTGGTGCGGGTGAGTGAGGCGGAAGATACTGTATCGGTTGAAACTGTCGAACCGGCGGTCTGCGCAGAGGCAGATGCCGCAGACGCTTTTGAGGAAGATCCGCAGCCGGCAAGGGCAATCAACGCGAGCAGTGTAAGCAATGTCTTTTTCATATGGGTTCATCTCCTTTGTTAGACAGGTTGCCAATTGATAATAGTACAAATGTACTAATTGTCAATTTCGTGAAAAATTCTGCGGTGCTATCATGTTGGTATGTCTAACAGGCGCGAGGAAATATTGAATACAGCTCAGGATCTGTTTAACAAATATGGGTATGAAAAGGTAACGATGCGTGAGATCGCGGAGGCATTGGCAATCAGCCCCGGTAATCTGACGTATTACTTTCCAAAAAAGATAGATATTCTTACAGCATTATTAAGAGAAAATTGGACAACGCCACAGGAAGAAAAGGCAGAGTCGCTGGATGATCTTCGGCGATACATTCGCCGGATGGCAGAAGGTGTGCGGCAGGATCGGTTTTTCTTTTCTGTATCGGATCTGCAGCGGCTGGAACCGGAATTCTTTGAAGACAATCGAGAGGCAGTGAACCATTTTAAAGATGTATTGTTCCATATGCTGGGAAGCCTTCAGCGGTGTGGTGTCCTTTCAGAGAAAATGAGTGATCAATGGAAGAAGGATTACATTGAAGTCATCATGCTCAGTCATATCTCCTGGGCAAGAGAAGCAGGAAAGGAAAGTACCTATACTGTTCTTTCGCTGGATGATTTCGTTGACAGCCAGATGCGGCTGCTGGAGCCGTACGAGATTCATTGAGGGAAGCTATGCTTACGATTAAGAACAGTATCTATGAATATAACAAAGACAATGTCCCTGAGGGATACTGTGATCCTGAATCTGTCGTCCATTTTTTGACGCGGGACTGCTTTGACGGTCAGGTCAAGACAGAACAGGATCTTGTGGAGCATATTGATTTTTCACATACAAATCCGGCAGCCGGTCCGTTGTATATCAATGGCGCTGAACCGGGTGATGCGCTGGCCGTTGATATCCTGGATATTCAGACGGCGGATCATGGTGTAATTGCGACGTTTGCAGGACTGGGGGCGCTGGAGAAAACAACTGAGGTTCGTACAAAGGTTGTTCCTGTCAAAGACGGAATCGTCTACTTCAACGATGTTATGTGGCCGGCGGATCCGATGATCGGCGTCATTGGTACGGCACCTGCAGGTGATCCGGTTCCTTCGGGATACAGCTTTTGCTGCGGTGGAAATATGGATAGCCGGCTGATTTGTAAAGGGGCGACTGTTTATTTTCCGGTACAGGTGGAAGGTGCTCTGCTGGCAATGGGTGATGTACATGCAAGTATGGGCGATGGCGAAGTGTGTGAAACAGGTATCGAGACAGCGGCCGACATCCTTGTACGCGTACGTCTGATAAAGAAGTTTCATTTGAACTGGCCTGTGACGGAGACGGCGGACGCATGGTATGTCAACACCAATGGCCGTACCTGTGACATTGCGATTCAGCGCGGCTATGAGGAACTGCAGCGTCTTTTGATGCATGCCTATGGATGGGATGCGACCGATGCGGCGATGTATATCAGTGTACAGGGAAGGCTGGAGGCTAATCAGGCTGTGCTGGACAACAATAATACCGACGAAGAGGGAGATACCTTCCGCGTCGGTGTGCCGAAGCTAAATTTCAAACCAAGACTGATGGCAGGGTACGGTGAAGAACTTTGATGATTGGTGCATGGGAACTGCCAGAAAGCTGCGGATGCGCAAGTGAGCCTTATTGATCTGCCAGCGCAAAAACCAAAAGCAAAAAATCCGATTCGATTAGTACAAAGCTGATAATATAATCGTTTTATATGAAATATGATCTTGAAAAAATCACATCAGGGAAAGCATTGACCGATAGTGAAATGTCTGTCCTGATCTTTTTGTTGGAGCACATTGACTCTGATTTGAAGATTGGCGTAAGAGGAGTTGCAAAAGAAAATTACACTTCTACATCAACTGTGATGCGACTGGCCAGAAAGCTTGGATACGATGGTTTTATTGACATGTATTACAAACTGTTGGCTAATATCAAAACGTCTGAAGAAAAAATTGAAGAGGAAAATGCTTTTCTTTCTCAAATCGAGGCACCTGTTCAGATAACCTATGAGCAATATACTGCGATAAAAAAGGCCTCTGAAATGATTGCAGAAACTAAGCAGATCATTTTCGTCTATGGCACTGGTTTTATGGGGCCTTTGGCAGAATACTTTGCAAAAAAGCTGTTAGGAATTGGTGTAAAGGTTATTTATTCGAATGGTGCTGATTCGATTGCAGGATTTGAGAATAATCTTGAAGATATAGGCCTATTAATACTTTTTAGCCGCTCTGGAAGATCAGGGTATGTTTGCAACAGGGCGCAGCTGGCTAAAGAAAATGGTGTTCCCTGTATTGCATATACCGGCAAGGGAGAAAACACTATCGCTGCTCTTTCAGATGTGCTAATTCAAGTGACTGATGATAAGCCATTTGATGATCGAAACCAAAAGCCAACGCTGTTTTATACCAGAATCATGTGCATGATAGAACTGACGATATATGAATACGAAAAGTATTGCACGAATGGCGATTGAATAATTATGGATTGGAAACCTGTTACTGGTTTGGGTAACAGGTTTTCTTTCGCCTCGAACAGCCTGTTTCCTGCCAATGTTTGTGAAATAATGCATGCGTACTCATTCCGGGGGAGCATTGTGTCAGGCGCAGGCACAGTCAGAGTATTTACTACTAATGAGGGTGAAATGAAAGATAGAGTAATGAGTGCGATGCAGAGTTTCTCTAAGGCAATGTTTACGCCTGTATTGATTCTGCCAATCGCCGGAATTTTGATTGCTGTTGGAAACATATTTACAAACACCAGATTGATGGAAGTTCTTCCGTTCCTGAATAATCCTGTGACGACGGGTTTCGGTTCTATATTATCTGGATCATTGGTTGCGATTTTAAATAATCTTGGGCTGATTTTCTGCGTTGGCATCGCTGGCGGGCTGGCAAAGAAGAAGAAAGCAGAAGCAGGGTTTACTTCATTGCTTGCATTCCTGGTCTTCATCAACGCAATGAATAAATTCATGACGCTGAACGGAACACTCATTGAAGCGGAAAGCTTACGTGGAACCGGACAGACGCTGGTACTTGGTATTCAGGTTCTTGATATGGGCGTGTTCCTTGGGATTCTTCTCGGAATTGTAACCGCCCTGGTTCATAATCGTTTTATCGATACACAGTTCAATAATGCCTTCCAGATTTATGGCGGTGCCCGGTTCGTATTTATCGTATTGATTCCGATCATTATTGTACTTGCAGTTCTGTTCACGTACATCTGGCCGCCTATTCAGCATGGTATTGATAATGTCGGATACTTCATTAACAAGTCAGGTAATTTCGGAATCTTCCTTTACGGGGCTCTGGAACGACTCCTGATTCCGACCGGCCTTCACCACTTGGTTTATACACCGTTCCTTTATACAAAACTTGGTGGCGTTGCGACTGTCGGTGGGAAGGTATATGAAGGCTGCCGTAATATCTATTACGCTGAAATGGCTGATCCAAGCGTCGCAATTCTCTCTTCCTCTGTTGTGTGGGACGCAAGAGGACTGTCAAAGATGTTTGGCCTGATTGGCGCCTGCCTTGCTATGTATCATACGGCACGCCCTGAGAATAAGCAGAAGATCAAGGCAATTCTGATTCCTGCCGCATTCACTTCATTCATTGCAGGTGTCACAGAGCCTATCGAATTCTCTTTCCTGTTCGTTGCACCGGTACTGTTTGTTGTTCATGCTGCATTAAGCGGTCTTGGTATGGTTGCATTCAATGTGCTTGGTTGCCGTGCGATTGGCCCTAACGGATTCATTGATTTCCTGCTTTACAATCTTCCTCTTGGAATTGCTAAAACAAGATGGCCGCTTTACCTGCTGATTGGTGTTGTTGAGTTTGCAGTATACTATTTCGTCTTCCGCTTCCTGATCGTAAAACTGAATCTGAAGACATTAGGAAGAGAAACGGAAGGAATGGAAATGAAGCTTCATTCCAAAGCTGAATACAATCAGAAAGTTGCAGATGAGAAAGAACAGAAGCAGGCTGCTACAGCTGAAACGAAGCGGCCGAATAATAATGAGACTGTTGATGCTGCACTTATAGTAAAAGCCTTAGGCGGGAGCGACAATATTGTTAAAGTGGACAGTTGCTTTACGAGGCTCCGTCTGGTTGTTAAGAATTCAGAAATTATCGACGAGGATACATTGAAAAATGAGACTGGAGCAATGGGGGTCTTTAAAAAAGATTCAACAGTTCAGGTCGTGTATGGAATGAGAATAAATGCCGTTAGAGAGGCAGTTGACAAAGAACTTGGCATAGGAGAATAAAACATGGTTGTTAGTAATCCAAAAAAGCACAATGTTGTTATCGCTGGGGGAGGCAGTACATATACACCGGGCATCGTGAAAATGATGCTTACCCATTTGGATGATTTCCCTTTGAATTCAATTACCTTGTACGACAATGATCCTGATCGTCAAAAGGTGATCGGAGATGCCTTGGCAATCACGATTAAAGAAGAAGCTCCGGAAGTGGAGTTCTCTTATACAACCGATCCTGAAGAGGCATTTACCAACAAAGATTTCTGCATGGCACACATCCGTGTTGGAAAATATGCGATGCGTAAGCTGGACGAACGTATTCCTTTGAAATACGGAGTCGTTGGACAGGAAACGTGCGGCCCTGGTGGAATTGCTTATGGGATGCGTTCAATTACCGGAATGCTTGAGATCATTGATTATATGACAAAGTATTCACCGGACTGCTGGATGCTGAATTATTCCAATCCCGCAGCGATTGTTGCGGAAGCATGCCGCGTCCTTCGTCCGAAGGCAAAGGTAATCAATATTTGTGACATGCCTGTTGGTACCCGCCGCAGAATGTCATACATTGTTGGGAAAACATATGATGACCTGGATGTCCGTTACTTTGGCCTGAACCATTTTGGATGGTGGACAAGTGTGAAGGATGTTCACACTGGCGAAGACTACATGCCAAAGTTAAGGGAATATGTAAGCGAGAACGGCTACCTGACGCAGAAAGCAATTGATACGCAGCATATGGATGCTTCATGGCAGGCAACGCATCGTAAGGCAGCGGATTTACTTAAGCTGGATCCTCAGTTCCTCCCGAACACATATCTGAAATACTATCTGTATCCGGATTATGTCGTTGAACATTCAGATCCGAATCATACACGTGCAGATGAAGTTATAGAGGGAAGAGAAAAAGACGTATTCTCTGCTGCCCGCGAAATAGTCCGAAAGGGAACGGCAACCGGCGGCGAATTCACGGTAGATAATCACGCGGAGTTTATCGTTTCGCTGGCAAGAGCACTTGCCTACAACACGCATGAAATCATGCTTTGTATTGTGGAAAACAATGGCGCCATCAGCAACTTTGATGATGATGCGATGGTCGAGGTTCCCTGTGTCGTTGGTTTTAATGGACCGGAAGCGCTGTGCCAGGGGAAGATCCCTGACTTTGAAAGAGGATTAATGTACGAGCAGGTATCTGTTGAAAAACTGGTTGTGCAGGCATATGTTGAGCACAGCTATCTAAAGCTCTGGCAGGCTTTGACACTTTCAAAGACTGTGCCAAGTGCTACGGTTGCTAAGAAGATACTCGATGATCTAATTGAGGCTAATAAGGATTATTGGCCGGAACTTCATTAATGAGAGGAAGAGCACTGACGGTTGTCAGTGCTCTTGCATAGATATGGATAAAGAACTTACAAGTCAGAAATTAAGAAAACTTTCGCCGGAACTTGACCCTTTGCGCCTTGGTGCTGGATGGACAAAAGCAGATCTCGCAAAACCTCAGATATTTATTGAAAGTACATTTGGTGATAGTCATCCAGGGTCGGCAGGGTTGGATCACCTCGTTGAGGAAGCCAGAGAAGGGATTTCACAGGCCGGTGGCCATGGCGCTCGTTATTTTACTACAGATATGTGTGATGGGGAGAGCCAGGGAACGGATGGGATTAATTATTCACTTCCTTCTCGCGAGATGATCGCCAATATGATTGAGATTCAGGCGAATGCAACTCCGTTTGATGGAGCAGTATTTATTGCTTCTTGTGATAAGGGGTTACCCGGGAACATGATTGGTATGGCACGAGTAAATATCCCATCCATAATAGTGTGCGGCGGAACAATGAAAGCTGGTCCGGATTTGTTAACACTAGAACAGCTAGGAATGTACAGCGCCAAGTATGAGCGAGGGGAGATTAATCGCGACAAATTTGATTGGGCAAAGCAAAACGCATGCCCGAGCTGCGGGGCTTGTTCGTTTATTGGAACTGCTTCAACGATGCAGATTATGGCAGAAGCGCTGGGACTGACCTTGCCTGGCTCAGCACTTCTGCCGGCTGATTCAGAAGATCTGAAAAAATATGCATTCGAATCCGGGAAAAGGGCGGTTGAGTTAGCACTGAAAGGAATAAGACCTTCCGATATCATTACGAAAGAAAGCTTTGAAAATGCAATCATGGTTCATGCGGCAGTTTCGGGTAGCACGAACGCACTGCTTCATATACCGGCAATTGCCCATGAATACGGAATCGAAATTACCGGAGATACTTTTGATGAACTGCATCGGAATGCTCACTATCTTCTGGATGTAAGACCATCCGGTAAGTGGCCGGCAGAATTCTTCTATTATGCAGGAGGAGTTCCTGAAATCATGAGACAGTTGAAGTCGGTATTGCATCTGGATGCAATGACTGTGACTGGAAAAACAATAGGAGAGAATCTGGAAGAGCTGGAGAACAATGGATATTTCCAGCGCTGTCAGTATTTACTGGACGCAAGATGCCGTCAGCTTGGGATTCATGTTACGAAAGAAGAAATTATCCATCCGTTCGATCAGCCGATTGATACGAATGGCTCCATCAGGATTTTAAAAGGTAATTTAGCCCCGGAGGGAGCAGTAATAAAACATACTGCCTGCCCGAAAGAGATGTTTCATGCAGTCTTAAATGCGCGGCCTTTTGACAGCGAAGAGGAATGTCTTGATGCGGTGCTGCATCATAAGGTTTCCCCCGGGGACGCTGTTTTGATTCGATATGAAGGCCCTAAAGGCTCGGGAATGCCTGAAATGTTCTATACATCAG
>Ga0256404_1010468_pt1 | contig 12801 bp, 3 predicted proteins | sample RumenRJG_01DNA_FD_185990 | JGI IMG/M metagenome (GOLD analysis project Ga0256404, IMG submission 185990) | Bovine rumen microbial communities from Lethbridge, Alberta, Canada - RJG_01 | ecosystem: Host-associated > Mammals > Digestive system > Stomach > Rumen | place: Canada: Alberta | collected...
TGAGTTCGGGAGACTTCTGGACCACACCTGGCGGCTGAAGCGGGGCATCACCTCCCGCATCTCCACGGACTCCATTGACGGACTGTATGAGAAGGCCCTGGCGGCAGGCGCCCTGGGCGGCAAGCTTCTCGGCGCCGGCGGCGGAGGCTTCCTTCTTTTTTACGTGGAGCCGGAACGGAGAGAGAGCGTGATGAAGGCGCTGGAACAGCTGCTCTACGTGCCCTTCGAATTTGAGAATGCCGGGACACGGGTCATCTTCTATGACCCGGAAAGCTACGAGCTCCCGGAGAAATCATAACCGGAGAAATCATAACCGCAGGAAACCATAACCGCAAGGACCGGACAATGCGCGGACCGGACAATGCGCGGAATGGCAGAATGTACGTGACAACAAGGAGGAACCGGTCTCATGACAAAGAAAGAGATCCGTCAGATATACAAAGAACTGCGGGAGGAGATGACATCGGCAGAGTTTCTCTCAGCTTCCGGTCTCCAGAAGGAGACGGTGGAGATGGTACTGAACCGGGAGTACTGGGAAGTGCAGATCGCGTCGCTGTTCCCCATCGTAGAACGTTTCACCTGCAGACGGCTGTTTGAGATCTGCCGCGCCACCATGTTCCTTCTGGGCCGTGAGCCGGAGGAGGGCTGGTTGTCCTTCACCTACAAGTACGCCTGCCACATTCTGTATCCTGAGAAAGAGTTCACGGAGAAATACAGCGAGTACAGCGCCGGCGCCCTTTATTACCTGAACGTCCTGCGGTTCTTCTTCGACAAGGAGAGAGAAGCGCTTCCCTTTGAACCCCTGAAGGATTTTGCCTTCCTCTCCGAGGAGGAGTACAGGCAGTCCGAAAACGCCGAGGAATACAGAAGGTTCCTGAAGTACTGGCACCGGGAATACATCTACGAGATGATGCGACTGAACTCTGAGGTCACGAAGTTCAAGACCCTGGAGCACATCTCGGGAGTGCACTACGTGGCGATGACCATCGCCCGGGGGCTCCATGCCGCCGGCTCGCCCGTGGACCTGGCACTGGTCTCCGGCGCGGCGGCGTCCCATGACCTGGGCAAGTTCGGCTGCAAGCCGAATGAGAAGGTGCCGTTCATGCACTATTACTACACCGCACTTTGGTCCGAAAGCCATAACCTTCCCTACATCGGCCACATCGCGGCGAACCATTCCACCTGGGACCTGGAGCCTGAAAACCTGTCTGTGGAGTCTCTCTGCCTGATCTATTCAGATTTCCGCGTGAAATCGAGCCGCGGAGCGGACGGCGTGGAGATCACGCATATCTCCACTCTGAAGGATGCTTTTGATGTCATCCTCCACAAGTTCTTCAACGTGGATGAGAACAAAGTCACCCGCTACCGTTTTGTCTACTCCAAGCTGGCGGATTTCGAGACTTACATGCGCTGCCACGGGGTGGATGTGGAGCTGAACGGAAATCCTCCGGCACCGGAAGTGCTTCCCGTGCCCGGACTCCGGACTCCAGAACAGATCGTGCGGTCCCTGGCATTTATGGCCATCGAGCACAATATCGACGTCATGCACCAGATGACCGCGGAGCGGAGTTTCGGAAACCTGCTGGAGGCAGCGCGCAGCGAGAAGAACTGGAAGAATGTCCGTGCCTATGTCAATGTCCTGGGCGAGTATTTCACCTATACGAACGACACCCAGAAGGAGCAGACGCTCGGCTTCCTGTACGAACTTTTCATGCACAAGGAGGGTGAGATCCGCGTCTACACCGCGCTGCTCCTTGGCCAGCTGTTTGCCCGGTTCAACGCGGGGTACAGAAAGCGCCGCCCGGAGGGAATGAAGGATATCGCCCAGGAGAAGGTGCTGAACCTGTGGAAGCATTACCTCCAGATCATCATCCGCCCGGATTACCGTCTGGTCGACATCCAGCAGCGGCGCATCCGTTCCCAGCTGAAGAACATCATGCTGTCGCTCCAGAAATACATGGAGCCTTCGGACTATCCGATGTTCATGGGCGCCCTGATGGAGTGGTACCGGAATCCGCGGGAAAAGGAGATCCAGGAGCAGTTCGTCATGATGAACTGCGTCGAGGTCTTCCAGCTGGAGCGGATGGAAAAGGAAGATGTGGACGCGGTGTGCCGCTTCGCGCTGTACTGCGCCGAAAGTCCGAACGAAGAAGTAAAGACCGCTGCCTGGCGGGCCATCCGGCAGATCACGAGCTATGTCCTGAAGAGCGGCATGAAGCATGAGGAGCTGGAGGCCTGGAGCGAGATCGGCAGCACCATTTCCTCCATCCCGACGGATGACTCCACCCTCTATACCTTCCTGAAATACCGGATCTTTACGAATCTCGGCCTGGACACGACGGTACAGCAGAAGCTTCTGTATGACAGGGATGTCCTGACGGATATCTTCCTGGACAACCTGAAGACAGGAACGCCCTGGGTGCAGCAGGCGGTGAACATCCGCCTCCTGGCGGACCAGGTGCTCCACGGCGGCTGCAGCCATGTCATGCAGATCGCCACCCATTTCTCCAACATGATCAAAGTGGGCCAGTACATGCTGGCCCGGGACGGCGCAGGAAAAGCCCTGCTCCAGATCATGCCGTTCCTCCGGGTGGACCAGAGGAACGAGATCGCCGTGGAAATGCTCCGGGGACTGGACACGGGAGAGTCGGATTATTCCCGTACCATTCCCAGATGGCTCGGCAGGGTGGCGCTGTGGCTCCCGCCGGAGCAGCTGGATGAGCTGATCCGCGCCCTCCGGGGGATGCTGGCAAATCCCACCGGACAGGTGACCGTGGTGGCGCTGGACACGGTGGGGACCCTCCTCGAACACTATCCGGAGTACCGCGGACGTTTCGAAGAGGAGGAAAAGATCGGAAGAGACCGCTGGAAGAGGCTCCTCGGGATCCTGATGAGCGGCATGGCGAACTACCGGGAGGCAGTGCACCAGGAGGCCCTTCTGGTGCTGGGGCAGTCCGTGTTCGGCTCCGAGATCCTGACCAGGGACGAAAAGCTGGATATCTTCTACGCCGTGTACCGGAAAATGTACTTCCAGCTGAATGAGAATCCCGGCGGCAGTCTGACGCATTACTACCGGGCGGCCAGCCTGACGAATCTGTACCGGTTCATCACTGCGCACCGCATTCTGGACGGTCCTTTTGAGATGCACAGCCGCAGCAAAGTGGCCTTCTTCCCGGGCACCTTCGATCCCTTCACCCTTTCCCACAAGGGCATCGCGAAGATGATCGCGGACATGGGCTTTGAAGTGTATCTTTCCGTGGATGAGTTCCGCTGGTCAAAGAAAGCTCAGCCCCATTTCATCCGCCGTAAGATCGTCAACATGAGCATCGCGGATGAATTCCACGTGAACCTCTTCCCCAGCGAGCTGCCGGTGAACCCCGGGAATCCGGAGGACCTGAAGCGGCTGCAGAAGCTCTTCGCGGACAGGGAGCTCTATCTGGTGGTGGGGTCGGACGTCGTCGCCCACGCGTCCTTCTACCGGAAGGATTCCACAAATGAAGTGACCCGCTCCATGAACCACGTCGTGTTCCGCAGAGTCGGAGACAAGGACGCGGACTCCAGGTACAACCGGGAGATGATGTCCAACATCACCGGCAAGACGGTGGAACTGGAGCTGCCCGCAAGCCTGGAGGAGATCTCCTCCACCAGGATCCGCGAGAACATCGACCTGAACCGGGACATCTCGAACCTTATCGACCCGGTGGTCCAGGAGTATATCTACAGCAGGAGCCTGTATCTCCGGGAGCCGGAGTACAAGCCCATAGTCCAGGCCCGGGCCATCGTATTCGAAGAGGCGCCGCAGCCTGGAGAGGCACTTCTGAAGGAAGTGAAAGAGACGCTTCTCGCGAAGGAAGCGAAAGGCGCGCTGATCATCCAGTCCATCCGGGAGTCCGGGGACCGGCTGCTGCTTCTCAGGAACAGCATGGACGGAAACCGTCTTGCGGGCGCGGCCCGGATCCGGTACCTTAAGCCGAAAGATCTGTTCACCGTGCTGAAGGACGTGCAGCTCTGCGACATGGTGCGGACCCGCACCACCGGGGAAGTGCTGGTGATCTCCGGCATTTATGCGGGAAAAGACGCCATGATCCTGGACGCGGAGCAGCTTCTCCTGACAGAGACGGTGATGCGTTCCTTTGAGCATCGCTGCGACTACGCCCTCTTCCTTCCGGAAGACGATTACTGTCCGGACCAGGTCCTCTCCGCCATCGTGCGGCAGGGATTCGTAAAACCGAAGGAGGTTCCGGAAGAGATGCCGCTCTACGCGGTGGACATGCACGCGCCCCTTCTTCTTCTGGCAGATATCGAGACGACTCTGAAGGAGCCCTTCTCCTCGAACAAGAGGGTGCTGAAGGTGATACGGAAGGCCCAGCAGGACCTGCAGTACAGCATGGCAAAGCTCTATCCCGGGAACCTGGTGATCTCCGTTTCCGCCACCGTCCTTTACCACCGGATGGTGGACAAGATCACAACAGCGAACAATGTCCCGCGGGAGGTCGCGGAGCCCCGGCAGCTCGGCGAGAAGATGTGTGTTCCCTTCGGAAAGATCCTTCGGAGCGCTGTGGTCCCGAATACTGTCACCAAGACGCTGCACACCGAGAAAGTGTACGATGCGGACCTTCGCTACTGCTCGGTGGAGGCGTATCCGAACTACACGCCGCTGCCCACCCAGGTGAAGGCCATCAAATCCTTCCGCCGTCCGGTGATGCTGGTGGACGATGTCATGAACCGCAGCGGCATCCGGATCTCCACCCTGGCGCCCCTGTTCCGGAAGGAAGGGGTGAACATCGAGAAGTTCCTGGTGGGCATCCTCACCGGATACGGCACGGACCTGCTGGCAGGTCTCGGACTGGAAGCGGATTCCGTCTATTTTGTGCCGAACTGCCGGAACTGGTGCTCGGAATCCTCCCTGTATCCCTTCATCGGAGGAGATATGGTGCGGAGAAAGACCGAGCGGGTGCCGGGACTGAACCTTTCCATCAACCTGATCCGGCCCTACACGGAACCGCCGCTGCCCGGCGCGGACAATGACGCGCTGTTCGAGTACAGCGCCTGCTGCATCCGGAACGCCAGGGACGTCCTGCTGGTCCTGGAGCAGGAGTACAGAAAGCTCTTTGCCCGGAACCTGACACTTTCAAGACTCTCGGAGGCGGTGCATCTGCCCATGGTCCCGGACAAGGGGGACTGTGTGGATTACGATCCGACCCTTTCGGCGTCGGTGTATCTTGAAAATGACCTTCAGATGCTTTACCGCACCCGTGTGAACACAGCTGCGACTAAAAACCGGTACACCGGTCTGTAAGCCGCGTGCGCATCATCATAAATAGGAGATGTCCCATGACAAAGAAAGAGATCCGCCAGATCTATACAGAGCTCTGCGAGGAGATGACCTCGAAGGAGTTCCTGGAAGCCGCCGGCCTGGAAAAGGAGACGGTGGAAATGCTCCTGAACAGGGAGTACTGGGAGGCCCAGCTTTCTGTCCTGTTCCCCATCCGGAAGCGCCTTACCTGCAAAAAACTGTACGAGGTATGCCGCGCCACCATGTTCCTCCTGGGAAGAGAACCGGAGGAGGGATGGATGTCCTTCACCTACAAGTATGTGTGCCATATTCTGTTCCCGGAGGCAGAGTTTACGGAGAAGTACGGCCAGTACCATGCCGGCGCTCTTTATTACCTGAATGTGCTGCGTTTCTTCTTTGACCGGGAGAGGAAGGTGCTTCCTTTCGATCCGCTGAAGGACTTCGGCTTCCTGGACGACTCGGAAGGGCGGAAATTCGAGAATTACGAGGAGTACAGGAGATTCCGCCGCATCTGGCACAAGGAGTACATCTATGAGATGATGCGCCTGAACGCCGAGGTCACGAAGTTCAAGACCCTGGAGCATATTGCCGGGGTCCACTACGTGTCCATGACCATCGCCCGGGGACTTTACGAGGCAGGCGCGCCCATCGACCTGACCCTGATCTCCGGCGCCGCCGCGGCCCATGACCTGGGAAAGTTCGGCTGCAAGCCGAATGAAAAGGTTCCCTACATGCACTACTACTACACCGCGGTCTGGGCAGGGAAACGCGCGCTCTCCCACATTGGGCAGATCGCGGCGAACCACTCCACCTGGGACCTGGAGCCCCAGAACCTGACTGTGGAATCCCTGGTCCTGATCTATTCCGACTTCCGGGTGAAATCCAGCCGGGGCAAGGACGGCGTGGAAATCACCCACATCTCCTCCATGGAGGACGCCTTCAGCGTCATCCTCAACAAGCTGGACAACGTCGACGCAAAGAAGCTGCGCCGCTACCGCTTTGTCCACGCGAAGCTGGCGGATTTTGAGGACTACATGCGCGCCCACGGGGTGGATGTGGACCTGAACGGGAAGCCCGCACCGCCGGAGGAGCTCCCGCTGCCGGGACTCCGGAATCCGGAACAGACGATCCGGACGCTGGTGCACATGACCATCGAGCACAACATGGACGTCATGCACCAGATGACCGCCGAGCAGAGCTTCGGCAACATCCTGGAAGCCGCCAGAAGTGAGAAGAACTGGAAGAACGTCCGCGCCTACCTGAATGTGCTCCAGGAGTACTTCGCCTACACCAGCGACACTCAGAAGGAGCAGGCCCTGAGCTTCCTCTACGAGCTCTTCATGAACCGGGACGGCGAGATCCGCGTCCAGGCAGCGGAGCTTATGGGACAGATCATCGCCCAGTTCAACGCTGGCTACCGGAAGAGAAGGCCGGAAGGCATGGCGGACGCGGCCCAGGAGAGGATGAAGTATCTCTGGGAGCACTATCTTGAGATCACCATCCGGCCCGACCACCGCTTCATCGACCTGCTGCAGCGCCGCATCCGCTCCCAGCTGAAGAACATCGTGCAGTCGCTGCTGGAATATGTGACCGCGTCGGAGCTGCCCATGTTCATGGAAGCCCTGACGGAGTGGTACCGGAACCCCACAGGCAAAAAACCCGCAGAGCAGTTCACTCTTATGAACTGCGTGGAAGTCATCCCCTTCCGGCGGCTGGAGCTTGACCACATCACCCGCATCGGCCGCTTCGTCCTGTACTGCGCGATGAACGGGGAGGAAGAAGTGAAGATCGCTGCCTGGAGGGCACTCGTGCTGATCACGAAGTTCCTTTCGGACTTCGGCATGACTTCGGAGGACGTCCCGGTGTGGGACGAGATCCGCGATGCCGTCTCCGCCACGCCGACGGACGGTTCCATCCTCTACACCTTTTTGAAGTACTGCATTTTCCGGAACCTGGGACTGGGTACCGAAGCGCAGGAAAAGATCCTTTACGAGCAGGATGTGGTGACGGATATCTTCCTCGACAACCTGAAGACCAACACGCCCTGGGTGCAGGAGGTGGTGAACATCCGCCTTCTGGAAGACCAGGTGCTGCACGGAGACAATACCCACGCCCTTCACATCGCCACCCACCTTTCCAACATGATCAAGGTGGGACAGTATATGCTGGTGCGGAACGCTGCCGGCAGGGCGCTGGTGAAGGTGGCGCCGATCCTCCGGGTGGACCAGCGGAACGAGATCGCGGTGGAGATGCTCCGCGGTCTGGAGACGGGCGAGACGGATTATTCCCGCACTATTCCGCGGTGGCTTGGCCAGGTCGCCCTGTGGCTCCCGCCGGAACAGCTGGACGAACTGATCGCCTCCCTCGGCGCCATGCAGGCCAGCACCTCGGACCACGTGACGGCGGTGGCGCTGGATACCGTAGGGGCCATTCTGGAGTATTTCCCGCAGTACGCGGAGCGCTTTGAAGAAAAGGAAGAGGCGAGGACCCGCCGGTGGAAGCACCTGATCGGGCTTCTGCTCCGGGGCATGGCGAATTACCGCGAAAAGGTACATCAGGAAGCACTCCTCGTGGTGGGCCAGTCGGTGTTCGGCTCGAAGCTCCTGACCCGTCAGGAAAAGAAAGACATTTTCCAGGTGGCTTTCCGGAAGATCTGCTTCCAGCTGTATGAGAATCCGGGGGACAAGCTGACGCACTTCTACAGAGCAGCGAGCCTCTCCAGCCTGTACCGCTTCATCACCGAATACCGCCTGCTGGAAGGAAAACTGGAAGTCCAGACCCGCGATAAGGTGGCCTTCTTCCCGGGCACCTTCGATCCCTTCACCCTGTCCCACAAGGGCATCGCGAAGATGATCGGCGACATGGGATTCGAAGTGTATCTGTCCGTGGACGAATTCTCCTGGTCCAAGAGGGCCCAGCCGCACTTCATCCGCCGGAAGATCGTCAACATGAGCATCGCGGACCAGTTCCACGTGAACCTGTTCCCCTACCAGCTGCCCATCAATCCCGGCAGCCCGGAGGATCTGAAGAAGCTGAAGGCGATGTTCCCGGGCCGGGAACTCTATCTGGTCGTGGGTTCGGACGTCATTGCCCATGCTTCCTTCTACCAGAAGAGCTTCGAGGACGACACCATCCGCTCCATGAACCACATCGCCTTCCGGCGCGTGGGAGATAAGGATGCGGATTCCAGGTACAACCGTGAGATGATGGAGGGCATCACCGGAGATCTGATCGAGCTGGAGCTTCCGGAGGAACTGGAAGAGATCTCCTCCACCAGGATCCGTGAAAACATCGACCAGAACCGGGATATCTCGAACCTGATCGACCCGGTGGTGCAGGAGTACATCTACAACAACGGCCTGTATCTCCGCGAGCCGGAGTACAAGCCCATCATCCAGGCCAGAGCCATCGTCTACGAAGAGGTGCCGCGGCCCTTCCCGGCGCTCCTGAAGGAAGTGGAAGAGACGCTGCTCTACGCGGAGGAAAACAAGGCGCAGCTCATCAAGGCCATCGAGCACTCCGGCGACCGGCTGCTCCTCCTCAGAAACAATATGGACAATAACCGGCTGGTGGGCGCGGCGAGGATCCGCTACCTGGCGCCGGACGACCTGTTCCACGTCCTGAAGGACGTGCAGCTCTGCGATATGATCCAGCGGCGCACCGCCGGAGAGGTGCTGATGATCACCGGCCTCTACGTGGAAAAGGATCCCATGATCTATGACGCGGAGACGCTGCTCCTGACAGAAGCGGTCATGCGCTCCTTTGAGTACCGCTGCGACTACGCGATCTTCTTCCCCGAGGACGGGTACTGCCCGAACCGCGTGATCTCCGCAGTGATCCGGCAGGGCTTCCTGAAACCGGAGGAAGCGCCCAGGGATGTGCCGCTCTACGCGGTGGACATGCATGCGCCGCTCCTGCTGCTCGCCAATATGGAGACGACTCTGAAGGAGCCCTTCTCCTCCAACGAGAGGGTGCTCCGGGTGATCCGGAAGGCCCAGCAGGATCTGCAGCACAGCATGGCAAAACTTTATCCCGGAAACCTGGTGATCTCTGTCTCGGCTTCGGTGCTCTACCACCGCCTGGTGGACAAGATCACGGCGCTGAACGACGTGCCCAGGGAACTGCAGGTGCCGAGGAAGCTGGGCGAGATGATGTGCGTTCCCTTCGGAAAGATCCTCCGCGGAACGGTGGTGCCGAACACCGTGACCAAGACGCTGCACACGGACAAGGTCTACGAACCGGACCTGAACTCCTGCGCGGTCGAGGCATATCCGAACTACACGCCGCTGCCCGTCCAGGTGAAGGTCATCAAGTCCTTCCGGCGGCCGGCCATCCTGGTGGACGATGTCATCAACCGCAGCGGCATCCGTATTTCCACCATCGCGCCCCTTCTCCGTAAGGAGGGCGTCACCATCAAGAAGTTCCTGCTCGGCATCATCACGGGCTACGGGAAGAACACGCTGGCCACCATGGATCTGGAAGGGGACTGCGTGTACTATGTACCGAACATGCGCTACTGGTTCATGGAATCCTCCCTGTATCCCTTCATCGGCGGAGACCAGGTGCGGCGCGACTTCACGAAGGTCGCGGGGCTTGCTCCGTCCATCAACCTGATCCGGCCCTACACGCAGCCGCCGCTGCATGACACCACGGACGAAGCGATCTTCAATTTCAGCGCCGTCTGCATCAAGAACGCCCGGGATGTGCTGTATGTCCTGGAGCAGGAGTACCGGAACCTCTTCGCCCGGAACCTGACCCTTTCCCGCCTCTCTGAGGCGGTGAACCTGCCGCTCTGCCCGGACAGAGGCACCTGCCTGGAATATGATCCGAATCTGGCGGCCTCCGTCTACCTGGAGAGCGACCTCGAGAACCTTTACCGCTCCCGCGTGGATACCGTAAAGACAAAGCACCTCTATACCGGGCGCTGACCGAAGTGAAACGCAGAGCACACGCGAGCGGGATTTGAATTTTTAAGAAACAGAGGAAACAGTTATGTTTGCATTTTACAGAATCGGGAATGAGATCTGCTTCGTCCGGGAAGAGCAGGCGGATCTTATGGCAAAGATGTGGGTGGAAGCGCGTCCCCTGCCGGGGATGGAGGAAGTAAAGGACAAAGAGCGGCTCACCTTCCTCTTTTTCCGGGAACCCGGAAGCTGCCGGGATTCCTTCCTGGTGAACGACCTGAAGCTTCTCCTGCAGAAGGAGGAGAGCGCGGCGTGGCTCAGCGCCGCGGAGCTTGAGAAAGCGGCGGAACAGGACGGAGGCACGCCGGATCCCGCGGAGACGGAACTGCTGGCGGGCTTTATGAAGCGCGGCGCCCTCCGGGCGGTGAATGCCGCCCGGGAAGGCTGGAGGGAGATCCTCGCGGAGACTTCTTCCGCTGCAGGACCGTCCTTCCTTCCCGCCGGGAAAAAGCGGGTGAACATTCTCGCCATCGGGGATGTGGGCTCCAATCTTCTGACGGGCCTGCATCTGCTGGGAGGCGACTGTATCTCGGAGATCGGCATCTGCGACCTGGATGAGAAGGTGACCGCCAGGTGGGCCTTTGAGCAGAATCAGATCGCCTATCCCTGGGACTACGACCGCCTTCCGGAGGTACGGGCGGTGACGGCGGAGCAGCTGTTCGATGCCGATGTGGTGGTGTTCGTGGCGTCCAAGGGTATTCCCCCGGTGGGAAGCGGTGTGAAGGACGTGCGGATGTACCAGTTTGAGAACAACAGGAAGATCGTCGGCATGTACGCGCGTCAGGCCAGGAAACTCGGCTACCGCGGCATGTTCTGCCAGGTCTCCGACCCGGTGGATCCCCTCGCGAAGACAGCGCTCCTGGAGAGCAACCGGAACGAAGACGGGGAGCTGGACTGGAAAGGGCTTCGGCCGGAACAGATCCAGGGCTTCGGCCTCGGCGTGATGAACGCGCGGGCCGCTTACTACGCGAAGCGGGATCCGCGGTTCGCGAAGTTCCTTACGGAGGGCCGCTCCTTTGGACCCCACGGGCAGGAGCTGGTGATCGCGGACTCCATTGAAAACTATGATGACGCTCTTTCCAGGGAACTGACAGAGAAGGTCGTGACGGCGAATCTGGAGATGCGCGCCCTGGGCTTCAAGCCCTTCGTCGCGCCGGCGTTCTCTTCCGGCGCACTGTCCATCCTCCTCATGCTGCGGGGCGAATGGCACTGCGGGTCCGTGTATCTCGGAGGCGCGTTCATGGGCGTGAAGAACCGCTATACGCCGAACGGGCTGGAGACGGAGATCCTGCCGCTGCCGGACAAGCTGTTTGAGCGCATCCGTATGGCGGAGGAGACACTGAAAAAAATCTGTTAATAAATCTGCAAACAGCCGGAGCAAGGTATCGGATATGTCTGAAAAAGAATTGCTGCCTGTCATCTTCCCCCAGGAAGAGCAGGCGGAAAAAAGCAGAAGACTGGAAGAAGTACTGAAGGCCGCCCTCGCGGAAGCAAAAGGCGTTGGGGCCCGCATCCTCACTACCGCAGAGGAGACGGAACGCTTTTTCCTCGGGGAAGGCGCCGGGGCCGGAGGAGATGGAAGATACCGTCCGGTGCTGTTCGTCATCTCCCTGGGGCGCGACGGGGTGAACCTTGAATATATGAAGCTTCTCCGGCTCCTGCGGGAGAACAGGACCATGCTGGAGGGATACGCCGGCGGCGTGATCACGGACGGGGAGAGCGACCTTTACACCAAGTCGGTCTCCCGGGAACTGGTCTTCACGGCGAATCTTTCCGGCTGCGCCTTTGTGGGCCGTCCGCTGGTGGAGGGGACAAGGACCCTTTCCAACTTCTCTGTGGTCGCCCAGATCCTTTCCACGGACGCGGAGACCGCCTACCGCCGGAGCGCGGCGGAACTGGTGAGGGAGATCCTGGCTTTCGCCCGGAAGGGCGGGGCGGGGGCGCCGGAGAGTCATTTCCTGGGAAGCGGCGGCACCCTCGGCCAGGGCCAGGAGAACACAGCCGCGGGAAAGACCGCACTTCCAGAAGCCGGAGCCGGAACCGGGGATGGGAAGGCAGCCGGAGCGGGAGATGCCGCCCCGCGGAAAAAGCTCCTGGTGCTGCACGCCTCTATCCGGCAGACCTCCAACACCCTTGCACTGTGGAACAGGACGGAGCAGTACCTGAAGGACGCCCCCCTGGACATCCGGATCATCAGCCTCCAGAACGGCACGCTATACGACTGCGCCGGCTGTCCCTACCACACCTGCCTGCACTACGGTGAAAAAGGCAGCTGCTTTTACGGCGGCGTGATGGCGGATGAAGTCTATCCCGCGGTGCGGGAGGCGGATGCCATCGTCATGCTCTGCGCCAACTACAATGACGCGCTGTCCGCAAACCTGACAGCCTTCATCAACCGCCTGACAGCCCTGTTCCGGCAGGTGCGCTTTTATGACAAGGCCCTGTTCGCGGTGGTGGTCTCGGGCTATTCCGGGAGCGATATCGTCGCGGAGCAGCTGATCGCGGCGCTGAACATGAACAAGACGTTCTACCTGCCGCCGC
>Ga0256404_1010469_pt1 | contig 12800 bp, 17 predicted proteins | sample RumenRJG_01DNA_FD_185990 | JGI IMG/M metagenome (GOLD analysis project Ga0256404, IMG submission 185990) | Bovine rumen microbial communities from Lethbridge, Alberta, Canada - RJG_01 | ecosystem: Host-associated > Mammals > Digestive system > Stomach > Rumen | place: Canada: Alberta | collected...
TGTCGTGTCCTTGCGGTCTGTATAGTCTATAAACCTCTTAAACAGGTCTACATTAAAGGCAGGCAAGTTTGCTGTATTGTATGGCCTTACTGTTGTTATTGCTGTATTACTGTATAACATGGCCGCGATCCTTTCTACTTATACTTACGTTTACATTTACAATTTTAACCTCATTGTGCCTTATTGTCAATATGTGTTTAGTACGTACTGTACGTACAATTAAAATAGGGCTTTCCCTCGTTCAAGGGATCGCCCTACTTTAAGAAAGGAGTCTATTATTACGGCTTATAGGCAGCTACTCGTTAACTGCAGCCTCAAAACTTGTAAGGTCTGATACGCCGCCGTACAGCTCCATTGCGTCGCGTACGTTCTCTGTGTCGCGGTCTATTCTGAATGTGTACAGGTCGCGCATACCTGGCCTGTGCTGCGGATCATACGGACTTGTATGTAATTCCTTGCGGCTGTCGCATTTCTTAAGGCTGCATAAACGCTTTGCGCTGTCTGCCAGCGCGTCTATATGCTCGTGTATGCTTGCGGTACTTTCTGCCCCATAATGCACGCCTATAATTTCGTTGTCGCGTGCGATCTCGTCAAGAATACTTAAGCATACAGGGTTATCTTTAAGGGTATTGCCTGCCTGCTGCAGCTCGTCACGTGTTACCTTACTGCGCAGTTTTAGTGCCTGTATCAAATTAAGCTGCTCTGCGGTCGGCGGGATCATGCCGCGCGTGTTTGCGCTTTCTCTCATGCCTTTAAGGATAGAGTCAAATTTCACTTTGTACTCGTTCTGCAGGCGGCTTATTTCCTCGTCCCTCGCCTTTTCCTTTTTAGCTTTCTCGTCCTCGTAGCCTTTGCTGCCCTTGTACTGTTCTATCTTTACCATTTCGGTATCAAAGTTTGCCCATATACTGCGCAGCTTGTCGCGGTAGCTTACGCTTGCCTCGTAGTAGTGTCGTGTACGTTCAAAGTGCATATATTACCTCGCTTTCTAAAATGCCTCGATTGTTTCCCCTAAAAGGCTGTCCCACCTGTCAATCATTGCAGGGTTCTTTGTGCAGCGGTGGTATACATTTACCATTGTGTCAAATGCCTCTAAACGGTCGTCGCCTGTGTAAGTCTTACTGTTGTAAGCTGTCGCGCGCAGGGCTTGTGCCTCGTGGTCGTTTGCGCCGTATTTTTCGCCTCTCGCCTTTGCTGCATTGTCTGCATACTTTCCGATCATGCGTACCATTGTAGGGTTGTTATCTGCTCTTGCCTGCTCAAGCAGCTTGTTATAATCGTGGCTTGTCATTATGCCGCTTTTAAGCAGCTCCATTGTATTAGCGTCCAGGTGCGCGGGATCTGCGCTGTATGCGTCGTTAATGGCCGCCTCAAGCTCTTTGCGCATACCTTTAAACTGCGTGTCGCTATTTATAAACTTGCGCCTTGCAGTTTCAAACGCCTGCCTTGCCTCTAAAAAGTCGGCCTGTGCGCGTGCGCTCTTTGCCGCATACTCTGGGGTTACATAACCTGCCTTTTGCGGGTAGCGCGATCTTTCCTTGTCTGCTTTCTTATAGGCGGCCTCTGCCTCGCGGTATTCCTTAAATGCGGCCTTTGCCTGCTCGTCAAGTTTCCTTGCATAGCTGTTAAATTTTGTCATTTGCTCGTTGTCCTCGCTTTCTTAATGGCCGTAAGGGCGCAGCCTGTAGTATTGAATAGTGCGCAATCCTTGCGGCAGGTGTGATATGCGTTAAAAGGGCAGCGTAAGCCCTCTGTTGCCTTTGTTGGTGGCTCGACGCCTGCAAGTGTGCAGCCGTTAAGGTAAAGTGCGCAGTTTTCGCCGTCGCACTCTGTCGTTAAGCCGCTTGCAAATGGGCATACCTTGCGCGGTGGTGGTGCAGGTTTATTTTTTTCTGCCTCTGCCCTTGCCTGCTCTGCGGCTCTCTTTCTCTCGTGGTAGTCCGCAAGCTGGCTTTGTGGTATCTCTATGCCGTCAATGCGGATCATCATTTCATACTCTTTCACGCCGCCTATCATGCGGTATGATCTGCCTTGCTCGTCTATCTGCCACTCGCTTACTTCTGGCTCTTTCTGTGGGTATCTCAAGGTATCGCCTCGCTTTCTACTTAAGATTATTTCTATACGTTTAATTAGATTTTTCGTCTAAAATTATGTCCTCGATATACTGCAGCTCGTTCATTACCTGGCTGTAGTCGCTCGCGTTCCTGTTCTGGTAAAGGTGGTCTGCTACTACATCAAACGAGAATAGCGGCGCGTGATAGCCTGCGTGTATCTTGTACAATTCCTCGTTAGCGTCCTTTACTGCGCCCAGCGCAGGCAATACGAACCTGTGCCACGTCTGGCGGTCTATCGCGCTCATGCAATGCGGGCATTGCCTCGCCTTGTCGTCTTTCCAATTATCGCGGTGGTATATTTCCCACGTGCCGCCGCACACGTCGCAATGTATCTTTAGGTATGCCATTGTTACACTCCTTTCTGCTCAATGTCCTTTTTGATACGTTTCATTTTCTTAACCTTTACGCCTGTAAGGCTGTAGCCATACCGCGAGTTAGTCCATGAACAATACCCGCCGTGTTTTTCGCACTCGTCGGCAAATGCCTCTAAATGTATGTCGCCGTGTGTGTCCTGTATGCCCTTTTGGTCGCAGTATGCGTGTACCATTGTGTGAAACATTGAATGTATGAGCTTGTCGCTTATGCCGTTAACGCTGTAGTACGCCTTATCTATAAGTATGTCGCCGCGATCATACAGGCATAGTGCCCTACTGTCGGCAGCTATAAAGCGCATTGGTATTTGCGTAAGCTCATTGTTAAAACAGTTGTCGTTTATTGCTGTGGCGACTTTGTGCAGGTCGTCGCCTACAGGCTCGTTTAGTATTCTCATGCTCTGCCCTTTCTATGCTGATATGCCGCGGTTGTTTATGATCCGATCCAGCGCGTACCTTGTTGCGTCTATGCAATGGTTGTTTGCGTCTGGTACGTCGGCCAAAAACTCGCCGTCTTTAGTCGTCATGTACTCGTAGCTTATAAATTCCTTGTGTGCGTGCGGAGTCCTCGCAGGGTCGATTATTATGCGCCTATTCTGCAGCCATTTAATGCCGTACAATACGCTGCCTGGGTACTTGTGGCAGGCTATCGCCTTAAGCCCCTCTGTCTGCAGGTCTGCAATACTTTTAGGCTCTGCGCTGTCGCATATAATTACCTGCCGTTCTTTGTGTATTTCTGGGTAGCCTGGGTAGCCTATGTTTTCGTATCGGCCTGTAAATGTATAGCCTTTGCCCTTTACCTCGTCCGCAAGCTGCTTATTGCTCAAATGCTTTTTATATATCTCGTCCAGCAAATAAACTGCGTCGTGCTTGCTGTCGTAGGCCACGCGCATAAATACTGCGGGGTCTGTCGAAAAACCAAAGTCAATACCTGCGTAAATGTACTGCAGCTCGTTTATTTCCTCGTCTGTGATCTCGCGCACAATTACGTTAGGAAATACCTCGCCGCCGCTGCCTGTCGCCTCGCCTAAATACTCGTGCCTATAGGCTTGCTCGTTTATCTGCTGCAGGCGTTCGGCCTCTATAATAAAGTCGTCGCCCAGCCACGCAGGCGGTACATCAAGGTACGACGTATGCAGCGTTATTGCCCTGTCGTCTGGCCTCTGTATAAATACATTTGCCCAATTGCTCGCATTTATCGGCGGGTTGAAACTCCGAAAAACTGTAAACAAGTCGCCGCCACGCAGTACAGATTGCATTACGGATCGTGTAAAGTTTTCGCCTGGCAGCTCGCTAAATTCCTCGAACCATACATAACGGAAATAGCCGCGTCGTGGCTTGATACTCTTTAGCTTGCTGCTGTCGTCAAGGCCTCTAAACATGATCTGTGCGCCTGTCGGCTTGTACGTCCAGCACATAGGCGACACGCTGCCCCGCCATAGGTTGTTAACGTCCAGCAGGTCAATTGCCCATGCAATTTGTGAATAAACGCTATCGCGCATTGTGTTTGCGGTGCGCCTAAATACAATCGCGCTGTTGTTGCCGCTGCGGTCGTGCATAATGCCGCTTACTATCTCAAGGGCGACAAATGAGCTTTTGCCGCTGCCACGGCCGCCAGGTAAATTTATGTATTGGTGGCCTGCGCTCTGTACGTCCTCATGTAAGGGCAGGTATACAGGTGCTATATGCTGCGTTACGTCTATTGCGTCTATTACGGCCTGTGCGTCTTGTACGTGCTTTATTTCTTTTTTCAGCTCGTCAAGCTGCCTTTGTATGCTGCCGTTCATTCCTTAAATACCGCCTCTTTGAGTTCTGCTATCTGCTGCAGTATGTCGCCCTGCTCTGTGAGCTTAAGGCTGGTTCTTATAAGTGCCTCTGCCGCATTTAACTGTACCTGCGGGGCTGCGTCCTCGTTCCTCATTACCTCGCACATTTTCTGTATTGCCTCGCTTACAAGGCTCTGTATGTACGCTGTGCTGTGATCTAATAGATCGCGCCGCGCTTGATCGTATTTAGCCCTAAAACCTTTGTCGCGCAGTTTCTTATATATTTGCGCCTCTGATACGTCGCACGCTGCCGCTGCGGCTCTTACAGTTGGATTGCTTATAAGTGCTGATATTATTAGTTCGTCTTTGCGTTCGGCTGCTGTCGCCATCTCGTCCCCTTTCTCTACAATCGCATTTTTCGTTAGGGTCAAGAAATGCGCCGCAGTTTTCGCATACATGGTAATAACTCATGCTTACGCCCCCTGCGCTGCGGCCTCTTTCTCTGCTTTTGCCTGTTCGGCCTTACGTTCCCATGATCTCTCTGCATACTCGCGCTGCTTGTGTGGGTTTTTCTTGCGCCACTCTCGCATATACTTTGCGCGTGCAGCTTTGGCCTCTTGTGATAATGCCATTTATTACCTCGCTTTCTGCATTATACGTATTATACGTTATGTGCGTGTTTTACGCCCTATACGTATTATACGCATATTTACGTTAATGTCAATGTTTACAAGCCTTTGCGGCCTCTAATTGAGATTACATTTATACGCTTAAGTAGAAATGCAGGCATAAAAAAGCCGCCTGCGATCCATTGCAAGCGGTGAAAAAATACGTTGTTTTCATAAGGCAGGCGAGTACTTTGAGCCCATACGTATTATACGTACTATACGGCTATTAGTCAATATTATCTGCGCTGTACTGCGTCCCATGCAGGCGCAGCGTATGCCGTCGTAAATGCAGGCTCTATTACAGGCTCAAAATAATCATACTGCGGATTGTACTTAAACTGTGCTGTGTATCGGCTCTTGCCGTACCTGTTCTTAAGGCATACAAGCTCGATATTGCGCGGGATCGCCTCTTTAGCTGCCGCTACTTTCTCGCGCTTTTCTTTTACTTTGCCCTCTTTGTTAAATATATCGTCGTGTATTACTGCGAGCTGCAGCCCCCATACCACGTCTGCAGTAAATTCAATTGCGCCGCTTTCTTTGAACGCCTCAAAGTCTATCGGTACAAGGTAGTTGCTGCGGTTAAGGCTGCTTATAACGAATACAGGCAGGTCAAGGGCGCGGCTCATGCGCTTAAGCTCTGTTATATTGCGATCTATGATCTGCTTTGTATCGGTCATTTTTCGCCCTGTGTCTGGGTCTTTGTCGGCCTGCAGTACTTGCAGGTAGTCCACGATAATTACAGGCCTTGTGCCGTTCTGCTCGATATATTGGCGCGTGTAGTTGCCTATAAAAGATACTGTGCAGTTAAAGTTGCCCTCAATTATGCTTACGCGATCCTCAACGCCTGCCGTGTACTCTGCAATGGCTCTGCGTACATACTCGTTGCTTTCGCCTGTTCTTATCTGCAGGCTGCTTAATGCGTGTTCTGGATCGCCTGCGTACATCTGCCTTGCTATGCTCTTGCTTACCATTTCAAGGCGGCTTTGTTCCATGCTGAAAAATAAGACGTGCTGCCCCTCTGCTGCCATTTGATCGGCAAGCTGGCTTATAAAAGTTGTCTTGCCTACGCTCGATATACCGCCTACAACGTACAGGCCTGCGTATATGCTGCCTGCCGCCTTGTCCAGATTGTCAAAACCTGTTTTGCGGTTGCTCTGCGCCTTGAGCTTGTCTATCTCTGCAGCCATTGTACGCCTTATATAATCGGCGGTATTGTCTGGCTTGCTCGTGCGTCGTTCTGCGGTGCGAATATCCGCAAAAAACGCCGCTCTGTCGCTCGTTAATGCCTCGTTAGGGTCTTTATACTTTCCGCAAATATCGGCCGTTATAAAGGAAATATTGAGCTTTTGCAGGCCGTCTATAAGGGTATCTGTTGCCTTGTGGCCTGCCTCGTCGTTGTCCAGGCACAATATAAGCGTATTGCTCGTGCGCTTGCTCTCAAGCTCTGTAAGCAGCTTGCGCACATTACTTGTACTATTAAGGCCTACGGCCTCGCTGCCTGCCTCGCTTACGCTCAATGCGTCTATGCTGCCCTCTGTGATAAATACAGGCCTGCCGCTCTCGTTATACAATGCCTCTTTATTAAAAAGCTCAATGCTTACGCCTGTAGGGTTTCTGTACCTCATTTTTTCGGCAGGGTCTATGCTGCGTGCTACGTAAAAGCTGTTACCTGCAGGCACAATTACACGCCTTGCTGCGGGATCATAGCCCAGCGTATGCCTTGCTGCCGTCGCCTCACTTATGCCCCTGCTTGCAAGGTACTTTTGCGCCGCAGGGTCGCTTATATTAGCCCTGCAGGCCTCATAATATGCTCTAAAATCAGCATTGCCCTCGTGTGCCGTTATATTGCCCTCTGCGCCATTTTCTGCCTTTAATGATGTAGTTGTCGGCCTTGCCTCTTTTCGTGGCTCTGCGCTTAAATTTTCGCGGTCGTTCTCAATGGATATACCGAAAAACTTATACAGCCCATTAAAGGCCTCGCCTGTGCTGCAATTATGCTCTTTCTGGTACAGGTCTATGATGTCGCCATGAAAACCGCACTTAAAACAATGCAGCGTGTAAGGGTTCTTTGCTTTAGGATCGAGTACAAGGCCGTCGCCGTCCGCGCCTGTGCCATTACCGCAGCCAGGTACAGGACAAATAAACGTACCTCGTTTTTTCGCAGGTCGCAAATACTCTGCATACCTGCTCTTTACCTCTTGTGCTGCCTCTGATCGTGTCATACGTCGTTACCTCGCTTTCATTGAAAAAGCCCGCCACGCTGCTTATAATAGCGGCAGGGCAGGGCTTTCCTCGTGTTACTCTGCCTTGCGGGCGTTCTTGCTTTTGTCGGTTGGTACGCCCGCTTTTCTTATTGCCTCGTGCGCTCTGTACTCGTCGGCCTCGCTCAAGCTGTCGCCTCTCATATAGCGCATTACGATTGTTGCAAGCTCAAGGCTATCAAGCCTTATGATCTCGCGCAGGCCGTCGCCTGTTTCGGTTGCGTCGGCGCATACGTCATATACTACCTTGCGACAGTTTGCGCCTATGTGCTTTTTATCTATTACCATTGCTTACCTCGCTTTCTGCGGTCTTTCCCGCCGTATGCTCTTTTAGCCCTGCTGGATCATTTCAACATATCCGTAAAATTCCTCGCCGCTATTCCATGCGTCCTTTACGTAGTTTTCCATTTCCTCATGTGTCGTAAAGTCTTTAGAATAGCAGCCGTGATCGTTTTTTAGATATGCTCTAAATCCTGTTACTGTGTACTTATTGCCTATAACCATGTTGTAGCCTCGCTTTCTTTGTAGTTACATTAACGATAACGGTTACAACAATATGATAATGCCGTTGTGTCTAATTGTCAATATGTGTATTGTACGTATTATGCGTATATTTTTACAGGGGTTTTAGGGGCTATGCCCTTAAGGTCGCATTTTGTGGCGACGTTTGCAGTGCTTGCTAAAACGGCGCAGGTGCTAAAATGCTCTGCTTGCTACGACAATGCAGGCCTCTAATTAAGATTATCTGCATACGCTTAATTAGCCTTACGCTTATATTTACGCTCCCTGCCCTGTCGTTATTTTTCTGTAATTGTGTGCGTGTGTTTGCTGTCCCTTGTGCTGCAGGTGGACAAAACTCCGCGCCTACGTGGACAATATTCCGCGCCTATGATCTCTGCAGCCTGTAGGGTAAATGTCCCTGTTCGGCGCGTATCTCATACTGTTTTATAATTAAAAAGCGGCCGCCGCGTCAAGCGGGCGTGCCGCGCTGTTACAAGGCCTTTGAGGCCTTGCAGGCCTTATCCAATTTTTTAGCCCACTCAACGTCAGTAATTGCAAGGTGTCCAGAAAAGGCAGGTGGACAAAATTTCGCAAGTAGGTGGACAAAATTTCGCAAGTTCATGGACAAAATTTCGCAAGTAGGTGGACAAAATTTCGAACCTTTTTAGCTGCGAAAAACTGTCCACTAATACTTAATTGTTACGCCGTCTTTCTTTTCATCAAAGGCCTTAATAAATCCGTGTGCCTTGTAATGCTCAAGTAGCTGCCTTATCTTACCTGGGGCGCGCTGCTTTTGCTTTGTGGTCGTGATGTTAGCGTGTTCGTATATGGTCTTGAATAACAATTTATTGCTGCGCTTGCCGTTCTTGATCCTGGCAATTTCCTCTATTAAGTAGTCCTCAAGCTCAATATTGCTGTTGGTCTTACTTAAAGGCGAGTCAAGCAGCCTTGCGCTAAATGTCGTTATCTGCTTGCGCTCTCGTGCAAATGTCATCATTGGCGGCTCTCTAAAAATGTGTATGGCCGCGTCTGCTACTTGCCCATTTACTACAGCCTGTATACGTTCCATTGGCAGCAATGCGCCGTCATATTTGAAATGATCGTACTTGTAGTTGGCGTTTACCTCTTGCACATTGTCAATGTATATACGTGCGCCCGCCATTTTTGAAATGCTGTTGTTAATTTTCTTTATGTCGGTTGCGCTCATACGTCCTTTGTAGCCCATGTTTTTATATATCATTTGCAGGCTCATTATGTCGTTGCCCTCGTTGAATAATGACGCGATCGTAGTATATACGCGCTTGTCGTAAGGTTCGAGCTTTTTAGTGATTGAGCTTTCAAGGTCTGCAAAATTGATAGTATAAAGTATGTCTACAGGTGCGTTGCTGCCTTTCTTTGCCACGTCGTATTTTATGGCGAGCTGTCCGTTAGCGTCGGCCTCAAGGGCGTGCCATATATCTTTATTAACCTTGTCTACAGGAAAATCAATCTTTTCAAGGTTGCGTGCGATTATTACAGGCAAGCCAGCGCGTACCTCGTCGGCGTTTGCGCCTGCCTGCTCAAGCCTGCAAGCGGTGCGATCCATGATCTCGTCATACTTGCCGCTTTCTATAAACTCGTGCGGTGACATGGCCGCAGCCTCGCCGTCGCGCTCCATTTCCTCAACGAATATCGGCAGCGCGTCTTTTAATCCCTTGAATAGCTCTGTAGCGGTTTCGGCCGTTTCCTTGAGCTTGTGCAGCTCTGCAGCATATAACGCCTGCCTTATCCATGTGCCCGCGTCGCTTATAGTTCCCGCAAGCATAGTAAGGCTTTCCCATTCCTCTGGGGTCGCTATTTCCTTAAGTTCTCTTATAACCTGTTCGCGTTCCTCTTGCGTAAGGTCTTTAATTGGCTTGTCTATCATGGCGTGCCTCGTATTACTTGTGCTTTTCCATATCTGCCCTTACAAGGTTGCATAAGTACTCTGTAAGGCTTACTGTGTGCTTTGCGCTGCTTTCCTCGTATGCCCTTGCCTGCAGGTATTCTTTTATTTCGGCAGGTATCTTAAGGTTTAGGCGTTCCATGCGCGGCGCGTCCTCTGTGGCCTGTACGTCCTGTACGGCCTGCTGCTTTTTAGGTATCTTGTTGCCCTCTGCGAGCTGGCTGTAAATGTCCTGTGCGCCCTCTGCTGCGGCGTCTATAAATCCTTTAGTTGCCATAGTTGTAAATCCTTTCTTTATAAGCCCATTTCCTCAATGAGCTGCTTATAGTCTTGCGCTGGTTTCGATTTCGGCGCGGTATCAAATATACTTTGCCTCTGCGTCTGCGCCTCGCGGATCGCCACGCCCTCGCGTATGCTCGTATTATATACAGGTATGCCCATTTCGTCGCACGCCTGCTTTATGATCTGCGTTAGATCACGCGCAAGTACTGTGCGTGTGCTGTGCTTTACGAATAATACGCCGCCTACCTTTAGGCCTTTGTTAAGTCCTTGTGCGTACTGTACGCTGCGCATGAGCTGATAAAGTCCCTGCAGGCTGTACATATCTGCCGTTAATGGTATTACTACCTCGTCGGCGGCTACGAGTGCATTTACAAGCAATGTGCCCAACGACGGCGGGCAATCAATAATAATATGATCGTACGAGTTACGCAGGGCGTTTATTGCGACACGTAGGGCTACTGTGCGCGCGTCGTCTGTAAATTTTGTATCTGCTGTTACAAGCAGGTTGCTTGCGGCTATAACGTCGCCCTGCTGCGTATGCTGTATAAGCTGCTTTGCCTTTGCTGCGCCTGTAATAAGCTCATACGTGCCCTGTGCTGTCGTGTCGGCTCTCATACTAAAGGACAAATTGCCCTGCGGGTCTGCGTCGATCGTAAGCACTTTGCGGCCTATTTTGGCCGCGCCTGTAGCTAATGCCTGCGCGGTTGTCGTCTTTCCTTGCCCGCCTTTCTGGTTTGCTACTGCTATTATCATATTTCGCCCCCCTCGTCGCGTTGTACTGTTTTAGGGTGTAACCTGCGCAGCTCGTCTATTAAAAGCTGCTTTGCGTACTCGTTGCCTGTTAGGGCGTCCAGGCCTGCCGCTGCCTTAAGTGCAAAAAGGCGGTCTGTATCTGCAGGCGTAAGGTAAAAATTAAACTCTGTCATAGGTCTATTACCTCGCTATTTTCTACTTAAGCGTATACGTCTAATCTTAATTAGAGCTGTTTTCTGCTGGTACTTTCAGCTTTTCCAGCTCCGACGCAGCTATGCGTATTTGTCTGCCTACTTTGTATATGGCAATTTCCTTACGGCGTGCCATATTGTACAAGGTATTCTCATGTACGCGCAGCTTTGCCGCCGCCTCTGGGATCGTGTAAAAAGGTCTGTCAAAGTCGCTCATTATTTGCCCCCTTTCTGCGCTCTGATCTGCGCTAATAGTGCCTGCTGCTGCTCAAGCGTAAGCGTCATTATTTCGGCCTCAAGCTCTGGCATTACAGGCGTTAACTCTGTGTCGTTAAAATAGTAGTCGTATATACCTTTGCGGCCTTTTTCCTCTGCCGCTTTGTGGTCGTCGTCGTGTATGTATATTTCGCTTGTGGCAGGGTCGCAATGCCTCATAAGGTGCTGTACTCCGTAAAGGTCAATGCCTGCCTTATGTGCGCCTGTGCCGCTTGTGTGTCGCAGGCTGTGCGCTGTGAGCCTGTCGCTGTCATAGCCTGCCTGTACAAGCATATTTTTAAGCATTGTGCTTATGGTAGTAGTTGCAATGCGGCCGTCGTAAAATTCTTTTATAGGGTTTCCGTCCTTGTCATAAATAATATTGCCGTCCTTGTCGGTCTTATACCCTTTAAAAGTTCCTGGCTTGCTGCGGTTGCCTGTGCTTGTAAACAATGGGCTTTTAGGTGTTACCTTTGCGGCTCTGCTGCTTAAGTAGTCCTGTATAGCCTCGTTTACCTCGCTTATAAGCAATACAGGCGCGTCCTTGTCGTCGTGGCCTTTGCCCTGTAAGTACAGGTACGTTGTGCCGCCTACTGTCTTAAGGTCGCCTACGTCGGCGCGGTGTATCTCGATTGTACGCAGGCCGCATATTACGCATAGTAAGTACATTGCGTATAATCTCTTGCCCTGCTCGTCGCTGCGGTCGATCGTGTCCGCGATCCTTGCCACGTCCTCACGCTGCAGCGCGTCTTTTTTATGTATATCGTGCCTTACCTTTGCGCCGTGTACGTTGTCGGCTATGTTAGGATAAAGCCCCTCTGCGGCCGTCCATTTAAAGAAATGTTTTACAGCTCGCAGGTATTGTGCCTGTGTTCCTGTCGCAAGGTCGCTGCTTGCCAGGTAGTCGCGGTATGCCTTTATGTCGTCGCGTTCTGGCTGCCTTATGTCGTTAAGCTCAAGCCACTTAACAAATTGGCGTATGCAGGTAAAATAGCCCTTTACTGTCGTGTCCTTGCGGTCTGTATAGTCTATAAACCTCTTAAACAGGTCTACATTAAAGGCAGGCAAGTTTGCTGTATTGTATGGCCTTACTGTTGTTATTGCTGTATTACTGTATAACATGGCCGCGCCCCTTTCTACTTATACTTACGTTTACACTTACAATTTTAGCCTCATTGTGCCTTATTGTCAATATGTGTTTAGTACGTACTGTACGTATAATTAAAATAGGGCTTTCCCTCGTTCAAGGGATCGCCCTACTTTAAGAAAGGAGTCCTATTTTATGGCTTATAGGTTGCTATTCATTAACGGCAGCCTCAAAACTTGTAAGGTCTGATACGCCGCCGTACAGCTCCATTGCGTCGCGTATGTTCTCTGTGTCGCGGTCAATTCTGAATGTGTACAGGTCGCGCATACCTGGCGTGTGCTGCGGATCATACGTACTTGTATGTAATTCCTTGCGGCTGTCGCATTTCTTAAGGCTGCATAAACGCTTTGCGCTGTCTGCCAGCGCGTCTATATGTTCGTGTATGCTTGCGGTACTTTCTGCCCCATAATGCACGCCTATAATTTCGTTGTCGCGTGCGATCTCGTCAAGAATACTTAAGCATACAGGGTTATCCTTTAAGGTGTTGCCTGCCTGCTGCAGCTCTTCACGTGTTACCTTGCTACGCAGTTTTAGTGCCTGTATCAAATTAAGCTGCTCTGTAGTCGG
>Ga0256404_1010470_pt1 | contig 12800 bp, 14 predicted proteins | sample RumenRJG_01DNA_FD_185990 | JGI IMG/M metagenome (GOLD analysis project Ga0256404, IMG submission 185990) | Bovine rumen microbial communities from Lethbridge, Alberta, Canada - RJG_01 | ecosystem: Host-associated > Mammals > Digestive system > Stomach > Rumen | place: Canada: Alberta | collected...
AATCTTGTCCTGCAGTGCCGTGAACTGCATATTCCGATTATCTGCAGCATGGGAGCTGGCAACAAGCTCGATCCGACGAAGTTCGAAGTGGCGGATATTTACAAGACCAGTGTCGATCCACTGGCCCGTGTGATGCGCAAGAAGATGAAGGAGCATCATGTCAAGAAACTCAAGGTAGTTTACTCGAAGGAGAAGCCGCTGGCGGTAAGTCCGGGAGGCTGTGGCAAGAATTGCGTATGTCCGCCGGGCAGTGCCAATAACTGTGCGGCAAAACGCGCCGTACCGGGCAGCATCTCGTTCGTGCCGTCGGTAGTAGGTCTTATCATCGCTGGGGAGGTCGTTCGCGACCTCACAGGAGCGAAAGTGGAGGTATCAGCATGAAGATAACAGTTCTCGGCTGCGGACGATGGGGCACGTTTCATGCCTGGTATGCAAATCATATCGGTCATGATGTTCTGCTTTGGGGCCGCAAGGGGTCGAAGCATTTACAGGAATTGCAGAAAACGCATAAGAATGAGTATTTGGAGCTGCCTGAGCGTGTAACGTTGACTGACGATATCAAAGCGGCGCTGGCGTTTGCCGATACGATCGTGATCTCTATCAGCAGCCAGCAGCTGCGCAGTTTTGTGGAGGAACTGGCGGCGTTAGGCCTTGCTGGCAAGCGCTTTGTGCTCTGCATGAAGGGCTTGGAAATCGGTACGGGCAAGCGGCTCACCACGGTATTCCGTGAGGCGGCCGGTGAAAACATTCCCGTGGCTGTATGGGTCGGCCCGGGACATGTGCAGGATTTTACGCGTGGCATTCCCAACTGCATGGTCATTGCTGCAGCGGATATGCAGCTGACCAAGGAATTGGTCGAGGCCTTTTCCAGCCCGTTGATCCGCTTCTATTATGGCGAGGATTTGCTGGGGACCGAAATCGGTGCGGCGGCGAAGAATGTCATCGGCTTGGCAGCAGGGATGCTCGATGGTTTTGGCTATGGCAGCCTGAAAGGTGCACTGATGGCCCGCGGTACAAGGGAGCTTTCGCGACTCATTGAGAAGATGGGCGGCGACAAGATGACGGTGTATGGTCTGTCGCATCTGGGTGATTATGAGGCGACGCTTTTTTCGCCGCATAGCAATAACCGCCGATTTGGTGAGGACCTGATTACAGGCAAGCCGTTTGCCAAGCTGGCAGAGGGAGTCTATACGGTGGAGGCGCTGATGGATCTGGCGCGTGAGTACCGGGTAGAGCTTCCCATCTGTGAGACAGTCTATGAAATCGTGCACAACCACAAAGACCCGAAGGAGCAGCTTACCCAGCTGTTCATGCGCAGCACGAAATCAGAACTGGCATGACTTTTAACGTTGTTTTGTGATACGACTGCTTGACGATATGCTCATGATGTGTTAAAATTTAAAATTTAACTTTTGAAATAATGCAGCAACCATGCTATAATGAAAACGCAGGTAAAATGAGATGTTTCAACTTGACCCGTGTGTCTTGAGGGGGTGTGTGTTTGCTGCAGGTAGGAGATAAGGTAGTCTATCCGATGCATGGAGCTGGCGTAATCGCTGGCATCGAAAACTGTGAAGTGCTCGGAGAAGGGAAGTCGTACTATGTCCTTCAAATGCCGCTGGGCAACATGAAGGTGATGATTCCGACGGATAATGTGGACAATATCGGTCTGCGGGATGTTATCTCCATGGCGAAGGTAGATGAGGTACGTGATGTACTGGAGAACAAGCCGGAACGGGCATCAGGAAGCTGGAACAAACGCTTCCATGCCAATCTTGACCGGATGAAGAGCGGTGACATCTGCGATGTGGCAGCGGTTACCCGTGATTTGATCCTGCAGGACCGGCAGCGAAAGATTTCTTCCGGAGAGAGGCGGCTGCTGGATTTGGCCAAACAGATCCTGGTCAGCGAGCTCGTCTATGCCTGTGGCAAAACACCGGAGGAAGTGGAGGGCTGGATGGAGGAAATCCTGTCACATAACCTGCACTGACGGGATGAAGAGGTCTGGCATGAGGAATTGCGCATGAGTGGATTTCTGCTTATGTACAATTCCTTTTTTTTTGTCATGCGGAGCGGCAGCTGGATAAAGAATTAAAATCTTTTGAGAATTCATTGTGTTAGTTGACAGTATACAGTTAAATTGTCTATACTGACCTTATAGCTATATCTTATAAGAGAAAGGAGGTGGAGAAGATGCTGGATCGTGTATTGCGCTTTTTTATTACCTTGTTCATGGCTATTGCCGGTGGTGCGCTATTGAATCTGGCGGCACCATTGCTGACGAGTTTTATCAGTACAGAAATTCTCAAGGCTGATATGGGGTGGTTCAAGCTGACATTTGCCGGCCTGGTGTGCATCCTTCTTGGAGCAGTGATTGGCGGCATTGTAGGCTTTGTCCTGTCGTCGTATTTCATCCATCAGCTCAAACGTTTTGCGGCTTGGGTAGAGGTGCAGCTGAATAAGATGCCAATCCATGATGTCATCGCCGGTGTCGTGGGATTGTTTCTCGGACTCATAATTGCTAATCTATTGGGCTTTGCCTTTTCCAAGATTCCTGTTGTCGGTGAGTACATTCCGGTTATTTTCAGCATTGTCTTTGGCTATCTGGGCATTACGCTCACGATTCGCAAACGCAAGGATTTGACGGGTGTGTTTGATTTCATCCAGAAAATAACCAAGGCTGTGTCCAGGGCGCCGGAACAGGCAGCTGCGGCTAAGGGGAAACAATCTGCCGCAGCTGCGGAAGTGAAGTCTCAGCAGTACAAGCTGCTGGATACCAGCGTCATCATTGATGGCCGTATCGCTGATATCTGCGATACGGGGTTTATCGAGGGGACGCTTCTGATTCCGGTGTTTGTGCTTGAAGAGCTGCAGCATATCGCTGATTCGTCAGATGCACTCAAGCGTACGCGTGGCCGCCGGGGATTGGATATCCTGCAGCGCATCCGCCAGGAGACGCATTGCAAGGTTGAGGTGACGAATGTTGACTTCGACGATATCACAGAGGTGGACTCCAAGCTTGTGCGCCTGGGGCAGCAGGTCGGTGGCAAGATCATCACCAACGACTTCAATCTCAACAAGGTAGCCCAGCTGCGCGGGGTCGAAGTGCTCAATATCAATGCGCTGGCCAATGCCGTGAAACCGGTTGTGATTCCGGGCGAGGCTATGAAAGTGACAGTGGTCAAGTCGGGAAAGGAACAGGGACAGGGAGTTGCCTATCTCGATGATGGCACGATGATTGTCATCGAGGGAGGCCAGCGGTTCATGAATGAGACGATTGCCGTTGAAGTCACGTCGGCGCTGCAGACTGCAGCCGGCCGCATGATTTTTGCGAAACCGAAGAATTGACAGAATATGGTAAGCGGGAGGAACTGTGGGGTTCCTCTCTTTGCTTATGGAGAGGCTGGACGATCGAATGAAGAAATTGGTGGATGACAAACGGTTGATTTTCAAATGTTGCAGTTTGTATTATTTGGATGGCCTGGGGCAGAAAGAAGTAGCGGACGCTTTGGGGATATCGCGTCCGACTGTCTCCCGTTTATTGCAGCTGGGCAAGGATACAGGTATCGTGAAAATCGAGGTATTGAATCCTGATAACATGAATTATGGTCAAATGGAGCGTGAACTTGAAAAGAAATTTTCGTTGCAGGAAGTCATTATTGTTGATTCGATGCCTTTAGAGCAGGGGACGCGGAATATAAATTCGGAGATTGGCAGCGCGACGCTGGAATACCTGTCACGGATACTGAAGGATGATTATTTCGTCGGCATCAGCATGGGGCTTACGATACAAAACATTGTCCGCTCGGAATACCGTCTGGAAAAAAACTGCAATTGTACATTCGTGCCGCTCATCGGCGGTGTCAGTGAGAGCCGGATGGATATCCACTCCAATTATCTGGCCCGTGAATTTGCCGAGCGTTTTGGCGGTAAAAGCGTGCAGTTCTTTGCACCGGCACTTTTTTCCCGCAAGGATATCCTCGAGGGGTTCATGGAGGAGCGTTCGAACCGGAAAGTCACGAATATGTATACCTCGCTGGATGTGGTTCTCATGGGAATCGGTGTGTTAGATCCTGCCCATTCGACACTGCTGCAGGAAGGGTATATCGATCAGTCATTGATGCAGGAATTCCTTGGCAAGGGAGCAGTGGGAGATATTGCGCTGCGTTATTTTGATGCCAATGGAGGTGCCGAGGCATTCAGCGACTTCAATGAGCGCGTGGCCGGCATTTCCCTGCGGCGGCTGGCACAGGTGCCGCGGCGCATCGGTGTAGCCTGCGGCAAACCGAAGATTGCCCCAGTGCTCGGTGCAATCCGCGGCCGCTATATCAATATCCTGATTACCGATACAGAGTGTGCGGCCGGTCTGCTGGCGAGTGAATGATAAGAGAAAACAATATAGGCGCTAGGTAATGCCATCAATGGATAAATGTTCATTGATGGCATTTGTTCATTGCAAGAATAAATGTAAAAATAAAATTGTCGTAGAATTCAATACTTTTACAAATGTTCAATATAAACACGGTTGTAAAAGTGTTTACTTGATGTTATAATTTGAATTGTCAAAAGACAATAACAAACATAACGAAACATAAATGATTATGAATGAAAAAAGGAGGCAATGATGGATTTTAGTTTTGGACAATTGCTGCTGATATTTTTTGCTTTGATGGTCATGCAAGTGATTGGCACACATTGGCAGGTACGCGAATACCGCCGTGCAGTACGACGTCTGCATAAGCTGGGCAACCTGGGAATCGGTTCACGGCGGCGGCGATTAGGGCCGGGCAATGTGGTGATCATCGCGTGCGACAAGGAGGGGCGCATAACAGGGGGAGAAATGATGCAGGGCCTTACAATCTTTGCTCATTTTCATGTAATCAAGGATATTGCTGGAAAGACGATTTATTCATTGAAAGCTGAGTATCTGGAGATGCCTGAAAAACGAAGAAATTATTATCGGGGTCATATCCAGGCACTTGATGCCTTAGAGGCAAGACTGGTCCGTGCAACTGAGGAGGTGGAAGCAGAAGCAGGCGCGGAAATGCCGAGGGTTCAAGCATAGGTAAAGAGAAAGAGGGGAAATCAGCATGGAACTTATCGCTGGATTGGCAAATGGCTTTATGGAATTATTCAAGGCTGGTGCGGCAACCTTTGCCGGCTGGGTAACAGGTATCATTCCTCTGGTGGTCATCATGATGACGGCTGTAAGCTCGGTAATTAAGATGATTGGTGAAGAACGGGTGAACCGGGTGGCACAGCGGGCAACCGAAAACATCATTACACGTTACACAGTGCTGCCGGTCTTGGCGGTCATGTTTTTGGGAAATCCAATGAGCTATACATTTGGCCGCTTTGTAAAACAAAAATACAAACCGGCATTCTATGATGCCAATGTTAGTTTTCTGCATCCGGTAACGGGACTTTTCCCGCATGCAAATGGTGGCGAACTGTTCGTCTACATGGGGATTGCGGCGGGCATAACAGCGCTAGGCTTGCCGCTGGGCGATTTGGCGGTCAGGTACTTCCTGGTTGGTCTTGTCGTCATCCTGCTGCGCGGCATCGTCACAGAGAAAATCTACTTCTACATGTGTGCAAAAGATGGCAAGAAGCTTGATTGACTGGATGACAGGAGGGGAAAGTGATGTATACTTCGATTACGATAAAAGCAGGTTCTGGCGGCTGGGGCGGTCCGCTCACGCTGGTGCCGACGGAGCAGAGACACAAAGTGGTCAGCGTGACTGGCGGTGGCATCCATCCAGTGGCGCAGAAGATTGCCGAGATGACCGGTGGCGAAGCTGTGGATGGCTTCACGACAGGTGTACCAGACGAGGAGATCCTCATCGCCGTAGTGGATTGCGGCGGTACAGCCCGCTGTGGCGTGTACCCGAAGAAGAAAATATTCACGGCCAATGTCCTGCCGGTCGGCAAGACTGGCCCGCTGGCTCAGTTCATCACCGAAGACCTCTATGTGTCGGCAGTCGATGAATCCTGCCTGAGCTTTGCCGATGCAGAAGCTGTGGCAAAGGCTGCGGCAGAGCCGGTGGCTGGAGCGCCAAAGACAAAGGAGCAGGCTAAGCGTGAGATCGCGGCGATGAATCAAGGCAAAGAGAAAAATCTTGTTACACGGCTGGGCATTGCCATTGGCGGTGTTGTTAATAAATTCTATGCGGCTGGTCGTGAGACAGTTGACATCACGATTAAGAGCATCATTCCGTTCATGGCTTTTGTCAGCATGATCTTGGGTATCATCAGTGCTTCAGGCATCGGCAATGTCATTGCTAATACGATTTCACCGATTGCCAGCACGCTGCCCGGTATGCTTGTCATATCGCTGGTTTGTGCTATTCCGTTCATTTCACCGGTTCTCGGCCCGGGCGCAGTCATTGCGCAGGTTGTCGGCACGCTTTTAGGTGCACAGATCGGTATGGGGAACATCCCGCCGCAGTATGCACTGCCGGCTTTGTTTGCCATCAATGCTCAGGTAGGTGCGGATTTCGTCCCCGTTGGTCTGAGCCTTGGTGAGGCAGATCCAGAGACGATTGAACTAGGTGTTCCGGCTGTCCTGTATTCCCGTGTCATCACTGGCCCGGCGGCTGTCCTGATTGCCTATGCTGCCAGCATTGGCCTGTATTGATATGGCTGGTTGTTGTTGGAGGTGGGGAAAGTGATGAAGTATTACAGTGAAATAACCGGTTGGGGAAAGGATGCGTTGTTCTTTCTGGAAGACAGCGAAGCGAATTTCATTATTATCTTTAACGATACGGCTCCGCCGGAATTGGCAGAAATATCGGTGCTTCATACGCAGTCAAAACTTTTTCTGCCCCCGCAGGTCGATGATGTGCTGATAATCGGCAACAAGGCCTTTACGATTACAGCTGTCGGTGATGAAGCAATCCATACGTTGGCTGAACTCGGTCATTGTACCTTGTGCTTCAAAGGGGCAGCAGAGCCGGATCGTCCTGGCTGCATCATGGTGCAGGGGACTGAGCCGTTGCTCGAAACGGATATAAAAGTTGGGATAACTATCGAGATTCATTGAGAGGGCTGCGAGGCAGCCCGCTGTACCATTACACATGAATAACTGAATATCAAAATATATAAAAATATGTTTATTGCCTGGAAACAGGCAGGGAAGGAGCGTTCCTCATGTTGAATATGGATATGAAGTTAGCAAAACGCGAAGAAGAAGGAAAAATCATCCGCACGGGTATTGTTGGTGCAGGTCAGATGGGGCGCGGTATGGTTACGCAGATGGTATTGATGAAGGGAATCATGTCGGCTATCGTTTCCGATATCAAGCTGGAAAATGTCATCAATGCCTTCCATTATGCAGGTGTCAAAGATGAAGATATCGCCATTGCCAAGACACTCGAGGATGCCAATAAATACATGGAGATGGGCAAGTATGTAGCTACGGATAATTCGGATATTATTGCGCAGGCTAACTTGGTGGAATGTGCGATCGATGTGACTGGTGTGCCTGAGGTCGGTGTAAAGATTGCGACTGATGCCATGAAGAATCATAAACATGTCGTCATGATGGATGTGGAAACGGATGTCGTCATCGGCTCGTATCTCAAGAAGCTTGGCGATGAGAATGGTGTGGTCTATACCGGTTCAGCAGGTGATGAACCAGGTGCGGTCATGGAGCTGTATTCGTTTGCCAAGGCTATGGGCATGCAGGTAAAGGTCATGGGCAAGGGCAAGAACAACAAGCTTGATTATGATTGCAATCCGGATACTGTCCTGGAGGAGGCTACCCGCCGCAAGATGAGTCCGCGCATGCTGTGCTCATTCAAGGATGGAACGAAGACTATGGTTGAGATGACGGCTATGTCAAATGCAACCGGCCTGATTCCTGATGTGATTGGCGGTCACGGCCCGGCAGCTTCGCCGGCTGACCGCTGCAAAGAACTCAATGAAATATTCAAACTCAAGAAGGATGGCGGCATACTCAACAAACATGGTGTTGTCGAGTATGTCAATGGCATTGCACCGGGGGTATTTGTGACAGTGGCGACAGAGAATGAGGAGATTGCCTATCAGATGCAATATCATTCAATGGGGCCGGGGCCGCTTTGGACACTCTATCGGCCGTATCATCTCTGCAATCTTGAGACGCCGCTTACAGTGGCAAAGGCTATCATCGATCATGAGCCGACCATCATTCCCCTGGCTGGCCCTGTCAGTGAGTGCATTACAGTAGCGAAGCGCGATCTCAAGGCTGGCGAATATATCGATGGCATTGGCGGCTATACGACATATGGCTCGATTGCAACAGCAGAAGAGACCTATGCCAAAGGCTATGTGGTTTATGGCCTTATCAATAAGAAGACACGGATGCTCAAGGATGCAAAGAAGGGTCAGCTGCTCACGCTGGATATGGTGGAACTGGATACGACGACACAGCTCTATCAGACGCGCAAGCTGCAAGATCAGATGTACAACAATGGATATGCCCTGAAATAAAGAAAAGATAAATCTCATAATCCTCCGGGAAAATCCAGCTCAGTCAAGGGCTGGATTTTCTTTTTTTCTGCTTTTGTAGTATGATATAAAAGATAAATATACTGGGAGGATTGTATAGATATGGTAACAGCAGTTTTTCCTGCTGCCGGACAGGGACGGCGCATGAATGTCGGCATGAATAAAGTTTTTTTGGAACTGGCCGGCAAGCCTATCCTGGTACATACGCTGCTGCGTTTTTCGGCATCATCTGAGATTGACAATCTGGTTGTCGTCGTTGCGGAGGAGGATGTGTCATCAATCCGCAGGCTGCTGAGCCATGTTCCGGGACTAAAACCGTTTCAGGTGGTAGCCGGGAGTACGGAACGCCAGTATTCGATTGCCAATGGATTGGCTGTTGTGCCTGAGGAAGCGGATATCGTATTGGTTCATGACGCGGCGCGGCCGCTTACGAGCGTGGCAACAATCGATGGGGTCGTGCAGGCTGCCAGGGAAGTTGGCGGTGCGGTCGCAGCCGTACCTGCTAAGAGCACGATCAAGCTGGTGGATGAGGATGGTGTGGTTGTGAAAACGCCGCCACGTGACAAGGTTTGGGAGGTGCAGACGCCGCAAGGCTTCCGTAAGGATATCCTGCTTGCGGCCTATCAGAAGGCCAAGGAGGATGGGTTCCTGGGAACGGATGACTCCAGCCTGGTGGAACGTTTGGCAGTCCCCGTCAAAGTGGTGGCAAGTGATTATAAGAATATCAAGGTCACGACGCCCGAAGATCTCCTGATTGCGGAAGTCTTCCTGAAAGAGGAAGGCGATGGTCTGCGTGGGATGGTCAAGCAAACTATCCAGAAGACAAAGGAAAAGATGAAGAAACATTTGCGTTGATTTATATAGGAAAGAAGGCGTTATCGTGACTAGATTTGGTATGGGCTATGATGTACATCGTCTTGTAGAGGGACGCAAGCTGATTATTGGCGGTGTGGAGATTCCGCATACTTTGGGGCTGCTGGGGCATTCGGATGCAGATGTCCTGCTGCATGCGATTTCGGATGCATTGCTCGGTGCAGCCGCACTTGGCGACATTGGCCGCCATTTTCCCGATACAGATCCGCGCTTTGAGGGAGCGGACAGCTTGAAGCTCCTCGGCCATGTTATGGAGCTGCTGCGCGAAAAAGGTTATCAGGTCGGCAATGTCGATGCTACCATTGTCGCGCAGAAACCGAAGATGAAGGATTTCATTCCGCAGATGAATGAGAATATCGCCCGTGTCCTCGGCGTCGCTCTCGATCAGGTTAATGTCAAAGCGACGACGGAGGAAAAATTGGGCTTTACTGGTACAGAGCAGGGGATTTCAGCGTATGCCGTTGCCGGCATCGAAAAAGCCTGAGCTGGCCAGCAGATAGATATTGGAGGAAAAACGAATGCTGAAAGTTTATAATACGATGTCCCGCAGCAAGGAAGAATTCAAACCGCTCAAAGAAGGCGAAGTGAGCATTTACTGCTGCGGTGTTACGCCCTATAATCATCCGCATATCGGCAATGCACGCCCGTTTGTGACTTGGGACGTTATCCGCCGTTATTTTGCGAAAAAGGGCTATAAGGTGCATTACATCCAGAATTTTACGGATGTTGATGATAAGATCATCAATACGGCCAATAAGGAAGGCGTGCAGTGGAGTGACATTTCCGGCCGCTATATCAAGGCATATTTTGAGGCGATGGATGCGCTTAACGTCAAGCGCGCGGATGTCTATCCGCGGGTCAGCGAGACGATTCCCGATATCATTGCGATGGTACAGAAACTTATCGACAATGGCTATGCCTATGCAGTGGATAACGGAGATGTGTTCTATAGCGTAGAGAAATTTGCTGGCTATGGCAAACTCAGTGGCCGTAAACTCGAGGATATGCAGGCTGGTGCGCGCATCGAGGTCGATACGCGCAAGCACCATCCGATGGATTTTGCTCTCTGGAAATCGGCTAAACCGGGGGAGCCAAGCTGGGACAGCCCGTGGGGCAAGGGACGACCAGGCTGGCATATCGAGTGCTCGACGATGTCGCTGAAGTACCTCGGTGAGCAGTTCGACTTCCATGGTGGCGGCAGTGATTTGATTTTCCCGCATCATGAAAACGAGATTGCTCAGTCGCAGGCCTGCATCGGCGATGAGCACAGTTTTGCCAAGTACTGGCTGCACAATGGCTTCATCACGATTCATAATGAAAAAATGTCCAAGTCGAAGAATAATTTCTTTACGGTCAAGGATATCCTGCAGGAATATCCCGGTGAGGTGGTACGTTTCTTCATCTTGCAGACGCACTACCGCAGCCCGTTGGATTTCAGTGATGAGCGCCTCAAGGAAGCGCAGACGAGTCTGGCGCGTCTCCAGCAGTCAAAGTCTTTTGCGGACGAATTAAGCAGGAAGGAAGGCAATGCGGATACGGCCAAGGATTTGGCTGCAAAAGCCGAAGAATACCGTCAGCATTTCTATGAAGCGATGGACGATGATTTCAATACGGCACTTGCTATCAGTCAGTTGTTTGGCCTTTCGAAGGATATCAACATCTACTATCAGGCTGTCATGAATAAGGGTGTAGATTATGATGCAGCAGACTTTGCCCGCGCCCGTGAGATTTACTGCGAGATGGCTGCTATCATCGGTATCTTTGAGCAGGAAGAGAAAGCTGCCGATGATGGTCTTACCGATAAGCTCATGGAGCTTATCATCAGCATCCGTCAGGATGCTCGCAAGGAAAAGAATTGGGCGATCGCTGATAAGATCCGCGATGAGCTCAAGGAAGTGGGAATCGTTATTGAAGATACGCCGAATGGGGCACGGTGGAAAAAAGCATGAAGTTTGAACATTTTCAGAAACTTGTCGATATGATGTTTGAGCCGGATGGAGATGATGGCATCCTGCAGCGTTACAGCAATGTGGATGTCAAGCAGCTCAATCCGCTGGTGCTGGCCTATGTCGGCGATGCATATTTCCATCTCTATGTCCGTACCCGTCTGCTGTCCTATGAGCAGTGCAAGGTACAGGCACTCCATTCCTTCAGTGCACAGATTGTATCGGCTGTCTGGCAGGCCAAGGCATATCGGGGCATCGAAGCGATGCTCACGGAGGAAGAAAAGGGAATCTATCGCCGTGGGCGCAATGCCAAGAGCCATGCACCACGCAGTGCCAGCGTGGCTGAGTACCATGCCAGTACCGGCTTTGAGGCACTTTTGGGAAGTCTTTATCTTTCGGAGCAGAATGAGCGGCTTTACGAATTGGCTGAGGCTTCGTTCCAAGTGATTTCAAAGGCTATGATGAAGGAAATAAGGAGTAAGAAGTAATTTATGATAAAAGTCAAATTGTTGGAATATACGCCAAATCCGGAACATGTGGTGGCAATGGCGGCACGTCTTTGCTATTCGTCGGCTGGGGCTGAGGAGCTGGCTGAGAAAATCAGCGATGAGAAGGCGAAGGAAATGGTGCGCAAGATGGTGACGCTGGGGCATGGCTCGACGATTGAGCATGTCACGTTCACGTTCGGTATCGAAGGCGTCAGCCGGGTGCTTACGCATCAGCTCGTCCGTCACCGCATTGCGTCGTATGACCAGCAGTCCCAGCGCTATGTCGCGGCGCATGGTTTTGAGTACATTACGCCGCCGACGATTGCCGAAAAGCCGGAGGCCAAGGCGAAATACGAAGCTTTGCTGGCCAAGATCCGTAAAACGTATGATGAGCTTACGGAAATGGGCGTGCCCAAAGAGGATGCACGCTATGTGCTGGCCAATGCAACGGAGACGAAAATCCTCGTGACGATGAATGCGCGTTCGCTGCTGCATTTCTTCAATTTGCGCTGCTGCAATCGCGCGCAGTGGGAAATCCGTGAGATGGCGTACAAGATGCTGGCTGAGGTCAAGAAAGTGGCACCGACTTTGTTCCACAATGCGGGAGCGAGCTGCGTGAATACAGGCCGCTGTCCGGAAGGGGCAATGACCTGTGGTAAGTTTCAGGAAATGCTGAAATTGCGGGAGAAAGATTGATGATGAAAGAATTTAGCGATAAGAAGAAAAAGCCGTTCCGCAATGGCAAGAATCGGCAGGAACACGCAGAGAAGCGTGAGAGCGGCAAGCGCCGTGAACCGCATGAGCGCAAGGCTGCCCCAGCGGCAGCGCGGGAACTTCCCGACGATGTGCTGATTGGCCGCAATGCGGTAACCGAAGCTTTGCGTGCTGGCCGTGGCATCAATAAAATCCTGTTGGCTGATGGGGATAAAGAGGGATCTGTCAGTGAAATTCTTGCGCTGGCAAAGGAACGTGGCATTGTTACGCAGTTTGTCGAGCGCAGCAA
>Ga0256404_1010471_pt1 | contig 12799 bp, 9 predicted proteins | sample RumenRJG_01DNA_FD_185990 | JGI IMG/M metagenome (GOLD analysis project Ga0256404, IMG submission 185990) | Bovine rumen microbial communities from Lethbridge, Alberta, Canada - RJG_01 | ecosystem: Host-associated > Mammals > Digestive system > Stomach > Rumen | place: Canada: Alberta | collected...
GCCAGTATTCCCAGCGCAATTACCTGAACGGCCGGCGGTGCGGAAAGCAGGGTTTCCTGTGCTGCATTGGAAAAATATCTTTCCATATGAAACAGTTCCATCAGGAAGCTGGAAAATACGCTCAGCGCCATTCCGGCAAGAAAAATAAGTGCATACAAAAGCAATCTCTTCCCGGATTCCTTCGGACGTACCGCCATTGGCCGTACCCCCTTCTCTGCATCCCGGCGATAGAGAAGAATCATCACCGGAAGTATCACCGCATCGCACAGAGCTGTCATGGAAGCCAGATCCCTGCCTGGAAGACTGTCCGGAAAGTAAAATGCCGTCAGGCTGCTGAGTCCTGACGAAATGAGCAGATACAGGAGCAGCGGGGTCAGACAAAACAGCGCATTGCGGAAAATTGGAACTCCGCCGCGGTGACGCCGGCGCGTTGCCGGAGCCGGTTCCGGAGAAGTTTTCGGGAAGTCTGTTCTCTCCTCTTCCTTTCCGTTATTTTCATTTTCAATCATCATTCCTGTTACCCCGAATCATAGTTTGATATGAGTGTCAATAAGTCCTGCCGCCACACGCATGCAAGCATGCGTGGTGGCGGACTTTTGACACGGTAATCATAATTTTGTTCCATAATAGCATATATCCTGTATAAGTCCAGCCGTATCCGCGGATCCGGACGGATGCCGGCCGGCTGCGTCCCGTTTTCAATGAATCAGGGCAGAACAGATACGATTGTTCGAAATGCCAGATAGACGCAGAGAATTGCAAGGAGAATAGCGCCTTCCAGGCGTATTCTTTTTTTCTCTGCCCCAAGTTCTTTTTTAACCTTTGTCAGCGCATCCTCAAATTCGCGGGCGCTCTGATAACGATCCTTTGGCTTTGCCGCCAGTGCCTTCCGTATTACCTTTCCCAATGCGTCCGGACAGCCGGGTATTTTACTTTTGATACAGCGGTCGGAAAAAATTACTCCGGAAATAAGATAATAGAGTACCGCCCCCAGTGAGTAGATATCGGCGGCGGCGGTCAGCTTCCTGCTGGGGTCATATTGCTCCGGTGCCGCAAATCCGGGGGTTCCGCAGCGAAGCCGGTTCTGCTCCCGGTCCGCGCAGCGGCGCGACGCCCCCAGATCTACCAGCATAATTTTTCCATCCGGACGGATGATAACATTGGCTGGCTTTAGATCAAGATGCAGGATCGGCTCATCGCGCGTATGCAGATACGCCAGTGTCCTGCAAAGCGAAATTCCGATTTCAAGAACGCGCTCCACTTCCAGATGTTTTTCCTTATCCATAATCTTCTGCAGATTTCGGCCGCGGATGTATTCCATCACCAGGAAGTTTCCCTCCGGCGTACGAATCTCCTCGACAATCAGCGGAAGGGAAGGATGATGAAGCTTTCGGTACATATGAAGCTCGTACTCATCCGCATCCTCCCCCGTCCCCATACCGTACCGGTCCGGGCGGATCTTTTTCAGCGCCCAGAACTGGGCGGTCTGCCGATGTACCGCCAGATAAACACTGCCTTCAGAACCGCAGCCGAGACAGGCCGCAATCTTATAATTTCCTGCAATACTTCCTTTATTCAGTTAGATCGCCTCCGGGTCGCACAAGAACACTTCGAATGACTGTGAAAGGGTTCGAACATTTAATAAGAATGGGATATCCTGGAAATACATACGTTTATTTATTGTGTGGCATATTATAAATGTTATAGAGCTTTCATTTCATATTTATAGTATGCGGAGGCATCGGTACTGTCAAGACAAATTTAGCCAGGGCCGATAAGTTCCCGGAAGCCGTCCGTGTCTTTACCGGATTCGAAAAGAGGACAGCCCTGGCAGTTTCTGCAGAGCCGTCCCCTTTGCGGTTTACTGATTATTCTTTTATTGCGCTGCAGCACCGGTCTTTACATCCGCTCCGGTGCACAAAAGCCCAGCAGGCTGACGGACTGCTCAAGCACCTTTCTGGTGAGATCAATCAATGCAATCAGATTTGCCTTGCGGTTCTCATCTTCCTCCGAAAGGATTTTCGTTTCATGATAAAAATGGTTGAACGCGTTCGCCAGCCCGTAAATGTAAGCGCACAGCTTATGCGGTGCCAGCTCCTCAGCGGTTGTACGAACAGCGCTGCCGTATCCGGCAAGCTCCATCATCAGTTCCTTCTCGCTTTCGGTGACGATGCTTCCGATCCGGCAACCGGTCACTTTTCCGCCCGCTGCCGTATAACGGTTCAGAATTGATTTAATGCGGACAATCGTATAAAGAATATAAGGTCCCGTATTGCCTTCGAAGGAAGTGAACTTGTCGACATCAAAGATATAATCCTTGGATGCCTGATTGGAAAGGTCCCCGTATTTAATAGCGGAAAGAGCCACAATCTTCGCGGTTTCCCTGGCTTCCTCCGGCTCTGCCGCATGGTTGTCCATGATCTTCCGGTACATTTCCTCATTGATATCCCGGATGAGATTTTCAAGGCGCATCACACCGCCTTCCCTCGTCTTAAACGGTTTTCCATCCTTTCCGTTCATCGTGCCGAAGCCGAGGAAAATGAGTCCGGTATCCTCTTTGACAAGATGAGTTTTCTTCGCACAGCGGAAATCCTGAACAAAATGAAGCTCCTGCCGCTTATCGACGACGTAAATGACTTCGTCCGGATCATACTGCTCCCGGCGCATCACCAGCGTAGCCAGATCTGTCGTATCGTACAGAGAGGATCCGTCCGATTTTAAGATCATGCAGGGCGGAATTTCTTTCGTATCGGTTTCTTCCTTAACATCCACTACCAGCGCTCCCTGATCGTAATGAGCGTAGCCGTTATCCTTCAGATACTGTACCATACCGGGAATATAGGACTGCGTGTCGCTCTCGCCCTTCCACAGATCGAAGTGAACATCCAGATTGTCATAGTTCTTCTTCAGATCCCGAACGGACACATTCATAATGTGTTTCCAGAGTGCGCGATAGCCGCGGCGTCCCATCTGAAGTTCCTTTGTCGCTTCCAGGGCCCTGGCCTTATAATCCGCGTCCTCTTTGGACCGCCGGCTCGCAGCCGGATAAATCTCCTCCAGCTCGGAGATCGTAAACGGAGCTTCGTCGGGATACTCCCCTTCATACCCTAAATCAAAGTACGGAAGATCCGGTTTGCGCTCATGAAGTTCGGTGATAATCAGTCCCATCTGAAGGCCCCAGTCACCGAGATGAACATCCCCCAGAACCTCATTTCCCATGAAGCGAAGGATTCTCTTAATACTCTCCCCGATCACCGCCGAACGAAGATGTCCGACATGAAGCGGCTTTGCAACATTTGCACCGCCGTAATCGATGATGATTTTCTTCGGATGCTCCGTCTTTTCAACCGACATATCCGGATCCGCCGCCATAGCGCTGATCTGATTCTGAAGAAAAACACGGCTGACATTCAGGTTGATAAATCCCGGCTTTACAGCCTCGGCCATCTCGAAAGCTTCGTCATTTTTCAGAATTTCAGCAACTTCGCCGGCAATCACAATCGGCGCCTTATGATAACGTTTCGCTCCGGCCATGGCCCCGTTGCACTGATATTCGCAAAGATCCGGGCGGTTTGAAATTCCTGTCTTTCCGAGGTCCGCCTCGTACCCCGCCTTACAAAAGGCATCCGCCACATGCTCACTGAGCAGCTGCAGTAACTGTTTCATACGCTTCTCCTGTTTCCTGATATTGATCTAATTTTTTCCCGGCGCCTTACCGGAAACAACCATGGACAGTTATTCCCGCCGCGCCGGATTCCCGCTTAAAAGCTTACCTGTCTTCATGCAGCCAGTCAAGATACTTTCTGATCTGCCGCTCATATCCATTCTCCGAGGGATTGTAAAATTTCGTATCTCCCAGTTCCTCCGGCAGATAGCGCTGTTTTGAAAAATGCTTCGGATAATCGTGCGCGTATTCGTACCCGACCCCGCGGCCCAGCTTCCCACTGCCGCCGTAATGGGCATCCTGCAGATAGGAAGGAATCGTGGCATTCGTGTTCTTTACGGATTCCATGGCGTTGAATATGGCGTTTGTGCAGGAATTGCTCTTCGGTGCTGCAGCTACGTAGATCGCAGCCTGCGCCAGGATCAGCTGGGATTCAGGCATGCCGACCCGCTCCACCGCCTGTGCGGCAGCCGCAGCTACCTGAATTGCCTGCGGATCCGCGTTGCCGACATCCTCGGACGCGCAGATCATAATCCGGCGGGCGATGAATTTTACGTCTTCCCCGGCGTACAGCATACGGGCCAGATAGTATACGGCGGCATCCGGATCGGATCCTCTCATGCTTTTAATAAAGGCCGAGATCGTATCGTAATGATTATCCCCGGTTTTATCATACCGGATCACCCGTTTCTGAATGCATTCGCCGGCGATATCCAGCGTAATGTGAATGCAGCCGTCCTCTCCGGCTGGTGTTGTCAGGATGCCTAGTTCCACGGCATTCAATGCCGCACGCGCATCTCCATCGCTCACATCGGCAATAAAATCCTTTGCATCCTCCTCCATCACCGGATTGTAGAGTCCCATGCCGTGTTCCGAATCCGTCAGCGCCCGGTTGATCAGTGTTTTAATATCTTCCCGTGAGAGCGGTTTCAGCTCAAATATGATGGAACGCGACAGCAGCGCACCGTTTACCTCAAAGTACGGGTTCTCTGTTGTTGCACCGATCAGCACAATGGTGCCATCCTCCACAAAGGGCAGCAGATAGTCCTGCTGCCCTTTATTGAACCGGTGAATTTCATCGATAAAAAGGATGGTCTTTTTCCCATACATCCCGAGATATTCCTGCGCCTCGCGGATCACTTCCTCCATATCCTTTTTGCCGGCGGAAGTTGCGTTGATCTGACGGAACTGTGCCTTCGTCGTATTGGCGATCACCTTCGCCAGCGTTGTTTTTCCGGTCCCCGGAGGGCCGTAAAAAATGACAGATCCAAGCTTGTCCGCCTGAATGGCCCGGTACAGCAGCTTATCTTTTCCCAGAATGTGCTTCTGCCCCACCACTTCATCCAGTGTCCGCGGCCGCATGCGGCTGGCCAGCGGTGCCTCCCGATGAAGCTGTTTGTTTTTTGCGTATTCAAAAAGATCCATTATTTCCGTTCCTGTCTCTCATTTTTGCTGCGGCATACCCTGCCGCAGCCATTTTTGTTCCGGCTTTTTTATTCCGGCTCATTTTCTTCTGCTTCCGGCCCGCTTTCTTCCGTGAAGCATCCCGGTGCGCTGCTTTCGTCCGGGCTGTTCTTTTCCGCTGTGTTCCCAGCGCCGGCGTTTTCGTTCTGTGCGTCTTCAGGCCCGCCGCCTGGCTCCGGCGTCTGCGCCGCCAGTTTATTCAGCCGCTCCAGCCGGTTGGCAGCCGTCATCGGTTCCGCACGTGTTTCCAGTGTCCTCCCGGATTTGCCGGTATCACTTTCCGCATCGTTTTTATCTTTTTCCGGAGCGATGCCCAGATACTCATCGCGGTATTTCCGCTTCGTCATTGACGTAAGCAGGAAAATAACGGCTCCCAGCAGGCTTGCATTCCCAACGCTGCTTCCCGACGCAGACTTCCCGGCCTCTGCGGCAAAAATGTACAGACCGGCAAAACCGATCAGTTCAAGAGCCGCCATCTTTTTATAGGCGTCCATCTGTTCCGGCGTGCGGTCATCAAAATCGTGTGCCTTCACAGGCGCCATGATATCGGTCAGCACCCAGAAAGCCAGTAATGCCCCGATCAATACAACATTGTACATGACCGTAAACTTTTTCACCGCCAGAGCCGTATATACCAGATAAATCAGCGCAAGGATCAGTACGCCAACTCCCGCCAGCACGTAAGCGCGGCGGATTTTATTTCTGCGGGCTGTCTCAGCCTCATCCGCGTTCCTTTTAACTTCATTCATGATTTTCGCTCCGTTCTGTTCATTCCGCACACGGGCATACATCCGCCCCATGCGGTCTTTTATCCATGCAGCCGCACCGAACGCTGTATTTTATTATAACAGTTCATTTTCCCTCTTACAAGGTTACAAGTTCCGCAGCCGCTGACAGGACTGCTTTAAGGACCGCCGTCATCTCGTGCTCCGCACCCGATGATGAGCGGCCGCCTGCAGAAAAAAGAGGCAAAGACCATCTTACAGGTTTTTGCCCCTTCTTTTTACCGCATTTTATATAGACTATCTGCTGAACTGTCTGCGCTTATGTTTTGTTATGTTTCCTTACGTTTCGTCCACGACTTCCACGGAAGGTTTAACGCTTGCCTCCAACTCGCCGTTCTTCGAGTCGATCTGAATGGTATCGCCGTCCATGACATCTCCGGAAAGAATCATGCGGGCTGCCAGTGTTTCAACATTCTTCTGCAGGTAACGTTTCAGCGGACGCGCACCGTAGACCGGATCATAGCCGCCCTCGATGATCAGGCTTTTGGCTGCATCGGTCAGCGTAATGGTGATCCTGCGCTCTTCCAGCCGCTTGTTGACATCCTTCATCATCAGATCAATGATATGGCCGATGTTATCCTTCGTAAGCGGATGGAACATGATGATCTCATCCAGACGGTTCAGGAATTCCGGCTTGAAGTGAGCCTTCAGTTCGTTCCTGACCTCTTCCTGCGCCTCCGGGCTGATATTTCCCTTATCATCAATACCGTTCAGAAGAGCGCCGGAGCCGATATTGCTGGTCATGATCAGAATGGTGTTCTTGAAGTCAACGGTACGTCCCTGAGAGTCCGTAATGCGGCCGTCATCCAGCACCTGCAGCAGGATATTGAACACATCCGGATGTGCCTTTTCAATTTCATCGAAAAGGACTACCGAATAGGGTTTTCTTCTCACGGCTTCGGTCAGCTGGCCGCCTTCCTCATAGCCCACGTACCCCGGCGGCGCTCCGATCAGTCTGGACACGGAATACTTTTCCATGTACTCACTCATATCGATACGCACCATGTTGTTCTCATCATCAAACAGATTTTCGGCCAGAGCCTTGGCAAGCTCGGTCTTGCCGACGCCGGTAGGTCCGAGGAACATAAAGGAACCGATCGGTTTTGTCGGATCCTTGATGCCGGCCTTCGAACGAAGAATAGCATCGGTAACCTTGTTCACTGCTTCCTCCTGCCCGATCACTCTCTTATGCAGCTGATCCGACAGGGAAAGAATCCTGGCACGCTCGCTCTGCGTAAGCTTTGTAACCGGAATCCCTGTCCAGCGGGAGACAATGCGCTCAATATCTTCCTCGGTAACACTTTCGTGTACCATGGACAGATCTTCTTTCTTAACCTTTGCCTCTTCCAGAGCCAGCTCCTGCTGCAACTTCGGAAGTTCTCCGTATTGAAGCTCGGAAGCTTTGTTCAGATCATAGCGCTGCTTTGCCTGCTCAATCTGCTTGTTGACATCCTCAATCTGCTCTCGGAGACTGGACAGATGCTCCACCGAATGCTTTTCGTTGTCCCACTGAGCCTTCTGCACATTAAACTTATCGCGCAGCTCGGCCAGTTCCTTTTCCAGCGCCTCCAGACGTTCCTGGCTGGCCTTGTCCGTTTCCTTCTTCAGGGAAACCTCCTCGATTTCCAGCATCATGATCTTGCGGCGCAGCTCGTCGAGCTCCGTCGGCATAGAATCCATCTCCGTCTTGCGCATCGCACAGGCCTCATCCACCAGGTCGATGGCCTTATCCGGCAGGAAACGGTCGGAAATATAGCGGTGCGACAGAACAGCCGCGGAAACCAGCGCGTTGTCCGTAATTTTGACGCCATGGTAAACCTCGTAGCGCTCCTTCAGACCACGAAGGATCGCAATCGTGTCTTCCACGGTCGGTTCATCCACCATAACCGGCTGGAAACGGCGGGCCAGAGCCTTATCCTTTTCAATGTACTCACGATACTCATCCAGCGTCGTCGCACCGATGCAGTGAAGCTCACCGCGTGCCAGCATCGGCTTGAGCATGTTGCCGGCATCCATGGAGCCTTCGGTTTTTCCGGCACCGACAATCAGATGCAGCTCATCAATAAAAAGAACAATCTGCCCGCTGCTGTTCTTAACTTCCGCCAGAACAGCCTTCAGACGTTCCTCAAATTCGCCTCTGTACTTGGCGCCCGCTACCAGCGCCCCCATGTCCAGGGCGAAAATCTTTTTATTCTTCAGTCCTTCCGGAACATCGCCCCGGGCAATACGCTGCGCCAATCCTTCCACGACAGCCGTTTTGCCGACGCCGGGTTCTCCGATCAGCACCGGGTTGTTCTTTGTTTTTCTGGATAGAATACGGACAACGTTACGAATCTCATCGTCACGCCCGATCACAGGATCCATCTTCTGATCTCTGGCTTTCTGGACGAGTTCCTCCCCGTACTTCTTCAGCGCGTCAAACGTATCCTCCGGCGTATCCGACGTTACCTTCTGATTGCCGCGGACGGTTGCCAGTGCCTGCAGAAAACGCTCCCTGGTAATTCCGTATTCCCTGAATAACTGCTTCATGGACGGGCTCGGATAATCCAGCATGGAAAGAAACAGATGTTCCACGCTCACGTAGTCATCGCCCATCTGTCTGGCTTCATCTTCCGCGTTCAAAAGAGCGCGGTTCAGATACTGATCTATGTAAACCTGACCGCCGGAAACCTTCGGCAGCTGATCCATCATCTGCTCCACACGATCCAGGAAGTGTTCCTTCTGAATCTGCATCTTCTCAATCATCTTCAAAATCAGGCTGTCATCCTGCTTCAGCAGGGCATACATCAGATGTTCCTCAACAATCTGCTGGTTTCCATAGTCCATGGCGATTTTTTCAAGGGACTGCACGGCCTCCAGCGATTTCTGTGTATATTTTTTAAGATCCATAAACAAGCCTCCTTTCCCATCGGCTCGTATTTCTTATATCCTTTCAGTGAGTTATCGTTCCTGTTACAGATACGCCGGTACGGCGATCTGCATCACAGGTCCCTTACGTGCCATGCTGCAGAAGCTCTATTGCCGACGTTCCGAATAAGTGAATCTGTCGCATTTATTCACGCCTGACTCCTCCTTTCAGCATCAGCCTCCTTCACTTACTGAAATGAACTATAGCACGCGTTGTTAGCACTGTCAATAGATGAGTGCTAATTTTCTTGCATTTCTTTGGTGTCTGTGTATTTTCTGTAAATTCTCTCCATTACCGGTTCCGAAACACAGAGAATCTGTTATGATAGAAAAAAGAGTGAACTTAAAGAGGAAGGATTTTTGATTATGGCGCTTGAAAATGAACATCCGGCGGAAGCAGCCTGTGACTCATCTTCCAGTATTTACGGCCCGTTCCGTCCTCAGATGGAACAGGTTATGAAGGAGGTGCTGGACCGGATTTCCAGCATCCGTTCCCAGATGTCCGGACGTTTCGGAATGGACCCGGTGGAACACTGCCTGGCACGCATCAAATCAGAGGACAGCATGCGTGAAAAATGCCGCCGGCGCAATCTTCCGGAAACAACGGAATCGGCTCTGAATATAATTACCGATGCCATCGGGATTCGTGTCGTTGTCGCTTTCGTAGACGACGTATATACGATCCGCGACTATCTGGCGCGCATGGAGGATTACGAGGTAATCCAGGAAAAGGACTACATCCGCCATGCCAAGCCCAACGGCTACCGCAGTTATCATATGATTCTGCGCGCGCATCGAAAATATTATGTTGAAATTCAGCTGCGCACCATCTCCATGGACACATGGGCAGCGCTGGAGCATCATCTTAAGTATAAGAAGACACTGAACGGCAACACGCAGCTCATTGTCCAGGAACTAAAGCGCTGTGCGGATGAGCTTGCCTCCACGGATCTTTCCATGCAGACCATCCGCGATATGATTATGGAAGAAGGTGACGGCGATGAAACTACTGCTCGCTGAGGATACCCATGACCTGAGCCGCGCCCTGTGCGCCGTGCTCACCCATGAGGGATACGACGTTGATCCCGTCTACGACGGGGAAGAGGCATCGGAACATATTGCACAGGACAGCTACGATGTTATTATCCTCGATATCATGATGCCGAAAAAAAACGGAATTCAGGTACTGAAGGACCTTCGCGCCATGAATATCGTGACGCCTGTTCTGATGCTGACCGCCAGGAACGAGGTGGATGACCGCGTTATCGGTCTGGACGCCGGCGCCGACGACTACCTGACCAAACCCTTCGCCATGAAGGAGCTGCTGGCCAGGATTCGTGCGCTGACAAGGCGCCGCAGCCAGTACTTTGCCGCGTCTCTTTCGTACGGCGATCTGTCCCTCAGCCCGGAAAGTTTTGAGCTGAAATGTGAAAATTCGGTACGCCTTTCCATCAAGGAATTTGAACTGATGGAGGCGCTGATCTCCGAGGCCGGACGTCCGCTGAGCACCCGGCAGATTCTCGACCGTGTATGGCCATCGGAGAGCGATGCCCAGGAAGATACGGTCTGGCTGTATATCTCGTATCTGAAGCGCAAACTGAAATCCATTGATTCCCGCGTCCTGCTGCTGGGAAAACGCGGCGGTGATTTTTATCTTCAATTTTGAACATGCCGACAGGAAAAACAATCCTATGCTGAATTAGAGGGATCAGATGAATTCCAATTCGATCACAAAACTTCGGAAAAAGTTCATATGGACAGCCGTTTTTTCCTTTACCATTGTTATGCTGCTGATGGGAGCCGCTGTCTACGGAGTCAATCTGGCCATCACCCGCTCCAATATCCGGGCGGTCATGGAGGATATTGTGGCGAACGACGGCTACCTCCCGCTTACCGATGAAAGTGATAACCATTCGCGCAATTATGCCGATGAAACCGAGGGTATGGGATCCGAAAAAAGTGAAGGAGACCTTTACTCCTCTTTCTCTTTTCGTGATGTTTTCGGTATCGATTCCGACTCATACCGTACAATCGATTCCCGGGTTTCCACCCGCTACTTTGCCATTTTGTATGACGAAGACGGCGAGATTGAAAAGGTACTTACCAACCGGATTGCCGCCATTAAAGAGGATGAGGCGGTGGTTTACGCGCAGATGGCCCTGAAACAGCATTTTAAATTCGGAAGCTTCGGAACCTACTATTACTATGTGGCCGACCGTCCGGAGGGGGGGACAATCGTTGTTTATCTGGACAGTACGACGGTTGTTCTTACCAACAGCCGTCTGCTTTTCACGGTCCTGATCCTGGTTGGCCTGGGACTGATCATCGCCATCATTGTCATGAGGACTGTCTCCTGGAAAATTGTTCAGCCGGAAATCAAGAATGCTGAGATTCAGAAGGAATTTATCACCAATGCCAGTCACGAATTAAAAACTCCGCTGGCTGTGATCCGTGCCAACACAGAGGCGGAACAGATGATCAACGGTGAAAATGAATGGAATCAGTCGACCATGCGGCAGGTCGACCGCATGACCGGCCTCATCCAGAATCTTGTCATGGTATCCCGGGCACAGGAAAAAGAAAATAATTCGGAACGTAAGAAAATCAATGTTTCGGCTGCGCTTCAGGAAACCTCCGACACCTTTTTGCCTGTTGCCGTTCAGAACGGCAAAAAGCTGGAGAAGGAAATACAGGAAAATGTCATGATGACGGCAAATGAAAGTCAGATTCGTCAGCTTTCATCCCTGCTGATCGACAATGCCATCAAGTACTGTGATGACGGAGGCACCATCCGCGTCACCCTGACCCAGAAAGGGCGAAGCCCGGTTCGCCTCGATGTTTCCAACAATTATGCAAAAGGCGGGGATGTGGATTACGCCCGGTTTTTTGAGCGTTTTTACCGTCAGGATAAATCTCACAATATCGAAAAGGGCGGGTATGGGATCGGACTTTCCATCGCACAGGCGATCGTGGAACAATATAAAGGAAGCTCCATTGATGCCGCCTGGAAGGATGGAATTATCACCTTCACCTGTCTTCTGAAAGGATAAGTATGCCGGAAACCATGCTCTCCCGTGTGGATTTTCACATGCACAGTGTTTACTCAGACGGAACCGACGATCTGGGAGCACTGCTTGATAAAATAAAGGCGTCGGGAATCCGGGTCTTCTCTCTGACCGATCACGATACGATGGACGGTGCTGTAAAGCTTGAAAAAATGATCTCTCCCGACAGCGGAATCCGTTTTTTCCGCGGAATCGAGTTCTCCACGATCTGCAGTCTGGGGAAAATTCATATTCTCGGATATGATTATGATCCCCGGGACAAAACATTTAATGCGCTGGTTCAGGAAAGTCTCGATCTTCGGATGCAGAAAATGAACCTGCGCCTTCGGAATCTGAAAGACCGGTACGGAATCACTTTTTCCGATGAAGAACTGGCGTGGCTGTGGGCACAGCCCCGGCCCGGCAAGCCGCATCTGGCCCAGCTTTTGATCCGAAACGCTCTGGTATCGTCGGTTCAGGAGGCGATGGACCGATACCTGAAGGGAATCAGCGGAGATACTCCTTCCTTTTCCCCGGAGCGCGCCATCGATGCCATTCGTTCCTCCGGCGGCATCAGCGTATGGGCACATCCGTTCTGGGAAATAAAGGGCCGCTTTTATTCAAAGGAAAAGGTACTGGCACAGTTCGCCCGGCTCCAAAACGCCGGGATAGACGGGATTGAATGCTTCTATTCTCAGTACGGCCGTGAACAGACCGGTTTTCTTACGTCCCTTGCTGACCGGGGATCTCTTCTTGTCAGCGGCGGCAGCGATTATCACGGAAAAAGGAAAAGGCAGACGATTGGTGAGCTTGGCGACGGCGGATTTCCGGTGCCGGAACAGCAGCTTACCATTCTTGAAGCTCTGGAAAAACGGCATCGGCAACTGTCTTAGCCTCTGCATTTCGAAGAATAAAGCCGAAAAAACGTTAATTTA
>Ga0256404_1010473_pt1 | contig 12797 bp, 7 predicted proteins | sample RumenRJG_01DNA_FD_185990 | JGI IMG/M metagenome (GOLD analysis project Ga0256404, IMG submission 185990) | Bovine rumen microbial communities from Lethbridge, Alberta, Canada - RJG_01 | ecosystem: Host-associated > Mammals > Digestive system > Stomach > Rumen | place: Canada: Alberta | collected...
TCTAAAATACAATTTGTTATCAACTATTGCATAAGAAAAATTCTTTACATCAGGAGTTGCAGGAATAGATGTATCTTCTGTTTCTATCTCGTTTTCAATAGATATAGCTTGTATTTCTCCATGAATATTAGTAATGGCAACATTCAATCTATCTTCTAATTTTTCTCCATCTATTGCTTTACAAGTAGAATCAAAGCCATATTGTGTACTCTCTATCTCCATTTTTCCTAAAATCATATTAGGTTTATCAACAAAATATTTATTCATTGTGATATTATTTTCATCTTGATCTAAATATACCCAGTCTGGCATTATATCAGTTAAGTTTTCTCTCTTTTGTAAAAAGATAATATCTGATGTAACTTTTGTTCCTGCATTTTTAGTAAATGTATTATCAGGTAATCTAATCGCACCAAGTAAGTTTGCTCTTTGTGCTATATACTTTCTAACATCAGGACTTGCTTTGTCCATAGTTCCTTTTGATGTAATAAAAGCAACTACTCCTCCTGGTCTTATTTTATCTAAAGTCTTTGCGAAGAAATAATCATGAATTAAGAAATTGTTTTTATCATATCTTTTATCATTTACTTTGAAATCTCCAAAAGGTACATTTCCAAGTGCTACATCATAAAAAGAATCAGGTAAATCTGCCTTTTCATAACCTTGCACTTTGATATTCGCATTTTGATATAACTGCTTTGCTATTCTTCCACTAATACTATCTAATTCAACACCATATAATTTTGACTTTTGCATTTCTTGTGGCAACATTCCTAAAAAGTTTCCTGTTCCACAACTTGGCTCTAATATGTTTACTTCTTCAGCTCCCATATTATGAATTGCTTTATATATTGCATTTATAACAATAGGTGGTGTATAAAAAGCAGTTAGGGTACTTGCTCTTGCAGAATTATATTCTTCAGGAGTTAATAATGATTTTAATTCATTATATTCTTGCGACCAATTATCTTTTTTCTCATCAAATACATCAGGAAGACCACCCCAACCTACATATTGAGAAAGAATTTCTTGTTCTTCTTGATTTGCAAGTCTTTTTTCATCTTCTAGCTCTCTTAATAATTTTATAGCCTCTATATTTCTTCTAACTTTTTCTTTTGGAGTTCCTTCTCCTAAAGAGTTATTATCAATATGATAATTTATTTTGTCTTGCTTAATTTTAGATTCTGTTTCTACAATAGGTTCTTCTATTACTTCTTCAAAATTTCTTGGATTATTATTATATAGATTTAATGCTCTTAAATAACTTTCATTTCTAGTCATTGGATAATGAGCTTCTTCATACATTGTCATATCCATTAAAACTATTTGGTCATATTCTCTATTAAAAGCCTCAACTCTATATTTTCTTTCATTTTCTAAATAGATAATTTGTCCTATTTCAAATTCAGGCTTATCTTCTTTTAGCTCGTTTACTGCATTTATTGCATTATTTATAACAACTTGTTTAACTTCTTCTGCAACATCTTCAACTTTTTGACCACTTGTAATGTAGTCCATATCATCTTGTGATACTTCTTTAAGATTACTATCGGCTAGTTCTTCAATATCAGTAAATTCTGCAAGTCTTTTTCTAATGCTCATTAAAGTTTCATTTTCTTCATTGTCAGAATATTCTAATAAGCCACCATCTTGTTCAAATCCCAATTGATCGTATATTTCATAATAATATCCTTCTTCATTTGTATGAAAGTGAAAGTAATTACCATTTTTTAATTTATAGTTTTTATCTATATTTTGAATGTCTATTTCTTCAGTATCATTTGATTTATCTTCGTCAAATACTCTATTAAACATCCACTTTTCATTTTCATAGTCATTTTCTAGCCAATTTTGATATTCTTCTTTTTCGTTATCAACAAAATATCTATCTAATAAGATAAGCTCTCCAATTCGTTCTTCTATTGTGTTCCAATTAACTTGCATTGTATCTTCAACATCTCTTTTAGATAGTTTAATACCCTTACTTGGACTATATTCAACCCATATACCATCAAGACCTTTTACACCACTTGTTCCATAATAGTTAAATTCTTTTTTCAGAAAATCTTGTCTTTCTTTTGATGAAAAAGTTTCTTGATATAAGCGATATACCCTAAATTTACCATTTTCATGACCAGTTCCATCTTGTAATGCTTTATCTATCATCTCTTGGGTAAAAGAAAAAGCAGGAGTATTTTCTACTTCTGCTTGTGTTTCTATATTATCAATTTGTTGTTCTACACTAGGTAATTCTTTAATTGGTGGTATATAACTATCAGAGAATAGATTTAATTGTAAATTAGTTCCTGCATTACTATTTCCTCTGCTTGTGCTTTGATTGAATTCATCTGTCCTACCCATTCCATTTGATTGTTTGCTTTCATTTCCTCGTTCACTTTGAATTTCTCTGCTAATTGTTTGATTATTTCTTTCACTCTCGTTTGAGATGTCTGTTCTATTTCTCCTAAATGTTCTTCCATTTTGCCATCCATCATTAGCTCTGTGTAAAGTCCTTTTTTGTGTTCTTTCAGAAATGCTAACCTCATTCTTGAATATTTCCCTTGTGGTAGGTTCTTCGTTTTTGGTAATGCCACCTGTGGTACTTGATAATCTCCCATTTGTTTGTATGTTACTTCTATCATAATCATCACTTCTCCTTTCTTTACTTTCATGATACTCTCTATTATTATTTTTAACAAATGTGTAATTTTTATTATTTATAGATTTTTCTATATTTATGACAGTAGAATATATTTCTCGTAATTCTTGTTCTGCAATATCACTTATTGCTGCACCTAATCTTGAAATAACTTGTCTTGTATCAAAACTTGTTATTTGATTAAATGATTCTACATTAAATTCTTCAGATGGATCTAGTCTACATCTTTTCATTACCATATATGTAATTGAATTAGTAAGCAAAGTTATAAAAGCACCATCAACTTCATTTTCTTCTAAATCTTTTAATGAACTATATTTTACAACTTCTTTAAGTTCTTTCAAATAGTCATTAAGATTATCTTCTACTAGGTTTTGTGTTGCTGAATAAATTGCCTCACCTAAATTATTTTTTATTACTAAATCTCCAAAGTTATTTTCTAATGTTTCAATAAGTCCATTGTGATATGATTCTTTAACTTCCCATAGTTTTAATTCTTTATTTATTCCACTATAAGTATCTGATATATCAAAAACATGTCTTATAATATTTCTACCATCTTGTAAAGAAATAAGAGCAATACCTTTTGCACCTTTAGTAACCCATCTTTTCAGTCTTTTATTCCAAACTTCAATTTCTGCACAAGCAGTAGCATCAGGTTTTTGAGCATATATTAAAACTTGTTCATTAAAATCATATTTGTAATTACTACTTGCAGTATCAAGAAATTTTACCCATTCTTCTGGTTTAGATGTTATATCTTTTAATGTTTCTCTTGCCATTTCGTTGATTAGTTGATATTTATTAGGCATTAACTTTCCTCCTTTCTCTCTTCTTTTTTAGCTGGTTCATTATCATCTTTTAAGTATTCTAATGTATTTCTTTCCTTTACATATTTCCTTAAAAGAATAATATTTTGAACATCTTTATCTTCAGTTATTGTTTCTAAATCTTCTATTTGTAATTTTGAAATAGAAGTTTCATCTCCTTTTCCAATTTCAAATAGTTTCATTAGTGTTCTATATCTTGAATTGTCCTTTCTAGGCATCTTAACACCTCCATTTTAAGTAACAAAAAGAGTTAGAATATATCTAACTCCTCATAATTACTACACTACTTTTTTTCTCATATATTTTGTATTTTCAATAAAATCAAAACCATTCATCTTATAAAAAGATATTAATTTTTCCATTAATAGTTCTTTATTTTTATTATTATCAGAAACATTTTGATATCCTTTTTCTTTATTTAGTACTCTTGGTTGTGGTAAAACTATTATTTTACATGTGAATAAATTTGTATAAAAGTATAATATTTCATCTAAATTATCTATAATATAACTACCTATACCCATATTTCTAAACTGTTTATTTATATAAAAATCTTCTATATAAGTTATAGTTTCATTTTCTTCTGCTATCTCTGGTCTAATATTATTGTCCTCTCCGATTATTGCACAAGCCATATCATAGAAATCCCAGCCTCTACAATCTGCAACATCATGAAAATCTATATCAAATCTTGTAAAATCCATTGGGATAAAAATGCTACCTCTTATATGTCCAATTTTCATTTCAGAATCATCTTCAAGATTAGTTGCATATATCTCTATCCAAAAATCTGTTATAAATCGACTATCATATTCCATCCCTTCGATATGATTCAATGCATCTTCAGTTACATACATCAAATTTGGTCTTCGGATATGTGTTTTGAAAGATATAGAATCCCATCCTTTTTTCTCTAATTTTTCTAATTCATACATATATAATCATTCCTTTCTTATTATTAAAAGAGAGCTAGAATATCTCTAACTCTCTTTCAATTATTATTTATCTTTGTTTTTATTGCGATTATGAATAATAATGTAAGCAATTCCTAATATTGATAAAATTAGTATTCCACCAATTAGTTTTATATTACTTTCATCTCCTGTCTTTGGAACTACTATTTTCTTGTTCTCAAAAGTAAATTCTATTGTGCTATCTTTTTCTTCTATTTGTCCATTATCTACGAATATTCCTTTGTCATTTATTTCAACTTTTGCTATTCTGCTAGATAATTCATAATCTTTTGGAGCTTTTATTTCTTTGATGTAATATGTGCCATATCTTAAATCTTCAAATAAAGCTGTTCCATCTTCTTTGTTAGATTTAACCTCTTTAATTAGTTTGGTACATTCTGGATCTTCATAAATACCAAAAATAAAATTATCTTTAATAATTTCTTTAGTTTCAGTATCTACTTTAATTACTTTTACATTTTTAAGTATTGGCATATCTTTCATCTCGATTTTTTGAGTTTCTTTATCAGCTGTAACTATGAATTTTATTTCTTCTGTTATTTCATAACCATAAGGAGCTGTTGTTTCTTTTAATATATATGTCTTTCCTTCTTCTAAATCTTTAACTTGATGTGGTTCTTTGGTAGATGTCCATTTGTCTATTGTATTTCCATCTTCATCAGTTACTTCTAGTTCTGCTCCATCTAATTCATTGCCATTTGTTATATCAGTTTTTGTAATTTCAACTAATTTATCAATCATAACAATTTTTTGAGTAGCCTTATCTGTTGTAACTTTAAACTCAATATCAGATGCTTTTACATAGTTTCCTACTGCTAGTTCTTCATGTAATTTATATGTTTTGTTTTCTTCAAGTCCTGTAACCTTATGAGCCTCTTTTCCAGAAGTCCATTCATCAATTACATTTCCATCTGCATCTAATACTTGTAATTTTGCTCCCTCTATTTCTTTACTAGAAATATCTTCTTTTGACATTTCAACTATTTTGTCTACAAGTTCAATATGTTCATTTTCTTTTTTATCTGAAACTTTGAACTCAACATCAGTTGCTTTAACAAATCCATCAGGAGCTACTTCTTCATGTAGTCTATATGTTTCATTTTCTTTTAAATTCTTGATTTTGTGTTCTTCTTTAGTAGAAGTCCATTCATCTACTAGATTATCATCTTTATCAAATACTTGAATTTTAGCACCCTCTATTTCTTCTCCTCCAATATCTACTTTAGACATTGATACTATTTTATCTTTCATATTTACTATTTGAATTTCATTAGTATCTTTAATAATGAATTTGATTTCAGTAGCTATAACATATCTCTCTGGAGCAATTTCTTCTTTTAGTTTGTATTCTTTTCCTATTTTTAGTCCCTCAATTTTGTAAGTTTTTTCAGTAGAAATCCACTCATCAATTACATTATCTTCAGAATCTAAAACTTGTAATTTTGCTCCTGCAAGTTCTTTATCGCCTGTAATATCTGTTTTTGAAAAATCTACTAATGTTGTATCATTGATAACATCTAATTTTTCATCATAAACTTTTGTAGTTAAGTCTTTTTGTTCATATTTAACCTCATATTTATTTCTATTTAATACAAGTCCATCTAAAGTTTTAGTTTCTTCAATTTCATAAGTTCCCATTGGTAATTCTGAAATTATTAGTTTTCCATCTTTAGTTAGATTATATTTATTTATTTCTTGACCTTTATTATAAATTTTGCTACCATCAGCCATATCAATAATATCTTCTTTTGCAGTTAGTTTAAATTCAATACCTGATAAATCAGATATATCTATTAATGATGTATCCACATCTTCTCTTAATGCTATTTCTTTATCTAATTCTATAGTTCCTGTTGGTTGTTCATTTTTTACTACTACTTCTTTAATAAAATCTCCATCTTTATCAGTATCATAATCTTTGATATTCTTTATTTCAAAAGTAACAGGTTTATCTAATTGTAAAAATCCATTAGGTACTTTTATCTCTGTAATTTCATAACTACCTACAGGCAATTTTAATGGTGTCGTAACCTCTGATTTATTATCGTTTGTAGTATTAAAAGAATTATTAGGAACAACTATATTATCTGCATTTGTTGTAAATGAAGTATATGTTGTATTTCCTATTTTTTGAGATATAGCCTCTCCTTTTTTGAATAATATCTTTTTTGTAGCACGATCATAAATATCTTTTGTTGCCTTAATTTCAAATGTTGTTGAATTTAATGTAACATTTTTTCCAGTTTTTAAGTCTTTCTTTACTATTTTAATGTAAGATTCTAATTGTTCATTATTTACTACAATATGTTTAGTTTTCTTTGATACTTCATTTATTTCTGTTTCATCATTAGTAATTGAGAAAGTAAAATCAACTGCTGTTTCATAATCTGTTGGTGTTTTTGTTTCTTTTACTATATATTTTCCATAAGGAAGATTATTTTGTGTATATGCATTTCCATCTTTATCAGTTTTAATAATTTCGTAAGTTGGAGCAATAACTTGAGCTTGAGAAACTCTATTAGCATTTACATTTACTTTATTACCTTCTTCATCAATACCATTCCATACTTCTGCATAAGTATAACCTTGCTCGTATGCTTTTTCTACTGCTGAATTTAATTTTATAGTAAATTCTGCACCCTCTAATCCTGGTGTTTCTCCTGAATTTTCCTTTATACCAGATTTAAAAATATGAACTCCCATTTCTTTTACTTTTTCTAAACTTGTTGTAGTATTAAAAATAACTTTTGTATTTTGGTCTTTATAAACTAAATTAACCTCATATTCTTTAGTATCTATCATATATCCCAAAGATGCTGTTTCTTCTTTAACTACATATTTTCCTAAAGGTAAATTAGTGATATCTTCTGTAGTTCCTTTTTCATTCATTGTTCTAGTAGCTACTAAATCGCCATTAGAATAAAATTTTTTAGTTCTAGCTTTATTGTATATATCTTCTTTTGCATATACTTTATATACTGCTCCTGTAAGCATTGCATCTCCCTGTGGAATTGAACCAGTTTTAGAATCTTTCTTTATAATTGTTATATTCCCTGTTGGTTCATTATCTATAACATTATTTATATCTAAATAAATAACTTTTGTATTTTGATCTTTATACTTTAATTCTGCATCAAATTCTTTTGTATTTAATAAATATCCCTCTGGAGCATTTGTTTCTTTAACATAGTATTTACCTAAATATAAATCAGAAAATTTAACCATTCCCTCATCATTTGTAATAGCTTTTGTAATTAAATCTCCTTTTTTGTACCAAGTTTTAGTTCCTGCTACATTCTTTATATCTTCTCTTGCATAAAGTGATATTTCTGCTCCTTTTAGTTTGTTATTATAATCATCTGTTTTATATACTTTTATTTCTCCTGTTGGAGTAGTATCAATTTTTTCAAAACTTTCTAATACTATTTTTTGTGTTTGTCCTTTATAAGATAAAGTAACATTATGCTTTGTAGAATCTAACAAATAACCTGTTGTTGCTTGTGTTTCTTCTACTATATATTTTCCAAGTGGAAGATTAGTAATTTCTGCTAATCCTTTGCTATCTGTTGTAATATTAGCAATTACTTGTCCCTCTGTATAATATGTTTTAGTTCCTTCTACATTTTTTATATTTTCATTTGCTATAACTTTGAATATTGTCCCCTTAATTAAGTCGCCTTGTTACATTTTTTTAATTACTTGAATTGTTCCTGTTGGCTCATTATTAACTATTGCTTGAGTTGCAGTTTGATTTACTTTCACTTCAACATTATAAGCCTGTGTATTTAATAAATAACCATTAGGAGCTGATTTTTCAGTAATCGTATATATTCCTTTTCTTAATTTATCTATAGTTATTTTTCCATTAGTAACAGTTATATCTTGATTATATCCATTTGGTCCTGTAACATTAAATATTGCACCATTTACTAAATCTCCATTTGTATTTAATTTTTGTAATTCTAATTTACCAAATGTTTCAATTTCTAAAGAAAAATTTAATGTTACTGGATCATTGTAACTCATACAATATAATTGATTTTGCACACCTGATGCAAATTCAAAATAAACCATTGTATCATTATCTTCTGTTCCATTTTTTATCATTCCCCACTCTCTAAAGGTATTGTCTGAAATTCTGTAATTCTCTAAATTTGTATTTTCATCTACTGAAATAGTCATTGAATTACTACCATTCTGATGAACAAATCTAATTCCATCTTTTGTATTATCTATTGTTCCATATTCTGCAAGAACCCCATTAGAGTCGTCTATTGTTTTTGTTTCTCCTGCTTGAATTGTGATTGTATCTCCATTAAAGCTAGGTCTTCTTTCAATACTTGCAATTTCGTTATTTATTCTATTTTTAAAATCTACATAACCTTGTTGCTCATCTGCATTAATAAATGTGGCATTACTTTGTCCTAGTATTTCCCAAATATATTGTTGAGTAAATACATAGTCCCATTTTACCCATTTCATATCACTTGCTAAAATACCACCATCTACTGTATATCCTCCATTATTTTTATACCATCCTAAATAAGCAACTTTACAAGCCTTTCTAATATTAGAATTAGTTGGAGTATAATAAACTCCATTATATGATGCTCCTGTCTTAAAATCTATTCCATGCTCTGCACAGAATACCGTTCTTCTTTCTCCTGTATTTAAGTTGTTTAATCTTCTTATTAGTACACCTGTTGTTCCACCTGCATTATCTGTTGTTTTCATTCCAGAGGCATATTGACCTCCAGACCATGTTCCACTTCCAGATGCTGCAAAAACAGGTTGAATTACACTAAATAATATTAAAAATAGCATTATGACAGATACTATTTTATTAACTTTTTTTATTTTCATATAATTTTACCTCCTATTTTCATAAAAAAAGAACAAGTAATACTATACTTGCTCTATCCAATTTTAATATTTTATTTAATTATAATAAAAGTTTATTGTCCATTTTTCACATAATGGACATGACCAAGTTTCATATCCATAAGGGCAATTTTTTTGATATGTTTCATCATCAATCTCAAATTTTTCCCATTTGTCACCCCAAGTTTTTATTATGCTTTGATAGTGATTTATAGCCTCTTGTTTTGAATTAAACCATTTATTTGAATTACCAACACCAATGTAATGATTAGATTCACTACATTTTGGAATAACTGGTTCAGGTTCTTTTATAGATTCAGGCTTTGTTTCAACAACTTTAATTTCTTCCTTTGGTTGTGAAACTTGTATTGGTTCTTCTACTTTTTGAATTTTTTGAACTTCTTGTACCTTAGGTTGTTCAACTATTTTTTCTTCTTTTGGTGTAGAGACAATTGTTTTATTCTTTTCTACACCAGTTTGTTCTTCTAATACACTATTTTCATTAATTTTCTGTGTTTTATTTTCTTCAGGCATTATTATTATATTTTCAGGAGTTTTATCCACTATTTCCACAATATTTTCTATATACTCATTTTTATTTTTTTCTTTATTGTTGCTATAAATATTTTCTCCCATAAAAGTTGTGAGCATTAATATTATAATTATTATTATTATTTTTTTCATTATTACCATCTCCTTTAACTTAATTATAGGAGCATATAAGTATTAAAACAAATGTGTAAATTATTATATATAATATTACTCTTTTAGTTTGTATATAGTATGTTATTTATAAGGGATTGTAAGGGAAAACTTTGTAATGTGGTCATACAAATGTCATACATTTATCTTGCATCTCTTTCTTGTTTTAATCTTTCTCTCTTATTATGTTCTTGGACACACATAATTATAAAGTCTTCCACATTTCCTGTTTCTTTAATCTTTGTTGGTATATACCTATCAATTTTTTCATTATGTATTTTTATAAATTCCTTTTGATTAGGCTTTTCTTTATCAAGCAGTTCTTCTATTTTTTCTTCTGTAATAGTTCCTTCTTGTTGCATTTTTTTAAGAACTATCGCTTGACTTAAACTTGGAGATATATCATCATATTCAAGTTTGTTTAATACCACATATTGATTTTCATCAGATAAATAAGATAATTCTACTGCTGGTCTAAAAGCAATTCGTTTATTATCAACTTCTTCTAATAATTCAGGTATTAGTTTAGTAAGTCTTATATATCTTCTTATATTTTCTCTGCTTTCTCCAACTTCCTCTCCTAATATTTCTCTCGATGTCAACTTCTGCACCACTGGTGCCGAAGTTTCATTTTCTTCTAAATCAATATTCTTTCCTTGATGTTTCATAGCATCTAGCTTCATTTTATATGCAAATGCTTTCTCACTTGGCAGTATTTCTTCTCTTTGAATATTACTATCTACCATTAAAATAGTAGCCTCATCATTAGATAAATCTTTTACAATACACCTTATTTGTTTTACTCCTGCAAGTTCACAAGCTCTTTTTCTCCTATGTCCTGAAATCATTTCATAAGTTCCGTTTTCTTTTGGTCTAACAATAACAGGAAGTATTACTCCATATTCTTTTACACTCTTGACCATTTCTTTCATTTTGTCATCATCATTAACTTTGAAAGGATGGTTTGGAAAATTAGAAATCTTACTTATATCGATTTCTTGCACTTTTTCTGAATTATTATAATCTCGTTCTTCTTGAGTAGTAAATAAATCATCTAACTTTGGAAGTTTCATTTCTTGTTTTTGTTCTTTCATTGTTTAATACCTCCTTTGCTAAATTTTTATAAGAATCAGCCACAGGACTATTTTTATCAAACTCGAATATACTTTTACCTGTTGAACTTGATTTTGCCGTATTTATGGCTTTTGGGATTTCTGTATTATATATTTTGACATGTTGTCCATAATTTTCTTCTAATGTATCTCTTACTTGTTTCGACAAATTAGTCCTTTTATCGACAAGAGTAAGTAATACCCCTCCAATTTTAAGATTAGGATTTATTTGTTTATGAACCTTTGAAACAGTTTGTAATAAATGTCCCATTCCTTTTGCAGCTAAATATTCTCCTTGAACAGGAATAATAATCTTATCACTACAAGCTAGAGCATTTATCGTTATCATTCCAAGAGATGGCATACAATCAATCAAAATATAATCGTATTTATCTTTTACACTACTAATAGCATTCTTTAATGTAAATTCTCTACTCATTGCATTTACTAATGACATTTCTAATGCAGACAAATCTAAATTAGATGGAATTAAATCTATTTTCTCTTTATGATGAAGAATTGCATCTTCAATTTTTATTTCTTTGTCTTGTATAGTATCAGTCATCAAAGTTCCAATGGTATTTTGCATTTCGTCTTGATTATAATATCCCATGCAAGTAGTTAAATCTCCCTGTGGATCAGCATCGATAAGTAAAACCTTTTTTCCTTCTTTTGCAAGAGCTACACCTAAAGAAAAAGTGGTAGTCGTTTTTCCAACTCCACCTTTTTGATTGGCTATTGCTATAATTTTACTCATCTTTGTCCTCCTGTTCTTCACTTTCAGGAAGAGATACAAACATAAAATTATTATCAAATAATCCTCTATAGTTTATATCTTCTTCAATACAATGTACATATTCGGATATAGCAAAGTCCAATGCTCTCAATATTTCATCACTATCTACATTAAATGAATTATTGTATTTTAATGCTTTTATAATTCCATTTACAAAAACAAAATCTTCTACTTCAAATTCATACCATGACTCTAATGATACTAAATTATTTGAAAATATTTCAGAACCTAATGCTCTTATTACTATCATCATTAAATCAACCATAGATGCAACATATCTGCCCTCTATCATTATAATTTCTTCTTCCTGTTTCTTTAATAATTTTTTTACATCAAGTTCTTTTTTGCTAGGTTTAGCATATTTATTCAATATTTTTTTAGTTCTTTTGAAATTTAATCTTGTTTCTTTCATTAAATCTCTTAAATCAAGAACTCTCCTAACTCTGTCATATAAAACTTGTTCAATGTTTTCGCATTCTTCTATTGCATATACTTCTCTTTGCTTTTTTAGAAAAGCCATTATTTCTTCTCTTGTGTCATATTTAATATTTTTTTCTTCTTCCATTTTTGCCTCTCTTTCTCGGAGGTATAAAAAAAGAAGACAACTTATTTCTAAATTATCTTCTATATGTTAGATATTATTTCAATAACTACATTTTCTTACTTAAATCTTTTGAATAATATATTAAATCAGTACAAATTAAATCTCCATCCCATATTTTTTCATCATAATTATCTACAAAGTAATTTTTAATTGTCTTTTCATATTTATCAAAGCCTTGTTTTACATAGAATGGAATATTATTTTCTGATGTTCCTACTAACATCTTGTTGTATTTCTGT
>Ga0256404_1010474_pt1 | contig 12796 bp, 12 predicted proteins | sample RumenRJG_01DNA_FD_185990 | JGI IMG/M metagenome (GOLD analysis project Ga0256404, IMG submission 185990) | Bovine rumen microbial communities from Lethbridge, Alberta, Canada - RJG_01 | ecosystem: Host-associated > Mammals > Digestive system > Stomach > Rumen | place: Canada: Alberta | collected...
TGGCATCACCATTTGAGGCGTTTAAACATAGGATAGGAATTGAGTGGACAAAATGATTGAGCAACTAACAATAAGAATTGGACAAATTGAGTGAGCAATTAGTGGTCAAAATCAGAGAGCAGTAACATTAATTTAACGATTTTATAGAAGTAGATATTTATCTTATTGATTTTAAATCATTTTATTTATTCTTTTGCACTTTCTTGGTGCAAATATTAATGTACACAAAAATTGACTATTTTTTTTGTGATTTTTTTATGTTTTCATATACGCATACAAGGTACGGAGCAAAATAAAAATCCTAAACCTTAAAGGCTGATTAAAGGAAGTTTAAAACCATAATTCCTTTGACCAAAGAATAAAAGCACAAAGTGCATTGGCCTTAAGTGAAGAATTTACTTAAGAGAAATTAAAGTTAAAAGTAAGTCTTACTTAATACACGTAAAACTACTTACCGCAACAGAATTTTTTAATATCGGAGATTATATAAATGGCACTTGTAAAATCAGTAGTTGACCTAATTGGTCACACTCCTCTAGTAGAGCTTTCAAACCTTGAGAAGAAGCTTGGTCTTAAGGCAAGAATTTTAGCTAAGTTTGAAGCTTTAAACCCATCTGGCTCTGTTAAGGATCGCGCTGCTTACTACATGATTAAGGACGCTCTAGATTCTGGCAAGATCAACAAAGACACAAAGATCATTGAGCCAACCTCAGGTAACACCGGTATCGGTTTAGCATTAGTAGGCGCAGCTTTTGGTCTATCAGTTACCCTAGTACTTCCTGAGACCATGTCAGTTGAGCGTCGTAATATCTTACGTGCTTACGGTGCAAAATTAGTTCTAACTGAAGGTGCACTAGGCATGAAAGGTGCAATTGCTAAGGCTCAAGAACTTGCTAAAGAATCAGATAATGCTTTTATTCCTCAGCAATTCGAAAACCAGGCAAATGCCAAAGCTCACTATGAGACCACAGGCCCTGAAATTTGGAAAGACACTGAAGGTAATGTTGATGTATTCGTATCAGCTGTAGGTTCAGGTGGTACTGTATCTGGTACTGGTAAGTTCTTTAAAGAAAAGAACAAGAACATTAAGGTTGTAGCAGTAGAAGCAGCTGCCTCTCCAGTACTTGAAGGTGGTAAGCCAGGTCCTCACAAGATCCAAGGTATTTCAGCAGGTTTCATTCCAGCTGTATACAATAAAGATGTTGTAGATGAGATCTTACCTGTTAAAGATGAAGATGCATTCAACAATGGCCGTGCGCTTGCTCAAAATGAAGGTCTATTTATCGGTATCTCATCTGGTGCAGCACTAACTGGCGCAATTGAGCTAGCTAAACGCCCAGAAAATGAAGGTAAGACCATTGTCGTAATTTTACCTGACAATGGTGATAGATACTTATCAACTGCCCTATATCACCAGGATTAGTGATTACTTTTGGTGCCTGCTTAGGAAAATTTGCAGGCACTATAACTAATAGGTAAAGTAGGAATTATCCTCTTTACTACTTTTATTTTTAAGGATTTAACATGTCAGAGAATTCACAACGTGTAAATGAAGCAGCTCATGATGCTTTTGCTTCAGTTAACAGCTCTAAAAAGTCACGTGTGATCACAGCTGTTTTATATGTAACAGCTTTAATTCTAGGTGCAATTTTAGGCTACGTTAACAATGCAAGCTTAAATGAGATCTTCAACTTCATTGCAACTATCTTCACAAGATTATTTAGCTTTATCGCAGTTCCAGTAATTGCAGTAAGTTTAATTACTACTTTAGCAAAGCTTTCAAAAGGCTCTAAAGGTGGCACTATCTTTGGTTATACCATCTTCTATACCCTTTTAACTACAATTTTAGCTGCAGCTTTAGGCGCAACTATCTTCTCAATTGTAGCACCTTCTAATGTTCCTGCTGACGTATCAGGTGCTGCAGCTGATGCTGTTGCTAAGTATGAGACTTTATCTTACTTTGAGCATATTCAAAACATTATTCCAAATAACTTACTACAACCATTTGTAGCTGGTAATGTTTTATCAATTCTTTTAGTGGCCGCTGCCTTTGGTTTAGGTATTGCATCTTTAAAAGAATCAGAAACTAAGAGTGCATTACTTAACACTATCTTAGGTTTCCAAGAGTTATTATTCACTCTAATTCACTGGTTAATTAGAGTTTTACCTCTAGGTATCTTAGCATTCACAGCTCAGCTTGTAGCTCAAATGGAGGCTGGTGTTCTTTTAGGTGGTATTGCTGAGTACTTTGGTGTTGTAATTAGCTCAAACTTAATTCAGCTATTTATCATTCTTCCAGCAATTTTATTACTACGTGGTTTAAATCCATTAAAGATTGCTCGTGGTATGCTACCTGCTTTAGCTGTAGCTTTATTTTCAAAGAGCTCTGCAGGTACTCTTCCTGTTACCATCGCTTCAGCTGAAGATAACTTAAAAGTTGATACTCGCGTTTCACGCTTTGTATTACCTATTTGCACCACTATCAACATGAACGGTTGTGCTGCCTTTATTCTAATTACCTCTGTTTACCTATTACAAAACGCAGGTATTGAAATTGGCTTAGGTACACTAGTTGCTTGGGTATTTATTGCAACCTTTGCGGCCGTTGGTAACGCTGGTGTTCCTATGGGTTGCTACTTCTTAACTCTGTCCCTTGTATCATCAATGAATATCCCTGTAGCTTTAATGGGTGTTATTCTTCCTGTATACGCAGTAATTGATATGATTGAAACTTGCTTAAATGTTTGGTCAGACTCTTGTGTTGCAAACATTGTAAACAAAGAAGTTAAAGATAAGCTACCTACCGTAAGCGCTGAATAATCAAAACTTACAGTTATTCAAAAGATAAGCCTTGCTAGAGATATTTAGCAAGGCTTTTTTAATTCATGTAGTAGCTGAAAATTCATGATAGATATTGTCGCATAAGACTTAATATCTAAAAGAGCTCGCTATGTTTTCCATTTCTATACAAAATCAAAACTAACTTGTCATCTACAATTTCATAGATCAAAAGCCAGTCTGGGTTAATATGACATTCTCGACAATTCTTGTAATTTCCAATCAATGCATGATCTCTATATTTAGGTTCTAATTTTTCACCATTGCGCAACTTATCTACAACTTCGCAAAGCTTTGATATGTCTAATCCTCTTTTTTTTAGATTTTGAAAGATCTTTTTTAAAGGATTTAGTGATATACAAATCATACATTGCCTAAAACATCCTCAATCATCTCTTGAGCTGATGAGTATTTTTTGTATTTTTCAGGATGTGCAACTATGTCTTTTGCTTCTTCAAAAGCATTTAGTGTTTCTTTATTGGGTTTAGATCCTGTTATTTCAAAAGGAATTTTATTTTCTGCAATGATCTTTTTAGCATAAATCGTAAAAACAGCTGACATTGACAGTCCAACATCTTTACAGAAATCTTCGAGTTGATTCTTAATCTCGCTATCCATTCTCAAATTAACTGAAACTGTACTCATTTAAAGCCTCTATTAGTATACATTTACTATACTAAGTATAGAAAATGACGTGCAACTATTCAAGATTTTGCATAAAAAAGCCTCTGTTTTTAGGCAGAGGCAAATGATAAACGAGACTACTTTCTCAAAATTTAACTAGAAAAAATCTCTTAAAAAGTCATACACTCTTAAGCTTAGAAGGTGTAACGAGCACCAATGCTTGCAAAGTTCTTATCTTCACCGTATGAAAGATTTAACTTAGCAGCATTTAACTTTTTCCAAGTATCGCGTGAATTTGCATCAATTCTAGCCTCAGTCCATACGTTGAAGTTTGGATTTACCTGCCAATTGATGTATAGAGGAATTGATCTCTGGCTTACAGAAATAACTTTTTTAGAATCAACATTATCCTGCTTGTACTTAATTACGTTGTAGCCAGCGGTAAAGCTTACACCACAATCTAAAGTATAGCGAACAACAGCCTCAAAGCCCTTTGACTTTAAGTCTTTTACGTCATGCTCCATGAAGCCAAACTTACGGTCTGTATAGCTTAAAGCACCATAGAAGCCTTGTGCTGCATCACCTAAAGAAACACCTAATACAGTAGTTCTTACATCATCAAGGTGTGATAAACGAACACCATCTTTCTTATCGTTCTGGCCGTTTACTAATTCATGACCTGCACGGATTGATAAAGGTAGAGCAATTGGGAAGGTATAACCTAGTGCTACAGAGTAAGCATTTTCAATCTTTGCAGTCTTATCAGCCTTAAAACCGTTTTCTAAGCTGTAGCTATCATTTGCAGTTACAAAACCTAACTTACCATCAAATCCGTAGCCAGAGTATGAGTACTCAATACGTGAAGAGTTACGCTCATCGTTTGCTGACTGTGCATTTGTACCAAAATCATCGAAAACATCTGTAACTGAAGTTACATAGTTGATAGCACCTTTGTATCGACCTAACTTAACGCCACCAAAATTTGCGTACTCAGCACCAACATACTGATCACGAGCCTTAATGGAGTCACCTCTCTTTGATGAGCCATCAGCCATATCCCACTGAGAGTAACCTTGTAACTTAAAGTCGCCAACCTTAGTAGCACCGCCAATACCTAAACGAGCTGAGTTCTCTAAGGTTGAATCGTGGTCGCCTGCTTTTGCATTAGCACCATTGTAAACAACTGCCTGAACACGACCATCAATCTTTAAGGTAGTGCCATCTTTATCATAAACGTTAGCAGCCATGGTTGAACCACATAGAGATGCTAGTACTAAAGCTAGAAGTGATTTTTTCATAATATCCTCAAAATTTTATAAATTCAAATGCCTATTATTTTGGCATACGTTTCCTTTTTGTCTTTGTGTCTAAACACAGGAAGTATGATAAAAAGGTGCTGTTAAGTTTTAAGGATTTAGAAGATGTGATTTGTTAAATATATGTTAGAAAAAGTTAAAAGCCGCCTTGATAATGTGATATCAAAACGGCTTTGTGGGACAGTCTATGAGAAAAACTGTTTACAAGATAGGCTTAAATTAGCCTAATAGTAAGCTATTCATTGCCTTAACGAAGGTGCTTGGATCTTTTAGAGCACCTTGATCAGCTAGTAATGCCTGCTCGTAGATTAAATCAGCCCATTGAGCAAAACGGCTTTCATCCATCTCAGCATATGCCTTTTGAACTAGCTTGTGCTCTGGGTTGATCTCTAAGGTATACTTCTCATCAGGAATAGTCTGACCTGAGGCCTCTAGAAGACGTCTCATCTGCATGGTCATCATGCGGTTAGTCTCAGAGATCACGCAACTTGGAGAGTCAATTAGACGAGTTGAGCATACTACATCCTTAACCTTATCGCCTAAAGCTTTCTTAAAGCGCTCGATTAAGTCTTTGTTCTCAGTTGCTACAGACTCTTGTTTCTTCTTCTCATCTTCATCTGCTAGCTTTCCTAGTTTTAGATCTTGAGAGTTAGCTGATACAAATTCTTTGCCAGAGAACTCATTGATGTTGCCCATTAACCACTCATCAACACGATCCCACATTAGAAGAACTTCAATACCCTTGTTCTTTAGGTTCTCTAAATATGGTGAGTTCTTAGCAGCTTCATAGCTTTCAGCTGTAATGTAGTAAATCTTGTCCTGGCCTTCCTTCATACGTGAGATGTAATCATCAAAGCTTACATTCTGCACAGAAGAATCATTGTTAGTTGAAGCAAAGCGTAATAGCTTTAAGATAGCATCCTTGTTATCGTAATCTTCAACTGGGCCTTCTTTTAGTACGTTACCAAATTGCTTGTAGAACTCAGCATACTTATCAGCATCTTTTGATAACTTATCAAGCATTGATAGAACACGCTTAGTTAAAGCTTTCTTTAACTTACGAGTTACAGTAGTCTCCTGTAATAACTCACGTGATACGTTTAGAGGTAGAGCATTAGTATCAACTAGACCTTTTACAAAACGTAAGTAGTTTGGTAGGAATGCCTCAGCCTTATCCATAATGAATACACGCTGAACATATAGCTTTAGACCGTGCTCATTAGTGCGGTTGTATAGATCCCAAGGAGCTACCTTTGGAACATATAGTAATGAGGTGTACTCTAAATCACCTTCTACCTTGTTGTGAGCATAGGTTAGAGGATCTTGGTAATCGTGGCTTAAGTGCTTGTAGAACTCGTTGTACTCAGCTTCTTTTACATCTTTTGAAGAGCGAGTCCATAGAGCTTGAGCATTGTTAATTTGAGTGTACTCAAACTTAGGCTCTTTCTTCTCATCCTTATCTTCACCCTCTTTTGGAGCCTCATACTTCTCTTCGTATAGCTCTACAGGAGTTGAAATATGATCAGAGTACTTAGTGATGCAATCACGTAGTTTCCAAGTATCAGTAAACTCGGTCTCATCATCTTTTAAGTGAAGGATGATCTGGGTACCGCGGAATGGAACATCAACATTCTCTGAGGTGAAAGTACCATTACCATCTGACTCCCAACGCACGCCTTCGTTTTGAGCAGCGTTAACAGAACGTGAAATTACGGTAACTTTGTTAGCTACGATAAATGAAGAGTAGAAACCAACACCAAACTGACCGATTAACTGTGAGTCTTTCTTAGCATCACCAGTTAGGTTCTTCATGAATGCTTCCGTACCAGACTCTGCAATAGTACCTAAGTGGCTATTAGCCTCATCTAAGGTCATACCGATACCATTATCGGTAATAGTTAAGGTCTTAGCATCCTTATCAGCACGGATTTGGATCTTAAAGTTTGGATCGTCTTTGATTAAATCTTGATTAGTTAAAGATAGGAAGTGTAACTTATCGATAGCATCTGATGCGTTTGAAATAAGCTCACGTAGGAAAACTTCTTTATTTGAATATAGAGAGTTAGCAAGTAAGTCTAGTAACTTAGTAACTTGTGTTTGAAAGCCATGAACTGTAGCTGTCATTTTTTAATTATCTCCAATGTAAATTGATGCTTTGCATCTATGTCTGTCAACTTACATGGGGATATAGCTTTTACTTTTCAAGTGGAATTTTTAAAATTAACGAAATTTTGTTAAAAGTTGATGGTAATTCTGCTTAGATTTTAATCTAAATTTCCTTCTTCTATCATGCAGGTATGCTTTTTAGTCTTTTTATCATAGTTGATACCAACTAAAAGTACAGCCTTACAAGCGCCTTTTACAGCTTGCATATATTGTTTTTCATGAATTTGAGAAATTGCAGTATACACATCTTGAGAGCACTTAAGCTCAATGATAAGAGCAGGAACTTTGTTAATCTCACTTGGTTTTGGTAAATATACTAAATCTGCAAAGCCTTTGCCTGTTGGTAATTCTTGAAACTCGTTTTGATAATACTCATCTGAGGCAAACATGGCTTTTAGTACCAAAAAGCGTAAAGCTTCTTCAGAATTGTAGGTCAACATCGAAGTACTTTGACTGTGAAGTTTTTCTAAATATTCTGCAACAGCGTCTCTATCTTGCTTTAGTATATTTTGAATGAATTTTGCTGAAGATTCGTACTTTCTTAAAAATTCTGGGTACTGAGCTCGCTTTAAATCCTGTTTAAGAGCAATCTTTATTTCCTCATTTGGGATGTATATACGTCCTTGATTGCATGCAAGATATCCTAAATGCACTAGATAAGCTAAGATTGAATCTCTTGAAGTTAAATTTTGCAAATCACTGTTAAATGCATCGAAATCAACAGACCTAATGTCATCCCCATCTAAAAGAGTAAGTAAATCATCTCTAACATTATCAATGTTTAATTTTAAGACAGAACTTACCACACTTTGATATCCTGTTTCTGACCAATAATTTTCAAAGTTGTGAGTAGAGCACAACATATCAATGGCGCGAGGATTATAAATTTCGTAATCACCTAAACGATATCCGTCATACCACTTTTTAGCTTGCATAAAAGGTACATGATGCTTGTTACATAAGGATTTGACTTCGTCTTCTGTAAAACCAAAGTAAGGTGCTAAATTCTTAGGACTTACCATGGTGTACTCTACAAAGTTATTTAAAGCTGACTCTGTGTTGTAACGAATAATTGGTAAAACGCCAGTCATATAAACTAGAGCACAACATTGAGCACCGTCATCACTTTTAAATAGAAGACGCAACATATTGATAAAAGCCGAAATAAGCTTTTGATCTTTATAAGTGCGAAGCACAAAATCCCATTCATCTATGATAAAAACAAACTGCTCTTTATATATTGAAAAAGCGTTTATGACTGCATCTACAAAGTTATCTGTATTAGTGGTCTCAAAAACTTTAGGAAAATGAGACATCATATCTGCACATAAAGCTTTATTAAAACGCTCTAAATAATGCAAACCTTCAGGATCATTAAAATCAGCAAATGCTTGCATATCAATATAGAACACATTGTATTTATTTAGATGTTTCTTGTAGCTAGGATCATGTGAAATGGCGAGATTATCGAATATTTCAGCACTATCTAGATGCTTAGAATAGTAAGAATTAAGCATCTTAGCAGCGTAAGTTTTACCAAATCTACGAGGTCTTGAAATTAAGAAAAATTTCGAGCTTAGAGTTATTTTTGCATTTAAATGAGAGATCATTGCAGACTTATCTACATAAGCACCACTTAATACCGTATTTCTAAACTCAAGATCCGATCTATCTAAGTACATAAAAACCTCTAGATTGTTTCTTTAATTATAGACAAGAAAAGTAAGTTGTGCAAAAACAGATCTCAATGGATTTACAAAAGAAAATGCACCTTAACCATTAGCTAAAGTGCATTATCAGTATGACTAATTTTGTATTACTTAAAAGTAATGATTAGTAGTTCTCAGCACGAACTTCAAAGTAGCTCTGTGGGTGAGCACATACTGGGCAAATCTCTGGAGCCTTAGTACCTACTACTAAGTGACCGCAGTTACGGCACTCCCAAACAGTAACACCTGATTTCTCAAATGCTTGCTTAGTTTCGATGTTTTGTAGAAGCTTACGATATCTCTCCTCGTGAGCCTTCTCAATAGCACCTACTGCACGGAACTTAACTGCTAGGTCACCAAAGCCTTCTGCTTCAGCGTCTTTTGCCATGTTCTCGTACATATCAGTCCACTCGAAGTTTTCACCCTCAGCTGCTGCCTTTAGGTTCTCTTCAGTAGTGCCTAAGCCGCCAAGCTCTTTAAACCACATCTTAGCGTGCTCTTTCTCGTTGTCTGCAGTGTGTAAGAAGATTGCAGCAATCTGCTCATAACCTGCTTTCTTAGCAACAGATGCGAAGTAAGTGTACTTGTTACGAGCCTGAGACTCACCAGCGAAAGCTGCTTGTAAATTCTTCTCAGTCTTAGTGCCTGCATATTTATTTGCCATAATATTTTCCTCTTGGTTAACTACTACTTTTTCAAAATCTGATTTAGGATGCTTGCATAATGGACATACAAAATCATCTGGAAGCTCTTCTCCTACATACTCATAGCCACAAATAGTACATCTCCAAATGGTCTGACCATTTGCAGTAGTACCTACAGCCTTTGGCTTTGGTTTAATGTAGTTTTGATAATATTCATAAGTTGCTGATAGGGTGTCTTGTAAAACTTCCATATCAGTAATTTCACCTACGAACATCACGTGAGATCCTAAGTCCTGAGACTTAGTTACTTTTACAGAAAAATAAGCATTTGTGCCTTCAGTAATATAGAAAATACCGTTAGCGCTACGCTTACATTGGGTAAAAGACTCAAACTTGTTAACATCTTTGCCACTTTGGAAGCCAAAGTGTTTGAATAAATCAAAACTTGCTCGCTGTGAGATCACTGAAACATTAAACTGTCCTGTCTTCTCAATCATTGAGGTAGTGAAGTTTGCTTTATTCACACAGACGCTAAGTTGGTTTGGAGAAGAAGCTGCCTGAATAGCAGTATTGACAATGCAACCATTATCCTTCTCTCCATCTTTAGCAGTAAGTACAAATAAGCCATAGCTTAATTTGTACATTGCATTTTGGTCCATTTAGACTCCTTGCATGTGTTTTAATTTTGCATTTAGTTCTATTGAATATAGTTCAATAATTTTTAAATAATAAGAAAGCTTTGTTAATAATTTGATATTAAGCTCAATTATTTATCTCTTTGTTTAATAGATTACTCTTAATAGTAATGATTATCAATATGTTTTATAAATTTTTTTGAAAATTGCAAACGTTTTACGAGTCTTAAGTTCTACGTCAAATTTTAAGTAACTTTACTTTGCTAAAATTTAGCAAAACAACCTAGGAGAAAACATGACTTTCAAAGAATCATTAAGAGCTTGCTTTATAGAAAAAGGCTTGAGTTTTAAAGGCCGAGCAAGCAGATCAGAGTATTGGTACTTTAAGCTTTTTGAGGTAATTGCAGTAGCAGCTATTGTATTACTTGGAATTACTACCTACAGTTTTCTTGAAAATTTAAAGACAAGTGGTAGTGAACTCTACAAACCTCTTTATATTGCCTACTTAATTATCTTCTTTAGCGCTATATGCTACTTAGTTTTAATTGAGTATTGTGTATCGGTTCGCAGACTGCATGATATGAACTTTAATGCCTTATGGTATCTTTTAATCTTTGTATCAAACTTGATGTTTGCAACCTTCTACCTAACCTGGTTATTCTTTATATTTAAAGGCACCAAAGGCAAAAATCGCTTTGGTGAAGATCCATTAGCACCACCTAAGGCTAAAGATCAAAATTCAGAAATTTTTGTGAACAATAGTGATGATGATTTTTCAATTGAGACTGCTCAAGACTTAGCAGAAATTTCTGATCTTGAAGCAATGGATGGAAGAAAGGTTTCAGAGTCTACACAGATTCTGCAGGACAAAGATAAGACCTTTGGTAAGTTTTAATATTTAAGCTAAACAATACCTATTTGAAGGCGCTCAATTGAAGATAATTGAACGTCTTCATATTTTATATAGAGTCCACGTGATAAAATTTCTCTAATTCAAATATTTATACTACTTCTAGAGGTTAACAATGGAATTTCGTGAGGCAGTTGATGCCGTAAAATCAAAAGGAGCTACGCTTAAAGGTAGAGCTTGTAGATCAGAGTATTGGTGGTACCAACTATATATCTTGCTATTTGGTCTACTGCTATCTTTTATAGGTGGCATTTTAGTAACAGTAGGATTAATAACTGCAGGCAGCGTCATGGGCACTATACTCTTGTGTCTCGCAGGTCTCTTAGGTATCTACGCCTTTATTTACTATTTTATTTACTTATACTTAATTTTAGGTATCTGTGTTGCGGTACGACGTTTCCATGATGTTGGTATTAACGGCTGGGTATACTTATTATTAGTTTTGTTTGGTAATTGTTTAGGTGGCCTTGGTAACCTTGCAATTTTGATTATCTGTGTAATTGAAGGTACTAGAGGTCGTAATCAGTTTGGTGAAGATCCACTTGGCAATCAAAACACTACTGATTTTACAACTGTAGGTCAAAACAACGCTGATACTATTTTGCAACCTGAGAATAAGTAGTAATTATTGAAGGATTTTAAGATAATACCGCTTTAGTTGTGCTTTAGCGGTACTACTAAATAAGCAAAAGAATTAATTCTACTTATCTAATTGAGGTCCTTTTAAATCTTTGAATGCATTTTTTTAATTTCATCATCAGACTTGTTTGACACTTTTTCAATTTCTAAATTTCTTGCAATTCTTTCGCCTTCAAGCCTTTTGTTGCAATCTTCAAATCTGTCTTTTAGAAAAATAATAAATTCAGGGACAATGCCCAAAGTCAAATATACTGCTTTCCATATTTGAGAAAACAGTTCAACCTCTATCGCATATTCATGGACACAAATTCCGCGATATTTCTTTAAAACATCCCATTTTTCCTTTGCCATGAATGACTTAAGGATCTTATTGCACTCCTTGTTTTGCTCAAGCTTTATTACAGCCTCAGCAATTGTATTATATTCATTGACAGTGAAAACTCTGAAAGATTCATCTCTTAAAAAATTCTAAAAGCTTTTCATGAGCATACAACATTGCAAAAACTTTATTGTAGAAAATTGTGCAATTATGATCTGACAACAGCTCTTCTTTAGATATCTTGACTTCCTCCCCGCGCTAAAGCGCGAGGATTCCGACTGCTAACCTGCGCAAGCGCAGATTAGCTTCGGTGGGTTCGCGCTGCCGACAGCTTGTGATGTGTTACCATCAGTACTGTTCGCTTCACGCGCTATGCTGGCAAGTCCTGCCAGAAGAATATTTTGGGCAGCGTTCGAATCGGCGTTAGCCGTGTGCCCACAATGTACGCACTTAAATTCAGATTGTGTTTTACGGTTATCTTTACTTACATGACCGCAGATTGGACAAGTCTGACTTGTATACTGTGGTGATACTCTTTCAAGTATGCCAACGTAAGTGCTAGTTTATATTCAAGGCAGAATAAGAACTCACCCCAACCTTGATTAAGAATGGCACGGTTTAAGCCTGACTTTTGTCTAACGTTTCTACCAGGCTTTGATACAGTTCCCTTAGCTGATTTAGTCATGTTCTTAATACATAAGTCTTCTACACAGATTACATCGTGGTTTTTGACCAACTGAGTAGATGCTTTTTGTATGAAATCATTTCTAATATTAGCTTTTTTCTTATGTGGTAAATCCAGCTTTTATTGATCACTTTTCAACTTATAAAAGATCACTTTTACACTTAAAACAATAACAGCCTTAAACTTAATTAAAACTTTCACAGATCGCCGTACTAAGGTGTAGATAAGATCTTCTTAGGGCGACCTCTAGGTCTTTTCGGTTTGTCCACTTTTGGTTTAGGTTTTCTGCCTCTTTTCTTAGGTTCAGGTTT
>Ga0256404_1010475_pt1 | contig 12795 bp, 13 predicted proteins | sample RumenRJG_01DNA_FD_185990 | JGI IMG/M metagenome (GOLD analysis project Ga0256404, IMG submission 185990) | Bovine rumen microbial communities from Lethbridge, Alberta, Canada - RJG_01 | ecosystem: Host-associated > Mammals > Digestive system > Stomach > Rumen | place: Canada: Alberta | collected...
TAAATAAATATTATAAAGGTTATAATGTAGTAAATAGTGGAATATCAGGAAACACAACCCAAGATTTATTAGACAACATAAAAGATAGGGTATATATTTATAATCCAACAAAAGTATTTTTGCTAATAGGTACCAATGACACTGAATTAACTGATTTATCAAATAAAGAAATAGTTAATAATATCGAAAAAATAATAAAAAAAATCCAAAAAAATAGACCAAAAGCAAAAATATATGTGGAATCAATATATCCTGTAAATAATACAGATGATAAAAAAGTTAATAAAGACATTGTAAAAAACAGATCAAACAAAAGAATAAAAGAAATCAATTCAATTTTGAAAGAAAAATGTAAGTATCTAAATGTCAAATATATAAATATGTATGCCAAATTAACAGATGAAGAGGGGAATTTAAATATTGATTATACCAAAGAAGGACTTCATTTAAATGATAATGGTTATAAAGTAGTAACTAAAAAGATAAAAGAATATATAAAAAAAAGATGAAAGATTCTTCATCTTTTTTTATATTATAGACTTTTTTTATACTATTTGGTAGAATTGATACAAAAGAGAGTGTGGTCTTATGCCTGAATTTAGTATAATAATTCCAGTGTATAATATAGAACAATATATAAAAGAATGTTTAGATAGTGTCTTTAATCAGAGCTTTAAAGATTTTGAAGTAATAGTAGTAAATGATGGAACTAAAGATAATAGTATGGATATTGTAAAAAATTATGATGTCAAAATAATTAATCAAAAAAATAAAGGATTAAGTTCTGCTAGAAATCATGGAGTTCAACTTGCAAAAGGAAAATACATATTATTTTTAGATAGTGATGATTATCTTGAAAAAGACACATTAAAAGAAATTCATAAATCTTTAAAAAATAATCCAGATATAGTTAGATTTCAAATTCAAGAAGTAAACGAAAATCATAAAATAACTGAATTTAAAGAAGAAGCATTCAATAGTTTATCTGGTGAAGAAGCATTTAAAAAAATAGTTAATTATCACTTTGTAGAAAATGCCTGGTGCTATGCAATTAAAAGAAGTTATTATTTACAAGAAAAATACACGTTTAAAGAAGGAACAATTCACGAAGACTTCGGGCTTATTCCACTAGTAATAATTAAAGCGCCAATTGTTAATTCAATAAATTATATAGGATATAACTATAGAATTAGAAATGGTAGTATTATGAATAATAATGATTATGAAAAAACCAAAAAAAAAGTAAATGATTTTTATGCTCATTATAAGTATTTAGTAGAAGAAATAGATAAAACAAAAATAAATAGTAAAATATTTAAAAGTTTTATTGCTAATAGTCTATTAATAAAAATATGTGAATTAAATAAAGAAGATTATAAAAAATATTTGAAAAAAATAAAAAAAGATAAAGTAATAGATAATTTATTAAGTGATTCTATACCAAGAAAATTAAAGAAAATATTAGTTCATATATCTCCGAAACTTGTTTACAAAAGATGAAAGAAGGTTATAAAATATTTAATAAGGGGTTAATAAATAGGTATGGCATGAAATTTGAAGAAAACCATATATATAAAATTAATCTAAACGGAGAAGAACTAAAATATGGAAATAATGGAACTGGTATACATTTTGCTAAAAGACTAGAAGATTGCCTAAGATATTATGATGGATTGAATAAAGAAATAGATATTGCTAAAGTAGTCTCACTTGGATATACAGTTGAATATTCGGATGAATATTATGGCTATTATGATCTTTATGCTACTGATAAAATACTAATTAAAAGCAAAATAACGCGAGAAGAGATAATTAAATATGGATTAGATTTAAGTGATATACGAGTATTAAGATTTATTCAAGGATTTAAATTAAATGAATTAGAAAAAGAGTTATTTAAATTAAAATTTAATAGTCCATTAGTAAATAAATATATAGCATATTATCAAGACAAAGATGAAGATGTTTTCAAAATAGATAGTAAAATAAAGATAAAAAAATGAGGTATAGTTATGAAAAAAGAAAAAATATCAATAGTTGTACCATGCTATAATGAAGAGGAATCTTTACCAATTTTCTATAAAGAAATAAATAAAATATCTAAAGAAATGGAAGAAGTTAATTTTGAATTTTTATTTATTAATGATGGGAGTAAAGATAAGACATTAAGTATATTAAGAGATTTATCAAAAAAAGATGATAGAGTAAGATTTATATCATTTTCAAGAAACTTTGGTAAAGAAGGTGGAATGTATGCTGGTCTTGAAAATGCAACAGGAGATTATGTTGCTATAATGGATGCTGATATGCAAGACCCACCTAGTATGATTAAAACAATGTATCATGATATTAAAGAAGAAGGATATGACTGTGTAGCATTATATAGTCCACAGCATATTGGGTATAGTCATTTAAGAAAATTTTTTACAAATTGTTGGTATAAACTAATAGGTAAAATTTCATCAACTCCACAAGTACCAGGAGCACGAGACTTTAGATTAATGAAAAGAAAAATGGTTGATGCTATTGTTAATATGAAAGAATACAATAGATATTCTAAAGGAATATTTTCATTTGTTGGATTTAATACAAAATGGATTGAATACAATGCCCCAGATAGAGTAGCTGGAACATCAAAATTTAATTTTAAAAAATTATTTATGTATGCTTTAGATGGAATTTTAGCTTTTTCCACAACACCACTAGTTATTTCAGCAGTAATTGGATTAATATTTTGTTTAATTGCCTTTATAGCAGTAATAGTAATAATTGTAAAAACACTAGCTTTTGGAGATCCTGTTGGTGGATGGCCAAGTCTTGCTTGTATAATAACATTCGTAAGCGGAGTTCAACTATTCTTCTTAGGAATAATTGGAATGTATATGTCAAAACTTTATTTAGAAGTAAAAAAAAGGCCTATATATATATCATCTGAAACAGAAAAGGACATAGGTGATAAGAATGAATAAAAAAGATATAAGTATTATTGTACCAATATATAATGCTGAAAAATATTTGAATAAATGTATAGATTCAATTATTAATCAAACAAAAAAAGAATTAGAAATTATTCTTATAAATGATGGTTCAACAGATAATTCAGAAACTATAATAAAAAAATATGATGATAAAAGAATAAAATATTTTAAAAATAAAAATCAAGGAATCGGGAAAACAAGAAACTTTGGAATTGATAAAGCTACAGGAAAATATATTATGTTTTTAGATAGTGATGATTTTTTAGAATTAAATGCTTGTGAAAAAATGTATGAAAAAGCAGAAAAAGAAAAGTTAGATATAGTAGTATGTGATTATTATAGATACTTTGATAATGGAACAAAAGAAGAAGTAAAATTACCTAATTTTAAAAATTCATCATTAAAAGATAATCCAAACATCATATCTGAGCACTTGTCCCCTTGGGCAAAAATATATAAAACAGACTTAATTAAGAAAAATAATATTAAATTTGTAGAAAATCTTAAATATGAAGACGCACCTTTTGTAATAGAAGCTTTAGATAGTGCAAAGAAAATAGGTAAAGTAAATTTACCATTAAATTATTACGTTATACATGAACAAAGTGAAACTACTGTTAGAGATGAAAAAGTATTTGACATTATAAAAATAGTTGATAAAATTAGAAAGTACACAAAAAATAAGGACTATTTAAAACAGAAAATAGACAAACTTACAGTAAGAATCATAACAAACTATACAGTTCAACAGCGTATGCAGGAAGACAAGAAGATTGGAATGAAATTTATTGATGAAGCCTTTTCGTATTTAAAAAAAGAAATACCAGATTATAGAAATAATAAATATTATGAGAATAGAAGTCTTTTAAAAAGAACAATAGAAAAAAATAAATTATTAACAAAAATATATTGTAAAATATATAGAAAGTAGGAAAGATGAAAAAGAATAAGAAAAATAAAGCAGATGTTATTTCAAAAGAAAATTTTAATAGTTCAATGAATTTGTTTTCACTATTAGCTGGATATTTTTTATTGATATTAATATTATTTAGTATATTTCAGTTTTTAAACATAAAAAACATGTTAGGATTAATACAAATTTTAAGTATTATTATACCAATAATAATATATTTGTTTAAAGATATTGATACTAAAAAAAGTAAAATTATTGTAATAATAATATATTTATTTTTATTATTAATAATGCCATTTGTTTATAATAAAACATATGATTTAACAGTTGATGGTAACTCATACCATAAAACAGCAATTGCATTTATAAAAAATGGTTGGAACCCTATATATGAAACAACAAGACAATTTCAAAAAAATAATAGTAACGTTGTTAAAATAGATAAATCAGATAAAATGGATTTATGGATAGAACATTATCCGAAGGCAACTTGGATAATTGCAGCAGTTATTTATAATATGACAGGAAACATTGAAAGTGGTAAATGTATTACATTAATTTTATCAATAATGATTTTTGTTATTACTTATAACGTATTACGTAAGATTTTGGATAAAAAATGGTCTACAATAATATCGTTAATCACAGTATTAAATCCAATTGTTTTAGTACAAATATTTACTTATTATGTAGATGGTATCATGGGAATTCTATTTTTAATGGAGCTTCTACTATTGTTTATGGTAAAACCGACAGAGAAAACAAATATAGTTCTTTGGATATGCTTAATTTCTGTATGTACAATTTTTACAAATATTAAGTATACAGGACTACTGTGTTCAGGAGTAATTGCAGCAACATTCTATTTTTATTGGTTAATAAAATATAGAAAGAATCCGGATTATAAAAAAATAGCTAAGAGAATTACCATATGTTTCACTATAATATTTTCTATAGCAATATTCTTAGTTGGGGCAAATTCATATATCAAAAATACTATTGATCACAAAAATCCATTATATCCAATAGTTGGTAAAGATAAAGTAGATATAATAACAACTATGCAACCTAAATCTTTTGGAAAGAAAAATATGTTTGAAAAATATTTTATATCACTATTCTCAAAAACTGAAAATGTATCATATGGAAGCAAAGAACCAACTATGAAGTTACCAATAAAATTATATAAAAGTGAAATTGATGAATTATATGCAGCTGATACAAGAATAGGTGGGTTTGGTCCGTTATATGCATTAGTATTCATCTTAACAATACCAGTATTCATATATTCTATAATTAAAATATTAAAAAACGAAAAAGATAAAGCACAATATATACTATTGCCAATAATTGCCATTTTACTTAGTTCATTATTAGTAAAGGAAATATGGTGGGCTAGATACGTACCTCAATTATACTTATTTCAAATTGGTACATTGGTTTCATTAATATATATGAGAAAGTATAATAAATCAAAGATTAATAGTGTAGTTACATTAGTAATGTTAGCAGCAATAATTCTTAATTTACTTCCATTTGGATATATAAAGTATAAAGAAGTAAGAAGCTTTAAAAACATAACAAATGATATTAACACTATGAAGAATATGAAAGATTTAAAATTAAAACTTGGAGGAATGAGCGATTTATATGGTTATTTTTATACTCTAAATGACAATGGGGTAAAATATACTATAAAAAACAATATTGAAGAAAAAAAATTAAGATATATGTATAGTTGGAGAATAGGAGTTGAAATAAATGAATAAATATATTAAATTGATTAGAATGAAACATTGGCTAAAAAACTTTTTAGTATTTTTACCAATATTCTTTAGTTTAAATTTATTTAATATTAATTATATAATACTAACAACTCTTGCATTTATTGTTTTCTGTTTTACTTCGTCAATAGTTTATATTTTGAATGACATTAGTGATATAGAAAAAGATAAATTACATCCAGTTAAAAAGTTTAGACCACTTGCATCTGGTGAAATTTCAAAAAAGAAAGCATATATTGTTATTGGAATTTTGTCAGTAATAATTGCCGTTATTATGTTATTTTTCTATAGTAAGACAAACAATATATTTGTTGTTTTAATACCATTAATATATATTGTATTAAATATTTTATATAGTAAAAAACTAAAAAATGTTCCAATTATTGATGTAGTAATACTTGTATCTGGTTTTGTGCTAAGAGTTATGTATGGTGGAGTTGCTATAAACGTTGAAGTATCAAAATTCTTATATTTAATGATTATTTTTGGCTCATTTTATTTAGGATTTGGTAAACGTAGAAATGAAATTATCAAAAATGGTGATAAAAGTAGAAAGGTTTTAAGTCTATATAATAAAGAATTTTTAGATAAAAATATGTATGTATGTCTTGGACTTGCAATTGTATCTTATTCATTATGGTGTGTTGATCCTACTACCATTAAAAGAATAGGAAACGACTACTTATTTTGGACAATTCCTATAGTAATGGTGATATTACAATTATATAGTTTAAATATAGAAGGAAATTCACATGGTGATCCAATAGAAGTAGTATTATCAGAAAAAAAATTAATTGCAGTTGTAGTCTTATATATAATAGTAATGGGAGGTTTGTTGTATTTATTATGATAAATGGATATGATTTTGATAAAACAATTTATGATGGAGATTCATCAGTAGACTTTTATAAATTTTGCTTGAAGAAAAACAAAAAAGTTCTTTTAATGCTTCCTATTCAAATATATGGTTTAATATTATATATTTTAGGTATTATAGAAAAAACAAAATTTAAAGAATATGTTTTTTCTTTTCTAAAAAAAATAGATGATGTTGATAGTTATGTAAAAGAATTTTGGAAAGTTAATGATAAAAAGATTAAGGATTGGTATATTTCTCAAAAAGAAAAAACAGATATAATTATTTCTGCTTCTCCAGAATTTTTGCTTAAACCATTAGAAAGAAAATATAAATTTAAAGTTATTGCATCAAAAGTAAATAAAAAAACCGGAAAATTTGAAGGCAAAAATTGCTATGGATATGAGAAAGTTAATAGAATAAAAAAAGAAGAAAAAAACATAAAATTTAAATCATTCTATTCTGATTCTATGTCAGATAAACCAATGATGGATATAGCAGATAATGCTTATCTTGTAAATAAAGATAAAATATACGATTTATGTGATGATAGAGAAGGAAAAATAAAAAAATATCTAAAAATAGATAAAATATTATATGTAAGTGGAATTTTATTTTTGGTTATTCCAATTATTATTCAATTGTTTTTTTGGTATAACAGATTAGTATCTATTCCATGTATAATTTTATTAATTATTGCAACCATATTTACAATAAAGAAATTTAAATATCTAGAAATGGATGAATATAAGAAAATATTTAATAGAAAAAAACTTATCTTTTTCTTCATATTAATTATAATTATTAATGTAATGTCAGGTGCCGGTGGACTATTTATGCAAAACTGGGATTATCATGGAAGAAATGCAATATTTAGAGATTTAATAGAAAATTCATGGCCAGTTAGATATAATTATTCTGGTATGAAATATGAAATGAGTATTTTTGGAAAATCGGGAATTTTTAATTATTACTTTGCCTTTTGGTTACCAGGTGCACTAATTGGAAAAGTGGTAGGCTTTAGAATAGCAAGTTTGTTTATGCTTTTATGGCAAACTATAGGAGTAGCTTTATTCTTCTACTATGTATGTAGATTTATGAGGAATATAAAATATAGATATTTCTTTATATTTATATCAATTGGTGGATTAAATATAATTGGTCATATATTAATGAATAAATATTATGGTTTACCAATATCACCAATTGGATCAACACATATAGATACAAGTATGGGAATTTTCTGTATGTCTAGTTTCATTACACAATTATTCTGGGTATTTAATCAGAGTATTCCCGCATGGATAGCTGTATTGTTATTCTTACAACAAAAGGATTATAGAACATGTGGATTCTTCTTTGCATTGCTTGTACCATTTGGACCTTTCCCAATGCTTGGATTCTTGTATTTGATTTTCTGCTATATAATATTTGGAAAAAAATTTGATAAAATGCTTAATCTAGATAGAATTAAAGAATTGTTAACAATAGAAAATTTCTTTGGATGTATTTCTGTTTTACCGATAGTATTCATGTATACATTGAATGAATCTAAAAAGGGAATGTTTATAATAGATGCTATAAAAAACGGAAATTTAGAGAACACTTTAATAAGTTATATATTATTTGTATTGTTAGAGTTTTTTGTATACATAGTAATTATTAATAAAAAGAATTTCAAGCCATTGTTGATGTGTTTCATATATTTTGCAATTGCACCTTTGTTTTATATAGGTGGAGCAGATTTAGGAAATAGATCTACTATACCTTTATTAATTATTTTATATTTATTAGTAATTAAATATTTAGATGAATATAAAAATACAGATATAAAAATTCATAGAAAACAAAATGTTCTTATTATAATTTTAATGATAGCATTTATGACAAATTTTAATGAATTTTATAGATCAATAAAATATACTATAATCGACTATAAAACAGGTAATTCTAATTTTGCTGATTCTTATCATTCATTTAGTAGTTTCAAAGGAAAAGAAGTATCTGCATTTATAACAAACTTTGTTGTAAAAGATGATAAAAGTAATAAGACTTTACAATGGTTATTGAGAAAATAATAGTAATATTTACATATAATATAGTAAAAATATCTCAAGTAAGAAATGGATTATGATATTCTTATCTTAAGAGATATTTTTATTATTATTATTTATTATTTGAAAATTAAAAAAATATTCCGAAAGGTATAAAAAATATTTATTTTATAATAGATAACTTAAAATGTTATTATGTACAATATTTAGATTAAATGATATAATTAACACTGAAAAAAAGATAAAAATTAAAAGTTAAATAATATATGAAAAAAATAAGTGTCAATTTGAGAGGTAATAGAATGAAAAAAGAACCAATACTATATGTTGTTATACCTTGTTACAATGAAGAAGAGGTATTAAATGAAACAACAAAAAGATTAACCGAAAAATTAAATAGTCTAATAAAGAAAAAAGTAATTAGCAAAGATAGTAAAGTATTGTACGTAAATGATGGATCAAAAGACTCTACTTGGGAACTTATAAAGAAAATACATAGTAAGAATAAAATGTTTACAGGAATATCTTTATCAAGAAATAGAGGACATCAAAATGCATTAGTTGCAGGTCTTTTAACGGCAAGAAATTATGCAGATGTAGTAATATCAATGGATGCTGATTTACAAGATGATATAAATGCAATGGATGAAATGTTAGAAAAATATCATAATGGATGCGACATAGTATATGGTGTTAGATCAGCTAGAAAAACTGATACTTGGTTTAAAAGAACTACGGCAGAAGGCTTTTACAAATTTATGGATAAAATGGGAGTAGAAATTGTATACAACCATGCAGACTATAGATTGACTTCTAAAAGAGTATTAGATGAATTTAGCAATTTCCATGAAGTAAATCTATTTTTAAGAGGAATATTTCCACTAATAGGATTTAAATCAGACAAAGTGTATTATGAAAGAAATGAACGCTTTGCAGGAAAATCAAAATATCCACTTAAAAAGATGCTAAGCTTTGCCTGGGATGGAATAACATCATTTAGTATAAAACCAATAAGCTTCATATTGTACCTAGGAGTTGCAATACTAATATTAAGTTTAATATTAATAATATATTCAGTAGTAAGAAAAATAATAGGTGCTACAGTACCAGGATGGACATTTATATCATGTTCAATATGGTTTTTAGGTGGTGTGCAAATGCTTTCAATAGGAATCATAGGTGAATATATTGGAAAAGTTTATAATGAAACAAAGAAAAGACCTAGATATATAATAGAAGGAAATTTATTAGATGAAGAAAAGAAGATTTAAAAGTCTTTTTTTTTGCCTTTATCCATGCTATACTTATTATATAAGATAAAGGTAAGGCTAGTGTACTTCTAGTATATGGAGGTACGTATGAACAATAAAAATATAAAATTACATAATGGAGAAATAAGCATTCTAAAATTTCTTTTTGCATTATTAATACTTGCATTTCATTTGGGTGGCTTTTACGATAAATTTAACTATGGCTATATTGGTGTAGAATTTTTCTTCATAGTTAGTGGTTTCTTTTTTTGCAAAAATTTATTAAATAAAAAAGTTAAAGACAGTGAAATACCAAGCACTACATATGAATATTTAAAGAAGAATTTTCTAAAATTTATTTCTTACTATTTAATACTATATCTATTAGCAATTCCAATTTCATTTCTAATAGATAAGTTTTCAGTTATAGACTTTGTAAGTGCATTTTTTGGATTGTTTTCACTTCCAGTACCTAATATTAAATTAGGAATATATGGTATTACTTGGTATATAAATGCAATGATATTAATAGAGTTTATTTTATATCCACTACTTTTAAAATTTAAAGATAAGATAGTCTATATTGTATCACCAATAGTTATATTTTTCTCTCTAAGTTTTCTATTAATTAATTATGGTATTATAGGTGATCCTTGGCAATCTACTACTTTTTGTTTCAAAGGAATTGTAAGAGCATTAATGGACATAAATATAGGAATATTTATGTATGGAATTCTTGATAAAATAAAAGATATAAAATTAACAGAATTTTCAAGATTTATAATAACAACACTTGAAATAACAGGATATATATTAGTAGCGTACTTATCTAATAAACACACAGTAGTAGTTGAATTTGCTATGCTATTAATTATAATATTATGTTTATTTGTAACACTTAGTGAAAAAGATTATTTAAATGAATTCTCTAATAATAAATTTTTCTACTATTTAGAAAAACTAAGCTTACCAATATATGTATTTCAATTCATATTTATTAGATTAATTATGTATTTAAATATTAAGTTTACATGGAATCTGAACTTTACAAAATCATTTATACTACTTGTAGTAGTATCAATTCTATTTGGAATACTAGTATTAAAACTATTTAACTTCTTCAGCAAACATAAAGAGCAAGTAAAAGAAATGTTTATAAAAAAATAAAAAACTTGATTTTTTTTCAAATAATTGATGTCTAATTACATTAGAAAGGATGATTATTAATGAAAGATTTTAAACTTTTAAAAGTAGTGTCAAGTAATTTTAAATTATGTGGTGATAACTTTACAATTTCATTAGTTCCTATTGCAAATAAGACTGAGGAAGATAAAGAATATGAACTTAATAATATATATGAAAATTTATATACATTTACAACTATTGGAATTGTTGAAAAAAATGCATCTGGAAAAACAACTGCTGTTGAACTCATAGATGTTGTTTATGAAATATTATCAAACTTCAGAATAAGAAATAGAGTAAATCTATTTAAAACATCTAAGAATACTAAACTTACTATATACTTTTATTATGATAATTATTTATACAAGTATCTAACTGAACTAAATTATAGTACTATTAGTAATACTGTAAATTTTGATAATGAAAAAATATTTTAAATCATATCAAAATAAAATATTTGATAATGATGATTACATAGAAATGAAAGATGTTACATCACTTCCAAATGACACATCAAAATTATATGAGGTTTTAAAAACTATTAAACATAGAGGTACATTTTTTAGTAGTAGAGATTTAGGATCAAATATTTATACATATGCTTTTGATTTACTATCACTAATGAAAAATGAAAGCGAGTTAACTAGCAAGATATTAAAAAATCGAAAAATAATAGATATACTATTTATTATTCTGACAAGAAACTGAAACAGTTGATGATAGTGAATTATACAACATATTATCTAGTAGTATATTTAAAGGTATTGAATTGTATGCCGTAGTAGCACTTTCATTAAAACTTGGCTTTGATTTAGTAATAGATGAAATAGAAAATCATTTTCATAAGACTTTAGTTACAAATTTAATAAGATTATATAAAGATAAAAGTGTAAATAAAAATGGTGCAACTTTAATTCTTACAACACATTATCCAGAACTATTAGATTTATTTGATAGAAGTGACAATATATACATAACAAAATATAATAACAATAAAATAGTAATAGAAAATATGCATGAAAAGTATGACATCAGACCTGAATTAACTAAAAGCAAGAAATTTTATAGAAATTATTTTGGAACAAATTTAGATTATGATTCTTTAATGGAATTTAAAAAGAAACTAAAAAATGAAATATCTAATAATGTGTGAAGGATCTAATGAACAAAAATAATTAACATGCTTTTAGACTCAAACAAATTAACTATAAAAAGAGATGATTTAATTGGTAATGGTCCATATCATGCAAGACAATTTAATTCTACTCTTGTTTCCGAACTAATTGATTATAGTGATGAAGTAGTTATATTAAGAATAGGGGATACACAAAAAGAAAAGGAATTAAGAAATAATCCAAAAGAATTTGCTAAGAAATATATTAAATGTAATAGAAGGTTTTATGATGGGTCAAACGATTTTATAGAAGAGTACTACAGTGGAAAGAAAGTTTTAAATTTAGTAAAAAATATAAAAGAATATAAGAGATTAAAGTGCCATGATAACGATGAATATTACTTAGCAGATTTACTAAAATAGACGGATAGATTTGTAAAATATTTCTTTCTGTTTTATAATCTTGAATTTATCAGTTTTGAAATGAAAAAATCTCTTAAACCCTTGTAAAATATAGGCTTGAGAGATTTTTGCTATTGCTAAAAAAAGCGTACGTTTTATTCTTTCCTATTTTTTCTAATAATTTTTTTTAGATTTTGTTCTGTTATTATTTCATAATCTGTTCTAAAGCCAAATTTTTCATGTAATAAATCTGTGATAT
>Ga0256404_1010476_pt1 | contig 12792 bp, 11 predicted proteins | sample RumenRJG_01DNA_FD_185990 | JGI IMG/M metagenome (GOLD analysis project Ga0256404, IMG submission 185990) | Bovine rumen microbial communities from Lethbridge, Alberta, Canada - RJG_01 | ecosystem: Host-associated > Mammals > Digestive system > Stomach > Rumen | place: Canada: Alberta | collected...
TCGCCCTCCCGGGCTGCGCCGAAGACTCCAGAGACATCCTGGATTATCTCCACTCCACCTATGGAGACAGCATTTTCATCAGCCTGATGAATCAGTATACGCCTATGCCCCAGGTCTACGGCGATCCCAATCTGGGCCGCAAGCTTACGGCTGAGGAGTACGACGATCTGGTGAACTACGCGATCTCCATCGGCGTCACCAACGGCTACATCCAGGACGGCGAGACAGCTTCCCAGAGCTATATTCCCGCCTTCGACGGAACAGGCCTTTCAGGAGAAAAAAACCGCCTATAAGGCGGTTTTTTTGTCTTCTCTTTATCTCCTGCGCTTCTCAAGCTCTTTCATGTACGCGTTTACCATCAGCGCTATCTTGAGCGTCATGGCGTCGTCAAATGTCCTGATGTCGAGTCCTGTGCTCTTCTGCAGTTTCTCAATGCGGTAAACAAGCGTGTTTCTGTGAACAAAGAGCTGGCGGGCCGTCTCCGACACATTCAGGTTATTGTCAAAGAATGTGTTGATAGTCGTAAGGATCTCCTGATCGAATTCCACCATCTCACCCGCTTCGAAGATCTCCTGGATGAACATCCTGCACAGGCTCGGCGGCAGCTGATAGATGAGTCGCCCGATCCCGAGCTCGTTGTAAGAGATCACTCTCTTCCCCGCATAGAAGATCCTGCCGACGTCCATGGCCATCCTGGCTTCCTTGTAGGAACGGGACAGGTCCTTGAGCTCCTCGACGATGGTGCCGTAGGATCCGCGCACCTTGATCATCGCCTCCATATTCAGCATATCCACAGCCGTCTTCGCGGCGTCCTCGATCTCCTTATATCCCTCATTGTCTTCAAGAGCCTTGATAAGGATCACGCTGTTCTCATCCACCTCTGTCAGATAGTCGCCGTTCTGAATGGTGAAGAGCCCGGACAGCATCTCCGACGCGAGCTGCTCCGACTCCGCCTTGACTTCAAACAGAATGATCGCCCTGCGCACATTTCCCGCGATATGCAGCTTCTTGGAGCGGTTATGGATATCCACGAGCAAAAGATTGTCCAGCAGCAGATTCTGGAAGAAATTGTTGCGGTCAAACTTCTCCTTATACGCGACGATCAGGTTTTCGATCTCGCTGGCAGCTATCTTCGCGACCATAAACGTGTGCTCAGCGGTTCCCTGCGCCGTCAGCACAAACTGCAGCTCGTCGTCGTCCAACACCTTAAGGTAGAAACTGTTCCCGACGATCTGGCTGTCCGCCGCCGACTGGGCAAAACCCGCGGCCATACTCTTATCCGGCGCCTCAGCGCCCTCTGTCTGGGCTACAACATTGCCTGTAATATCCTGTAAGCAGAATTCGATCCTGGTGATGGTCCGCAGCTGTTCCAGACACCCTCTGATGATCTGTGATGATACCATATGTTTCCTCCTGTATAGGCTCCTTATGCAGATCCTCCCGCTTCCGGCCTGCCAACAGCGGGCTTTCTATACGAAAAATGGGTGCCGCACTGTTTTTATTAAGTGCGGCACCCTCATAATAACCGATTATTGTGCCCTCAGGCAATGCCAATCATTTATCAGTTAGCAATTGTCAGCTCGGTCTCCTTATCGAAGATGTGGATCTTCTTGGTATCGAAGGTGTACTTAACTGTATCACCGGGACGAACCTTCGTTGCAGGCTCAACTCTCGCGGTGATGTTAGCGTTGCCCAGATCGAAGTACAGGAATACTTCCGCGCCGAGAAGCTCGTAAACGTTGACCTTGGACTCGAACTGATAAGGAGCCTTCTTATCGCCCTTGACTTCGATGATGCTCTCGGGACGGATACCGAATACTACGGGCTTTCCATTGTAGCCGCCGTCGATCACTTTCTTGGCCTTATCAGCGGGAAGCTCGATGGACTGTCCCTCGACATCCAGAAATGCCTTGCCGCCTTCTACTCTTGCGACTGCATCTACGAAGTTCATCTGAGGAGATCCCATGAAGCCTGCTACGAACAGGTTGCAGGGCATGTCATAGAGGTTCTGAGGGGAATCGATCTGCTGAACGATACCGTCCTTCATAACGACGATTCTGGAACCAAGGGTCATAGCCTCTGTCTGGTCGTGTGTAACGTAGATGATGGTCGTGCCCAGTCTCTGGTGGAGCTTGGCGATCTCGGTTCTCATCTGTACACGCAGCTTAGCGTCCAGGTTGGAAAGAGGCTCGTCCATGAGGAAGACCTTGGGATTACGAACGATAGCACGTCCCATAGCGACACGCTGTCTCTGTCCGCCGGAAAGAGCCTTCGGCTTGCGGTCAAGCAGATGTGACAGGTCAAGGATCCTTGCTGCCTCTTTAACTGCCTTGTCGATCTCGTCCTTCGGAACCTTGCGGAGCTTAAGACCGAATGCCATGTTATCATAAACGGTCATATGAGGATACAGAGCGTAGTTCTGGAATACCATCGCGATATCTCTGTCCTTGGGCTCAACGTCATTCATGAGCTTGCCGTCGATCCTGAACTCACCGGAAGAGATGTCTTCCAGACCTGCGATCATTCTCAGAGTGGTGGACTTTCCGCATCCGGAAGGGCCTACGAAAATGATGAATTCCTTATCGGCGATCTCCATGTTGAAATTCTGAACAGCCTTGTAGCCGTTAGGATAAACCTTGCATACGTCCTTTAATGATAAGCTTGCCATTGTACAACTCCTTTGTAAATATAATGCGAGATTGCAGTTTTCAAATAACTGAACTTAGTATAGTCAAAATAGTCGCCCCTCGCTATGCCACTAATACACAAAGTTTTTTCGAGGTCTTAGTGAGGATTCGTTATCAAAAAAGAGGAATATTCTGTTTTTCGTAAACTTGTACAGAATTTTCCTCTTTGTTTGTCTGTTTTGACAGGTCCCTTCAGGGAAGACTGACAGATCCGTCATTCATCTTCGTCCGAGTCCTCCGAATTCTCCTGCTCCCAGATCTGCTTTTCAACTTTTCTGAAGATCGGGTCGTAGATCATGGCACAGGCATAGCCGGGGACGCTCAGTCCGAACAGGACCAGGAGCGGCAGCAGTATAGTCGCGAATATGAAGGCGATCATGGGAACAAGCGTGATCACAGCCATTTCCAGCGAACTGGGAAGTTCCGCGAATGTAAGTGTCACAGCGTTAATGATAGTGTGAATGACGCTGTTGTCGAACCTTGACTGCATTGCGAAAGCATAGATCATGCATATGAGTTCAAGGACAGCCACCACAAGGATGGAACTTGGAAGCCACAGCGGATAGCTGCCCCCTCCCTGCAGGACCATGACAAGAGTGGAGGCCATGAGCGCTGCCAGCGCCATGAATATGATCCACATCACAGTGGCCTGCCTGAATTCCCTCTTAAAAGCCCGGAAAAAGGATTTTACAATATATCCCTCTTCTCCCCTCACCATCTTTAAAAGCACGTAATGCATTGCCGTCAGGGCCGCTCCCGCGGTGATGACAGGCAGACACAGAAGAAGCGTGATCAGATTGAGGATCAGAAGATCCGTCATTTTATTAAGAAATCCCTGAAAGGGGCTTCCCTCTTCGAAAATACTCACTGGGCGGCTCCTCCCTTCGCGACGTTCCCGCCGCTGCTTCCGAACACACTGATTCCGGTAGTGATCATCTTCTCGATGGTATCGAGAAAGCCGTTCCAAAGTACAGTAAAGAATCCTTCCGTCCTCTTTTGTACCTCGTGCTGAGCATCTCTGATCAGAGTATTCTCAGGCGCCTTTTCATTGCTTTTATAAGTAGTCCGGATCCCGAGCACGTTCTCCGCAACGGCTGAAGGCGAGATTCCCATCTCGTCCATCTGCTCCAGGGCCTCTCTTATGGATTTGCGCACCGAATCTTTGTCGACGCCGTCAACCGCCTCGTCCATTTTCTTGTACAGGTCTCCGCCGATCTCCTTTCCCTGCTCGAGAAGGCTCTTGTCCGAATTATCTTCGGCCGCTTCCTCAGGGCTGCTCCCGCCCGTTTCTTCCGCGGTCTCTTCCGCCGCAGCTGCAAAGGAGAGCGGTCCGGCCGCGAATGTAAAGGCCAGCACTGCAGTCATCAGGATCGTAAACACTCTTTTCTTCATCATAGAAAACCTCCGTGGGGGTCGTCTTTAATTTCCAAAACGGCTGTATTTTTTGCAAAATACAGCCGCGCATTCCATTCTATGATCAGCCGATCTCAGAGCCGGCCGGGATATCCTTTCCGCTCTCAGGAGTCATCAGCGCCAGAGATCCGTCGGGGCCTTCCGCGCACAGAAGCATGCCTTCGGATACGATCCCGGCGAGTTTGGCGGGCTTAAGATTCGTGATCACCATCACTTTTTTGCCGACCATCTCTTCCGCTGAGTAGTACTTGCGGATTCCGGAAACGATCTGGCGCACTTCATCGCCGATCTTGACCTGGCTGCACAGAAGCTTCTTGGACTTCTTCACTTCCTCGCAGGCGATAACTTCGCCGACCTGGAACTGAAGCTTCGCGAAGTCGTCGATGGTGACTTCAGGCTTCTTCTCCACTGCAGGAGTTTCCGCTTCCTCAGCGGGCTCCGCGGCTTTCTCCTCGGCGCCGGCCACCTTCTCCTTGGCCTTCTCCTCGAGCTTGGCCTGCTTCTGGGCCTCCTTGCGCTGTTTCTCCATGATCTTCTCAACGTCCTTCATGACGTCGGCTTCCTTGAGGCGCGCGAAGAGGATCTCGGGCTTGTCAGTGACCTTGTTTCCGGAAGGATACAGGCCGAATGTGCCCAGCGTGTCAAAATCGCGGATCTCAGTATTGAGCATCTTCACGATCTTGTCCGCGGTCTCGGGCATGAACGGAGCCATCAGGGCTGTGCCGATCGTGATGCCCTCGATCAGGTTGTAGAGAACTGTGGAGAGACGGTCAGCCTTGGCCTCGTCCCTTGCCAGCACCCACGGCTCGGTCTCATCGATATACTTGTTGAGTCTCTTGAATACCGCGAAGATCTCGGTCAGGGCGTCAGCCGCGCGCAGCTCGTCCATCTTGGCCTCGACCTTATCGTAAGCGGCTGTAACGAAGGCCTTGAGATCGTCGTCAACAGGCTCTGCCGCGCCCTTGTCAGCAACAACGCCGTCAAAATATTTATTGCTCATCGCAATGGTGCGGTTCACGAGGTTGCCCATTGTGTTGGCGAGGTCGGAATTGATCCTCTCCACCACGAGCTCCCAGGTAATGACGCCGTCGTTCTCATAGGGCATCTCGTGCACGACAAAATAGCGCACGGCGTCAACGCCGAAGATCTTCACCAGGTCGTCCGCGTAGATGACGTTGCCCTTGGTCTTACTCATCTTCTCCCCGCCCTGCAGCAGCCAGGGATGGCCGAATACCTGCTTGGGAAGAGGCTCGCCCAGCGCCATCAGGAAGATGGGCCAGTAGATGGTGTGGAAGCGGACGATGTCCTTGCCGATCAGGTGAAGGTCGGCGGGCCAGTTCTTCTTGTAAAGGTCGCTGCTGTTGCCATCCGCGTCGTAGCCGATGCCGGTGATGTAGTTGCTGAGCGCGTCGAGCCACACATAGACAACATGGCCGGGCGCGAAATCAACCGGAATGCCCCATGTGAAGGAACTTCTGGAGACGCACAGATCCTGCAGGCCGGGCAGCAGGAAGTTGTTCATCATCTCGTTCTTGCGGGATACGGGCTGGATGAACTCGGGATGCGTGTTGATGTGCTCGATCAGGCGGTCGGCATACTTCTTCATCCTGAAGAAATACGCGTCTTCCTTGGCCTGGTGCACCTCGCCGCCGCAGACCGGGCAGTACTTGCCGTCTACGACCTGAGAGGCAGTGTAGAAAGCCTCGCACTCTCTGCAGTACATTCCCTCGTAATAGCCCAGATAAATGTCGCCCTGCTCGTACAGCTTTCTGAAGATCTTCTGGATCTGAAGCTCATGATCCGCGTCCGTTGTGCGGATAAAGCGGTCATAAGAAGTGTTTACCAGATCCCAGAGTCTCTTGATCTCTCCGGCCACCTCATCGACAAATTCCTTGGGAGTCTTGCCGGCCGCCGCGGCCCTGGACTCGATCTTCTGTCCGTGCTCGTCGCTTCCCGTCTGGAAATGCACGTCGTAACCGTCGGCTCTCTTATATCTCGCGATACAGTCAGCCAGAATGATCTCATAGGTGTTTCCGATATGCGGTTTGCCGGAAGTGTATGCGATCGCTGTTGTGATGTAATATTTTCCTTTATTCTGCATAGGTCATTTCCCCTCTGATAAGTATTTTTAGTAACAAAGCACCTCGTGCCCCGTCTCCGTGACCAGCACCTGGATCTCCCACTGCGCGGACGGCTTGCCGTCAGCCGTGTAGATCGTCCAGCCGTTCTTGTCGTCCTGGTAGATCTCGTCCGTTCCCATGTTGACCATGGGCTCGATGGTGAATACCATACCGGGGACCATCAGCATCTCTTCGCCGGGCTTGGAGACATAACTGACGAAAGGATCCTCGTGGAACTCCAGTCCGATTCCGTGTCCGCCGATCTCCTTGACTACCGTGTAGCCGTTCTTTACGGCGTGCTCGTGGACCTTGCTGCCCATATCGCCGAGGGTCGTCCACGGAATAACATTTTCAAGTCCGATCTCCACGCACTCTTTGGTGACCTGGACCAGTCTCTTCTTCTCCTCCGACACTTCGCCGATGCAGTACATCCGCGAGGAATCCGAGAAATACCCCCTGTAAATTGTGGAGCAGTCAACGTTGATGATATCGCCCTCTTTGAGGATGTGGACTTCATCCGGAATTCCGTGGCAGATTTCCTCGTTGATGGAGGTGCACACGCTCTTGGGGAACCCCTCGTAATGGAGCGGAGCCGGGATCGCGTTCATGGAGACTGTAGTCTCATAGACGATCTTATCGATCTCCTCTGTGCTCATTCCCGGATGAATGGCCGCCGCGACGGCGTCCAGGCAGGCCATATTGACCTTCGCGCTCTCTTTGATGCCCTCGATCTGCTCCGGCGTCTTAATGATGCTCCGGTCGGGCACGATATAACCGCCGAGCTGGTATCCTCTGATCTTCTCATCAAAGCGCATATGGCAGCTCTTGTATTTTTTGCCGCTGCCGCACCAGCACGGGTCGTTTCTCTCTATTTTTGCTGCAAAATGGATCATATTTATGTGATCATCCTTCCATTTATTACTTTTTACACATTCAAACTTCAGTATGGAATCTTTTCCCCTAAATGTCAAGCAAGCCCATCTGCTCCCGGGTCAAAAAAGAGACTGCCGGAGCGCCTCTCCCTGCAGTCTCTTTCTTCATCTCACATAGAATTCCTCCGCGTCCTCAAGCCTCAGGCAGTGCACGCGGCCGCTGGAGCGGTCAAGGTGCATCACGAACAGAAGCGTCTCCAGAGGATAAGTTCCCCAGTCTATGTAGTCTCCCAGAAGATAGAGCTCATCTCCTTTTTCAGGGGCGAACTTTATCTTTTTCAGGAGCTTCTGAAACTGCGGCAGGGCGCCGTGTATGTCGCTGATCACATAGGTTGACAATATGTCTGTTCTCCGTTTCTTTTGTTAGCGGTCAGGGGAGGATCTTTTTGATCTTCCTCTCGATCCTGCGCATAAGGGTGACCGATCCGTAGTGCTCCATCACAAAGTCGATCCCGTGTTTATGATAGTCTCTCCAGAACTTGTGCCTGATCTGCGAGGGTTTTGTGGGCTCCTGCAGGTTCAGCTGCCAGCAGTCCTTCGTATTGCTCTCCCGCAGGTCCAGTTTCTCTTTGATATCATCAAAGAGTTCTTTTCCCCGCTCTGTGTGGATCAGGACAAGGCTCGTTCCCATCTCGTCCACAAAATCCGGCATACTCTTCTCCATGTGCCAGAAATCGCCGATGGTGATATCCGTATTTCTGTCGATCCTGGTGTAAGGACAGACGTGGCATGAAGGGCGGATCGTATAGCGGTCTGTGTAGATCCTTCTGTATTTGCGGATCGGGATCTCCTCACCTGCGCGGCAGACTGTTCCCACCGACTTGCTCCATCCTGTCTTCTTGTTCTTGAAATTCAGGTCACTGAGTTTCCCCTCTCTTTCCAGTGACCGGGCGTACTCTCTCCAGATCTTCGGGCTCGGCGCCCCGTGGCAGACAAGATCGACAATAAAAGCCCTGTCTTCCATTTCGTTCATTTTCATGAAATTCCTGAAAGCTGCCGCCTGGCATCCTGTTCCGGTAAAGAGAAGCTTCCGGTCCGGGTTCTCTCTGAGCCACATAAGGCTCTCCTTCCACGAATCCAGCGCATAGCTCTGCATGTACATGGATCCCCGGGCCGCATCCCTCTCTTCTTTCGTGAACGCCAGTCCGAAACGGGCGCGGTGCCCGTCATAGTCGTAAGAGGAACAGAGCACGGCGTCTCCCCTGTCCAGGAAATAGTCCGAGATCGCCGTAAAAGCGCCTCCGGAAGAGCTCTTCGCCAGTATTTCTCTGTCTTTAGTTCTGCATGCGTAAACCAGTGTTTTTTCCATACGTAGATTTAGTCGTTCAGATCCTTTTTAAAGGTACACGCCTGCAGACACCTGCGGCAGCGCACACACTTGTCCGGATCGATCTGAGGATAGAGAAATCCCTCCTCATCCTCTTGCATTTCAATAGCCCCCGCGGGACATACATCATAGCAGGCGCCGCAGCCGCAGCAGCTTTTCTTTTCCGACGCAAGATCCGGCAGATCGGAAGGTTCTGTCTGTATTCTGCTCCCCGAAACCTTTTCATTTTTTTTCAGATAAGCGATTCCTTTCGCGATCACAGTCCTCACGAAAGACTTGTTGAGCACCGCAAAGACAATGCAGCCCAATGCGAAATTGACGAGGTTGAGCGCCATGCTCTGCTGATAGCACAGGATACTCTCCGCAGTCATGATACCCGTCACGACCAATACATGCCGAAGGTTATATCTGACTTTTACGATCCGCTGCACGTCCACGCTTCTGAAGATGAACAAGAACAGATAACTCACCAGCGTAGAGCCGGAAGCCGCGTACAGTCCGATCCACCTGATCGTGGCGATATCTACGACCAGGTTGCAGGCCGCGGCCGCGGTCGTCGTCACGCCGACGCTTTTCGATTCCTTGTATGCGACATAAATGCCTCCCAGGAACATCGACATACTGTAGAAAAACATGCCCATGAACAGAATTGGGATCTGAAAATACGCCGCCCCGTAATCGCCCCGGATCAAAAGTTTGAACAAAATGGGCGTCACCGCGATCAGGAGCCCGAAGAAGCCCGCCATCAGGTCGAACATGACTCCGAACATGGAGGAATAATACTCGCTGGCGTCCTTGTCTTTGGAGACCACCGTCGCGTTTTCCTGCCACGCCATGGTGAAAGTATTCTGAGCAATGTTTAACAGGCTGGGGATCTTATTGGCAACCGCGTACACCGCATAGGCCTCAACACCCATAAAAAAGTTCACTACCAGGCGGTCTGATACCCGCATGACCCAGGAGGACATGCAGTTGGGCACCATAGGCCAGGAGTACCTGAGCATTTCTATGAGTTTGTCTTTACTGAAGGCAGCCGGTGAAATATACCGGTAGAGCCTGGCGCTGAAGACCAGATAGATAAGTGAGAACAGCACCGACATAAAAAGCGCGATGACCGTTCCCAGAAGACCCGCGCGCATCCAGTAGACACAGATCACAGCAAAGATCATTTTCCCCAGAGAGGACAGGATCGCGCTGATCGAATAGACCATGTTGTCATTGAGGCCTCTGCAGATCTGTCTCGCGACGTTGACCAGCTGGTCCGTCAGAAAGTACAGGCAGATCAGCATCCTCACAGTGCTGTCCACTTCTCCCAGACACACATAAAGGACAAGGAGCGCGGCAATGGAGATCGGAACAGTGAACGCCGTTATACTGGTCACGATCTCTTTGACTCTCTTTGAGTCTCCTCTCGCGTCGATCAGAAAACGGAAAGCCGCTGTCTGGATCTGGAAAGTCACGGTCGGCAGAAAGAGCGACTCCATGATAATGATCAGGTCATATGTTCCCATCTCTCTGTGGGTCAGATACCCGGTGAGGATGGGGAGCGTTATGAACGAAGCCAGCTTGGGCAGAAAGGTTCCGATTGATAATATGAGTGTATTTTTTGCTAATTTACCTTCTCGGCTCATTTGAGAAATCATTCCCTCTCGATCTGATCCGCTCTTTCGGCGATCAGATCTATATACTTCAGGGATCTTGCGCGCATCGTGCCGAGCCTGCGGTCCGCTTCATCCCAGTCGGCGTCAAATACGTAGTCCTCCTCGCTGCCGCGCAGGACGCACTCCCGCAGTCCGCAGCTCATGAGCAGATCCCTGCTCCTTACATTGAATTTCTTCGCGGTCTCCAGTTCCACCTTGAGTTTTTTCTTAAACAAAACAGCGAAAGCTGTGCCGTGAAATGAATTTGTCAGCACGTACTCTGCGCCCGCGATCAGTCCCACATACTCTTCGGGCGTCTTGTACCGCACTCTTTTGATATCGCGATTGTCTTTATACTGGTTGTTCAGATACAGGATCCCGGCGCCGGTCCTTCGGGAAAGCTCCCTCGCGTAGTCCAGCAGATGAACGGGCGGATTCACCGTATAGACAAATATATACGGCTTTGTGACTTCTGCGGGCGTCATGAGCTCCTCCCACTTATCGCGTGACAGCAAAAGCGTGGGGTCGAGGTCCACTCTGGCCTCGTATCCGATCTCTTCAGCCAGATCAGCAGCTCTGTTTTCCCTCACAGAAACACACTGCATCCCGGAAAGCCATTCCCTGTACAATTCCCCGGTTTCCTCCGGGAAACTGTCGAATCCGAAACTGCAGGCATAGGAATACCTCTGCTTCTCATCTGCAAAGGTAAGCATATAAGCGGGATCCATTCCGGAAAAAACATCGTTCCACACCTGGTCCGATCCCGAGATAAAGAGTGAGTAGTTGTCTCTCTCCTTTTCGAGTTCCTCTGCCCGCATCGGTACTGAAAGATCAAGCCTGTTCTTTCGAAATGTTCCAAAAAGGATGTCTTTTCTGATCGCGACAAGACACCTGAGAAGCACTATGGGAAATCTGTGGCGCCTGAAAAGGCCCCACGGCCTGTGGCCCTCCTCCACAGCCGGGCAGCGGTAATCCACGATCACAGCTTTGTGTCCCCGTTCAGAGATAACCTTCTGCAGGGCGTAGGCCTGCAGCACCGCTCCGTAATTGGACGCCCTGTGAAAAGTCAAAATACCAATAGGCTTCATAATCTCACCCGCTCGCAGGATATTATCTTCTACTCCTCTTTCTCATACACGGATCTCTCCGGGAGCAGACTGTCAAATGCTGTAAGAAGCTGCTCCTTCGCCATGAGAAATTCCTCGTAACTGTGGATCCCGTCCGCGTCGTTCAGACACAGAAGGTTGTACTTCCCGCCTGCCACATAACTGCAGAGAGCTTTCAGTTTCTCCCTGTCGGCGTCGATCGTATAATGAGCGCCGAGATTGGCGAGCTTCTCCGGGACAAAGTTTCCGCTTGCCAACTGCCAGTAACGGAATACATACTGGCTGACATCCCTGACATCCCTGAAGCGGTGCCGGCAAGTGTCGTCAAGCCTGTCGCCGTTCAGTTTCCAGATCGTATCCATCGTGCTCTTGAGGATCGGCACCGGAAGGTGCTCGTCCTTGAAGCCCGGAAACATCTTAAACTGGCTGCAGTACATGTTCTCCAGCACTGTTTTGACCCCGTTCCCGGGGATCGAAAACCATTTGTCCCTGTCTTTCTTAAGGACCTCGTGCATGTCAAAATGCTCGTTGATGACTTCTGTATTATTTAGATAGATATGGGGCATGATCGCCCCGATCCTGCCGGGCCTGACTGCGTGCAGTCTCGCCTGGTGAACAGGCTTTCCATCCCGGTAAAAGAGTTCCTTCGGTATGCTCCGCAAAATGAACATATCGTCATTAAAATATACAAAGTGCTCAGACAGTTCCGGGATCCTGTTGACGCAGAGCTCAATGGGATGGGAACTGAAAGTCGGAAGATAGTCGGCCGGAATGTAGTCGGAGTGTCTGACGTGGACCAGCTTCTCCGCGTCCGTGTTCAGCCAGGAAGGGACGTGCCCGCAGGTCACAAAATAGATCTTGTTGACCCACGGCGCGAATTTCTCCACCCCCCGGAACCAGTATCGGAGCGTCTCCCAGTCCCGGTACCTCGCTTCGCCGTCGTCTACCAGAAAGTGATCTTTCGGCGCATAGCGCTTTCTCAGTTCTCTCCACTCCGGGTCACTGTCATCCACCCACAGTATTACGAAGTCAATGGGGTAATCAGATTGATATGTTTTCGCCATGTCTGTCTATTCTCCCGCAGCGGGGCCTTCAGATCTGTCCAAGGATCTGCATCGTTCTGCTGATACCGTCTTTGATATCATAAAAAGGTTTCCATCCCAGTTCCCTGAGCTTTGCGCCGTCGAGCCTTGCCTTGGTCGCCTTGCTGTAGCCCTGTGCTTCTACGGCGTCAGGGATCTCGAAGATCACTTTTCTTCCCGCGTTCTGAGCGATCAGCTCAGCGAGGTCCCTGAGTCTTATATCAGAGGCCTCATCCGCGATGTTGTAGGCCTCTCCGCTCTCTCCTTTAAGGAGAACAGTGAGCAGACCGCTCACAGCGTCCGCCACATATGTATAACTGTAATACTGGGTGCCCGCCGATTTGAGGACGATATCCTCACCGGCGATCCCCTTTCTGATAAACTGGCTGATCGCCTTGGTATCCGACATCAGCATAGTGGGGCCGTAAGAGCGCGTCAGCCTCGGGATACATACGTCGATCCCCTTCTGCTTTCTGTAAGCCTGG
>Ga0256404_1010477_pt1 | contig 12792 bp, 20 predicted proteins | sample RumenRJG_01DNA_FD_185990 | JGI IMG/M metagenome (GOLD analysis project Ga0256404, IMG submission 185990) | Bovine rumen microbial communities from Lethbridge, Alberta, Canada - RJG_01 | ecosystem: Host-associated > Mammals > Digestive system > Stomach > Rumen | place: Canada: Alberta | collected...
ATACTGTTGGACGCGCTCGTCCCTGCGGAGGATGTATGCTTGGAAAAGGAGTCGTTCTTTTGAAATCATGCAGAAGCCTCCATGAATCTGGATACGGAAAGGGAGCATGGGCGTTCGATGCTCCATGCTCCCCCTCCAGAAATGAGAAAAGAGATTAGTGACGTACTTCGGCACCGCAACAGTCACAAGTGCCGTCATGATCTTGTTCGTGGCCGCACACAGGGCACTGGTAAATCATGAATTCTCGCCTCCCCGAGAAAGAAGGAATGAAGGGATTTGATACAGTACATCCACGGAGAAGGGGAAACAGGAGATTCAGAGGTTTGGTGATGATGCACTCCCCTTCTCTTCTTATAGATTACTAGGAAGCCCCAGCTGGTTTTCTTTATTTGTTGCAGACGTTCAAAAAGACAAAATGCACGGACTCACTTTTCATATAAAAATCTTGACTTTGATATAGGAATCTGATACAATGAAAGCATCAGGAGGCGGATAGGTATGAAAAAGGACGCTTTGGAGCTTGTATCAGGCATGAAGAATCACGAGCTGAAGAAGCCGTCTCGCGGGAAGCATCAGGTCTATTACAATGCGAACCCGAAGAAGAACGAGACGGGAGACTGCGTCATTCGCGCTTTTGCGATTGCTTTCGACAAGACGTGGTATCAGGTGTTCGACGAGCTCACGGCACTCGCCCGTCAGGAAGCGACCATCATGGATGCGGATGAATGCTGGAAGCCCTACCTCGCAAAGCAGAAGGTCGAGCCTGTCCAGACCATCCGCAAGGGAAAGCATCTCTGGAAGGATGGGACGGCATTCGTCAAGGCACATAACGAAGGGCGCTACATCCTCCAGATGGCAAACCACTTGTCCGTGAGCGTCGATGGCGTCATCTATGACATCTGGGATTGCTCGGACAAATTCGTATACAAGGCTTGGCGCGTCCTTGCCGAATGAAGGGAGCGGGAGTATCATGGATTACATGAAGGAGGCCAAGGGCTACGTTGCGAACCCGAGGTCACTTGAAATGCTGGAACAGCAGATGAAGGAAACGAGAAAGGTCGTCGAGGATTATGGCTTGGTGCATGCGAACTTCTCGCTTTCCCAGGCAGAGGCAGAAGTCAGTCCGAGAGACCGTTCTGAGTTGTTGCAGATTGCGCTGGATGATCTCAACGAGGGCGCTGAGGCAATCCTAGGCCTCAATGAGGCATTCCGCAAAGAGATGGAATATGCACGCCCCGGCGTGAGAAGATAAGCTTGATTTTAGGGAGGAAGCATCATGGCAATCGCAGGAAGAAGCATGGATGAAATCAAGATGTTCCAGAAAGACACGGGATGGTGGGCATGACCAGCGTTCCGAACGGTCAAGGATGCGGATGGCACGGAGCACAAGATGATTGACCACGAGAAGACGCTGGTCTGCAACATCTACAAGCTGCCGAAAGGCTGGTTCATCGACGAAAACGGTGAAATCTGGATGGACGAGAGCACGACCGTCTCGGCAGTACATGTCGATATGGACAAGGAAGGCAAGTTCTATATCAATGAAGCGGTCTTTGCCCCAGACGATACGTTCGGCGACCACCCAACGTATGAGCGCCGCTATCTGGAACTGGTGGAAGGAAATGTCCCTATCAGTGACGAGCTCATGGAAGATTCGTACTACGCCGAGCGCGTGCATGGCTGATGGATTGGAGGAACGGAAGATGATGAACATGAAGAAGAATCTTCGCGACGAAGTAGTTGAAGCTGTAGAGCATGACATCGCCTACACGATGGAGCACGAAGACGTGCAGAAGAAGTCCTTGCTCAAGGATTTCAAGAAGCTGGCGACGGCGCATCTTGAATACTACAAGACCTGCTCGGAGCATGATCTGGCACTCATCTTCGAGCGTTGCAAGGACATCCGCTGCTACGGAGCCACCATCTTCGCAACATACGCGTTCATGTTGAGCGGCAGGAAGCAGGAGCTGGATGACATTCCTGCCATCGAAGATGCGGTGCTGGCACTTGGCTGATGTTTCTCTCGGGCGACGGCAGTCGCCTTTTTGCAGTTCAAGAAAGAAACTTTAGGGAAACAAAGGAGAAACACTATACAGAAACATGGATGGTTCACAAGAGCTTCGCTTATCGTGACAGGATGTTTCTAGGAGGAATGAGAGATGAACTCATGGAATCTTTTGGCATCACTCCCCCATTATGATTTTTTGCGGACGAATCCGCATCTGGGAAGCCGCATCTGCTATCTGACCCTCAGCGGTTCGCGGGCATACGGAACGGATGTGGAGACGTCGGATACAGACATCCGGGGCGTGGCGCTGGAACGCCCTGAGGAAATCTATGGTGGGAAGTCTTTCGAGCAGGTGGAAGAAAGAGCGACGGACACGGTCATCTATTCCCTCCGCAAGTTTGTCAGCCTCTGCAAGGCGTGCAACCCGAACGTCATCGAGATGCTGGGGACGAAGCCAGAGCATGTCTATTACGCGAATGACATTGGCAAGCTCCTGCGGGAGCATGTGGATTTGTTCTTGTCGAAACGGGCGTATGTGACCTTCACAGGGTATGCGACGGCACAGCTTCGGCGCATCCAGAATGCACTCTGCCATGATGGCAGCACGCCCGTAGAGCAGGAGGAGCACATCAAGAAGTCGCTGGAGTCCATGATGCGGAAGATGCAGGAGCAGTATGAGATGCAGGGTGGAAGCGTGATGTTCTCCATCGGGAAGGCTGCGGATGCCGAGCAAGAGGAAATCCTGACCTCAATCCATATCGACGGCGTTCCTCTGCGAAAATTTCTGGAGCTCAATAACGACATCACGAACATGCTGCGGAACTATGGCAAGCTCAACAAGCGGAACAAGAGGAAGGATGTGCCGCACCTGCGAAAGCATGCGATGCACCTCGTGCGCCTCTACCTCACAGGCATCGACATCTTGAAGGGAAACGGCGTGCATACGTATCGCGAGAAAGAGCTTCCTCTTCTGCGCGGTATACGTTCTGGCGATGTCACGATGGCCGAGATTTTCGAGAGGGTCGATGGGTACGAGAAAGCGATTGAAGAAGCCTATCGGGACTCCCCTCTTCCTGACAATCCAGACGAGGAAGCCATTGATGCGTTCCTCGTTGATATCTACCGAAAACATCTATGAGGAAATGGAGATGATGATACTTGGTGAAGCAGATTCGAGGTCGCAGATATGATACGGATAGCGCTCTTCTCGTCGGAACTGCGGATAGCGCGGAAGAAGCGGGAATGGAAATGCAGAAGAAGCTTTACAAGAAGCGGACAGGCGAGTACTTCCTCTATTCCGTAGCAGATTCTTCGTGGGACATCGAGCCAATGACGCCGATGGAAGCAGAACGTTGGGCAAAGAAGAACTTCTGTAAGAAGGACTTCTTTGCAGCTTTTCCGCAGAAGAAGAAGGAGCGCGGAGCAAGAGTCTCGACAACGATTACCCTGAAAAAGGAAAACTATGAAAAAATCAAGGAGCTTGCGATGCGGGCGAATATGCCGCTGAGCAAGTTCCTTGACCGTATGATTCAGGATATGGAGTTTTGATGGGGAGGAATCTGGATGGCGATTCATTTATACCTTGTTCGGCATGGAGAGAGTGCTGGAAATGCAGGACTGCCGACAGAAGATCATCGGACGATTCCTCTGACGGAAAAAGGGAAACGCCAGGCAGAAGACCTAGCGCGTCAATGGAAGGTAGAGCCAGATACCATCTTCGTGTCCCCGTTCCAAAGAGCGCAGGACACAGCTCTGCCAACGATGGCCAGATTTCCGAAGGCGAAGATTCGCATCCTGGATGATTTGCAGGAGTTCACATACCTCTCCCCTGCCACCTGCGTCAATACAACGAAGGAGCAACGCCGTCCGCGTGTCGAAGCCTATTGGGAGCGTCTGCGCCCAGATGAAGTCGATGGTGCAGATGCAGAGAGCTTTCGGCAATTGGCCGAAAGAACGCAGCACTTTCTGCAAGAGGTACGCAAGCTTCCAGACCAGAGTGTCGTGTTCGCCTTCTCCCACATGATGTGCATCACCTGCATCCGCAGCTGGATAGAGCATCCAGAATATAGCTTGATGGAACGCATGAAGACGTTTCGTTCGTTCCCTTTCATTGAGAATACGGAAGTATTGGCGTATACCATCGAGCAGGAAGGATGATGAAGGGAGGCGTCGGGTGTGTTGCACCTGAAGAATATCCGCATCGAAGATGGGGAACTTCGATGTCATGGAATCGAGACGGGCGTCAATGCTTGTGAATTCGATATTGCCATTGATGTGGAAAGCCATCGGCTGAAGCATGTCACAATCCCTGGTTACAGCTTTTCGACGAGCTTCGCATACCAGAAGCTGGTATCCTTGCTAAAAGAACGAGGTTCGGACAATATGCCGAAAGAGGCTGTTGCTGTCTGGGGATAAATCCAAAAGAAGCATCGCGAATATGCTTGCATCAGGAATGATGGTTGCACTTCGCGGTGCTTCTTTGTCATTGTGGGAAACAAGCTGAAAACGAAATAGAAACTACTCGTGAAGCTATCACAAAATCCGCATTGTTTTACGATAGTTTCAGGTGTGATGCGTGACTACTCGCTTCCTTGTGGCGTCGGAGAGGCATCTTGCGTTGCAAGAAACTTTTCACACCATTCTTTTCGAGAAAGTCCTGTGAGGCGTTCGAAGTTTTTCTTCCCGATGCTGGTACGCGACAAGATGCTCTCCCCTTCTTCTGGTGTGCAGTGATGATCGAGCAGGAGCGTCAGAATCCATGCGAGATATGCGGACTTGTCCTGAAGGTTGATGGGGAAATGTTGCTGTTCGTAGAGAATCTTGCGGCCCGTCCTTGTATTGGCAAGTGCCTCGATGCGGTCAATCTTATGGATGATTCCCTCGTATTGTGAGATGTGGGACTGCTCTTTCCCTTTCATGCTGATTTTCGGATATTTTCTGGGAACATCCTTTGAGATGAACCCAACTTTCTCTTCCGTCTGGATGCTCTTGATATACAGGGAGCGCATGTGCGGGAGAAAGCGGAAGTCGAGCACTTTGGCATAAGGAACGGAAGAAAAGATGTCCTTCTTGCTGGAATACCAAACCATCAGAGAAAATGGAAGAATGTAGGATTCCAGCTCTTTGGTAAGCTCCAACCCGCCGCGATTGACGCTGTAAAGATAAGGCCGGACGCAGATCAAGAATTTCCGACCGACATCTTCCAGGAGGAAGCGGCCATAGTATTTTTCGCAAAGGCCGCGTGCGATATGGATGTGGTCGCAGAGCATGATGGCTTTAGCTCCATAGATGACGGGATAGATGCGTCGGAAGCAGCAGAAGATAACCTCGGAAGGCGTGCTTGGAAGCTGGTATTCTCCGACAACAAAGAAGGGCTTGTCGAACTGGACGAGGTATTTGATGCCCTCGCGATAGTAATCACGCTCAAGATTTTCTGGAAGACGCATAAGCGGTTCTCCTCCCCCGACGCCTGCATGTACCCGTATGGTTCTGGCGAAGCTGGCGGAAGTACAGGATTTCCTTGACGGAAAGCTTCTGGTCTTTCTTGATGAAGCCGCAGAGAAAGACGACGCTGCTTTTGGAGTTCCAATAATAGACGATGCGGGAGAGATTGGTGCCTATTCGTGCCCGCAACTCGAAGAGACCGTCTCGTATGGGCTTGGAATAGGGCGCACGTAGATGAATGCCGTGCTCCTTCAGAAGGTCGATGGAAAGCTTCATCTTATCGTGCATCTTGGGGTTGAGACTGTCTAGAAATTCTTGGACAGGTGTACGACCAGCGCCCGTCTGGTAGTATTCGACATGGATGTCCATAATGATGCGCCTCCATTCAATTAGGACGGGGAATAGAACGCTGTCTTCCGAATAGAAAAGATGCGTGAGTCTTCTTCCAGTTTTCGGATGGATTTGGAAGAAAGGATGACTCGGATGAGGGGTGTTCCATCTAATTGGTAGAAGATATTTTTGATGATGCAGCCTTCTTCTCGGATGACCTTATCAGCAACGTCATGAACGATTTTTTCCGTTGCTTCTTTCGTCGCGCCACGGAAAATGGTAATACAGACATCCAAAGCATCGGATTGAGATGGTTCCTTCATGATGATTCCTCCGTTGATGCTCAGGGATATGGATGGAAAACTCTGTAGCTTGGCCGATAGTTCCGCTCATCTGGAACGGCGTAGACAATCTTTGCCGACGCTGGGTAGCAGGAGGTACGGAAGATGCTGGCGACGGTTTCGGCATCCTGCGCAAAGACGCCACAGCCGAAAGCACCAAGAAGGATGACATCTGGTGCGTATCCTTTGTGGCGAAGGATGGCGGAGATGAACTCGATGCGGGAATGAAGTGCCTCGCTGTTTTCTTCTTCCGTGAAGCGATTGTTGCGGATGCAGGAACGGTTTGGCGCTGCGCACGTCAGGACATCAGCAAGCCGCTCCTCTTTTCCGTGGAAGAAACGAATCTCTGGCGAGAGAATGGCGCGGTTCTGGTAAAGCCCGCGATTGGTGTGTTTTTGATTCCATGCATAGTAGTATGTTTGACGGGAAAGGACATCGTAGAGAAAAGATGCATGGCAGAGGGATTCTTCCTGTGCGCTGCTGCCATTGAGAAAACCACCGCCTGGATTGCGGTAGGAAGCAAAATTCAGGAGGACGACATGGGAATCTTTCGGCTGCTGGAAAAGAGCAGAAACCGTATCCGTCTTGAGCATTTGGACATCCGTGCCCTGTACGCCTGGAACAACGTTGTTCGGGATGCTATCGAAAAGGATGCTGGCTTTCGAGCAGGCAGCAATCTCTTTGGCAAAGCGTTTTTCCATGTCGTCGGTGTAATTGTAAGCGATTTGCGTGCGTTCCATTTTGTTCATGGAGGAGCCTCCCCTTCTATTGTGCCCATTATGGGCTTCAGCTGATGCGTTCAACTTTGCGATACAGGCAGTGATACTTCCAATAGGTCTTGTCTTCATGCCAATGTCCGAAATACCATCCCGTCATGGTATCCTCCACTTCGTGGTTGATGGCGGTCAGGAGAGCCGTTGTCGGGTCTTCATTGGGTGCGGTATGGAACATGGGCTGGATGATTTCTTTGGGACAGGTATGTGTGAGGACGTAATCGATGACTTTTCCAGAAGAGAGATGCTGATGAAGGCGATCCAAAGCCTCCATGCCTTCCCGTGCACTCGGAACCTCTTGCTCCCACCATGTGATGCCAGTACGTCGGACGTTCTTGTCGATGGACATGGCACCGCCCATGACGAAGAAGGACTTGCCTTCGAGGTCGAAAATCTGGCCGCGCATGAGATGAATAATGTTGTCCGCGATGAAGTGGACGTTGCCGCCATGCCATGTTTCGACAGGGAGGCTTTGAATCCACTCGTGATTCTCGTGATTCCCGTCCAGCCACAAAAGGGTGAATGGCTTTTCTTTCAGCCAGGCAAGCCAATGTTCGTATTCTTTATCTTGATGCCATAGAAGGCCGAAATCGCCGAGCACGATGACGTAGTCATCCCGTGTCATATCCTTCTGCTCGGGGAAGTTCGTTGTGTTGAGCTTGCTGATATCGAGAGGGATATGCGTATCGCCAGTAACGTAAATCATGAGGAGAAGCCCTTTCAAAAAAACCGTTGATATTCCCATTTAGTTCGTCTATATACTATTATAGACGAATTTCAAGGGAATGTAAATTATCAGAAGACCCCCATGAATGAAATTTCATGAGGGTCTCGAAAGAGATATCAGGACAAATTGAGCTGTTTGTGCATGATGGCCATTCCACAGGCATCTTGCAGGATATATTCAGCGTAATGGCCTTTCTCGATGAACCATCGAGCGTCCGTGATGCCTGCAATATACTGGAGGGCGACTTGCTCCGCCCATGCAGGGGAGAGGTTCTTCAGATGGATGCGCTCGAAGACTTTTCGGAAAAGGTCGGGATTCGTGCAATAGGAATGGAGAAGCTCGCAGCAGCGCTTTCGGCAGATTCTGCCAAAGGAAATGGTATTTCGGTCATTGAAACCAGCGCGGAGTCTTGGAAGGTTCCTTCCCTTCTCCCATTCTGCACTTTCGGCATCCTGTTCCTTGCGCCTGCAAGCATCGCAAGGCGTCTTGCGGATGAAGTTCAGCTTCGAGATGATGGTGGAGCTATCGTACCATTCTGGATGTGCGATGGTTTCCGTATGGCCACAGGTATGCTGCGCAAAAACATGCTGACTCATAAGACAACCTCCACTTCACTTGATATATTCGATGCGAATATGGTGTTTCCTTACTTCCTGGTAACGAGGCGAGGATAATGCTTGAACATGAAGTCGATGAAGAATCTGGTAGCGTCTCAATCGAGAACCGCGCAGGTGGCATAAACTTCCAGCGTTTTCAGTGTCAGGGACGCTGGGCGTATCTGCGCGAATTTCGATTGCAGAAGCTCATGATGTCAGTCTCTCATAAAGCTCTTGAGCTCCGCGTATTTGAAATGCCCCTTGGTTGCGCGATGAAATGCCTGATACCGATTCGGATTGCGGGCAATCGAAGAACAGGAATGAATGACGACGCTGATCATCTGAAGCTGCATGGCTTTGGAAATGGATTCTTCCGGCATAGCTCTCCCCCCTTCTCAGTTGATGTACTCGATTTTCTTGTGATGACGCCGCACTTCTTGGATGACGCGGTAGTACTGCTTGTGCGACATGTGCGTGACGTTGAGAAGCAGGAGGTCGGCATTGCGGATGACATCGGGAGAGAAGCCAAGCTCATCGGCGGTATAAACCTTGACATCGGGATAAAGGAGCTTGAATTTGCGCTGCCAGTTCGGATGCCCGCCGAAAAGGACGGTATTTGATGGGAACTCATATTTCTCGTCCGATTCGATGCTGTCTACATGCGTATTCTTGTCAGAGATGGTTTCGATGAGCTTCTGCATCTCCTGGAGATTGCCGCTGGCCGCATGGTATTTTTCTTTCCATTCCGCAGACTTCTTCTTTTCTCGGTCAAGCTCTATCTGCATGCGATTCAGTTCATCCTGCTTCTTTTGAAGAAGTGCCTCTTTTTCGTCGATCTCGCGCTGGAGGCGGGATGCTTCCTCTTTGGAGACGGATTCGCCTGCTTCTTCTGGAAGATGATCGATGTACATGGACGCAAGTTCGTCGCGTTCATTCTTGACGACGCGGCTATAGGCATAGAGCAAGCGGATGTAATTGAGGTCGACTTTGCCGGCTTCGTCCATGAGGCGGTCGAAATCATCGAAGGGTTCTTTCTGCGCCTGCATGAATTCTTCCAGCGTTGGCGGGTCGTCTCGATCTTGATGAAGCTTGTCGAAGGAAAGAAAGGATTTCAGGATGTCGCTGATATTGCGAGCAAGCACATTGGCATCCTTTTCGGTGAATTTGTACGAAAGGATGGAACCGTTGCAGAATTCAGCTTCGATGCCCATCAGGAGGCGGGCATTGTCATAGTCGAAGTATCCCAGGACAGGAAGCGCATGGTCGCCCAAGATGATGTTGCGGAAATATCGTTCAACGGTGGAAATCCTTCCCGACCGCTGGATGCTGCCGGCGTGTGCATTTGCCGCGAGGATGATGAAGTTGTCTGTCGCCTTGAGATAATCTGCATCGTAATCGTAAAGAGATGGAGCATCTGGATGCTCGCTTCCGTATTTGATGAGCATGAGCCGATAGCAGGAGATGTTCTCGGAGAGCTCCTCGATGGTTGGGGTGGATGTCTGCTGGGTGAAGAAAACATCGCTTTCTGGATACCTTCCCTTGAGCTTCATGATTTCAGTCACATAGCGCGGACGATGTTTCCAAAGAAATTTGGAAAGCGCATCTTCTATGATGGAGACATCCGAATTCTTGGAATTCTTCGGGGTGCTCATCGTTCGAAACGCAGCGTAGACTTCCAGGGTTTTCAAGCAATGGGCAGCGGAACGCACTTGTGCGAATTTGAAATCCAGGAAGAAATCCTTTGTATCCGACATGAACTGCTTGATAGCGCTGCGAGAACATCTTTCTACAACTTCTTTCTGAAAGGAGTTGTACGTTTTTCGATTCCGTGCAATATAGGAACATGCGCAGAGAATCGTTCCTGTTGCAAAGAGTTCTTCCTGTGTAGGTTCCTTTTTCTTTTGCGACATGATGAGACTCCTTTGAATGGGATGGATCAGTCGGCCTTGTGCTCTTCAAGAAGCACATGCGGGTCAACATGCAAGGCATCGGCAACGGCCATGAGAAACCATGCCTGTGTCTTGTGGAAGGATTTTGCACCGCTGGAATAGGTGTCAAGCGTGCGTTTGGAAAGCCCTGTCTGTTCGGCAAATTGCTGCACGGTCAGGCCGCGCTCTTCGAGGAGGCGCTTGAGGATGGATTTTGATCCTTTCGTAGTCATGAAAGCGACTCCTTTCATCAGAGGAAGCTGTTCTCCCCTGCACTTGCGCATTTGACGATAGGAAACGCAATTTTGGAAAGATAGGTATCACGGACGAGAGCGTAGTATTTTGCGGCTTCGTATTCCCTGTCTCGTGCGATGTCCAGCGTGTTGCAGATAGCGTTACGGGAGTTTTCGTCTGCTACGAAATTGCAAGCCTCGACAAGGCCAGACCACCATCCATGGATGATGTCATGGTCATGCTGGGCGATTTCAGCCTCACGGCGGAGCTCTGTCAATGTCATGGCCTGAAGCTGGGAGGACGTCTTAGGCTCGTGAAGATGCGGTTCGATATTCATGGATAGATGCTCCTTACAACACGAATTTCTTTGCGTTTTGAAGAACGTCGAAGATAGCCATCTTGGGAGAATCCCCCTCTATGTCGAGAGGAAGCTTCTTGTCGTTGAAATAGATGGTGACATGCTGGTGACGGCGTTCGTCCTTGGAAGTATCGTAGGTGACGATGGTGTCTGTCATTTCTTCCAGAAGGTTGCAGGCAGGAACCATCATGGAATGAAACTGCTGAAGTTCTTGTTTATCCATTCGTATATTCACTCCGTTTCGAGGTGGATTGTTTCGAGCTACTTCTCGATGAGCTGCTGGATTTTCTCGACGTAGAGTTGCCGTGTAGCAGCGAGCAGGAGCTTCAAATACCCGAGCCCAATATCAGGGTGGGTTTTCTTGTACTCTTTGGCGTTCGACGCTTTTCTGAAAGCATCTTGCCCCAGCTGTTTTTCGCCGAGTTGGATGGACGTGTCGTAGCTGGAGAGGAACGCGCCGAGCTCGTCCGCATCGACACACCACTCTTCAGCAAAGGCATTGACAAGCGTATCGCAGGCCGACTGGATGCGGTCGCTCATGACATCCGTGAAGCGCTGGTTGACGAACTCGCTCGGGTCCGTCTGGTAGTCGCTCCAAATCTTCTTCAGGATGGCTGCGCGTGCCGAGTTCGTCTTTTCGTAGCGCTCGATTTCTTCGTTGATGACCTTCACGAGCTTCGCGTTGCGCGGGTCGTCGAGCGTCGTGAAGATGACGCCTTCGCCCGAGCGCGTGGCTTCCATGAGCTTCAGAATATAGTCTTCGTCAATCTGGTCGCGATGCATGCAGCGGAGCTCGTAGTCGAGGTCGAGGTCGATTTCATCCTCGTCCTCTGGCTTCTTTTCTTCCTTCAGCACCTCTTTGACGTTGACGAACTTCCCGTTGTATTCCTCGATGTCCTTGTCGCTGATGCCGTAGTCCTTCGCGAGATCGACGTCTTGGAACTCGGAATACACGCGGATGTCCGCAAGAGCGCTGTCGAACTTGCTGTACGCCTTTAGGAACTCTGCTTTCTGCGACTTCGTGAGGGCATCTACATGCTCTGGGCTGCTTGCGATGCTGTGGAGCGCGGAGACGGCTTCGCGGAAGGCTTTCTCGGCTTCCTTCCACGTCGGAGCCTGCACGGCATCCCCGCCACCAGCCGAATAGAGCGTGATGGCGTTATCGACGGCCTGCTTGAAGCGTGCGGGTACTTGGAAGATGACAATCTGCCCGAACTTTTTGTCGGCGTCGAAGATGCGGTTCGTGCGCGAAAATGCCTGGATGATGTCGTAGGAGTGCATCGGTTTGCGGTCGATGAAGAGCGTCGAAAGAGACGGGGCATCAAAGCCCGTAAGCAGGCGATCTACGACGATGACGAGGTCGAGTTGCTGGTCGCGCACCTTGTAGCGCGACTTCTTCCGCGCCAGACGGTCGTTGACGTTCGCGTTGTACCCGCCGATGTCCTCAAGCCCGTACTCCGTCCCGAACATCTCGTTGTAATCCCGTATGGATTCCTTCATGAGGTCTTGGTTGAGCGTCGAATCATCCTCGTTTTCCGAAAGGGAGTACGTGATGGCGATGCGCGGGAAGTCGCCGAGCTGCCGTCTTGTCTTTTCGCTGATCGTGACGCCTTCCTCTTCACCGCGCTTGACGCGCTGGAACATCTGGTAGTAGCGCTGCGCCTGCGCGATGGAGCTCGTCGTGAGGATGGCGGAATAGGATTCGCCCTTCTTGTGGGAGAGCCCCATCTTTTCGTTGGCGCGGTTGATGATGAAGTCCACGACGCGGTGCATGTGCTCCTCGCTCTCGTAGGCTGCCTTGAGCAGGCCAGCGTCATCGAGCGCCTTTTCGAGTTTCGTGCCGTCCGCATCTCCCGAAGGAATCTCGATGCCGTTCTTCTGCGCGAGCTCCTTCATGTCGAACGTGCTCTGGTACTCCACCTGGAAACCGAGCACGGATTCATCATGGATGGCCTCTTTGACGGTGTACTTGTTGAGCATGAGCCCATACTGTTCGGCAGTCGTCTTCGGAAGGTCGCCTGCGGATTTCTTCGCATCCTCGGAAAAGATAGGC
>Ga0256404_1010478_pt1 | contig 12788 bp, 8 predicted proteins | sample RumenRJG_01DNA_FD_185990 | JGI IMG/M metagenome (GOLD analysis project Ga0256404, IMG submission 185990) | Bovine rumen microbial communities from Lethbridge, Alberta, Canada - RJG_01 | ecosystem: Host-associated > Mammals > Digestive system > Stomach > Rumen | place: Canada: Alberta | collected...
AGGTCCCCATCGTGCCCGAGAAGTGTCCTGTACGTGTGCTGCCATGACTCGATGACCATGCGGTCCGTGTCGGCTAAAGTCCCGTCGTAGTCGAAGATGACGGTGTCGATATTTTTGTTCGCGGTCTGTGTTCTGCTCATATGATGATCCGTGTTTTGTCTGACGTTGTTCTGTTATCAAGGATACCACCGCGCCGCCCGCGCCGCAACGCCGGGCTGGTCTCTTTTTCTGTGCTTTTTCTTGCATACAATCTGTCCTTGTGCTAAAATCTGTACTTGTATGGACGAATTCATGAAAGAAGCCCTCGTGGAGGCCCGAAAGGCAAAAGACGCCGGCGAGATACCCGTCGGAGCGGTCATAGTCCGTAACGGAGAGATCATCGCCCGCGGGCATAACACCACGGAGAGCTCCCGGGATCCTACGGCCCACGCGGAGATGAACGCCGTGCGCGAGGCCGCCGGGGTGCTCGGCGGGTGGCGCCTGATCGGCTGTGACATGTACGTCACGATGGAGCCTTGTGCCATGTGCGCCGGAGCGCTCGTCTGGGCGAGGATAGAAAATCTGTACATAGGGGCGTCTGACCCTAAGGCCGGTGCCTGCGGTTCCCTCATGGACATACCGGAGGACGGCCGCCTCAATCACACGATCCGCGTGTATCGGGGGATAATGGAGAATGAATGCTCTGAGATAGTGCGTGAGTTCTTCCGCGGTCTCAGGATCGATAAATCAAGAAAAACGGAGGAAACTGTTAAATGAAGAAAGCATGGCGTGTACTATTCCTTACCGTGCTGATCGTTTTGGCGTCGGCTTCTATGGCTTTCGCCCAGTCGGGAGGCCTCGAGGTCGTCGAGTCATATCCTGAGGACGGCCAGACAGGCACATCTATCGAGAACCTCAGCGTCAAGCTCAGATTCAACCACTCTATGAGCGCCGAGGAAACAGTCAAGGCTAATGAGGACTGCTTCTCCCTCGTAGACGAAAACGGGAAGTCATACCCGCTGAAAGTCTACTATAACGAAGACGACGGCACCGAAGTCCTCGTCCTCTACGACACGTCCGCTAAAGACGCCGACAAAGTCGCCGGCAACACCCAGTACACGTTCACGATCTCGGGAGACCTCGTCGACGACACGGGCGACACGCTCGGCAAAGACTGCACCATCGGCTTCAAGACCCTGAACCAGTCGCTGAACACCCGTGTCTACATGTTCATGATGGTCGGCATGATGATCTTCATGTTCTTCATCTCCTCGAAGCAGGCAAAGAAGCAGGCTGAGGAAAAAGCAGACCCGTTCGCCGCTCTGAACGCTCCTTTCAACCCATACAAAGAAGCCAAGCGCACCGGGAAATCAGTCGAGGAGGTCATCGCGGAACACGATAAGGAAATGGCCCGCCTGCGCGCCAAAGCCGAAAAAGCGAAGAAAGAGCAGGAAAAATATGAAGCCATGTTCGCGGAGGAGGACGCCGGGGAAGCGGCCTCGTCCTACGAAGGCATATATAAAGTAAAGAAACCGCATCGCGTCAGCGAAGGCGGCAGTTCTTACGTCACCGGGCGCAAAGAGGCTGCCGAAGCCAGGAAGGCCGAGGAGGAGCGTCTGGCCAGGAGGCGCGAGAAATACGCCAAAGGCAAAAATAAGAAGAAATAGGCCATGATGACAAGCATCGCACTGAAATCCTTTGCTAAGATCAACCTGTCGCTCGACGTCACGGGCAGGCGTCCTGACGGGATGCACACCGTAGACATGGTAATGCAGCAGATATCCCTGTGCGACGAAGTCAGTGTGGCAGTCGAAAACACTCCGTCATCGGGCGATCCGGCCTCGATACGCATCTCATCCGACGACCCGGCACTGCCCGGCGGAAGCGGCAACCTCGCTTACAGGGCGGCCGAACTCATGGCCGGTAAATTCGGGCTTAAGGGATCCGCGTTCGACATCCGCATCACAAAGCGCATCCCCATGGCGGCAGGACTGGCGGGAGGAAGCGCGGATGCGGCGGCAGTGCTGCACGCGATAAACGCGCTCTGCGGGCTGGATCTGGGCCTCGGCGAACTCGCCGGCATCGGCGCGGAACTCGGCTCCGACGTACCTTTCTGTGTGAATGGACAGGCAGCGGCGAACGAAAACCTTCCGGCGAAAGTCCGCGAGGACCCGGAAGCGTGTACGTGCGCCAGAGCGACGGGAACGGGGACCGAAACCTCCCCCGCTGCGCCTCTCAGATCGGCGCTGGTGCTCGCTAAGCCGGACATAGGGATCTCGACGGCGGAAGTCTACGCTGGCATAGATTCACGGGACATCCCGAAGCGCCCCGATAACGATGCGCTGTGCGCGGCGCTCGGATCCGGGTCTGACCCCTACGGGCAGATGATAAACGTGCTCGAAAACTACACCCTTTACGCGAAACCGGAAGTCGCAGGGCTGAAAGCGCTGATGGAAGACTGCCTCGGGAGCGCAAAAAAGATCATGATGAGCGGGAGCGGGCCGACGGTCTTCGCTCTGTACGGCGACGGGGAAGACGCGGAAGAAAGCGCGTCGAGCGCGGCCGAGCACCTGCGCTCCGTGGGATACGAGGCTCACGCCGCCAAAACGCTGATTTGACGATACGGAAAGATATAATTTGAAGAACATTGATTAGTTTAGGATCGGAGAACTCAATGGACATCAACATGCAGGATCACAAACCTCTCAGAGAAGTCGTTTATGACGAGCTGAAAAGAAGGATCATGACTGGCCAGATCCCGCCGAGAACGAGGATGATGGAGATCGAACTGTCGGAGAGTTTCGGCGTCAGCCGCACTCCTATCAGGGAAGCGATCAGAAAGCTTGAAAAAGAAGGCCTCGCGACGATCGAACCTCGCCGCGGAGCGTATGCTTCGCTCATCTCGGTCGACGATATGATCGGCGTTCTGGTAGTCAGGGCGGACCTCGAGGGTCTGGCGGCAGAGCTCGCGTCGCAGAACATGACTGACGAAGAGTATCAGGAGATCGTAAAGATCAACGACGCGTACGAGCAGGCGATCAAAGACAACGACACCGACAGCATCATCGCTCACGACGAAGCTTTCCACAAGGCGGTCGTGGCGGCCAGCAAAAACAGCGCTCTCGTCCAGCTCGGCGGAGAGGCCCAGAGCATGGCGCTTCGCTTCAGATACCTGTACTACGAAGATTTTTCGCGTTATAAAAATATGCCTAACGAGCATCAGGCGATCATCAACGCTATCCGCTCGGGAAACGCCAGGCGCGCCAGGGAAGTCGCTTCGGCCCACGTCAGCAGGCTGAAGGAATTCGTCATCAAAGAAGGCGAGACCGGCTTCAAAGACAGTTTCGGCGAAGTGGAATAGCCGCTTCGGCGAGGCGGAACAGCGGCCGCGTTTCTTTTCTTCAGTTCTTCAGCGTTATCCTTCCTTCGACCTTCGAGTCCAGATGCTGGTGCGTCGACAGGTATTCGTCCAGGACTTCCTGGCACGAAGTCGCCACCACGCGCGGCGTCCCGTTCTTTGCCACTTCTTCAAGCGGCATGTCCAGCACGGTCCCGAGGTTCGTATAGTGGTAATACTGGAATCCGACGGTAAATATCCTGTCATCCGCCACCGGTTCGCCTTCGAACGTAAAGGACTCCACCTCGCGGGTCTTGCGGTCATATACGACCTTCAGGCCCTTCGAGAACTGGTAGAACTCTGTGTGGTCGCCTTCCCAGGCCTCGTCGCGGAGCATGAACTTTATCATGTGCTTCAGCTGCGAGCCTGTTATTTTTGCCATCGTGATCGAATCCCCATAAGGGAAGCATTCAACAAAATTCTCATACAGCACGAGCGGCCCCAGTTCCTCATTCCTGACGGAGCCGGATCCCAGGAGCATTATATCCAGATTCAAAGATTCCTTCAGGATGTCGGCGAACAGGTTGCCCAGTTCGGTCTCGCGGTGGCGCTCCGGATGAGTCAGCTTGCGGCGGAATCTCGTGACGACGCGCTTGTATTTCACGTCCGTTACCTTCTGGTACTGGGAGATCAGCGCCTCTATCTCCGGGTCTCTCGGGCAGTGCGTTGAGTCGATCGGGATCGTACGCCACGTGCAGTCGTGGATGCAGTTGTGATCCGTGTCGACGGTTATGTCGAAGCGTCCGATCTGATCTGTGCCCGTGCCCGCCTGGACGATCGGAATGCCGTTCACTACAGCCGGTTCATCCAGGAGCGTATGCGTATGGCCGCCTATTATCACGTCCACTCCCCACGCCGGGTCCAGCGCCGCCGCCAGTTTCTTGTCTTCCTCGAACCCTATATGCGTCATCAGGACCGTGAAATCGATGTCCGTGGCGTTATATGTGTTGCAGATGCGCCCGACCTCGCGCGCGGCTTCGTTGATGCCGACGAACGTTCCGACGAGCCCTTCCGTCTTTGCCTGCGACAAAACCTCCTCCGTCAGGATTCCGATAAAAAGGATCTTCATCCCGTCGACGGTGATTATCTTATATGGCCTGAAAAGACGCGCGCCGTTCGTTTTGATGTACATGTTTGCGTTGATGATAGGGAACTTCGCGCATTTCTCGATAAAGAGCAGGTGCGAAATACCGTAATCCGCCTCGTGGTTCCCGATCGTGACGACGTCCGGCGAGATCGCGTTCATGATCTCTATGGTGCTCAGGCCCTTGAACTCCGAATCGATGACCGATCCCCTGAACATGTCGCCCGCGATGCAGTAGATCGTGTTCGGCTCCTCTCCGCGGACTTTGTTGACATATCCCGACAGCATGCTGACGCCGCCGACGAGGTTTTGGTCGACGTTTTCCGCGAGAAAGTCGCCGTGCATGTCGTTCGAATGCAGAATAACGAGTTTTTTAAAAATTCCCATAGAGATGCCTCCCGCGGGACGATCCCCGCCAAAATGCAGCTTTGTCGATATTATCCACAGCACCGGTCAAATTCCGGTCCTGTTAAAAAAACAGTATCTCCGGCGGGTCGGATTGTCAATATCAAAAGTGACAGTAACAAAGCGTTCCGTATGGAAAAACCATTCCGCGATGCTGTATAATTTCATGTAGTGATGCATTATGCCAAAAGGAGACAAAGCGATGAAGAGAAGCAAATACATAGACCACACGCTCCTGAAGCCGGAAGCGACGGAAGAGCAGATAAAGAAACTTTGCGCCGAGGCGGCAAAATACGACTTTGCGTCGGTGTGCGTGAACCCCGGCTGGGTGAGGACGGCGGCGGAAGCCTTAAAAGGCACGGACGTTAAGGTCTGCACCGTGATAGGATTCCCGCTGGGCGCCACGACCTCTGCATCGAAAGTCTTCGAAGCCTCGGAGGCGGTGCTTTCCGGAGCCGGCGAGGTGGATATGGTGATAAACGTCGGACGCCTTAAAGCCGGCGATGACGAGTATGTGACCGAGGAGATCCGCGCCGTGCGCGATGCCGTCGATAAAGCCGGAGCCTCTGCGCTGGCGAACGACGAGACCGCATCATGCGGGACTGCATCATGCGAGGCCGGGCCTGTGGTCCTTAAGGTCATCATCGAGACGTGCCTGCTTACGGACGACGAAAAAGTCCGCGCATGCAAGTGCGCTATGGCTGCGGGAGCGGACTTTGTAAAGACCTCGACCGGATTCAGCACTGGAGGAGCGACAGTCTCCGACGTAAGGCTCATGAAGCAGACCGTCGGGGAAGCCCTGAAAGTAAAAGCTTCCGGCGGCATCCGCACTAAGGATGATATGGACGCCATGATCGAGGCCGGCGCAGAAAGGATCGGAACCAGCCACGGGATCGAGTGCATGTAGGTGATGCGAATGTCTCGCACCTTCCGGCATATGTGTATGCCTCCCCGGGGATATCGACCGATATTACAAATATGTGGCGACCGTATTCTGATGATATTACAAAGAGGGTCGGTTTTTACGATAAAACGTTGCAGGTCAATAATCCGGGGAAAAATAATCCAATCAGAATATGATCGTATTCTACTGATAATATCGTCCGTTTAGCCAAAAATGGGGGACATTATAGGGATCCGGCCACGCCGCGACAGAATTTTTACACATCGCCCATTCATACGGAAAAGAAACAACCGCTGCAATCATTGAAATACCAATGACCGCAGCGGTTTTTACCAACACTTTTTGTCCGCTAACTCACTTTTTGTCCGCTGACTCTAACTCTCTGACTCACTTTTGTCCGCCGGCTCCTAATTCACGTCGTTCCTGGCGAGTATCGCGGCAGGCGTCTTATGAAGCGTGCCGAAGAGCGGCAGCAGCCCCGCTATGACGTTGAACGCGAATATCAGTCCGAAAGCCGCCAGGAATACCATAGGCGACATATAGAACGAGTTCGAGAGCAGTGACACAGGCGACTTTGTCAGGGCGTTCAGGAAGTAGGCCATCACAGCCATCGCCGGGAGCGACGTCATGATAGTTATCGCCACGGCCTCACCGGCGAACATGCGGTATATCTCGCCCTTCTTCAGGCCGATCGCCCTGAGCACGCCGACCTCTTTGATCCGCGACAGGAACGAAGCCCTCATGATCAGGTAGATCTCGATCAGAGAGATCACAGTGATTATCGCGGCGGCCAGGACCGTGCGGTTCACGCTGTCCCTCGTCTGCTGCTCGTAGTCCGACTTTGACGTTTCGTATAGATAATCCGCCGAAAAGCCGTTTTCCGTCGCCCAGTCGAGCGCAGCCTGCGGATCGTCCGTCGCCAGTGTCACCGTATCGTTGGTCGAATAGTAGACCTGCTCGTATGTGGCGTCGTTCACGTAGAGGCCTTCGCCTCCGCGCCTGTCGTGATAGAAGCCGCTGATCGTAAGCGGCGTGTCGCCTATCTTAGTGCTCAGTCTGCTGCCGACGCTGTATTCCTCTCTCAGCGATTCAGGCACCAGCGCCTCGTAATCTTCGTCCGGCGCTTCGCCCTTCACTATCGTGAGGTCACCGGTCTGCGACATGAAACTGTACTGGCAGATCTGGCCGGAAGGAATGGACGGATATCCGCGGAACGCGTATATGTCGGCGTTGTTGGCAGGCGTGGCGTACGCCTCCAGATCGGCGAGCATGCTGCGGTCGACGAAAATGTTCGGCTGGACCGTATCGGAGACTCCGACGATCGTGAAAGGCTGCATGTAGTTTACGTACAGTTTCTTCCCGATGAGGCTTTCCGGATCGCTCATCCCCAGTTCAGAGTATCTGACGTCGTTACGGCGTTTTGTGTCTATGAGATGCACGTCGATCACGACTTCCTGAGGATCCGACGGCAGGCGTCCCGCGACCAGATCAGACTCAGGAAGCACGTCCGCCGCCTCCAGCGACCCGGAGATCTGAATGACGGAACTCATGGACTGGTCGTAGTCGTCCAGGCCGATGTTGAAAATGGCTCCTCCGTACCCCGGCAGGACGAAATCCGCACCGGTTTCCGACGCTATCCGGTCCAGAAGCTGCGCGTTCACCGATCCCGTCTTTATCTGGACGAACCTTTTGTTATCTGTGATGAACTGCGCGTCTGTCACGCGCATCACGCCCGCGACATTGCTGAATGCGTACATAACGAAAAGCGATGCCAGGACGAATCCAGCCAGCAGGACCTTCTTTATCTTCGAATACGACTTCACTTTCTTAAATCCGGCGCCCAGAGAGCGGAGCGGGCCGTAGACCATGTGATACCTGATCTTAGACGGCACCGGGTCTCTGCGCGATATCCGCGCGGCGCCGGCGGTCTTCTCTCCGATAGGGCGGACTTTGTTCGCCTGAGATCTGGCTCTTTCAGCGGCCTTCTCGCTCTCGATCTGCTCGGCGTCCGCGAAATACTCGTCGTAGTCGAAACGGTACTGCTCGGCGGCGTCTTTGGCGACTCCCGTATAGTGGGCGTCGATGATGTCCAGGTCGTCCGACCCGTGGCGGAGCGCTCCGCCCGTATCGGCATAGAGGCTGCCGTCTTTTATCACGATCTTTATCTCAGGCGGCATGTCAGGGTTGTCGCTGTAGAGTTTGACCCGGAACCCGTCCGCGCTCAGATCTTTCACGTACGGCATGTCCTGCAGATAGATGCGCGTGTCGACGCGGTAGTCCAGCGAGCCCTCATGCGAGTTCATGCGGTCTGCGGTGACCTTTCCGTCGACGATCTCGATGATGCGGTCCGAGTAGAACTCGGCGATATTCCTCTCGTGAGTGACCAGGATGACCAGTTTTTCGCGGGAGATCGCCTTAATGATGTTCATGACCTCGAGGGTGTTCGCGCTGTCGAGGTTTCCGGTAGGCTCGTCGGCGATGATGACCTTAGGGTTCTTCACCAGAGCCCGGGCTATGCCGACGCGCTGGCGCTCGCCTCCGGAGAGCATCTTCACCGGGCGGCTGCGGTATCTGGAGATGCCGACTCTGTCCAGTATGTGCATCACCCTGAGCTCGACGGCCGCTTTATCGCGGAACCCGATCATGCGCAGCACCAGAGCGACGTTGTTATACACCGTCTCATCTTCGATGAGATTGAAGTTCTGGAAAATATAGCCGATATAGCGGTTGCGGATCGAGTCGCGGGCGCCGCTCGTGCGCCTCGTCATGCGGTTCCCTTCGACCGTTATCTCGCCGGAATCCACTTTATCCAGACCGCCGATGGCGTTGAGGAGCGTGGTTTTGCCGCATCCGGATTCTCCCAGGAGCGTGACGAGCCCCTTGTCCGGGAATACCAGAGTCGTATCGTCGATAGCGCGGATCTCGTTGGATTTGCGGCGGTTGAAGTATTTCTTTACGTTTTTTAATTCTATCATGCCGCTACACCTCCTCTTTATACGCGTTCATCGCGGTCTTCTTAAACATCCGTCGGGAATATCTGACCGAAAGGAGCACTGTCAGACCCAGAACGATGAAGTACAGGATCAAAGCGTCCTTCGGCGTTATGTAGTACATCCACTCGCGCAGTTTTTCCAGCACCGCGTTCTGATACCCGGCAAATATGACGTTATTCTTAAGCATGAACAGGAACGCCATCGCACCGCCAAAAGCGATGTGGAACACGCAGAGCATGTCCACCAGCAGGATCCCGGAGCACCCGCGCCTGCTGCCGCCCAGCATCCTGATCGTCGCGAAGTATACGTTCTGCGATCTGAAGACCAGTTTCATGATGAAGTAGCTGACGAAGAAGAGCACCAGCAGCAGCAGCGCGAGCATGAATACCCTCAGCGCGTGGAGAATGGTGTTTTCCGCCCCGTTATATGAAGACGCCGCCTCGTGGACGTACAGCGCCCTATATCCGCCCGCGTCCAGCGCAGAGAGCGTCTCTTCCCGCTTATTCACGTCTGCCATGAGAACGGAAGCCTGATACTGATCCGACGCGTACAGAGCCCTGACGTCCGATTCGTTCATATATATGCCCGGCGCCAGATCCTGCGGCCTCATGTCGAGCCAGTAGTAGCTGTTATCCGAGGAGACCGTCGCCACGACTGAGTATGAAAGGGTGTCTCTGACGTGCGCGCTTACTCTGTTGACCGAGAAAGTGTTCCCTCTGGCGACGCCGTACTCATAGTGGTCCGCGATGTCCTCTGTCACGTAGATCTCGCCCGTATCGGCGTACTGCGTGACGTGGATCATATCGCTCGTCAAAGCAAAGAGATCGCCGTTTGCATTCGCCTCCAGCGCCATATCGCTCGTCAGCGTCTGCCCCGTCAAAGCCCTGACGTCCTCATCCTGCATATACAGGTATGCGCCCCAGTAGCCGCTGTTCGAGTTCACGTTATATTTATCGGTCTCCGCTTCGGACATGACCTTAAGTCCGGAGATCTTTGTCTTATCGTTCACGCCCGCTGGATAGCCCGCGACAGTATCGTCAGTGACGTAAAGTTCCGTGCCGACGACCGTATCCAGCCACGGCTGCCCCTCCATGTCGGATGTGGCGACTAAAAGCGACTCTCCCTGTGCCTGCGGCATCGCTCCGGTGATCCCGGCCTTCAGGTCTTCCGGCATCATATCGATCGGCCTTACGGTGACGTAATAATAGATGCTGCTCTCCGACTCATCATCGTAGTAATCGTAATTCTGACGAGGCTTTGACGAGATCAAGAACGTATGGTCCAGCATGATGTCGTATTTCATCAAAGAACCGACGTTCGGCATCGCTTTCAGCGCGGCGTAGTCGTCATCCGTGAATGCAGTCTTGTCTTTCTTCGTGACGACGACGCGTTCTTTGCTCGAGTCGTTAAAAAAGAACGAATACGAAAAGTCCGATACGGCGTTGTCCTGGCTCATGAAGTTAGAGTATGACGCCGTCGTGCCGAGGCACATGAACAGCGACACCACGAGCAGCAGAACGAATTTTGCCGGAAGACTGAACGTGTTCCGGATGCCCAGGCGTATGCCGCTTCCCGCGCGGAGGCCGTCGTGCCTGGCTTCTTTGAGCCTGCCGTCGCGCCACGCGGCGGACATGTCCGCCTGCGCCGCCTGTTTTTCCGGCTGCGCTGCCGCCGCGCCCGGCGCCTGCCCCTGAGCGGCGGCGCCTCCATCCTCTGCGGCGGCGCCTCCGGCCTCTGCGGCAGCGTCTCCGGCCTGCGTTTCGTTCTTTGCTTTCGGCGCCCTTATCATTTTGTCGTCGACGACGCGGCCGTCGTGCATCGTGATCTTTCGCGTCACGTACTGCTCGACCTGGTCGTAGTTATGCGTGACGATTATGATCAGGTGATCCTCCGCCAGCCCGGCCAGCAGAGCGAAAATGCCTTCCGCCGACTCGACGTCGAGGTTGCCGGTAGGTTCGTCGGCCACGATTATCGGGGTGTCCTTCGCAAGGGCCCTTGCTATGGCAACGCGCTGCTTCTGGCCGCCCGAGAGTTTGCTGGCCTTAGTGCGCCTGTACTTCTCGAGGCCTACCTTTTTTATGATGTCGTTCACGCGGGACTTTACCTCACGGCTGCTGTATCCGGCCAGGAGGAGCGCCAGTTCCACGTTCTGGTATACGGTGTAGTTATTGATGAGGTTGAACGTCTGGAAGATGTTTCCGATGTAGCGTTTGCGGTACTCTTCCATCTCGTCGCTGCCGAATCCGCTCGTGGGCTGGCCCATCACGTACATCTCGCCTTCCTCGAAGGAATCGAGGCCGGAGATGACGTTCAGCAAAGTCGATTTACCGCTGCCGCTCTCGCCGGTGATGGCCACGAACTCGCCTACGTCGAAGTTCAGGCTCACCTTGCTGAAGCCGGCGGTGACGACTCCGTTGGATGAGTAGAATTTAGAGACTTTGTCCAGTTTAAGCATTTGCATCCTGCTCCTTTACAGGTTCCGTCGGGCGGGTGTCCCACCCGTCTGCGGGCGCGTGTGGCGCGCCTGCAGCCGTTTCAGATTCCGCCGGGCGGGTGTCCCACCCGCTCGCGGGCGCGTGTGGCGCGCCTGCAGCCGTTTCGCTGCTTGCCTCGCCGGCCGGCGCGGCATCCGACGCTTCCGGAAGTATCACGGAAGCGGTGAAGAGGTCCCCGTCGATGGAAAGTTTAAGCGCGCCGCCCATCCTTTCCAGCAGAGAACCCGCTATGTCGAGCCCGAGCCCGCTGCCCTCCGAGTGGCGGGATCTGTCGCCGCGCACGAAGCGCTGCATGAGCTCATCCGGGGTGATATTCAATTGATCGCGCGATGTGTTCTTTATGGTCAAAACGACCGCGTCAGGCGCTTCAGCACCTGCGGCGGAGTCCGTTTTTTCGGCCAGGGCCTTCCATGAGGAAGCGTATTCTGCCGGAGCGTCGTGCGAAGGCACGCGCCTGGCGTCTATGTATACTCTCGTGCCCGGAACGGAGTATTTAGCCACGTTCGACAGCAGATTGCGCAGCGCGCGCCAGAGCAGCCTGCCGTCGGCGGTGACTTCAGGCACTCCGCCTACGTCTACGACCGCGGTGAGGTTCACCGCGTCCAGTTTTTCCTGATATTCGACGAGCGACTGATCGACGATGACAGGTATAGAGGTCGGAGCCAGGTTTACACTGACGTTTCCGGAACTCGCCATCGATGACTCCAGCACGTCCTCGGTGAGTTTCTTAAGCCTCTGCGACTGGCGGGAGAGGACTTCCAGATATTTAGCGCGATCTTCCGGAGCCGGATCGGTCTTTAGAAGGTCGGTATATGTGATGATAGACGTCAGCGGAGTCTTTATGTCGTGGCTGACGTTCGCGATGAGTTCGGCTTTAAGGCGCTCTGTCTTCATTTGTTCGTCGATGGAGTCCTGCATCTTCTGAGACAGGGCGTTCAGGTTCTCCGCGCGGGTACGCATTTTTCCCGGCATGCGGTCCACCTTTTCCTGAGGGATCTTCCGGGAAAAGTCTCCTTTGCTCAGTTCGTCGACACCGCGGAAGAGATCTCCCACCGAGCGCATGTAGATCACCGCCCATATCGCAAAGACGACCGGGAATGCCATGAGCGGCAGCAGATGTCGGCCGCCCAGAAAGACTATCAGTACCCCGCATAGTGCGGCGATCCCGCCGCACATGACGGCTGCCCAGCCGACAGAAGCACCGGCGGCCTTTCCGATCGCGGACGCGATGCGGCAGACCAGAAGGTTCTTTACGACGGTCTTTGTCTTAGCATGGCGGGCAAGCGACATCAGCCAGAAGAAGAAGAGGACGTCGAACTCTATGAACGCTCCTATAGCAGCCATGAACAGCCCTACAGTCACATGCGTCACGGTGTACTGCGCGTCCGGTGTCAGGAAAACCACCGCGATCAAAATGATCAGCCAGAGGTCCAGCGGGAAGCCGTCGACAGCGGCCAGTTGAGGCCCTTCGGAATTCTTAGAGTATCCCGCGGCGCTGAATTCGTACACCAGCAGCAACGAGAAGACCAGC
>Ga0256404_1010479_pt1 | contig 12787 bp, 9 predicted proteins | sample RumenRJG_01DNA_FD_185990 | JGI IMG/M metagenome (GOLD analysis project Ga0256404, IMG submission 185990) | Bovine rumen microbial communities from Lethbridge, Alberta, Canada - RJG_01 | ecosystem: Host-associated > Mammals > Digestive system > Stomach > Rumen | place: Canada: Alberta | collected...
ACCATTACTATTATATCACGGGAGGTTTTCTTATTCTACTCATAGCTAAAGCTTTTTGAACCCCTGGCAGAGCCAGGGGTTTTCAGGATACAAAAAAATGGACGCACAATGTGCGTCCATAACTTTTTTATTCAGAGGATCATGCAAGAGCAGCCTTAAGAGCTTCTACTCTGTCTGTCTTTTCCCAAGCAACACCAAGATCCTCACGGCCCATATGTCCGTAAGCAGCAAGCTGTCTGTACTGAGGCTTTCTGAGGTTGAGCATCTCGATGATAGCTGTAGGTCTGAGATCAAATACCTTTGATACAGCATCTGCAAGCTTGTCCTCATCTACCTTGCCTGTGCCGAATGTGTCAACAAGTATTGAGATAGGCTTAGCAACACCGATAGCATATGAGAGCTGTACCTCACACTTGTCTGCAAGGCCGGCAGCAACGATGTTCTTAGCGATATATCTTGAAGCATATGCAGCACTTCTGTCAACCTTTGTCGGGTCCTTACCGCTGAAAGCTCCGCCGCCGTGACGTGAATATCCGCCGTATGTATCAACGATAATCTTACGGCCTGTAAGACCGCTGTCTCCCTGAGGTCCACCCACAACGAAACGTCCTGTAGGATTGATGAATATCTTTGTATTCTCATCCATAAGGTCAGCGGGGATGATAGCTCTGATAACCAGCTCCTCGATATCCTTGCGGAGCTGTTCGAGAGTAACGTCTGCTGAATGCTGAGATGATACAACAACTGCATCTACACGAACAGGCTTGCCGTTATCGTACTCAATAGTTACCTGAGTCTTTCCGTCGGGACGGAGATAACGGAGAGTGCCGTCCTTTCTTACTTCTGTAAGACGGAGAGCAAGCTTATGTGCAAGAGAGATCGGAAGAGGCATGAGCTCAGGAGTCTCATTGCAGGCATAACCGAACATGATACCCTGATCTCCGGCACCGTTTGAAAGGCCGTCGTTCTCGTTGTTCTCCTCACGGTATTCAAAAGCCTCATTAACGCCCATAGCGATATCAGGAGACTGCTCGTCGATAGAAGTGAGCACTGCGCAGGTATGAGCATCGAAGCCGTATTTAGCTCTGTCATAGCCTATCTCAGTCACTACCTGTCTTGCGATCTTAGGAATATCGATATCTGCGGATGTGGTGATCTCACCCATACACATTATCATACCTGTGGTAACGACTGTTTCGCAGGCAACACGGCCTGTCTTATCCTGTTCAAGTATTGCGTCAAGTACTGCGTCGGAGATCTGGTCACAGATCTTATCGGGATGTCCCTCAGTTACAGATTCTGATGTGAAAAAGCATTTACTCATTAAATATACCTCCTGATAAAATAAAAAGCGCTTCATTCCGAAGCGCTTCGTTTTTGATAAAACTCCTCATCTTCCGGATAAACCGCAGGATTTAGCACCTTGTCTGATCTCCAGTCAGGTTGCCGGGCTTCACAGGACCTGTTTCCTCCGCCGCTCTTGATAAGGTTATGTCAATATTATATACCCTGTAAGAGATTTTGTCAATAGGCGGCGAAAAAAAATTTTTTTCATATCAAAAAAGTAGGATTATAGGCATTTATCAGCGTTGCACATATGTAACAAAGTTCGTATAAAAAACAAACGAGCCTCCTTTTCAGGAAGCTCATCTGCCATGATATAGGGATTATTGGGGATTTAATAATTTAATGTTGGGGTAAACATTAAACTACCATGAAAATCAGCTTCGGGAATTTCACCCTCAGCAACTATATTATATCCGAATAATGTGAAGAATAAGTGATGAAAATGTTAAGATTCTATTAACGTTTGCGCAGAATTACCAATTTATAGGGATTTTAAGCATTTTATATACTTATATATATTATATATGGTCTATTGACCGCTTATCCGGAACCAGAAAACCGAACCCTTTCCGAGGGTACTATGAACTCCATAATCGTAATTATGAAGCTTAAGCACTGCTTTCACTATAGAAAGGCCAAGTCCTGTACCCACAACTTCACGTTTGTGATTCTCAGAGCGATAGTACTTATCGAAGATAAGCTTGATCTTTTCCTCTTCGATACCGTCGCCGGTATCCTCGACCTCGATGAGTACACCGTCCTCCTGATTGATCTGTCTTACATACACCTGCTTATCCTCGCCGGTGTAGTTTATAGCATTATTTATCAGATTATAGATAACCTGCTCGATCTTGACCACATCGCAGCAGACAGTCCTCTCCTCGTCGGGAGTAAAGTGTATCTCGTAGCCACGCTTCTCAGAGATGCCCTTGAAGCGGTCTATTATCTCTGTAAGCTTGCCTCTTATGCCGAATTCTGTAGGATTCAGCTTCTGACGTCCGCTCTCCAGCTTTGAAAGATCAAGTATATCATTGACCAGCAGTGCAAGTCTGTCAGTCTCATTTATAATGATCTCAAGATGTTCGTTTCTCTTCACAGGATTATCTCCGGAGAGATCTCTTATCATCTCAGCATAGGCCTTGAGCATAGTAAGAGGTGTCCGCAGGTCATGGGAAACATTTGCAATAAGATCACGCTGCATCGTATCCACCCGTGACAATTCTTTTTCAGCGTAGGTCAGCGTATCTGCCAGCATAAGGGATTCAAGATAGCCCCGTCCGTCAAATTTAGTGTTGAAGTCGCCCTTTGCAAGCTGTTCTGCCGAATGTGTTATCCGTGCGATAGGCCTTGCGATCCTTCTTGAAAGAAAAAGCGATATTATGAATGCAATAACAATAAGAAATGCTGTTATTATCATAAGCTGGCGCTTGATTATGGAGACAGTCGAACCCACAGGCACAAGCGCTGAATTGAGCAGCAGGAAGCCGTCAGGCTTATCAGGATCTCCCAGGACACAGCCATACAGGAGCATATTATAATGAGTACGGGGATTCTGTATCCTGTAGCGTATCTCCTTATCATCGCTTTTCATGATATCTGTGATATAGGTGAAGGTAGTATTCTCCCGGCCGTGAAGAAGGCAGTCTCCCAGAACATCCTCCGAATAAAGAGAGCGTCCGTATTTATCGAGAACTTCTATACAGAGGTCGTTCTCCATAGCCACATCACTGATAAGCTCCCTGAATTCAGCCTTCTCCATTTCACCGTAGGAAGAGGATATCTTGTTGGCAGCCGCAGCTGCGTCACGGACCTTCATCCCCTCATAAAATTTTTCAAGGAACAAGATCTGGAAAGTCCAGAGCAGAACGAATACCGCTATCGTAAACAGTATGAAGAACATCCATATCTTGAATTTCAGCGGCATACGGTTATTAAAGTTCCTGAACTTCTTAATTGGACTCAAACTTATATCCCATTCCTCTCAGAGTAACGATGAATTTTCTGTACTCACCAAGACTGTTTCTCAGCATTTTGATATGTGTATCCACAGTTCTGTCATCACCGAAGAAATCGTAGCCCCAAACCTCTTCAAGAAGCTTGTCTCTTGAAAGAGCGATATTCTTGTTCTTTACAAGATAGAACAGCAGGTCGTACTCCTTGGGTGTCATAGAGGCTTTTTTGCCGTTGACATAGACCTCTCTGCCTGAGATATCCACTTCAAGGCCTTCAAAGACATACTTATCAGGCTGAGAAGCCTCAGCAGGCCTTGAGCTTCTCTTAAGGACTACCTTTACTCTTGCCATAAGCTCCTTTGGTGAAAAAGGCTTGACCACATAGTCATCCACACCTATTTCAAAGCCGAAGAGCTTATCATACTCCTCGCCTCTTGCAGAAAGCATTATGACAGGGATATTTTTCGTCTTATGTATCTCCTTGCAGGCAGAATAGCCGTCAAGTCTGGGCATCATAACGTCCATAATGATAAGATCATAGTCATTATTGTGGCAGAGATTAACAGCCTCCATGCCATTTTCTGCCTCTGTTACCTCATAGCCCTCGAATTCAGCATATTCTCTTACAACCTTGCGGATATTAACTTCATCATCAACTACCAGAATATGTGCCATATAATTAACCTCCGGTCTTTTTTTATTGAGACCCACTGTCTCCTTTTACTTTTATATTATACCATAATAACAGATGAATGTGTAGATTTTATGAAGATTTCTTGTACATTTCGGTCAATTTCATCAAAAATGTCTTTCATGTGTAAATTCCCGTTGACATTTTCAGTAAAATTTGCTATAATATAATCGGCACAGTTTGGAGTGTTCTATTTGCTTTTATATTGAGCATTTGCGGCAGCTGACGGCTGTACTGTGTCCGCAGGACTATCGGAAAAGGAGGCGAAGATCATGAAAAAGCGAAAAAGAACGCTGCACCCCGTGGCAGCTGCTCTCATAATCGCTGCAGGAACTATGGCTCTTGTAGGATATTGCTGTATGTATCCGGATAAAGCATACTCAACTCTTCTGATCTACCTCTCCACAGTTATTTTCCTGCTGCTTATCGCATTTTTATCCGGTCTTATGTACCGTCTCCATAAAAATTCAGTGGGACAGAGCGAGTTCATTTCTATAATTGAAGCTCTCAACACTGAAATGATCGTGTGGTCCGATGATTTTTCGTATGTCCATATGAACAAAAAGCTCAGAGACCTGATCGGCATACCTAAAGAGGACGCAAATCAGTGCTCTGCTGCATGGCAGATATTCGGGATACCCGTTCCCGACAAAGAAGCCTTTAAACGAGTTATAGACAATCAATCCTACGAGGCAAGGTTCAAGAACTCCTCAGGCAATATAATCAGTATCGCATGGAGCACTTCTCTTGTGAAAAAGCGCAAAAGGAGCAACCTGTATCTCAGTACAGGCTTCAACCTCACTGAGCTGAAAAAAATGAGGGTCAACCTGGCCAGCGCCAACGACTTCTTCAATTCATCTATGGAGCTCGCCGAGATTGGTGTTATAATGAGTACCGACAGGAAAAACTACCGTGCTTCATCTGAAATGGTGAGAATGCTTGGACTCAGAAGCAGCAGCATCACGGTAAGTGAATTCCGCACACTGGTTCATCCAAATGACAGGATACAGTTCGACAGCGCTATAAAATCCACTGATACATCAGAGGTCAAGAGCATAGATATGCGTATAAAGTCGGCTGACGGAGTTTATCACTGGTATTCATACCGATATAAATCCATTGAGGGTACCGATAACACACTCCCCCTCTTCGGCGGAGCTATCCTCGATATCACTCAGGAGCACGAGAAGGATATCCTCATTGAGAGACTGGCTTATATCGACGAAGTCACCGATATCGCCAACCGCAACAAGCTTATGGATACCGGCCAGGAGATATATGATACCTGCCGTCTCCTTCAGTACTCATACTGGATAATAGTCCTTGATATAGACCGCTTCCACATCATAAATGATACCTGCGGCTATAAAAACGGCAACTATATTCTCAGGAATTTCGCCCATATCCTTTATAAATTCGTCACTCCAGGCGGCCTTGCCGCAAGGATCAGCGGAGATAACTTCGCACTTATCCTCCGTGACTACGGTGACAATGATCTCCCGATAAGAACTGTTCGCTCCATCCAGGACGAATTTGCAAAGCTTGCAGTGGACGAGCTCGCTTCCATCAATCTCAACTGCTCCGCCGGCTATTCAAGAATGCCCGAGGACGGAAGCTCCTTCCTCGATGTTATGGAGCACGCTGAATTCGCACTCAAATCTAGCGACGGAAATCAGGGAAGCATCTGCGCTTACGAGCCCAGTATGCACGATTCTATCATCGGCAATACCGAGCTTGAAAAGTCCCTCGCCCTCGCTATAGACAACAACGAGCTCCAGCTCTTCTATCAGCCTAAAATAAACCTTTCAAACGGGAAGATAATGGGCGTTGAAGCTCTTATCCGCTGGATAAAGCCCGACGGCACTATCGTAACTCCGGATGCATTCGTGCCTATCGCCGAGCGCAGTCACCTTATCGGCAAGATAAGCGAGTACGTCCTCAACGAAGGCTGCCGCCAGAATAAGCTGTGGCAGAAAATGGGCTACCCGAATATCGTAATGTCCATAAATTTCACCTCTGTTGACTTCTACCAGTCAGACCTGAAGGAAAAAGTCCTGGATGCGCTTGCAAAGTCAGGACTTGAGCCTCAGTGGCTTGAAGTTGAGCTTACTGAAAGCCTGGCTCTCAATGATATCGATTTCGCAGTTTCTCAGATGAACAAACTCCGTGAACTTGGAGTTAAGCTGGCTATGGACGACTTCGGCACCGGCTATTCGTCACTTAGCTATCTCCAGACACTCCCTATCACTCTCCTGAAGCTTGACCGCTCCTTCATAACAGATATCGAGCACGACAATATCGCTTACGAGATCGTCTCTGCCGTTATAAGGATCGCCAAGTCAAAGAAGATCGAGACTATCGCAGAGGGTATCGAGGATAAGGTCCAGGAATCCATACTGCGTATGGCAGGATGTGACTACGGACAGGGCTTCCTCTACGGAAAGCCTATGCCTCCGGAGAAGCTCCAGCAGTTCTTTGAGTACAATATGAGAAAATGATCAGGTATAACATTCTATATATGGAGGTATAATATCATGAAAAGAAGAATCGGAATCCTTACCAGCGGCGGCGACTGTCCCGGACTCAACGCTACTATAAGAGGTGTTGCCAAGGCCTGTTATGAACGCTTCGGCGAGGATAACGTGGAGATCGTAGGCATCTCCAACGGATACTACGGACTTATCAACAACCTCTGCAAGGATATGTCACCCTCTTCCTTCTCAGGCATACTCACCCAGGGCGGTACTATTTTCGGCACTAAGCGCCAGCCCTTCAAGATGATGCAGGTCATCGGTGATGACAATGTTGATAAGGTCAAGAATATGAAGGAAACATACAAGAAGCAGAAGCTGGACTGCCTCCTCACCCTTGGAGGAAACGGCACCCACAAGACTTCAAAGCTTCTGGCCGATGAAGGCCTCAACGTTATCGGTCTGCCAAAGACTATCGACAACGATATTTACGGAACTGACGTTACTTTCGGCTTCCACACAGCTGTGGACATCGCCACCGACGTTATCGACCGTCTCCATACAACAGCTGCCAGCCACTCCCGTATACTCGTTTGCGAAATAATGGGAAATAAAGCAGGCTGGCTAACTCTCAATGCCGGTATCGCAGGCGGTGCTGACATCATCATCATCCCTGAGATCCCATATGATATCGATAAGGTCTGTGACGCTGTAATGGCAAGAAGTGCATCCGGCAAGACCTTCTCTATCCTTGCTGTTGCAGAAGGTGCTTACGATATCAATGAAGCTAAAATGAAGAAAAAGGAAAGAGCAAAGAAGCGTGCAGAGGCAGGAATAATAACCGCCACAAGCCGCATAGCTGCTCAGATACAGGCAAATACAGGAATGGAGGCAAGAGTCTGCGTTCCGGGACATATGCTCAGAGGAGGCGCTCCCAGCGCTTACGACAGAGTCCTTTCCACACAGTTCGGTGTCCATGCCGCATACCTTATCTCAAAGGAGAGATACGGCAGAACTGTTGCCAAGATAGGCAATAAGATAACCTCAAACAAACTTGAGGATATCGCCGGAAAGACCAAATTCGTCGACACTGAGAATCATCTCGTTATCGCTGCAAGAGATATCGGTGTTTCCTTCGGAGACTAAGCTAAATATCGCAATTTACAGGCTGCTGCACAATGCGGCAGCCTGCTATTTTTATGGAAGGAGGTTTGCATTGAAAAAAAGAATTCATGAGCTGGATTTCATCAAGGGGCTGGCTATCATTCTCGTGGTCATCGGTCATGCCGTAAGTCAGGTCCTTAACGGTGATCCCGATGTTTATGAGGAAAATCCGGTCTTCAGGCTCATCTACTCCTTCCATATGCCGCTTTTCACATTCATCAGCGGATATATCTGCCGTATGACCATAAAAACCGACAGCAGCTGGCTGTTAAAACGTATCCGGCAGATCGGGATACCCTATATACTCGCTCTCCTGCTATGGTACGTCATTCTCCGCAGAAGCAGCATTACAGACTTTCTATCCCCTATGGCCTACTGGTACCTTCCATTCATACTAATTGCCGATACCCTCCTTTTCTTTGAAAATAAATACAGAACAAAAGGTGCGCTATTCGGCGGAGTTATTGTCATATCACTGCTTATCTGCAAGTTTGAGAGAAGTCAGGTAGATATGGCCCATCACCTGTCTCACTGCCTTATATTCTATGCCGCAGGAAGCGCTGCTCCGGAACTGAAAAAGCGTCACGGAGACAAGCTCCTGCCAATATACTGTATACTGACAGCAGGCTTTACGATCCTCACTCCGCTGTACGGACAGGGAATGGACAGACAGCTCCGCAGACTTGAAGTCCTATTCGGCAGCTTCAGTCCCGGCAGAGCTCTGACCGGTCTTATATTCATCACAAACAAATTCATAGTGCCTCTATGCGGCATCGGAGCAGTCCTCCTCCTCACTTATTTAGTTTACCATGTGCAACATACATGTCTGTTAAAGACTCATGTCGAGGTGATAGGCAGGCATACTCTGTTCATCTATATCCTGCATGACCTGTTTTTCATAAAAGTCTCGGAAAACAGCGCTTTGAACTGCCTCATCTCAATACCGGCGGCAGTTATCATCCCGCTGATAATTTCCATGATCTACGGCAGAATAAAGTCTTATCTGCGCCTCAGGCAATGAAAAGATAAATAAAAAACATCCCCCTTGACCACTTATAATAGTAAAAACATAAAAATTTTTATTCCAGTAAAAAAAACCCTTTTCATTCAATGAAAATTGTGGTATAATATTGTATATTTCTTTTAGGAGGTATTATAATGACAGAATTGGAGCTTTATGATCTTTGGTGCAAAAACGCTAAAGAGGATCCCGATCTTCTGACAGAACTGGAGAGGATTAAAGGCGACAATGACGCTATAAATGATAGATTTTACCGTGATCTCGAATTCGGCACAGGCGGTCTGAGAGGCGTCATAGGCGCTGGTACTAACCGCATGAACATCTATACCGTAAGAAGAGCTACTCAGGGCTTTGCTGATTATCTCAATCAGGAGTACAAGAACCCCAGTGTTGCTATCTCTTTCGACAGCCGTATAAAGTCGGACGTTTTTTCTAAGGCTGCTGCTGAGGTACTTGCCGCAAACGGTATCAAGGTACACATATATGCAGAACTCATGCCTACTCCCTGCCTTTCATTCGCAGTTCGTGCACTGAAGTGCCAGGGCGGTATCATGGTGACTGCAAGCCACAATCCTGCTAAGTACAACGGATATAAGGTGTACGGTGAGGACGGCTGTCAGATCACTCTCAGAGGCGCTGAGATAATTCTCGACAAGATCAATTCACTTGATATATTCAACGACGTAAAGACTTCTTCCTTCGATGAGGAGCTCGCAAAGGGAAATATCTCTTACATCAGCAATGATGTTATCGAGGACTTCTACAAGCACGTTCTCGCTGAGGGAATAAACGCTGACCTCTGCGCTTCAAGCGGTCTTAAAGTCGTTTATACTCCCCTTAACGGCACCGGAAACAAGCCTGTCCGTGAGATACTCAAGCGTCTCGGCATTTCCGATGTTACTGTTGTTAAGGAACAGGAAAATCCTGACGGCAACTTCACTACCTGCCCATATCCGAACCCTGAGATCCGTGAGGCTCTTGAGGTCGGCCTGAGATACTGTAATGAAGTTAAGCCTGATCTTCTCCTTGCTACTGACCCTGACTGCGACCGTGTTGGTATCGCTGTTCCCGATGGAGACGGCTACGCTCTCTTCTCAGGAAATGAAGTTGGTGCACTTCTTCTCGAATACATCTGCCAGCAGCGCATCAAGAAGGGCACAATGCCTAAGGATCCTATCGCTGTAAAGACTATCGTTACTACTGATATCGTTAACCTTATAGGTAAGGAGTACGGAGTCAAGATAATCGATGTTCTCACAGGCTTCAAGTTCATCGGCGAGCAGATCGGTCTGCTTGAAGAAAAGGGCGAAGAGAACCGCTATATCTTCGGTTTCGAGGAGAGCTACGGTTACCTTTCAGGCTCTTATGTAAGAGATAAGGATGCTGTAAATGCTTCAATGCTCATTTGTGAAATGGCTGCATACTACCGCACACAGGGAATAACCCTTCTCCAGGCTCGTGAGAATATGTACAAGAAGTACGGTATGTTCCTCCAGACTCTCCACAGCTTCACTTTTGAAGGTGAGAGTGGTATGAAGAAGATGGCAGACATTATGACTCAGCTCAGAAATAATCCTCCTAAGGAGATCGGCGGTCTTAAGGTAGTTAAGTTCGATGACTATCAGACAAGTATTTCCAAGGATATCACTTCCGGTACAGAATCAGCTATCACACTTCCAAAGTCAAATGTGCTTGCATTCTTCCTTGAGGGCGGTTCAAAGGCTATCGTTCGTCCTTCCGGTACTGAGCCAAAGATCAAGACTTACTTCACTGCTAAGCAGCCATCAAAGGCTGAGGCAGAAGCTCTTGAAGAAAAGCTCTGCGGAGACTTTACAAAGGTCTTCAACTAAGATAATACATAGAGGCAGACTTCCAGGTTTGCCTCTTATTTTTAGAAACGGAGTGTTATAATGAAAGACTGGAATCCTGAGCAGTATTCTAAATTCATGAAGGAAAGAACTCTGCCCGCTATTGACCTGGCAAGCAGACTGGATGTGAAAAATCCACAGAAAATACTCGACCTGGGCTGCGGTACCGGCAACAGTACTCAGCTCCTCAAGGACAAGTTTCCTTTTGCCAAGATAATCGGCGCCGACAACTCCCATGCTATGCTTGAAGAAGCCCGCAGACTTCATCCGGATATCGAGTTCATATTCTTCGACGGCTCCGGAGACTTCTCCCCGCTGGGAAATGACTTCGATATCGTGTTCTCAAATGCCTGCATACAGTGGATACCAGACCATAATTCTCTTATACCGAAGCTTATGAGTATCCTTAAAACCGGCGGTATTCTGGCTGTTCAGGCTCCGATGCAGAGCGAGCACCCTGTCCAGCAGCTCATTCAGAAGCTGGCTTTCAGCGATAAATGGGCAAAGAAGATAAAGAACCCACGCACTCTCAATACCCTCACTCAGGGCAGATATTTTGATATCCTCGCATCGATCACCAGCGATTTCAGCATCTGGAAAACTGTCTACGGTCACCGTATGCCCGATCATCAGAGCATTATCGAATGGTACAAGGGAACCGGTCTCAGACCATATCTTGCACAGCTTTCCGATGAAGATGCCCTGAAGTTCGAGGCCGAACTCCTCGAAAAAGTAACAAGCACTTACCCTGTTCACTCTAATGGCGAGGTGCTGTTCAAATTCCCGAGAATATTCTTTACAGCTGTGAAGCAGTGAGAATTGATTAAATATACAAAATATATCTTTATCCTATTGACATTATTCCAATAATGTTGTATAATTTATTACTGTAATGTATAACGGCACTACTGTCTAAGGGAACTGATGGGCTGCACGGATACACATATTCTTTGAAAGAGGTGAATATCGTGAAAGAGGGAATCCATCCTAACTTTGTAAAGACTACTATCACTTGCCACTGTGGTAACGTGATCGAGACTATGTCCACAAAGGAGAACATCAAGGTTGAAATCTGCTCAAAGTGCCATCCGTTCTATACAGGCAAGCAGAAGCTTGTTGATACAGGCGGACGTGTTGACAGATTCAAGAAGCGTTTCAATATGGACAAGTAAGTCATACAGCCGGTCTAATGACCGGCTTTTTGCGTTATTGATTTAAGGTTGAATTATGAATTATTATACCATTTCTAAACCGGCAAAAGACTCATTCATCGAAAAAAGATCGGAATTCATAGGCCATATCGCTCCGGTCAGGACAAACGATGAAGCTGTGGAATTTATCAATTCCATAAAGGCCGAGCACAGGAAGGCTAAGCATAACGTCTATGCATATATCCTGCGCCAGGACAATATTTCCCGATATTCAGACGACAGCGAGCCCCAGGGAACTGCAGGTATGCCGGTGCTGGATGTGCTCCGCAAGCGTGGCCTTACCGATGTATGCGTCGTTGTAACAAGATATTTCGGTGGGATACTCCTGGGCGGAGGCGGCCTCGTAAGAGCCTACTCCCATGCCGCTTCACTCGCCTGTGACGCAGCAGATATAATGCATATGTGCCTCTGCCACAGATTAAAGATAACTACTGATTATGGTATGTACGGCAAGATCGCATATATACTCCCCAATTTCGATACGATAACTCTCAATTCGGATTTTGGCGGAGATGTTACCCTCGATATACTTGTCCTCACCGAAAAGCTGGAAGCCCTCACAAAAGAACTGACAGAGGCAACTAACGGCTCCGTCAGCATCACCGATTCAGGTGAGTTCTTCGAGGACTTCTCTTCTGTGAAAAAAATTTCATGATTTCTTGAAGGGTTTTTCACTTTTTCAGAGTATAAGTATAATGAAAGGGAAAATATGCAAAGGGGTGATGAGCTTTGACAGTAAGAGAACAGATCGAAAATACTGAGGCAGCTATCCTCAGCAATTACGCCTGCCTGAGTACAAATGAAAAAATGACCGAAAGAACCAGAAGTGAGGAAAAATGCCCTTACAGAAGCGCTTTCCAGCGTGACAGGGACAGGATCCTGCACTGCAACTCATTCAGAAGGCTCAAACGTAAAACTCAGGTATTCCTGTCACCGGTGGGCGACCATTACCGCACCCGCCTCACACATACCCTTGAAGTATCTCAGATAGCAAGAACTATTTCCCGTGGAATGAGACTCAACGAGGATCTGACTGAGGCTATTGCTCTCGGTCACGACCTG
>Ga0256404_1010482_pt1 | contig 12784 bp, 12 predicted proteins | sample RumenRJG_01DNA_FD_185990 | JGI IMG/M metagenome (GOLD analysis project Ga0256404, IMG submission 185990) | Bovine rumen microbial communities from Lethbridge, Alberta, Canada - RJG_01 | ecosystem: Host-associated > Mammals > Digestive system > Stomach > Rumen | place: Canada: Alberta | collected...
AAAAGCGGAGACTGAAATAGTATGTTTACGCAGACATAAAAAAGCACTTGCGAGAAACTCGTAAGTGCTTGATTTTTAGTGTGGACCAGCCAGGGCTTGAACCTGGGACCTCCAGATTATGAGTCTGAGAGAATGCAATTTTATGAAATTTTCTTTGTTTGAAATTTGGCTGATACACAGATATTTAGTAAATTTGCACCATCAAACAAAATGTTAAAATACCCCGTAACTCGCACCGATTGTTTTCGCATTGTTTTCGCGAAAACTGAACGGAAATAACGGAAAAGAGTCTGTAGGGTTGAAAATAGTTGGATAAAATTGCGAAGACAATTCGCGAAAACATTGATGGGATTATGGCAAAGAAACTCACAACTTCGCTAACTGGTTTCAAAGAGCGCCAGTGCACAATGGCAATCGTCCTTGACATACGTAGTAATCGTAAGGACGTGACTGAATATCCAGTGAAGGCTCGCTTCACCATTGATCGTCGTTCGTACTATTATCCTGTTGGTGGTAGCTACTCCAAACAGGACTTCTCTGAGATTTGCAATGTTCAGAAAAGCAAGTCGCCCAAATACGAAGAGAAGAAGCGCTTGTTGGAAATTGTTGATAAGTACAAAGAGATGCTTGTCAACCTCAATCCTGGCCATGAGCTGACATTGGATGCGGTTCGTATGGTCGTTGAAGGGAAAGTGGCTTCGCATTCCCAAGAGTCTTTTATTGGCATTTGGGAAGAGATAATCCATAACTTACGCACAGAAAACAATGGAGCCAGATATACTACGGCTGAGCCATATGAAACTGCACTAAAGTCATTCAAGAAATTTCTATGGAATGAGAACATTCAAGGGTTTGGGGTAACAATTGAACACATCAAGAAATGGGAGAGAGGAATGATTAATGGAGGTATAGGAAAGAACGGTGAGCAGTTAAGAGCAATATCAGATACTACGCGCGGTATCAACCTTCGCCAATGCCGTGCCGTATGGAATGAGTGTCGCCGTAGGGGGTATCTGTTGCAAACAAAATACCCCTTTTCAAATAGTGAGCCAGGGTTGGTCGCAATACCTGCACCTGCATCTCGAAAGGATTGTTACTTGGACGTGGAGAGGATGACTCAGTTGTACAACGTTTTCATTAACAAGAACTATCCTGCTACATGGAAACGTAATTATGTAAAAAATGTCCATGAATCTTTGGGCCTGTTCTTGGTACAATACTTGGGCAATGGCTGCAATCTTGTTGATGTCGCACAGTTAACCTATTCACAGTACTTTTTCGATACCGAGCGTCGCGCCTTTAGGTTTTATCGAAAGAAGACTCGGTTGCGCAGCAAAAATAGCTCAGAGGTAATTATACCCATCATTGAGCCTCTTCGTCGAATTGTTGAAGAAATAGGTGCCCCGCCAAAACTAAATGCTCCCGTTTTCCCTCAGATATTAAATGGCGTGACTAAGGAAAACGAAATCAGAGAGCGTGTAAGCAACGAGAACTCTAATATACAGGACCGAGTTATCAAAGTCTGTCAAGACGTTCTTCATTGGGAGGTGAGACCGTCAGGTACTTGGTGCCGCCATAGTTTTGCAACCAATCTTGATCATGCTGGAGTAGAACGCTCGTACATTGATGAAAGTATGGCTCATGCTGTTTCAAAATCAATCACCGACCTTTATATTGCAAAATATCCGCTGGAAAAGCAGATGGAGTATAACTCTAAGCTGCTGAACTTATCCCCAGTTCCAACGATTACAAAAACGGACATCAAGAAAATGAGTAAGGTGGAAATGGCTGCCCTGCTTATGGAACTGTTGGAGAAAAAATAAGGCAAGAGGAGGTGCATACTGCGAGGGATATCTATTCCGGTTTAGTTTTTTTAAACGAATAACGACATGATTTGCACTTTAACATCCGCTTGCGAAGTGGCACACACCCAACGAATATATTCGGCTGGGGTATTAGGCTGCCCCGGCTGCCTAAAATGTGGCACGGGCAAGCCCGCTTATGTTAGTTCACATCAATAGGCTTTGTATAGAGCATGAGCAAGTTTATTGCTAAGTAGTGACGTATAAACTTTGGGCGATTTGCGAGGTTTTTCTATTTTGGAAAAAGCCTGCATATTAGGTATTCTTCTCCTGTTGGTCATTTCGCTTAGCGCCTATAATGGTTCAGTAAGTGTTCCCGAGCTTGCTCAAAAAGTGGCACGTCTCCCGTCGGAAAATTCCGACAGGGGTATTAGGCTACCCCTACTGCTAAAAATGTGGCATGGGCAAGCCCATCGCCTAAAATTATTCAAAGCGTACCACTTTCCTTCCGTCGAAGATACTCTTCGCGCGTTATGGCGTTCTTCTTCCACTCTTCTCGTTCACGTTCTCTTTCCCTTTGTTCCCTTTCCTCGAAAGCCCGATTCCTGTCACGCAGGAAATCCCGTAGGCTTAGAATAATGATGGAAGGGTCAAAGGTGTTGTAAAAATGACGATAACGGGCAGAGCAGAAGTAGAAGAAGAACAACAGCAATTCATCTACGCTTAGGTAACCAAAGTTTACCACAATAATCTGCGCCAGCTTTTCCAACTGATAGGTGTCTGGCTGTTCTTTAAGTCCACAGAACAGGCAAGCGTCAATTATCTCAGGAACTAGCCAAGCTTCAGCAGCCCTTCTTCCGTAACATGTGTTTAGCATAGCTAATGTAGGAGAATCACCGAAATAACAAGCCTCTGGAGTGTGACATATCTCAGTCTGCCTATTAGGGCTATAAGCTACAAGGAATTCGCGAATTGTTGGGTGTTTCTTCCGTAGTCTCGCCAATGCTGGTGGCATTGCTTTCGCCAATGAGTTTTGTGATGAGCCTTGTTGCGTTTCGGCAGACCGTTTCCCTTCTGCTCTCATTTGATTGATTACCGTACTGATTGTTACTTCCATTTCTGTCTGTTTGATTAATCGGTTCTGTTTCCCATGTACGACACGCCAAGAAGTTTTCAAAGTTCTTCCTGTATTTCCTGTCTGGTCGCACACGTACATAGATTGTTACGTAGTCGAAGATCTTTCTCTTTTCGTCGGCAGACAATGTTGCCCATGTGTTGCGTAGAGACTCGACATTCCCAACATGCTTATCGTATAAATCCCAAATCTTATTAAATGAGTCTTCTTCATTCTCTGCCACCTCCGCATCATTGATGATGTGTGTATCTGCACCATCATCAATGCCTGGATTTGGAATAGGATTTTGGTTAGGAGTAGAATTAGGAAGGGATGCGTCCGTATGCAGTGGCATGCGTTCGCTTACGTTCGCTTGCGATGGGTTGCCAGAACTTGCGTTCGCTGACGTAGAATGAATGGCGAAGCGTTTCTTAGCGTTGGCACTGTTTCTTTCGCATTTTGCCTTGTATGCTTCGTGGCTACGGTCTATCTGGGTTCGGATTACCGTGAAGAGAGACATCATCGGCCCATTGAAATCGGGCAACTTGTCTTCATCCACGTATGCAAAAAGAGCTTTGATGAGTTTGCCGGCATCTTCATCCGACAAATAATCGATGGCTGCTCGATGCTCGGTGAAAAGCAAAATGGTGTTAGCTTCTTTCTGCATTTCCTTCTCCTTTCTGTTCCTCTATTTGTTCCTCTTTCTTTTTTTCTTTCTGTTGTCCTTCACCATTAAGTTTCCTCAATACATCGCTGTACTTGTACATGACACGACGCGGTCCAACCTTGTTGGGGCGAAGGATGTCCAACTTGTTCCATCGCCACAGTGTAGAGAAATCCATATGGAGCAGTTTTGCTGTTTCTTCACGGGTGATGAAACGCTCATCGTCATACACTACAGGACAGGCATCATTCCTACGGGTGGCCTTGTCCTCTGCTTCAACTCTCATGGCAATCAAGTTGCTTGCCATTTTCTCTACCAGAGCATCTAAGTCTGCTCTGCTCATCACAACCAGCTGGTTGCCTAAGATGGAATTTTCAGAATTCATAAAAGTATCTTTATTGAGTTGTAAATATTCACTTTCCAGCACTCTCTTCCATGAATGCCATTATCTGTTTATTGCTAGAGATAGTGGAAGATGCTACCCCGATTTTCTGTGCAAAGTTATGCGCTGTTACAAGATTGAGCGAAGAAATAAATATGTAAGTAGTCTTTTTTAACCAGAGTTTAAATTTGAGTATGAAATTGCAGAAGTTATCATACTCGAAAAGTGTGTAAGGGGCTGTTTTCATTCTTTCTCTCGAAAGATGGAACAATGGTGTTCTACTCAAAACTCTAATGAGAATTGTATCATCATCCCATTTTGAACACAAAAATAGGCTTACGAACACGTCATTTGCACAAAAAATCATAAAAGTAAGCCATCGAAAGGCAATTTTTCGATATAACCAAAGGTTATACAAGATATTTTTTGTAATTTTGTAGCCAACAAAAGACATCCTTCAACAACTATTAAAAAGACGATGTAAATGGTGGAACAGATCAAGTAGCAAGTCAAGTAATACAAATATAACGGAAATATGGCCAAAACGTTATTCAAATACCTCGACTTCAACGGTGGATTGGCGATGCTGGAGCATCACAATCTACAGTTTACTAATGCTACTAAGTTTAACGATCCATTTGACTGTCATCCTGCTCTTTTTGATTATTCCAAGGTTCCCGAACGTCCCCATAATTGGCCTCCTGCTGATTTTCTTTCTATGAAAGGAGAAAACGACATGGAGAACCTGAGAAACAGCACATGGACGTGTTGCCTATCAAAGGTTCATGACTCTTTATTGATGTGGGCATACTACAACAACCACAAGGGAATATGTATTGGTCTAAACAAAGAGGCCGTTCTGAATAGTTGTCAATACAAGTTCTTTGGTTTAATATTTCCTTTTGCAGCAGAAGTTAAGTATAAGGATATTTTGCAAAAGCCAGATTATTTCAAAGACCATCCATCATGGAATGATTTATTGCTCACTAAGGCGAAAGCCTGGGAACACGAGCAAGAAGTCCGCATAAATACAAAAGACCCAGCTTGGGTTCATGCTGGTCGAAACATACCTGATGAATTCAAAAAAGAAGATATCGTTGACTGGAAAGAAATAAGGCATTATGTGCCTTTATCCAGCGATTGTTTTGAATCGATATTCTTAGGTGTAAACATGTTACCTCGTAATAGAACGAAGATTATCGACATTGCAAATAAACTGAATCCAAACATAAAGATTTATCAAATGACATTAGACCCAGAAGCCTTTAGGTTGAAGGGAGAAGCAGTAAATTTATAAAGAAAGAATGATCAATATACGAAAACTCGAAGCCGAGCTATGGGAGTCGGCAGATTTGTTGAGACAAGGTAGTAAACTGACAAGCAGTCAGTATTGTATGCCTGTGCTGGCTTTGCTGTTCTTACGCTATGCCTACAGCCGCTACAAGATGGTAGAGGCAGAGATATTGCAGAACCGCCCCAGTCGTGGTGGGCGTGTAATGCCTGTGGAACCTAGCGATTTTGCTGTTAAGAGTGCATTGTATCTGCCCCGTGAAGCACAGTTCGACTATCTTGTAAACTTGCCAGACAATATCGTGGCTGCGGGCCTAAAAACTAAAGACGGACAAGAAATAAACTCATTAGGCGAAGCCGTCAACAACGCTATGCAGCTGGTAGAAGACCAAAGCGAACAACTGACAGGCGTACTCCCCAAGACCTACACAATGTTCGCTGATGACCTCCTACGCGAGTTGCTTCGTATTTTCAACAATAAGACCATCGACGAGGTTGGTGGCGACATCATCGGACGAATTTATGAATACTTCCTTTCCAAGTTTGCAAAAGCGGTAGCCTCTGACGATGGTGTGTTCTTTACGCCTAAGTCGCTGGTAAAGATGCTTGTAAATGTACTGGAGCCCACGCAAGGCATCATGTTAGATCCTGCATGCGGTAGCGGTGGTATGTTTGTTCAGACAGGCGACTTTGTGAATCAAGCAGGACTCAATGCTAATACCCAAATGACCTTCTACGGACAGGAGAAGGTGGAATATAATGCCCAGCTCTGTCTGATGAACATGGCGGTGCATGGATTGAACGGACGAATCATTTCCGGTGATGAAGCCAACTCCTTCTATCACGATGCCCACAATCTGGCTGGCAAATGTGACTATGTAATGGCCAATCCGCCATTCAATGTTGATAAGGTGAAAGCAGAGTCCGCCTCTGCTGCAGGTCGCCTTCCTTTCGGACTCCCCGGCGTGAACGCCAAGACCAAGGAGATAGGCAATGCCAACTATCTCTGGATTAGCTATTTCTATGCCTACCTGAACGACCATGGACGTGCCGGCTTCGTAATGGCGAGCTCAGCAACAGATAGTGCGAACAAAGACCGCGACATTCGTGAAAAGCTGGTGCGTACAGGTGATGTGGATGTGATGGTCAGCGTAGGTAACAACTTCTTCTATACGCTATCTCTGCCCTGCTCGCTGTGGTTCTTCGATCGTAACAAACATGCTGATATTCGTGATAAGGTACTCTTTATCGATGCCCGTAATTACTATACTGTTGTTGACCGCACCCTGAACGAGTGGACCGAGTGGCAACTGCGTAACTTGCAAGCCATCGTACACCTGTATCGTGGTGAGAAAGAGAAATATCAGCAGTTACTGGTCGACTATCAATCTGTCTTAGGCGATACAACTGTAGTATCTGCTCAGGAAGCACTTAATAGGCAGAAAGCCGCTGCGAAAGAGGCTATAGCCAATGCCACTCGCAAGGACAAGAAACGTATTGAAGCCGAGCAGAATACACTCATAGCCGAACTGGAAGATACGCTCGAAACGGCCCGTCAGCATGAATGGCTGACAGAGAAATTTGGCGAAGGCGAATACAAGGATGTGCTTGGTCTCTGTAAGATTGCCACTATTCAGGAGATAGAGGAAAAGAACTACTCGCTTACCCCTGGTGCTTACGTCGGTGTAGCCGAGCAGGAAGACGATGGTGTGGATTTCCACGAGCGTATGAGTGAAATCCATGCCGAGTTGGGAAAACTGAACCAAGAGGCTAACGTCTTAATGGAGGAGATACAAAAAGCATGGGAGGAACTGAAATGAAAAAAAAGGAGTTAGATAAGCCCACATTTATATATCGCGACGGAATGACTGCAGACAAAGACTATGTGCAATGGCTACATGAAGTGAAACTACGCTACCGCCAGAGTCAAGTGAAAGCTGCAGTACGCGTGAACACGGCCATGCTCGAATTTTATTGGGGTATGGGGCGTGACATTGTGGCTATGCAAGCAGAAGTCAAATGGGGCAGCGGTTTCTTTAACCAACTAAGTTTGGACATGAAGGCAGAGTTTCCTAACGAAACAGGATTCTCTGTTACCAACTTGAAGTATATGAAACGCTGGTATAATTTTTATTATCAGCATGTTGCAATTCGTCAACAGACCGTTGACGAATTGCCAGAGGAAAAAAGCCAACGAGTCGTTGACTTTTTACAGTCCATACAAAAAACATTGCCTTTGGAGGGACAAACCGAAATTCGTCAACGACCCGTTGACGAATTAGAAATGCCAATGTATTTCGGCAGGATTCCCTGGGGGCAACATATAGAGATTTTCACTCGGAGCAAGTCGCTTGAAGAAGCACTCTTCTATGTCGGTCAAACCATTGAAAACAATTGGTCACGTTCAGAGGTGGAAGCTCAAATTGCAGACGGACTTTTCCATAATCAAGGTTCAGCAGTAACCAACTTTGCAGACCGTCTGCCAGCACCACAGGGTGATTTAGCTCAGGAACTGTTGAAGGGCGAATATAACCTGGAGTTCTTACACCTAAAGAAGAAGCACAACGAAAAGGAGTTGGAGGAGAAAATTGCATCTAACATCACACAGTTCTTGCTTGAACTGGGTAAAGGTTTTGCTTATGTAGGTCGGCAAATGGAACTGCAGATGCCAGGTGGTCAGACATTCTTCCCTGATTTGGTGTTTTACCATATCCCGCAGAAACGGTATGTGGTAGTCGAGCTAAAGGCCGTAAAGTTTATGCCTGAACATGCAGGCAAACTGAACTTCTACGTCACTGCTGCCGACCGATTGTTAAAAGGTGAAGGTGATAACCCGTCTATAGGGCTGCTTGTTTGTCGTTCCATGGATAAAACACTTGTTGAATGGTCGCTGGCAGATATTCAGAAGCCTCTCGGCGTGGCCTCCTATCAGATTCAAGAGGTGGTTGACCGCACACTGGCCGAACTGGAACTTAATAAGGAGGAGGATGAGGTATGAGGAAGACAATTACTATAGGTGATTTAGGCACTATCATAACAGGTAAGACACCTCCAACCACTAATAAGAACTATTATGGCGATTATGCGGTGTTCATTAAGCCTACTGATATTTCTGAGCAATGCAAGTTTACCTACAAGACAGAAGAAATGTATTCAAAACTTGCTGCAGAGAAGTATGAAAGTAGCTTAATTCCTAAAGGTGCTATCTGTGTTCCATGTATTGGAACAATAGGAACAAAGATGACGATGGCTCCTTGTGATTGTTATACCAACCAATCCATTAATTCTATCGTCTGTAATGATAGATATGATAATGAGTATGTTTACTATCTGATTAAAAATTTCCTACCAGGACTAAAATCCTATAATTTAGGAACGGCATCAGGTAGAGAATATGTTTCAAAATCTAACTTTGAGAAGATTGAGTTAGTTGCTGAGCAAGACAAAACGATTCAAAAGAAAATCGGAGAGTTCCTTTCTCGCTACGACTCATTGATAGAGAACTATCAAAAGCAGATAAAGCTATTGGAAGAAGCTGCGCAGCGACTCTATAAGGAATGGTTCGTTGACCTCCACTTCCCTGGCCACGAAAACGCCAAAATCGTTGATGGTGTGCCAGAGGGGTGGGAGAAGAAGAAACTGGTAGAAATTGCTGAACTAAAGGCTGGAGGTGATAAACCTGAAATAGTTTCAGCTAAAAGGACAAATGAATGTTCGGTACCTATTTTTTCAAATGGTACTACTAATGAGGGACTATATGGCTATACCAATCTTCCTGTAATTTTAGAACAAAGTGTGACAATATCTGCAAGAGGAAGTGTTGGTTATACAGTGTTTAGGAGAACCCCTTTTGTTCCTATAGTAAGGCTAATTTCTGTAACTCCTCATAATATCTATGTTGGTTACATATTTTACTGTTTAAAATCTACTACGCTAGATAGTAATGGGGCTGCGCAACAGCAAATAACTATACCAATGATTAGGAATAAGGAAATAACGATTCCATCAAAAGGTATACTTGAGTTATTCGAAAGTCAAACAGAACCAATTTTTAATCAAATAGACATTTTAAAAGAACTAATCCGCCTCCTCACCGAGGCACGCGACCGCTTACTTCCCAAACTGATGAGCGGAGAGATAGAAATATAGAATAATAAACAAATTAAATAAGGTAACATGAAAGAGTATTTAAGAATTCAGAACTTTGGACCGATTGTAGATATTGAATTAGACGACATCGCTCCTCTAACCATTCTTATAGGAGAATCTGGTAGTGGTAAGAGTACCGTTATGAAAGTACTCTCAATGTTCAGATGGATATATAAGCGTATCGTTTTACGTTCCTATGTTCGGCAAGCAAAAATCAAAAAAACAGGCATCGGTATTCAGATGAAAACCTTATTAAAGACCTCACAATTGAGTGAGTACATAAAGTCAGACTCTGAAATCGTCTATTGTAGAGGCGACTATTCGATAGTTTATTCAAATGGCAAATTGAATGCTCAGGCCGACATTCCAGCTGATGACCTCAGTCTGGAAAAAATATGCTATATCTCGGATAAGCGTTCAATGATTCCTGATTTCTTGGAAAATAAAATAGAAAAAAAGAATGCAAACTATCATTTGCAGGATACCTTAGAAAATTTCCTACTTGCGGCTGACTCTATCCGCCAATTACCCTTGGATTATCTAAACGTGGAGTTGAAAATTGAAAAAGGGACCCAAGGTGACAAATATATGATAAAAGGAACTAATGGCACCCCATGCTCCATCCAATTGCGCAACTCATCATCAGGTACGCAGACGGTAACGCCATTAAGTTTAATAGTTGAGTACTATGCAAAGAAATTCGACTCGCAGAAGTCTATGAACTCTTCATTGTTTAGTTACCTGCAAGACAATGACAAACTAGACGTTTTTAATACTGCAAAGAATATTGGTGAAATAAAGTCTAAAAATGTACATTTGTTTATTGAAGAACCAGAGTTAAGCCTTTATCCTGAGAGCCAAAGAAGCCTGATAGACTTCTTGGTTAACAGATGCTTTATGACAGAGCATCCATATAATATGACTCTTATGATGGCTACGCATAGTCCATATATAGTTAATTACCTAAATGTCCTAATTCGTAGGCCAAAGGAACAGGGCCTTGCATACATAAGGCCAGAAGACGTTAATGTATATGAGATTTTCGAAGGAAGTGCTGGACAATTGAAGACTCTAAACGAGAGACCAATTATTGATACTCGATCTATGTCTGATCCAATAACAGAAATGTACTCTGAATTTAATAGTTTGTAATATGGAACAGATTTTGAAGAGTGAGATTGTTGCAATATTAAATAAAACCCAAAGAGGTTCTGCTCCAAAACTGACGGACAATAACATTGTTCCTAATTTTGTTGTAATTTCAGACCATAAGTTTGACCTTGTCGATTCTAAGGATGGTTCTCCTGTTAGAGATTTTGAAACTGGTACAGCACATTACATTAATGGTAACGAAGGAGATACATATAATCTGAAAATCATTTGCTACGACGATTTCCTTCATCAATTTACCTACGATGATGGAATAGGTCATGCACATGTCAGCAGGTTAAAAAATGGTGTAAGGGTTTCAGATTTTCTTGTCTATGAAGAGGGTGAATCGAAAGTTCTGTTCATTGTTCACGAATTGTCTGATGAAAATTCCAGCAAAAAAATTAAGGTAGCAAGAAAACAATTGTCAGATACTTTGAATCAACTATATCAGTCTGAAGTGATAGGTAGGTTTATAGATGCCTTTAAAAACAAAAAGTGTTACCTGTCTGCAAAGGATAGCCGAAAAATCGTAGAAACAGAGGGGATGGCAGATGGTTTTAATGAAATATACAGAGTTTTGCCAGAGCCGATACAATTCAATTGGGGCCAAATCGAAACACATGGTTTTTCTGCTTTTGAGACAAGTTATGTAAATCTTCCCAAATAGGTTTTTAATATGGCAAAGGACTATAGCGAAGACCAATTAATACAGAAATCGACAGCCGAACTCTTGGAAAAAGAGCTTGGCTGGAAGTCTGTGTATGCTTTCGACAATGAGGTACTTGGCGAACAAGGTACGCTGGGACGCAAGACATAGTGCGAGGTTGTGCTGACACGTCATCTTCGCATGGCTTTGAAACGTCAGAATCCATGGATGATGAACAAGCAAATGACGGAAGCCGTGGTCACTTACTCCCAAGGCTGATGAATGAATAAATTACAGTTTAAATTTCCGATGGAAAGAACAGATTACATAGAAAAACGTGAGGACATCATTTCGAACATCGAAACCTTGTACTCATATCTTCATGGCGAGAGCGGTGAAGACTATAAACAATGGGCTGTTGATAAATTGAAGCGAGGCAAAAATATGGTTGTTGAGGTAATTGACGGTCATATTTGTTTTGCTCCAAGCAGATTCGTGGGCTACTTAAATAACACCAAAGATAAGCACGATGAAAATCATGGTGATGGCACTGATACCGATAAAAGAATCAATCTGTACTATCAGAAAGTGGCCGATGAGAGACTTGATGTCCTTATGCAAGCTGAGTTATCAAAGTATAAGGAAGCGTCTGCCAACAAGAAGTATTGGATTCCAAATGGCATGACGATAGAAGATATACTAGCGCACTCAGATATTAATTCACGCAGGTATTGGGTTTTCGCTCCAGGAGAATCTTGTGATCATTGGGAAGAGTGTAAATTAGAGGGAGTAATGCTTGTCGGTTGGGACGAGGTGGGAAATCTTACTCAATACGAGGATAAAAATTCTATTGATGCTGCACTCAAGAAAGCGTATCCAAACGGCAAAGATAGTTACAGAAAAAACGATGTCAGCACATTGTGGTATATGTGCCGTGAAATTCAAGTAGGGGATGTCGTATATGCTAGAAATGGTCTGAGCGAAATTCTTGGTCGAGGAGTCGTAACTTCAGATTATTTCTATGACGAAAAACGTGACGATTTCTGCAATGTACGAAAAATCAAGTGGACTCACCTCGGACGCTGGCCTGCTTCAGCATTAAGTATACCAACTATTATACCCAAGTATGGACAATGGGTGGAAGAAATGGAGAAAACAATAACTTTATCAGAATCAGATAAAACTATGCTCAACGATATCAGCAAATACGCAACTCTTCTTCAGCAGAAAAAGAATATCATCCTTCAAGGTGCTCCTGGTACAGGAAAAACCTATAATACAGCAGCCATTGCACTATCGGTAATCGGTGTGACAGATGTTGATTTAACTAACCACAAGGCTTTGATGGAACGATATGAGGAGTTGCGTAAGAAACACCAGATTGCATTTTGTACGTTCCATCAATCAATGGAATATGAAGACTTTGTAGAAGGCCTAAAACCATTTCCTGTTAAGGATAAAGATGGGAATGTGATTGGCATGGAGTATCGCGTAGATGATGGAATTTTCAAGCAGATATGCAATGATGCTTTGGAAAATCTTAGACAATCTTCGACCGAAACAATTCAACAAGTAAACTACGAAG
>Ga0256404_1010484_pt1 | contig 12783 bp, 9 predicted proteins | sample RumenRJG_01DNA_FD_185990 | JGI IMG/M metagenome (GOLD analysis project Ga0256404, IMG submission 185990) | Bovine rumen microbial communities from Lethbridge, Alberta, Canada - RJG_01 | ecosystem: Host-associated > Mammals > Digestive system > Stomach > Rumen | place: Canada: Alberta | collected...
TTGTTCTTGATGGGTTCGCCCTCGGTCTGGTAGCCCTTGACGTAGAGCATGTAGGGAGGGTTTTTCACTTTGAGGAAGTTGTCTTTCCACCTGGAATTGGGGTTTTGCTCGAGCGGTGTGCCGTTCAAGAAGCCCTCGACGCCGTTTTCGAGGAGAGTGCGGAAGAGGGTGCGGAGGGCGACGGTGGAAACTTCGTCCTCCTCGGCGGCACTGGTCTGGACGCTGAAGAGGGCGAAACGGCCGTCGTTTTCGAGCACGGCCACTTCGGAGCTTTGGGCGCGAAGTATGCCGCTACCGGCCACCATGGCGGCCAGAAGGATGAATATTTTCAGACGGTTCATAATTCGAGGAGTTCTTTAAGGATGAAGGTGGTGATACGGATAGGGAGGTTCTCTTCGACAGCCTTGCGGATGGCCTCGCCGCCCTTCTTGACGGTGCAGGAGGAGTGGGTGCCGTCGACGATGTTGGCGACCTCGATGCGGCCCACTTTTTCCCAGCCGGCGGCGGCATCCTGGGTGTAGACGTCGAAGCGGAGACCCTCTCTGACGGGGAAGTCGGAGCCGAGGTCGATGGAGACCGATTTGGCCTTCTTTGTGTCGCCGTCTTCGATGGTGAGGATGGTGCCGATGAGCGGATAGGTGCTATAGGTGGCGGAGGTGATATCGGCAGCGTTCCGGATGGCTTTGTTGGTAGCCGCCTCGGCCGATTCGTCGCTGATGGCGGTGCAGCCTTCGTTACTGGCAGAGACGATGTTGCCGGTCTTGGGGTCGACAATGAAGAGATACCAGCCGAGGCGGCAGGTGTATTCAGTGTAGTCCTTGAGCACGAGGAGTTCCTCCTCGGCCTTGACAAGGCGGCTGGTGTTTTCCATGCCGGTGTAGTAGCCGTAGACGAGGCCGTCGAGGGTCTCGAGTGCGGGGCAATCCTTGGCGCCGAGCTCGTAGCCGTTGACACGGCGGTTGTCTTTGAGTTTGCTCTTGACGGTGCTGACAAAATTGTCGGGGGCGCCGCCGGTGATGCCGCCGAAGGCCACGTTGCGCTTCTTGACTTCGTCGATGCTGGTGACGGTGAGACGCGGGGCTTCCTGCTCAACGCGCACAAGGCCGTTGAGGCTGATGACCTGGACGTAGCTGACGATCTGGAGTTCCTCGCCGTTGGCGATGGCTTTCATGATGTCCTTGCCGCTCTTCTCGACGCTGAGGGTGGAGAGGGAATCGTCGTTGATTTCGCGGACACGGAGCTTGCCGTAGTTCTTCTTCTCGCCGACAATCTCGAAGGTTTGGCCGCGGTAGATGGCGTCGCGGGAGCCGAGGTTGACGGTCACGACCTCAGCCTTGTTCTTCTTGGCCTCCTCGACGTTGATGATTTTGCCATGCAGGGGATACTTGTCCTGCAGGAACTCCTCGAGGGAGAGGAGCTGCTGAACGAGGAACATCTGCTTGCCCTTGGTGCTGCCCACGGCAATGGCGTTGTTGATGGATTTGGAGCGGTCCTCATCGTAGCTGGTGCTCTCGAACACCGGCTCACAGATGGTTTTGCCCGAAGCGGGGTCGGTGAAGGTGAGCGTGGTGGCCATTTTGGAGTTGTAGGTAATGACGGTCTTCTTGTTGCCGTTCTTGTCGGTACGGGTGCTTTCCTTCTGCTCGGTGGTGAGGGTGGATTTGCCCGTGATGACAGCAAAGACTTGCATCTTGCTGCGCACATTCTGGGGAAGGGCGTTGTAGACACCCTGCTCGATGACATTGGCGCGATGGGATTTGCAGAGTTCGCTGATGACGTTGACGCGCTGCTGGTCGGCATAGTCGCCAGAGAAGTTGCCCACGACAAGGTTGAACTTGGCATTGCTGTTGGTCTGTGCCATACCTGTTGCAGCCAGCAACAAGGCGACAGCAAGAGTAACTATTTTTCTCATGATTTTTAAAGTTTAATTATTATTATTGATTACTTTCGTTTCGCATACTTCATGTTTTCAGTCGTCCATGGCGAGGCGGAGCCCGATGAAAGCGGAGGGTGTGTCGGGGTCCTGATGGCCGCGCGAGGAGGCGAAGCAGGCCCACTTGTTGCCGCCGGCATAGCCGCCGCGGACCACACGCTGAGTGCCCTCGTCGGGGCCCTGCGGGCTGATGGTACGGTCGGCGGGGTAGGTGCCGGCCCAGTCGGAGCACCACTCGGCGACGTTGCCGCTCATGTCGCACAGGCCCAGGGGATTGGTATGCTTGGAACCCACGGCGCTCACGCCGTCGAGCTGGGTGGCCTTGGAACCGCCCGAGAAGGCATCGGGATCCTGAGTGCCACGGGCGCGGGCAGCGAACTCCCACTCAGCCTCGGTGGGAAGGCGGAAGTGCTGGCCGGTGAGGCGATTGAGACGACGGATGAACTCGAGGCAGTCGGTATAGGACACATTGCTGACGGGGAGGTTGGGGCCCTGGACGAGCGAGGGGTTGCTACCCATCACCTTCTCCCAGAGGGCCTGGGTGACCTCGGTCTTGCCGATGGCGTAGTTGCGGAGGATGACCTCATGCTGGGGCTGGGCGAAGTTGAGCGGGTAGTTTTTGTCCTCAGGCTTGGCCTTGGAGCCCATCATGAAGGAGCCACCAGCCACCTTGACCATCTCGTAGCTGATGCCGTCGAGCTGGAAGGTGCCGGCGGGGCGGAGGGTCATGGAGCAGGGGACCTTCTTGTTGAGGAGCACATTGACGGTCTGGCGCTCGTCGTTGTAGCCCTTGGAGCGGATGAGCACCTCGTGGGTGCCTTCGGGGCCTTTGTACTCGCAGGGGGTCACGGCGGAAATCTTCTCGCCGTCGACGTAGACGTCGGCGTCCTTGATGTTGCATTCGATTTTGATGGTACCCGTGGGGCCGTCATAGGCAATCTGGGGTTTGTCGACAAGCATCACATAGGTGACGTTGCTGCGGATGGGCTCGAACTCGTGGCGCAGGGGAAGATACCTCTTGGACTTGATGGTAATCCAGTTGGCATCCTTCATCATGTAAATCCACCACTCGCCGTCCTTGTACTCGGACGAGATGATGTCGCCTTCGAACTGCGCATCGGGCAGGACAAGGCCGAGACGGATGAGGCCGCAGTTGACGCCGTTGGCATCCTTCTTGGGGAACTTGGCGGCGTCGGTCATGGTGAGGTCGGCGCGGAAGTCAGTGACTTTCAACTCCTGGGCCGAGAGGCCGAGACTGAGAGCCAGGAAGAGGCATAGAGCAAATCTTTTCATGGTAACGTGGTTGTATTAATTAAGTTTGAAGTTGCTGAGGGTGAAGACGTCGCTGTCGTCAATCTCGGTGGGCTGCCAGGTACGCACCATAATCTTGGGGCTGAACTCGTCGGTGAAGTCCCAGACGATGAAGACGATGCCTTCGTCGCTGTAGTTCTTGGTGAACCAGCCCTGCTTGAGGGTGACGCCATAGTAGTTGGGCTTGGCGCCATGACGGACGATCTGGATGTCGTCGAACTTGACGTTGATGTAGGCGTTGTTGCGGAAGACGCGACGGAGACCATTGAGGTACTGCTGCTTGCCCTGGGTGGTGTATTCGACCTTGGCGATGGGCTTCATGTCGGTGTGCTGACGCTTGACGACCTTGCCGGTGACGATGAGGGCATCGTCGGAGAAGACGTCCTCCATGAAGTTGATGTCCTTCTGGACATAGGCGTTGCGGAACTGCTCGACCCAGTGGAGAATCTGCATGCGGCGGTCGGCGTCGTTGAGGCGCTCGCCCTCTTTCATGAGGCGTACGTACTGCTGAAGGCCCATGGTGATGTTGAAGTCGGAGATACGTCCGGAGGGGTCGTAGTTGATGCAAATCTCCTGGTTGAGGTCGCCGACGTAGGAGTCGTCGATGGGTTTCATGACCACGGCGATATTGCGGGCCTGATAGCCGATGACACGGCCGTTGGAGGCTTTGATGCGAAGGCAGTGTTCGACGATGTCGTCGTCAAGGACGCGGAATTTGACATTGTTCCACATCATGCCGATGCTCTGGGTGGCGAGGTCGTCGATGCCGATGCCGCTGTAGTTGATATCCTTGCCGGAGGACTCAGCCTGGTTGATGGCCGTAAGCAAACGGGAGGTGTTCTGCTCCATGGTCTGCTTGACAGCGCCTTCGATGCCGTCGGAAAACTCAAAGAGGACCTCGTCCTGAGCCTGCATGGCTCCAAAGGCGAATACCATGGCGATTGCGAGGAGGATTCTTTTCATTTTATTCTGTTTTTATTTTGTTCGTGAATCGGATTGTTTTATTTGGCGAAAGTGAACCACAAGGCGGTACGGCCCTTGTAGACATCGAGCGAGGAGTTCTGCATGACACGGTAGTCGATGCGGATGTTCTCGCCGGTGCCCAGAACGGTAACCAGACGGCCGTCGGTGTCGAAAATGGCCCAGAAGCTGTTGGCTACCGAGGGGCATTTGTCGGGGGTGCCGAAGCGTTTCACCTTGTATTCGGCCTTCATGCGGTTGAGCTTGGCGCGGAAAGCTGTGATGTCGGGGCAATCGAGGAGCTGCTTCACAGCATCCTGCTGCCAGGTGGGAAGAGGATTCTGGACCTTGGCAGCTGGGACGGGCGTAGGCATGGGATTGGCATTCGTTTCCGTGGAAGCAGCCTGGCTGTCCACGACATCCTGGGCCACCTCGTCGGCAGGTACCTCCACTTCGGCAGAAGCCGCTTCCGCCGCCGGTTCCTCTACCACGACAGGAGCGCCGGGCATGGTGGGCACCACATCGGCGGGAGTGTCGTTATGTGAAACATTCACATAGTTCTCCACTCCTTCGATATCGCTCTTTTTGACATACACAAAGACGCGGTGCATCTCGCCACGCATCATGGTGAGGGACTCGGACTTGGCCTGTAGGTCCTTGATGAGGACATTGGAGGCCTTGTTGAGTTTGCGCTTGGAGGCGATATACTCATTGATTTGCTGGAGCAGCAACTCGTTGGCCACCTCGTAGGCGTCCTTCTCGCTCTCCATCGTCGCTTCGGCGTAGAGGTAGGAGCTGCTGCGCTTGATCTTGTTGATTTCCTTGGAATTCGACTGCTGGGCCATCACCGTGGTGGTGAGCAGCAGCGTGAACGCCAAAAGGGCAATCTTTTTAATGGATTTCATTCTCATTGAAAAGGGATTTAAGGTTCGACATGGGAACAAAAGCGTTGAGGCGAGCCTTGACGGTGCCTTTGCGTTCTTTGATAATATCTGTCGAGAAGGTGAACTTCATCACATGGGCATAACCCATTTCCGGGTTGTTCATGACGAGTTCGGCCGCCACAGTGCCGTCTTTCTCGCTGATGACGCCGAAGTAGGGTCGGCAGCCCTGCTGCAGACAGTAGCCGATCCATTGGCGCAACGGCAACGTGAATTCTTCGCGCTTGTAGCCGTATTTCACCTGCGTGAATGCCACCTCGATGTCCGACTCCAGTTCGACCCCGGTCACCAGATTGGCCATGCTCTCAAAGGGGAAATCCTCGCCGTAGAGCAACTGCCATCCCGTCTCGGGGTCGTTGACGAAATAGCGGTTGGAGTTCAGTTCCGGCAGGTGGAATATCTCGCCCGTGAGGACATAGATGGGGCTGTTGCCCGCGTTGACCATGATCTGCTCCACCGGATTGGCGGGCTCAACCTCTTCCAGGCGGAAACGGCGCGCCTCCACAGCCAGACGGTTCTCGCCTTCCTGGATGGTAACACCTTTCAGGAGAAGATAGTCGGCAGGATAGGAGAGCGTCACGCTGCGACGGTTCTCGCTGTACCAGTTGCAGATATAGCGTTTGTCGTCCTGCAGCGTAATTTGGAAATAGGCGTTTGTATCCAGACACAGGGTCTTGAGGTCGGCCACGGAGCCTTTCTCAAACCTGATGCGTTCCTCGGCCAGGTGTTTTTGGAAACTCTTGCCGTAGAACTCGCCAAGGTCGGAAGCCAGCATCAGCCGCTCGATGAAGTTGCATTGGTCCTCGGACATGTGCGAACGTTGCCAGGGGGTGAAGAGGGAGTAGCCGATATGCACCACCTCGCCATCCTTGACGATAACGCTCACCGGTATCGAACGATACTCCACAACCCTGTAATTCAGACCTTCAACCAACCGGGCGCTGAGGCCAATGGCAGAGGCCATGGTGCGCAACTGGTTGGTGGCGCATGCGGGTTGAGCCAAAACCTTCGGGCCTCCCCCGAAGAGGAGAAGGCCCAGAAGGCATGATATGAGGAGACGTCGAATCATTCAGCTTAGCAGTTGAACCATTTGCGAGTACCGTCGGTGCGCTGCAGCTCGCCACTGCGCAGGCGACCGTTCTCAAACTTGGTGTTGGCAATCTTGTCGCCAGGATGAACGTCGAGCATGGAGCCACGGCCGTCCTTCAGGTCGATCTGATAGCTGGAGGTAACGCTGATGGTACCGCCGGCACCGTGAGGCACACCGCCCTGGGTGGGGCCGCTGTAGGAACCATAGGGCAGGCTTGAGCTCGACGAGGTGCTCGTCTTCGGAGTGTCCTGCTTGGCGGCAGGAGCGGCCTTGGTGGTGGAAGCAGGCTGGGCAGCTTGCTTACCGGTTTCCGTGGCCTCTTCCGCCATCTCGGTCTCCTCTGCCTCGGGGGCAGCGCTCTTGTCGCCGCTGAAGGCGAAGTAGCCACCCACGCCGAGACCGACAACCAGCACGGCACCGCCAATGATGGCGATGAGCTTCTTGTTCATGCCGCCACCCGTAGTGGTGCCAGCGCCCTCGTCCAGTTCGTGCAGGTCCTTGCCGCACTCTTGACACTTGAATTCAATGGAATCAACTTCCTGTATCTCTTGTTTGTCTGCAAGGTCGCAGTTGTCATAGTTCTTGCAGATACCTTTCTTTAATGCCATAATTTTGTTTTTTATATATTTTGTACTTAATAAACTTTTATTCTTTCAATTCGGAACCTGTATTACAATTCCTTCAACTCGTTGCCGAGGATGGCGACGGCCACTTTCTTATAGCCTTCGAAATCGGGATGGAACTGGTTACCCTCGCAGAGGGAGTTCTTCACCTGATTCTGCAGCACATTGCCGAGAGCCTGTTTGACAACGGCCTTCTGCTCGTTGCTACGGGCCTGGGTGGCAAGGGCGGCCTCCACCTGAGCCTTGAGGTCAGAGGCTTTGGCGAAGTCCTGGCCGAGGGCGTTCCATATCTGGCCGAAGTCCTTGCCCAGCGGAGTCCACTCGTCGTTGCCGAAGGCATCCTTGCCCTTCATGGCGGAGAAGTGCTCGCCGGTGGTGGGGTCCTGCTGCTCCTCGATCAGGCCGAGGGCGTAGGCCAGCATCAGCTTGGGCAGAATCTCTTTCTTGATTTCCATGCTGTCCATCTCGAAGATGGCGGGGATGGTCTTGGCGATGTCGGCAAAGGTCTCCGTGTGCAGCACCATCTTGTTGAAGGCACCGTCGGGCGAGTTGACGAGCTTGTCGTACTTGTCCTTCAGCACCGTCATGTTCGACAGGTAGCGCAGCGGGAAGCCCGACTTGGCACTGACGGCGACAATCTCGTTGGTCTTGTAGTGCTCCGACACGTCGGAGGGCTGGAAACCGGGTACCTGATTGCGGAAAGCCTGGACAAGCTGGTTGTAGAAAGCCTGCTGGCTCTCGTCGGGCTTGGGGATGCTCAGCTGCAGCATCTCCATCATGGCGCCGCTGTTGCCGGCAATGACCTTGCTCTTCTCCTGCGGGTTGAACTGCACGTAGGTGGCCGAGCTCTGCACAATCTGCTTGACGAAGGCTTCCATGCGCTCCTCGCTGGTGAGTTCCTGTTTCAGCTTGTCCAGGATGTTGACACCCACCATCTTGCTCAGCGGGTCGCTCTTGGCGGTCTCTTCCATAGCGCTGACAGCGTTGTCGGTGCAGATGTCGAGGATGGTGTCGCTCACAGAGGTGAGGTCGGTCTTGTCGAAGAGGTTGGCGAAGGAACGCTCGCCGTCCTCGCCCAGCTGGGCGATGAGGGCGTTGCGCACCTGCTGTGCGGTCTTCTCCTGGTATTCCTTGTTGGAGGTATACTGGCGGACGATGGTGCGGACCTTCTCGGGGTCGTACTTCTTGATGTTGGCGTCGTCCTGCTCCTCGTGGGTCTTGCACTTGCTGGCGGCCTGTTTGGTAACCTCGTTGTTGATTTCGCCGACGCGGTCCTTGAAGGCCTTGACGCCTTCCTGCATCTTGCCCAGCTCGAGCACGATTTCCTGCAGCAGCATGCGGGCATACTCGTAGGCCTCGATGCGGGTGGCAGTGGTATAGTAGTGGCAGATAGCCGTCTGGAACTTGCCCAGCACCTTGCCGGAGGCTCCGGTGACAGCATCCTTCAGCCAGCCGATGTTGTCGTATTCGAGCTTGGCATCCTTCATCTCCTGCGTGGCGCGCGGCAGGTCGTCGTTGGCCAAGGCCGACTTCTGGCTGTTGAATTTGTTGACACGCTCGCTGCAGTCCTGCATCAGGATGGTGAGGTATTTTTCAATCTCGAGCATACTCTTCAGGCCGGTGCTCCACTCGGTGAAGAGCTTGTTCTCGATGTGGCGGCGGATAAACTTGGCGTAGGCCTTGAGTTCCTTCTGCTGGTTGGTGTAGAAGGCCTTGACGCCCTGGTTGCGGAAGTCGCGCTCGAAGAACACCTTGCAGCGGTCGGTCAGGTTGTTGACCCATATCTTCTTGTCGGCGACGCTCTTCATGATGTCCTCCACCTCGCGGGCGGTGCGGGAGCTCCAGGTCTCGTCGAGCTCGCGCCATTTTCTGGTCGAATCGTTATCGATAATGGCGGCGGAGAGGATCAGGTGGGCATTGTCGAGCATGAGGGTGCCGCGGTTCTTGGGGCTCTTGATCTCCTCGGTGTAGCCGGAGCCCACCTCGTCGAGGGTGCGCTCGCCGAAGCCCTGGCCCTCGAGCCAGTAGTTGTAGGTGAGCTGCAGCGCCGTCTGGGTGGCGTAGCTATAGGTGACAAACTCGCGGATTTCGGTCTCGGGATAGGAGATGCGGGTGATGCCGAAGCTGAGGAACTTGCGGCTGCGGGTGGGACGGCCGCTCTGGTCCTGCTCGGGGCCGGCGCCGTCGTTCTCGCAACCCACCAGGCGGCCCAGCTCGCCCTTGCTGCCGGCCAGGTGGGCGGCCACGGTGGTCTGGAACAGGAAGTCGGCCACCACGGCGGGCAGCGACTGTCCGAGGTCGAGCACCTTGCCGCGCTCGTTGACATTGCTGTAGACATAGCAGGCCTCGAAGGGCTCCTGGCTCTGCAGCAGGCGCTGCACCTTGCCGCTGAAGGGGTCCTTCTCGCCCTTGACGTCGACGGGCTTGTAGGTGCCCACGCTCAGAGCGTTGAGCTCGCTGAGGGCGGCATAGCCGTTGGCCTGGTAGAAGCCGGAGTCGTGCTTCTGCACCACCATGGTCTGCTCGGGCATATACACCATCAGGCGCATCTTGAAGGCCTTGGTGTCCTGGTTGTAGGGGAACCAGGTGCGGATCTGGCTGATGGCGTCGACGATGGAGCCGGAGCCCGTACCGCCGGCCATACCGGCACAGATATGGAAGGTCACGTCGCTGTCGCCGCTGTCTCTCTGCAGACGGCCCACGGCGCCACGCACGACGGACTCGAAGTTCAACGTATTGTTGCGGTCGCCAAGATTATTGGCGATGAGGGTGCGGCCAAGACGGCGACGCTGGCCGCCGATGCCGGCGCTGATCAGCGGACCCATCTTGTCCTTCATCATCTGGATGTCGGTGGGATTGAGGAAAGCCTCCAGGCCGGGGAACATCTTGATATTGTCCAATGCCGAGGTGCTGATGCCGTTGATGTTCACCTTCTGGCTCTCGCCGAGGTGCACGCTCTTGCCGAGCACGCGCCAGCCATTGCGGTCGTTGAGGTCCTCGACCGAGGAGTCGACATAGACATAATCGACAAAGATGCCGTTGCCGGGTTCGTTCCTGCGGAACTCTTCGAAAACACGTTTGCGGAACTCGCGGATCACTTTGCCGCCGGTACCGCCCAATCCGATAATGAGATGGTTTGCCATAATTTTGATTATTAATTATTTGTAAATATTTTTCCTTAGAAATCCTCGTATGCGCCACGGGTGCTGTAGCCTTCGTCGCCCGAACGGTAGGAGCCGCTGCCGGGCTTGGCCTCCATGAAGAGGGTGAAGCCGAAATACATCACCAGCGCCACAACCAGGGACACGACGAGGTAGGTCCAGATGCGGACGCTGCAGGAGTGCAGCACCGCCTCGCCGGCACCGGACACAATGGCGTCGGTGACGCCGAGACCGCTGATCAGGCCATAGACCTCGGCGGAGAGCTCGTTCTCGGCCAGGGTGCCCAGCCCCGCGGAAGCATTGGCGATCATCTGCTTGGCAGCCGAATAGTTGCGTATATTCTCCACCATGCGACCCGCCGTGAACCACAGCACCAGAAAACACACCACCGCCACACCCCACGACAGCACACCGGGCTTCTTGTTGCTCTTGGCATTGGTGGCCAACAGCACCACGACTACTGTCAACACAAGCGATATTATCAGTCCCCAGATCATTGCATCTTTTTTTATTAGTTGAAACAATAAATATACCTTGAAATTAAAGTGCAAAGTTACAAACAATTCTTGGATTTTCCAAAAAAAAAATTCGCCCGCCGCCGCAACACCCTATACTGCAACATCTTATTACAGTAAAAAAAGGGTCGCACACCCGGAGAACACCCACCCCGCGCCCATCCCGCCAACCCAAACCGCCCCATTCCCCACCCAAGCCACCCACTTCCCCTCCCGAACCGCCCGCTTCCCCCACCCGACCCCTATGCAATTCGCCCCCGATACGGCCGTTCTCATATTGTTCTTATATTGTTTACATATTGTTCGCATATTGTTCTTATATCCACAATATAGGAACAATATAAGAACAATATGTAAACAATATAAGAACAATATAAGATATGCCGTATCAGGTACGTGTCGGGTGGGTTTCGGGTGGGTGGGAGGGACGGCGTTTTTTACACATCGGACACAATAAAAGGCGGAAAATGGCGTTAGAAGGAAAAAACCATAAAATGGGAATAATAGCACGGCAGAGCATCAAAGGGGCAGTGGCCAACTATGTTGGGGTGGCCATCGGTTTCTTTGTCTCTTTTTTCGTGCTGACGCGCTACCTGACGCAGGAGGAGATCGGCCTCACGCGCGTCATGGTCGACGCCGCCCTGCTCTTCTCCTCCCTCGCTCAGCTGGGCACCAACGCCAGCCTTGTGCGTTTCTTCCCGTGGTTCAAAACCCCCTCCCCCCTTCGGGGGACTCCCCCTTCAAAAGGGGGAGAGCATAATGTTTTATCCCACTCCTCCCCTTATGTTTTATCCCACTCCTCCCCTTCTCAAGGGGAGGTGCCCGAAGGGCGGAGGGGTAAAAAACCTTCTCAAGAGGGGATCCCAAACCACGGCATCTTCGGTCTCAGCGTGCTGGTGCCGCTGGCGGGCTTCTGCCTGTTCGCATTGGCATTCCTCCTCTTCCGGGAACCCCTGCTGACGGTCTACGCCCAAAACTCGCCCCTGGTGGCCGACTACTTCTACCTCATCCCCATGCTGACCTTCTTCGCGCTGTACACCACCGTGTTCGAAACCAACGCCTCGGTGCTGCTGCGCATCACGGTGCCCAAACTGGTGCGCGAAGTCGGCATACGCCTCTTCAACCTGGCGGCCTACCTGCTCTACGGCTACGACCTCATCTCGCTCGATGTCTTCGTGTGGCTCTTCTGCGGCAGCTACGGCCTGGCCATGGTGCTCAACCTGATGTACCTGCGCAGCCTGGGCCGTATATCGTTCCGCATCGACCGCGGCTTCCTCGACCGCGGCAAGGTGCGCGAGATGGCCCGCTACTCCCTCTTCATGACCGCCACGGTGCTCGCCGGCAACATACCCCTCTTCAACTCCCTCTTCCTCGGCGCCAAGGCGGGTCTGGCGCTGACGGGCGTCTACACCATAGCGTCCTACATCGCCAACGTCGTCGAGGTGCCCTACCGCAGCCTCGGTGCCATCTCCCGTCCGGTGATAGCCACCGCCGTCAAGGAGGAGGACTGGGACGAGGTGAACCGCCTCGGCAAGCAGGTAAGCCTCCACCAGTTCATCGTCAGCATCTCCATCCTCTACCTCATCTACATCAACCTCGACACCCTCTTCGCCCTCATCCCCAACGGCGCCGACTATGCCGCGGGCAAGAGCGTCGTCCTCATCCTCGGCCTGGCCAAGGTGGTCAACTCCTCCCTCTCCGTCTGCACCGACATCCTCAACTTCTCCAGGCACTACGCCTGGAGCCTCCTCTATATCGCCATCCTCACCCTCGCGGCCATCGGCCTCAACAACGCCCTCATAGGCCCCGACAGTGCCATCGAGGGTGCCGCCGGCGCCACACTGATCTCCTACCTAGCCTACTTCGCCCTGCTGATGCGCCAACTGTGGCACGAGGACGTCAACGTCCTCACCTGGGGGCACCTCAAGATGGTGGCCATCATGACGGCCTTGGCGGCGCTCTACGTGGCATGGACCGCCATCGCCGAACCCGCCCTGGGCATGCACCCCCTCCTGGCCGCCGTGGTGCGCACCGCCATCCTCGGCGCCCTGCTGGCGGCAGCCATCCTGGGATGGAAGGTGTCGCCGACGGTGAACGCAATGGTAAAACGGCATTAAACACGAAAAAACGCTATTACAAATATGAAACGGTTATTATTGTTTTTGGCAGCAGCGTGGTGGGGGCTGACGGCGTGGGGCCAGGGAACGAACTCCGACTGTCCGGGGTTCAGGAATCCATCGAGTTTCAAC
>Ga0256404_1010486_pt1 | contig 12781 bp, 17 predicted proteins | sample RumenRJG_01DNA_FD_185990 | JGI IMG/M metagenome (GOLD analysis project Ga0256404, IMG submission 185990) | Bovine rumen microbial communities from Lethbridge, Alberta, Canada - RJG_01 | ecosystem: Host-associated > Mammals > Digestive system > Stomach > Rumen | place: Canada: Alberta | collected...
GGTATGATGATCCTGAAATTGGAACTAAAGCATGTTCAGTTATTCCTTTATGGGAAGGTACTAACGTAGAAACTGGTCCTAGAGCAAGAATGGAAAAATACCAAGGATTTAAAGGCAAAGGTGTAATTGCTCAACACGTTGCACGTGCAGACGAAATGTTGAAAAACTACGATGCATGTCTTGAAGCATTAGATGCAATTGATCCTGCAGCTTCTGCTAGAGCAGATTACGACCCAAGAGGTACTGGTGAACTTGGATTCGGTATTATCGAAGGTCCTAGAGGAACCAACGCTCACATGGCAAAAGTAGTAGACGGCAAAACTGCATTCTACTCAGCTATTGTACCAACTACTTGGAATATTCCTACTATGGGTCCTGCTACAGAAGGATTCCACCATGAGTTTGGTCCACATGTTATCAGAGCTTACGACCCATGTTTATCATGTGCTACTCACGTAATGGTAGTTGACGATGAAGACAAATCCATTCTTAAAAATGAAATGGTGAGAATCTAAGTTTGGAGGAAATTTTAAATGCCTTATGATTCGGATATAATTGTTGTTGGATGCGGGAATATATTGTTTAAAGATGATGGATTCGGTCCTATTCTAATAAATCTATTGCAAAAATATTCCAATGACACTAATGACTATTATGATCCTGTTGTTACATCTTATGTTGAAGAAGATTTTAACAAGAACATTCTAAATCAGATACAGGAAAAGTTTGAAGGCATTACATTGCCTGACAGCATTCAATTTGTTGATGGTGGTACTGCAGCTCCTTCCAATTTTTTCCCATTGTATGAGCAATACGAGTGGAAAAAATTAATCGTTTTGGATGTTGTGGAGTTTAATGCAGAACCGGGCACAGTTGAAGTATTTGATCCTAATGTAATGCAGATAGGAAAATATGATAATCCTCATGGAATGACCGTTGAAGAGCCTCTTCAAAAGATTTCCGAAAAGTGTGAGGTTGTTGTCGTTGGTTGCAAACCTGCTGAAATACCAACTCCGGATGTAGATATGGGTTTAACAGAACCTGTTGAAAAGGCAGTTCCTGAAGCTATAGATATTATTTTAAATGAAATTGGGGTAAAATAATGTTTGATAAATTGAAAAAAGCTTTTGGCGGTTCAGATGAACCAGAAAAACCAAAAGTAGAAAAAAAAGTTGAAGCTGCTCCTGTTAAAGAAGAAGTTAAAGCAGAAGCTCCTGCAGAAACTAAAGCTGCTTCAAACAAACCACGTATTGGTTACATACACTTAAGTGGTTGTACTGGAGATGCAATGTCTTTAACTGAAAACTATGACATTTTATCTACTGTTTTAACTGATATGGTTGATATTGTATACGGACAAACTTTAGTGGACAAATGGGTACACGGTACTTTCGCTGAAGAAATGCCTGAAATGGATTTATGTTTAATCGAAGGATCTGTTTGTTTACAAGATGAACACAGTGTTCAAGAACTTTTAATGGCAAGAGAAAAATCCGGTTTAATCGCTGCATTTGGATCTTGTGCTGTAACTGGTTGTTTTACTACCTACGCACGTGGTGGTCAACAAGCACAACCTAAACACGAATCATTCTTGCCTGTTAGTTCATTAGTTAAAGTTGATTTAGCACTTCCTGGTTGTCCTGTAGCTCCTGAAATGATTGCAAAAACTGTTGTTGCTTTATGTGAAGGTGACTTAGATTACTTAAAACCAGCAATGGATTGGGCTGCATGTGATAAAGGATGTGGTTGTGATGTATTAACTAACGTAATCCGTCAAGGATTATGTTCTGGATGTGGAACTTGTGGTCTCGCTTGTCCAACAAGGGCAATGGGATACTCTGAAGGTAGACCAAGCTGTGATAAAGACAGATGTATCAAATGTGGAACTTGTTACATGATGTGTCCAAGGTCATGGTTACCTGAAGGAAGAATTAAAAAGGAAACAGGACTTTAGGAGGAATGAAAATGCCATTAGGTACTTATAAAGAAGCATTATCTGCAAGATCTACTGAACAAAAGATCTTAGATGTATCACAAGACGGAGGAATTGTTTCTGCATTACTCTGTTATGCACTCGATGAAGGTATTATTGAAGGTGCTGTAGTTGCTGGAACTCCTGATGAAAATTGGAGACCTGTTCCTACTGTTGTAACTTCATCTGATGAAGTAATCGCAGCTGCCGGAACTAAATATTCCATGTCCCCAACTTTATCCGCTTTAAAAGAAGCAACCCGTCAATACGGTCTTGAAAAAGTTGGTGTAGTTGCAACTCCATGTCAAGTACAAGGTTTAAGAAAAGCTAAAGCTTATCCATTCACTAGATTCGTCACTGAAAAAGTAAACTTAATCATCGGTATCTACTGTATGGAAAACTTCCCTATGGCTTCTCTCGATACCTTTGCAACTGCTAAATTAGGATTTGACTCCTTAACTGAAGCAAGCAAAATGGATATCGGAAAAGGTAAATTCTGGTTAACCAAAGATGGTGAAGACAAAGGTTTAGCTATTAAAGAAACCCACGGATACGAACAAGCTGGATGTAACGTATGTCAAGATTATGTTGCTGAATGGGCTGATGTATCTACCGGTTCTGTAGGTTCTCCAGATGGTTGGTCTACTGTTTTAACCAGAACTGATGATGGTGACAGTATCTTTAAAGCAGCTGTTGATGCTGGTTTAATTGAAACCAAACCAATGGATGATGTAAAACCAGGTCTTCCTTTACTTGAAAAATTAGCTAAAGGTAAAAAAGACAAAAATACCAAAGAACGTGAAAGAAGAGCTAAAATGGGAGTACGTATCCCTACAATTTACTAACTTCTTTCCTTTTTTCTTTTTTTTTTAAAAAATAGTAATGAAGAGATAAACTCTTCTATAATGTTGTAACAGTACAACCTTCTTTTTCTACAATCAATGTATGTTCTTTTTGTGAAACAAAACAATCCTGTTTTTCCTTAAGTGGTGCGTATGGATAAATTGCCATTGCATCTGAAAGTTGTTTTAATGCAATGCCTCCACGTCTTTCACCGAATTTGTCAGTAATCCATCTGCCTGAAAACGGTACATATTGATTGTTGTTTTGGATGTAAGTTAATACTTTTTGTGTTGATTTCATTCTGAATGGTTTATTTGCCATGTATGAGTAAATGTAATGTCCTGGAGCATCATTAACATGACCTATTCCAGTTGTTGCAAAAGGTTCAATAGCTACTGCCTGACCTTCGTCCAATTTGAATGTATCGTTATTGTCATAATTCGGTACGGAAATACCTGCATGTAAATTATATTGCTCTAGACTATGTCCCATTAGGTTAAAAATAGGATTAAAATCAAAATCGCTTATTGCTTCGTGAACTGCAGCTCCAATTTTATTTAATTCTACTCCGGCTCTAACTGTTGCAATTGCCGCTTCAAGTCCTGCTGCTGAAGCTTCAATAAGTTCCTGGTTTTCATTAATCTGGTCTTGTGTAAATCTTTCATCAATATTTCCTTCAGCCATTACAGTTACTGCAGAGTCTGCTATGCATCCATTGACCATAGCACCTAAATCCAGTTTAACCAAATCTCCTGCATGAATAACGGTTTTATCATTTGCTGGGGAAGTATAGTGTGCTGCTACTTCATTAATTGATACATTACATGGGAATGCTATTTCTGCGTCTTGCTTTAATATTTCGCTTTCAACATATTCAACTAAATCTAAAACCAAGCATCCTTCTTTGATCATTTTTGATGCATCAGTTCTTATTTTTGAAACAATTTTTCCAGCTTTTATATAAGAATCAATCATGTTATCACTTTTAATAATAACTATTATATTTAATAAGGTTTATATATTTATAATATCTAAATTAAATTGGAGGCAAAAAATGGATATTCCAACAATTCCTGATCAAATGTTCTTATTAATAATATTGGTTATTGTTTCAGTGGTTGTTATTATCATTGTTGCTCAATGGAGAAGAGTTGCTCAAGCTAAAACATCTGTGGCTATGCTTGAAAAAGAAATTCAACTCAAAAAAATGTCCATGGTGGAAAAAGATATTGAATCAAAAAGATTAATGGATAATCCTATTCCGTTACCACAAGAACAACAAGATTCCCTTAAGGAAATTAGACAGTCAACTACTGATGTAAGAAACGAAATTGGATTTTTACACAGTCAGATAAATGAAAGATTAGCAAGATTGGAAGCACAAACTGAACAGAAAAAGTTAGAAAAAATGCTTAAGGAAATCGAAGCTAAAGAGAAAAAACTCAATAAGCAGAATAAATAGGTGTTATTATGGAAGCTATTGAAGCGGTTGCAATTATTATTTTGATAATAGCTATTTTAGTTTTAGTTTATTATTACTTGTTAAACACTCCAACAACTATAAATAAGCTTAAAAGTTACATTCCAACTAATGCTGATGCTCATATGAGTGAAGTCATATCTAAAAACACTGATTATAACGATTTACAAAAAGAAAAAGAAAAACAATCAGAATCTATGACTAAAAGAATCAAAGTTAAATTGAGTGATATTGACATGTCTGGAATCAATACTGACGCTTTTTCTAAAAAGCTCGATGCATTCTTAGATGAAAAAAGTGATGAATTAATCAAAGATTGGTCACTTGCAACAACTGATGATTTAGGTAATCTTGAAGCTAGATTCAAAGAAACTTCAAAATCTGTTGATGCCCTTGATAAAGACTATCAGGAATTTAAAAAATCTTCTAAAGAATTTCAGGAAGCTACTGAAGAAAAGCTTAAAGATATCGATAAAAGAATTGAAGCTTTAGAAAAATAATTTTTGAGATTTGATTGAAATCTCTTAAATTTACTTTTTTCATCGAAAGTTTTATATATTGTCTTCAACATAATATTAATATCGATTTATTTTTGTTTTGTATAGCAGGGTGGGGTAGTCTGGTGATCCCGCAGGGCTCATAACCCTGAGATCCCTAGTTCAAATCTAGGCCCTGCTACTTTTAATTAATAATTTTCATGGCAAGTTAAAGACAGCTGCTGGTTATTTTAACTAAGGAAACTCCGCCCATCACACAGATTATGGCATCGAAAGATGTATGCTGAGAAGTATGGCAATGGAGCAGAAACGACACGGCTTTTAATGGTTGACGATGATATTTAATTGAGGACATTAGAAGAATCGGTGAAACGGCCATCCCATAAGGTGCAAGAACAAAGTTGCTGATGATCACTGTTGTAGGCAAGGTAGTTCGCTAAGATGAATGCTGTAAAACAGAAGGTGGGTTACTCTTAACAGGCCATGAATTATTAATTTTTACTTTTTTTCGATAATTATAAATCAAATCATTATAAATTGTATATTATATTCAAGATTTTTTTTATAATTGAATCACGGGTGAAGTTATGGTTAATGGAATATCTTTTGATGATGTAATGGAATATGACCATCTTTTTACAATGGCTCCTGCTTTCATTTTAAATATGATGGTCAATACAAATTCAAATCTTGTTTTAAAGTTCAAATCAACAATTCAATATTATATGGATGGATTAACTGACGAGCAAAAAAGTATGTTGAATGTTATTTTAAGCAGTGATATTGATGATTTGCAGCAAATAATGGATGAATCATATAGAAAAACTAACAAGGAACAGTATAAAATCTTGGCAAATCCAAATAATAAAGAATTTATTGAGAAAAATCTCTCTGAACTTAGAAAAATGATTTAAATCTTTTTTTGGTTAGTGAATGCTAACTGGCTATTATATATAAAAATAGTTATAAAAATATTATTTAATTATTTTAATTGGTGTTTTCATGACAAAAGATTTAGTCACATGCCCTATTGAAAATACTGTGAAGTTGCTTAACCGTAAATGGACAATTGTACTAATCCGGGACCTGTTTTTAGGTAAAAAGCATTTTTTGGAATTTAAGGAAAACAATCCTAATATATCTAATAATGTGTTATCGGATACATTGAAATCCATGGAGAAAAATGAACTCATTGTAAAAAAAGTTTCAAATCAGTCTAGTGAATATTATTTGACTGATAGAGGTTTGAGATTGAATAAGGTTTTATATGAGTTGGCGGCTTTTGGTTTGGATGAGTTAGAATGTGGTGAAGATGCCGATTTGGAAATAATTGAAATGTTTAAGGATTATTATGCAAATCTGTTGAAGGTAAGTGATTAAATGAAAGCAGCTATTTTAGATAAATATGATAAAAACGGGGCGGATGTTGAAATTAGGGATGTTCCAGTACCTAAAATTGCCAGTGATGATGTTTTGGTTAAAATTGTCTATGCTGGAGTTAATCCTTTGGATAACATGATTATTCGTGGAGAAGTAAAACTAATCACTCCATATAAATTGCCTTTGGTTATGGGAAACGAATTTTCAGGCATTGTCGAGGAGGTTGGAAGCAGTGTATCCAACTTTAAAAAGGGCGACCGCGTATATGCGAGGATGCCTCTTGATAAAATTGGTGCTTTTGCAGAGTTCACTTCAATAAATAAGGATGCTCTTGCACATATTCCTGATTATATGAGTTTTGAAGAGGCAGCTTGTGTTCCGTTAACTGCTCTTACTGCAATACAGGCTTTTGAATTGTTGGATGTAAAATCCGGTGAATCAATATTTATTTCTGGTGGAACAGGCAGTTTGGGTGCTATGGCAATTCCTATAGCAAAAAGCTTGGGTTTAAAAGTAATAACCAGCGGAAGTGCAAGAAACAGGGAAAGGGTAATTAATTTGGGTGTTGATGAATTCTTTGACTATAAAACTCAGGATTATTCTCAAATTCTATGTGATGTTGATTATGTGTTGGATACTTTAGGTGAAAAGGAACTTGAAAAGGAATTTAAAATATTAAAAAATGGTGGAGCACTGGTTTCACTTAAAGGTCTTCCTAACAAGGAATTTGCTGAAAGGAGGGGTTTTTCATTTGTTAAAAAAACATTGTTCGGCTTTGCAGGTAAGAAATTTGATAAAATGGCGGGTAAAAAGAACCAGAATTATTACTTTTTGTTTGTTGAATCAAATGGTGAGCAGTTGGAAAAAATTTCTCAGATATTTGAGCAGAATAATATTGAGGCATCTGTAGATGAAATCTATGATTTGACTGATGTTAATAAGGCTCTTAGAAAAGTGGATAAGGGTGGTTCCAAAGGAAAAACTTTAATCAAAATTTAATCTCTTTTCTTTTTAATTTTATTTTTTATTTATCTTTTTTTAGCAAATATTTATATATATCAAGATTTAATTTATAATCATGTCTAGGGTAGATGATGCTGTTCAGTTATTTGGAGATGGATATTTGTGTTCACAGGCTGTTTTTGCTGTCTTTAGTGAAGAGTTTGGAGTTTCTAAAGAGGATGCCTTTAAAATTGGGGCTTGTTTTGGAAGCGGTATGCGCCAGGGTGAAGTCTGCGGAGCCTGCACTGGTGCTTTGATGGCAATAGGCTTGAAATATGGTGAAAACAAAAAGGACTGCGATGAACTTTCTAATAAATTTTTTAAGGAATTTTCTACTGAAAACGGTTCATATATATGCAATGATTTATTGGGGTGTGATATAAGAACTCCTGAAGGGGTACAACATGCAATTGATAATAATCTCTTTAAGGAATTATGTCCTAAGATGGTTGCATCAGCAGTAAAAATAACGGAAAAAATAATGGATAGATAACTAACATTAAATTGATAACATTAATGTTTAAATTAATAGTGTTAGTTAATTTATTATAAATTATTAATCATAATTTCATTTTAAAGGACATGTTATTCCAGATTAATTTTTTTGAGTAAGCTTATCTAGATTAACCAGTGCAATTATCATTAAAACTATTCCAATATAGTATATTGAATTGATTAGAATGTTTCCGGTAGTTATTGAAAAGCCATATCTTCCAGTAAGATGATTCCAGAAATCGACATGTATCAGCGAATAGATTCCCAATATTATGAATATTGGAAATATTATTTTTTTATAGGGGATTTTGACCATTAACGGATTAATATTGGTTGACAGATGTAATCCTAAAAGTAGCACAGATAGATATGCAAAGATTTTGTGAAGATAAATTGTAGTTAAACTCCCGATGCTTAAAAACTGGCTTGACAGTATTCCAAAGATGCATGTCAATATGAATACGATTAAAAAAGTGATATTTATCACTAGTTTAAAGCTTCGTTTAAAGTTATATTTTCCTTTTTTAATGCTTTTGAAATAATTTCTGTTTAGGTATATGTGTAAGATAATTAGAATAATCAGGCCAATTCCAATTATCTCATGTACTGTGGGGTTTATATATAATCTTGAATATTCAATTATTATCAATATGAATAGTAAGATATCTACAATTATCTTTTTTGAATTCATTTTAATATCCTAAGCCTTTTAACCAGTCTATTGTTTTTTGTTTTCCGTCATCACTTATGGCGGTTTTACCGTCAAGTGCGAGTCCGTCTGTTGTAACATTAGCCTTTGGCAAGTCTTTTTGCACTGTTGAGTATGTTCCGGCATCACCTGAACCTTCATGGGTATTGAATGGAATAACCTTTTTTCCATTAAAATCGTATGACTCGAAGAATGTGTGCATTATCATAGGCATGTCTCCCCACCATATTGGGTATCCTACAAATATTGTGTCGTATTGATCGAAGTTAGATATTTTGTTTTGAATTTCAGGTCTTGCATTTTCATCCTTTTCTTTGGTTGCCTGGTCTAGACATTCCTGATATTTGTCTGAATATTTGTTTGTCGGTATTATCTCAAATGAATCTGCTTTCAAGTATTCTTTGATGTATGATGCTACCATTGCAGTATTTCCAACTTCAACATTTCCTACATTGTAGTTTTCTCCGGTTCTTGAGAAATACACTACCAAAATTTTGCTGTCAGTATTATTTTTATTTAAAATGTCATTTGCCTGTGTTTCTGCATCTGAAATTGCAGTCACTTCACTTATTCCTAATCCGACTACGATTAGGGACAATATTAACAACAGTATTATTTTTTTCATTTTAATCACTCCGGTCTTAATTTTCCATAGAAGTATGATGCGGTGGCTCCGCCGTCTATCAATATGTCTGAACCTGTAATGAATGCACCTTCATCGCTCATAAGCAATTTTGCAATGCTTGCAACTTCATCAGCAGTTCCTGGCCTTCCTGATGGACAGTTTGCAAACATGTTTTTATAGAAGTCGCCTCTAGGTCCGTTGAATTCATCTAATGCAAGTGGAGTTACAATGATTCCTGGAGATATTGAGTTAATTCTGGCTCCCTTTTCTCCCCATCTGCATGCTTCATACATTACTCTTTTGACATTGCATCGCTTTGCCAATTGGTATGCGTGGAGTGTATCATTGATGTTTTCCGGTTGCAATACTTCCAGGTCAAGCAATTCTTCGGTTGGTGTCATTGCAAGCTGTTCATCGATTTCTGCACCGAGCTGTTTCATTCTATGGCCGGACTGTGATGATATTGTAACTCCACTTCCGCCGTCTTTAATTACTTTTCCAACTTCTTCTAAAAGCACGGCAGTTCCATATAAGTCCACCTTTAAAATAGATTCTATTGGGGCCTGTGAAGGAGATACTCCTGCGGCATTGATGAAATATGAAATTTCACCATATTTCTGTGCTTTTTTGATAATGTTTTTAATAGAATCTCTTGAGGATATGTCGCATTCAAAGGCTTCTGTATCAAAACCGGCTTCTCTCATTATTTTTGATATGTTTTCTGCATTATCAATGTTTTTATCACTGATTATAATTTTTTTGCCGTGTCCGATTCTTCTGGCTATTGCCATTCCAATTTGTCCGGCTCCAGTTAATAAGACTACATTCTTCATGTTTATAATTATATTTTTAAAATATATAAATGTTGTTTTATGCAACAATAATTGTATTAATTTTTCAATGTATTAAAATTATTTATAATATTTTCTATTAATGTAATAATAATGAGTTTAGCATGGAATGTCTTGGTTGGTAATGGAATATCATTTATTGCAGGGATTTTTTTAATAATCAGTTATTGTGTCAATGATGTTAAAAAAGCTTATAAATATCAGTTTTTAAATGCATTTATACTTGCAATATCATCAGTTTTCTTTTTTTCCTGGACTGGGGTCGTTACTATGCTAATAGCAGCTTCAAGAAACATTTTTGTTTATTATGACAAGTTAACTAAATATTGGACTGTTTTTTTCCTTTTAATTACTGTTGTTTTAGGTATTTATGTTAATAATTTAGGTTTGGTGGGATTATTACCTGTTTTAGCAATAATTGAGATTACTTTATGTAATTATTACTTAAAAGAAATTAAATCTCTTAAGGTTGGTTTTATTGTAAATAGTGCTATCTATATAGTATATTTCTTTGCTATTTTCGATATCTCTTCTGTTGCTATGGAGTCAATAACTGCTTTAATCGGATTGGTTTCACTTATTCGATTGATAAGAAGCGAATAATTTTCTAATATTTCCTATTAATTTTTATCTAATATGTACAATAATGCTTAGACTATTGGTTCGGAGGTTCAATTACAAATTATTCATACTACTTTTACCACTTGTTTAGTTACAAAATATTTATATGTTTTTTCAATTATATTCAATCATGTAATTCATTTAATCGGGAGATGTTAATATGAGTTATGATGACTGGAAAAGTAACATAAATGAATTTAAAACTATTGATGTTAGAGGAAAAGTTGGAAATTTTTTTCCTGCATTAAAAAAACAGGCCATGAAACTTAACGAGGGGGAAGGTCTTGAGATAATTCAAAGTTTCAATCCTATTCCTCTGTATGAAGTGATGGAAGATTTGGGCTATGAGTACCATACTGAAGAAGTAAAGGACAATGAATATCATGCATATTTCTATCGCGTTGAAGTAAAGGAATCCGAAAAGGATATTCCGATGCGTCCTGTAGCCTTAACCAACATGCCAATAATTGATGAGGGATTGGGTGAGGTTGCAGTTCAGTTCTGGGATTTGACATGGAATGACGACAACAGATTTTTGGATTATGAAACAAGGCTTCTTTTGTCACTTACCAATGCCGTTGGTGCTGGAAGAATGCGCCAGGCAACTCGTGAACTTGTTAAAGGATATATTCATGGAATCGATTCACGGGCATTGGATGATGTTTTTGAACTTTTGGCATGGAATCAGGGTATAGGATATTTCAGTTCTGAGATAGGTCCTTCAACTCTTTTTAAAGCATATAAAACAATTAAAAAGATGGAAAATGAAGGGTCTGAACGTTCACAAATTGCTGGTGTTTTGAAAGAAAAGTTTGGCGATAAAAATCCTGACGTTAAGGTGATTTAATGGTTGAAATCAATGAAAATACTAAATTGATGGATCTGTTAAAGGATTATCCTTGGCTTAAGAATGAATTGCCTAAAAAGAATAAGAAGTTCAGAATGCTTAAAACGCCTTTGGCTAAGGTAATGATGAGAAATGCTGATGTAGGTGAGATGAGCAGGCGTTCTGGAATGGAAATTGACCAAATAATTAATATGTTAACTGATTTAATTGAATCTCATTAAGGGGACTATTTTAGTTCTCTTAATATTTCAAATCTTTCACGTAATTTTCAAGCAAATCAAAGAGTTCTTCTTTTGTGTTTGTCTTAAATATCTTCTTTTTGATTTCCTGGCTTCCATGGAGATTTTTCATATAATAGGCAGCATTTGTTCTTAGTTTATGCATCAGTACCTTATCTTCGTAATCTTCAATAATCATATCTGAATGCTTTTTAAACATGTCAAGTTTTTCTTTTGATGATATTCTTTCAGGTTCTATTCCTTTATCGATATAGTCAATGCACTGTTTTACTATCCATGGATTTCCTAAAATTCCTCTTCCTATCATTACTGCATCACAGTCTGTAAAATCAAGCATTGCCTTTGCATCGTAGCATGTTCTGATATCTCCGTTTCCAATTACTGGAATAGATAGTTCTTCTTTTATTTCTTTTATTATTGACCAGTCTGCAGGAACATCATATCTCTGGTGTCTTGTACGTGGGTGAACGGTAACGGCAGATGCTCCGGAATCTTCAATTATTTTTGCAATTTCAAGTGCATTGTTTTCATCCCAACCGCTTCGGATTTTTGCCGTAACTGGGATTGGTACAGTATTTACAACGGTTTTTATTATATCTTCTATTTTGTCTGGATTTTTAAGCAATGCGCTTCCTGCTCCTGATTTGACAGCCACTTTTGTAACGGGACATCCCATATTGATGTCAATGATTTCGGGAGACATGTTTTCGTAAATATATTCGGCAGCTATTTTAAAGGATTCAGAATCTGATCCGAATATCTGCTGGGCAATAGGTCTTTCGTAATCTGTCATATGTAGCATTTCTCGGGTCTTTCTATTTAAATGCATTACTGCTCTTGTTGAAACCATTTCCGTTTCTATCAGTCCGCAACCCATTGATTTGACAATTCTTCTATATGCAGAATCACAGATTCCTGCCATTGGGGCTAAAACAATCTGATTTTCTATTTCTACATCACCTATTTTCCATTCCATATACGTAGTCTCATCTGAAAATAATTATTTATGATATATATTTAATTAAAATTATTTAATGGTTAATAAAAATAGCTATTATTTTAATAAACTTCTTTTTAATAATAGCTATCTTTTGGTATTTTAGTGCTCTATTTCCTTGTAGAAATCTTCATTTTTTGCAGGCAGCTTTGTAAATATTATTGGAAGTGCAATCAATACAATAAGTAATATTGCTTTTATGGTAATGCTTACAGGATCTTCA
>Ga0256404_1010488_pt1 | contig 12780 bp, 7 predicted proteins | sample RumenRJG_01DNA_FD_185990 | JGI IMG/M metagenome (GOLD analysis project Ga0256404, IMG submission 185990) | Bovine rumen microbial communities from Lethbridge, Alberta, Canada - RJG_01 | ecosystem: Host-associated > Mammals > Digestive system > Stomach > Rumen | place: Canada: Alberta | collected...
GGAGGGCAAGACAGCCCAGCTGAAGGCTACGGTGTCTCCCGCCAACGCAACAAACGCGGAGCTGACATGGACCTCCTCCAAGCCGTCAGTGGCCACGGTCGATGCCGCTGGTAATATTACAGCTGTCGCCCCGGGCACAGCCACGATCACTGCCAAGTCTGAAAACGGCAAGAGCGCGACATGCGCCGTTACTGTGACCAGCAGATATACCGTGAAGATGGGTTCTACTGAGATCACCGAGAATTATAACCTAACAATTGATCTTGGCGAGACTGTGAACCTGGTGCCCTTTGACAAAGTGAACAACGCGCCTATCCGTACCACATTAAGTCCCTCCTCGATAAAATCCGGCAACTCCAACATAGCGGAAGTCAATCTGATGTATGGCGGCGGAGCCGGAGGCATCTCCGCTTTCAACGAATGGAAGATCACCGGAAAGAATAGTGGCTCGACCACGGTGACTATCACCTATGGTAGCATGACCCGCAGGATCAACGTCAAGGTCAAGGAATACACCATTTATTATAATGACAAAGAGGTTCCCTCCACACTGAATGTGATAACCACGCATGCCTCCGAGGCCATTACTTTCACATTGTACAATAAAACTGAGGGGAAAAAGGTGTATGTGGGAACTTTAGAGGAATCGAACAAATATACTGTCACGAGTTCAAATCCGAATGTGGCGACTGAATTCATAGGCTATTCGGCTTACTTCAAATACCTTAACGGCGTAGGTGAAGGAACGGCGACCCTTCAGTTCTATTATAAAAAGGTGTTAATCAAGACAATCACGTTAAAAGTGATCCATGCGATCGAGGTGCGATACGGAGGATCAGCCTTGGGCGCCACCTCGACGTACTACTGGAACGGGCAAAGCGGGCACACTAACAGATCTATACGTTTCAGCTATTACGACAAGGTGGACGGCAAATTAATCACGCTTAGCAGCTCCAATTCTTCTAAATTCGAGATCAAATCCTCTAACACAAGTATCATCTCAAACAATCTCTCCTACGGTAATACCGATAAAATAAGCTATGCCTACGCTTACGGGACCGCAAAGCTGACCTTCACTTATAATGATGTCGAAATAGCCACCACAAATATGACGGTGAAGGAGCCACGATTCGGTATAGCGCTGCAAGATCTCTCCAACCATGCTTTGCTTGTTGAAGACTCTTCAGCCACCCCATACTTCTTCTATGTCAACAAAGATGGTAGTGAGAGATTCTTCACACTCTATGACTACGATATCGAAGGCTCAATTTCAAACAAATTGACATATAGTCCTTCTATTGCCTTTGTCAGTACCACAAACAGTAAATTCCACTTTATTACTTACACTAATGATTCGAATCACCATGCGAGGATTGCCTTCTCCCAGACGGGTGCTAAAGATGGAGAGAAGGCCATAATCACATTCAGGGTTCAAAGGCCCAATGGAACATGGCATACGGTCAGGCTCGAAGTGAGAAATGGTATTTAAATCAGTATACTCTCGGGCCGAAGATGGCTGTGCCGATTCGCACGATAGTGGCTCCATGCCTGATGGCGACAGGCCAGTCATGAGACATCCCGATTGAAAGCTCAGTGAAGCCTGGAAGATCATAACGGTCTTCCAGGCTTTTTTTAAAGGCTTCTATCCGGGCAAAATCCGCCTCGACCACAGAGACATCATCCGTGTTGGTCGCCATGCCCATCAAGCCGCGGAAGCGGACGTGGGAGAAGGGCCCTTCGGCTCCGCTCCCTTCGGCTCCGCTCAGGGACCGGGAAAGAATGGATTCTATCTCTTCTTCAGTGAATCCGCCTTTGGTCTCCTCAGCCCCAAGGTGGAGCTCAAGGAGAACATCTATTACTTTGTCATGCTCGCTCCCCCACTTATCTACAGCCTCCAGAAGACGCAAGGAATCAATTGATTCCACCAATGAAGCGTACGGGAGCACGAATTTGAGCTTATTGGTCTGAAGATGTCCGATGAAATGCCATTCGATGTCGTCGGGCAAAGACGGGACCTTGGCGGCGAATTCTTGCGGACGGTTCTCCCCGAAGCGACGCTGCCCGGCATTATATGCGGCTTGGATGTCACTGGCCGGGTGGAATTTGGAAACTGCCACCAGTTTAACCTCTGGCGGCAGTTCCTTTAGAATATTCTTGAGATTATCTTCTACCATTCTTCTTGGCTTGTTCCCTTTGCATCTGGGCTTGCATCCTCTGGGCTTCCTCCAGACGTTGCTGCCATTTACTCTTTGGCTGTTTTTTGCCCTCTGTGGCTTTCAGCTTAGCCTGGATCTCCTCTGGATGGACAAACCATTTCTTGATGACCCATGTCTCCAGCATCGTGATGAGGTTGGAGAGAAGGTAATAATAGCTCAATCCCGAAGACAGGCTGTTGCAGATGAAGTACATCATAATCGGCATCATCCAGACGCTCATGAACCGCATCGACGCCATCTGGGGATCATCACTGCCGGGCTGTGAGGCCGTCGTCAGCTTTGAGTAGAAGAACATCGAGACAGCCATCAACAAAGCGAACAGGGAGATGTGGTCCCCGAGAAGAGGTATCCTCGTGCCGAAGTTAATGAATGAATCGTAAGCGCTGAGGTCATCAGCCCAAAGGAAGGGCTGCTGGCGAAGCTCGATAGAGGCCGGGAAGAAACGGAACATCGCCCACAGGATCGGGAACTGCAAGAGCATCGGGAGACAGCCACCCATCGGGCTTATCCCCGCTCGTTTGTACAGATCCATCTGGGCCTGCTGCTTCTTCATGGCGTCTTCTTGCTTGGGATATTTGGCGTTCAGCTTGTCTATCTCAGGCTTGATAGCCTGCATCTTGGCTGAAGAGGCGTATGTCTTGTAAGCGAAAGGAAGAACCACAATCTTGATGAATATGGTCATCAAGAGGATGATGATACCGAAGTTGGAGATGAATTTGTGGAGGAAGTCAAACAAGGGGATGATCACAAACTTGGTGAACAAGCCCACGACATTTCCACCTAACGGGATGATTCTCTCGTACTTCTGGTCATAGGACTTGAGGGTCCTGTAGTGGTTCGGACCGAAATAATACTCGAAGGGTATGACAGTCTCACTCTGACCGGGCTGGAAATCAACCCTCATCCTGGCCTGGCAATCCATGAGATTGTGGTCAGGGTCATCCTCGGGGAAAAACTTGATGTCATACTCAGCGGAAGTATATTCCTTAGGCGCCCTGAATATGGCCGAGAAGAACTGCTGCTGGAAAGCGAACCAAGCCACCTTGTTGTCAACCCTCTTGCTGGCAGACCTTGCCCTGCCGATGTCGGAGGGTTTCTTCTCACCCGAGAAATACCAATCCAGTTTGGAGTACTGCGACTCGTTCTTATAGCCCTTCTCCATCCTGGGGATGGTCATGCCGTAGTCCATGTCTATAGAGAACACGTTCTTGGGAATCACGTTCTCCATCCCGACAAAGGCCAGGGCGTTACGGACCATATATTCACCTTCACGGATAGAGTAACGCTGCTCAATGTAACCGCCACCAGCGAAAGGCAGGCGCATCACCAAGCTGGTATCCGTCTTCTGGGCTACGGTGAAGTTGAAATCAGAAGTGTTGACCATCTCCCCGGCATAGATCTGGATACCCAGCTTGCTGGCTCCTGGTTTGAAAAGGTAGAGTTCCTCGCCGCCATAAGTCTTGTAATCCTTAAGCTTCGCGGAATAAGGCTGGGCGCCCTTCGTGGTGAAGGTCACCTCAAACTTTTCGTTGGACAATGTGACTATCTCGCCCTCACCGGAGTGAGCCGCCTCAAGAAGAGAGTCCTTGTAGATCGGAGCGGCGTTCCCTTCGACTCCGCTCCCTTCGACTCCGCTCAGGGACCGGTTGGTCGAACCATCACTCAAGGACCGGGCGGTGTCACGCGCCGCGGCCTGGGCGGCCGCTATGGAATCCGCTCTAAAGCGTTCCACCGCGGCGATAGAGTCCAGCTGGGCCTGATAAGCGGCTCGTTTCTGATACTGTTTCTGCTGATAGAAGGTAAAACCGAACAGGAGTAGCCCCATCAGGACTAAACCTATTATAGAATTCTTGTCCATTCCTTACTTCTCTTCCTCTCCTTCTCTCTCCTTGATAATCTTGGCCTCGAGTTCCTTGAGCTCCTGCTTCGCCGCCTCGATACGCTCCTGCATCTGCTTGATAAGAGGCTCGGAGTTCTTGGATGCGGAGAAGAATCCGATGTTGTTCTCGTAGGTCACGATGTCCTGCTGGAGTTTGTTATATTCCTGGACAAGACGGTCTTTCTCACTTACCGGCTTACGAGACGCGACAGGACCGCGGCTCGCTCCCCTGCCAGCTCTGGGAGAATAATCAGGGAACTTGGCCTGCATGGCATCGGAATATGCCTTCTGGATACTCTCCTTCTCTTTATAGGGGACGAATCCGATGTTCCTCCACTTCTCCGCGAATTCCTGTGCGGCGGCCTGGTCAGCGGCAGCGTCCTTGGACTCGTACGCGTTAATCTCCTCGATCAGGGCTTTCTTGGCCTTGAGGTTGCCGTAGTAGTCATTCTCCGGCTTGGCGTTCTTGTCGCGCTCGGCGAAGAACTCGTCGCAAGCCGCGCGGAACCTCTTCCAGAGCTGCTCGGACTTTTTGCGAGGAACGGCGCCGATCTCTTTCCACTCCTTCTGGAGCGCGATGATGGCCTCAGTGGTCTTCTTCCACTCCTTGCTGTCCTTCAAAGCCTCAACACGCTCGATTATAGAGAGTTTCTTCTCCATGTTTTCATTCATCGAGTCCTTGAACTGGGAATAATACTCCCTCTTCCTGGCGAAGAACTTGTCGCAAGCGGCGCGGAACCGGTCGTAGATCTTCTGGTTCTCCTTCTTGGTAGCGAAACCGATGGTCCTCCATTTTTTCTGGATTTCCTCAATCTCCGAGGAAAGCTGGTTCCACTCGCCGGAAGACTTCACCTCTTTCTCAGCGATGGCCTCAACCTGCTCGCAGAGCTTGGTTTTCTCCTCGAGATTCTCCTGCTGCTTCTCCTTCTGACCCTCGAAGTAGGCCTGATACTTCTTGTTGATCACAGCCGTGGCGGCCTTGAAACGATCCCAGATCGAATCCCTGTACTCCTTAGCGACAGGACCGTACTCTTTCCACTGCTCGTGGAGTTTCTGGAGTTCCCTGAAAGCCTCGACGACATTATCGTCCTCAGCGAGCTTCTCAGCGGCCTCGCAGAACTCCTGCTTGGCCTCAAGGTTCTTCTTGAAATCGAGGTCGCGGAGATCCCTGTTTATCTTGACCATGTCGTAGAACTTCTCGACATAGAACTGGTACGTGTCGTTAAGGTCACGGAACTTGGTCGCGGGAACAGGTCCGATCTCCCTCCAGCGGTTCTGCAGCTCGCGGAAAGCGGGGAAGGTGGAACTGACATCCTCCTGCTTCTCGACAAGAGCCTTGAGATCCTCGATCACGGCCTGCTTAGCCACGAAGTTGTCTTCCCTCTGGGCATCCTGCTGACGATTGTACTCGGCACGCTCCTTTTTGTAGTTGGCATAAACGCCTTTGAACGCGGTCTCAATCGCCTCGAAAGGATTGTCCTTCACCTCGTCTGTCGAGGGAGCCGGAGCGACTTCCTCAATCACATCCTCCCTGGAAGAAGGCTCATCGACCTTGGAACCAAGCCCGGCCTCCGCCTTCTCCTTGGAGAGTCTCTTGTAAAAAGCTGACTTGATAGCCTCAGCCTCCTTGTATCTCTTCATACGGTTCTCATCCTGTGAGAGACTGTCGAACATGTCTGAGAGCTCAGCAAGCGTCTTGCTGCCGAGATCAACCGTTTCCTCGACCTTTTCATCATCTCCATCTCCGTCCAAGACATCCTCAACCTTGTCTTTGGCTTTCCCGGCGACATCCTTCACAGCCTCAACCGTGTCCTCGAACGCGTCCTTAACCTCTTCCGCCACTTCAGCGACAGCGTCACCGACAATGTCGCTAGCTTTCGACGCCAGCTCGGAAACATTTTCCACGATCGTCTTAAGGGGACTCTTGGTCTCTTCTACATCTGGGGTATTGTTCACCTCAGGAACAAAATCTTCACTCATAGTACAATTATTAAGAGTTACACATTCATGCCATATTCAGCATTTTACAAATATACTCAAAAAATACAAATAAAAAACTTATTTTCGCGAAACACGATTTTCAGCCATGCGAATAGATATTCTCACAGTTGTTCCAGAACTCCTTGAAAGCCCCCTGGGACACTCCATAGTGGGCCGCGCCATCAAAAAAGGCATTGTCGAGATTCACGTCCACAACCTGAGGAAATATGGCCTCGGTCCGAGAGCCAACGTCGATGATTACTCCTACGGGGGCGACGCCGGCATGGTGATGATGGTGGAGCCCGTGGACAAGATGATCAAGGAACTCAAGTCCGAGAGGGAATACGACGAGGTGATCTACATGTCCCCGGACGGGGAAAGGCTTACTCAAGGAATATCCAACGAGCTGTCCCTCAAGGAGAATCTCATTATCCTCTGCGGCCATTATAAAGGAGTTGACCAAAGGATCAGGGAGCACCTGGTCACAAGGGAGATCTCGGTCGGGGACTATGTGGTCAGCGGCGGTGAGATTCCCGCGGCTCTCCTTGCAGACTCCATCGTCAGACTGATTCCGGGAGCCCTGACCGATGAGACGTCTGCCCTGAGCGACAGTTTCCAGGATGGGCTGCTCTCTCCCCCTGTCTATACTCGTCCGGCTGATTACAAGGGCTGGAAAGTTCCTGAGGTACTGCTGAGCGGAAACCCTAAACTAATCAGGGCCTGGCAGGATGAGCAGGCGCTGGAGCGCACAAAACGGTTGCGTCCTGAACTTCTCGAAGGGTCTAATTGAGGTTACGGCCGTGACACAGGCGGTATGACAGGCCGCTGCCGCAAGGACAAGGCTCGTCAGCGAGGACCGGAGGAATGTAAAGGCTCATGTAAGGGTTCTTGCGGATGAGATCCATGGTCGGCTCATCCTCACTCTGGAGGATAACTTTCAAGCAATTGGTCTCATTGGATGAATATCCCCTCAAGAGCCACTTGGGGAGGCTGTTGGCATAGGCGGCGACAATCTCCATGCAAGCGTTATAATCCTCGAAAGTCTCGATATCATCCTGACGGTCAGAGACACATCCGAAGATCTCCTCTGTCGCGTCATCCCCCCAGATCATCTGGGAATTCATCCAGATATCATGTTCCTCGAGGACAAGCTCTTTCCCGCTATATCCCAGATTCAGAAGCATTTCCACAAGATTTTTCCCCTCCTCGGTCCCAAGTCCGAACACAAACTCCGGGGATCCTGTCCCGGCCTCTATAGCCTGTTCCGGGGTAAACTCGCGGAAACCTCCCATGTCGGGATATTCCTTCCTTCCCGCCACGATTTTCGCAGGTTCGTATATGCCGGGAGCGGCGACGCAAGGTTCCCCTTCGATGTCTATCCTGCAAAGCTTGAACACAGGACTGGCGGCAAGACGCCTGGTGAATGATTCCACATCCCAACGACCAGCCCATTCGCTGTAGGAGAGCATCTTGTCGTAGAACTCGTCCACTGTCATGACACCATAAAGGTTGAGATATCCGAAAGCCGCCCTTTCCATCTCAAAGGACCCGTCCCCTTCCCGCTCGGCTATCACACTCGCGACGTGGGGAGAGACAATGTCATACACCTCTTTGGGAATCCATATTTCCTTATAGTCCTCGTTGGAGACATCCGTACCCAAGAGGCCGACAGTCTCAAGAACTGTCGGATAGTCCGGATAATCAAGTGTCACAGGGACTTCCGGGCCTGCTTCGACCAGGGTTTCCAGCAATCTCAAATCCCGTTCAAGCATATTTCTGAGCCACTTCTCCGGACTTTGCACCAAGAAGGCTCCCAGCCTCTGCACGAACTCGCTTTTCCGTACATGACGAGGGAAATCCGCCCCGAAAAAGTGGCGGATGTCCTCCAGGTCAACTTTGTGGAAGCTGCCCAGCGCGGATATGATCAAACTGTCCCTCAACTTAAACCGTGAACTTTCTCCAGAAGTCCGTCATGTCCTCGAGAGTCTTTCCCTTGGTCTCGGGAACAAGTTTCCAGACAAACAGCGCCGCGATCACGCAGATCACACCATAAAGGGCGTAAGCGAAGAAATGGCTCCAGTTGTACATAGGCACGAAGGTACTGGAGACAATGAAGTTGAATATCCACTGGAACGCCACCGCTATGGCAGTCGCCTCGGAACGGATGGTGTTCGGGAAGAGTTCGGCGATATATACCCAGCAGATAGGTCCCCAGCTGAACATGAAGCAGGCGCTGTAAAGCATTATGCTGATGACGGGGATGATCGCGGGAAGAGTCACGACATTGCTCAGTGCCACGCCCAAGGCTCCGAGAGCCATTCCGAGGGATCCTACGATCAGAAGGGGCTTCCTGCCGACCTTCTCGACGGAGAACACGGCCACGAGAGTGAAGCTGATGTTTATGACACCCATGATCACAGTGAAGAGCATGTTGTTGGACACACCCATCGACTCAAAGATTCTCGGAGCGAAGTACAGAACCGCGTTGATACCGATAATCTGCTGGAACACGCTGAGCATGCAGCCGATAAAGACCACCATGAGGCCATAGGTGAGGATGTTCTCCTTCTTCTCGACAGCGGTTTCCTTGATCTCGGAGAGAATCTCCCTGGCTTTTTCCTCACCATTAATGTTGGATAGAACCGTAAGAGCTTCCTCGTCACGATTGTTCAGGACAAGGAAACGCGGAGTCTCCGGAACAGCGAGAATCAGAAGGGCGAACAGTCCGGCGGGAACGGCCTCGGAGAGGAACATGACCCTCCAGCCGATCTGATTGGTCCATTCCACTACCGCGGGATCATTAGCGTGAGACTTGATAATCAGGTAATTGACGAAATACACGACCAATTGGCCGAATATGATGGCGAACTGGTTCCATGAGACGAGCTTGCCTTTTTTTGAGGCCGGAGCCACTTCTGCTATGTACATCGGGCATAGCGCGGAGGCGAGACCCACTCCGAGTCCACCAAGGATCCTGTAGAGGTTGAACGCTACCAAGAGCCCCTTGGTCGGAACGCCTTTCTGGAAAAACAGGAACTCGGGATAATATGAGCCCAGAGCGGAAAGGAGGAATAAAACTCCGGCCACGAACAGCGTCTTCTTGCGGCCAAGTGAGGACGCCAGGATACCTGAGATGAAGGCTCCGATGATGCAGCCGATCAAGGCGCTGGAACTTGTGAACCCGTGGAGTCCATCCGTGTAATTGAAGTCCGGCGCTGCCTTGAAGAAAGCCTGGAGGCCTTTCTCGGCGCCTGAGATGACAGCCGTGTCATAACCGAACAGCAGTCCCCCGATGACTGCCACGAGAACTATTGAGAAAAGATAAGCGGGGTTTCCTTTCTGCCTATACATATCCTTATATTCTAATAGCTAATAGAATGTTTGTTCCCGCGAATATAATAATTTGCCGCGACATTCTCCCAACTATTTTTTGTAGTTAGAAAAGTAATCGTTAACTTTGGCGCCATACCAGCGTCATTATAGTATGAAACGTATCCTCATCACCGCAATCATCCTCGCCGCGGCTTGCCTACGGGCAAACGCGCAAGTTTTCATCATGAATGACAATTTGCTTACCGGAAGATTGACTACGGTCAGCGCTTCTGTAGTTGACTCGCTCACAAACGAGCCTATAGCGTTCGCGTCATTCTACGTGATTCCCGCGAAGGATACGACAATAACCAATTTCACGCTCACGGACGCCGAGGGTAAGGCAAAACTGGAAGATGTCCCCTACGGAGAGTACTCCCTACACGTGGAAATGCTTGGTTATAAGCCCATTATAAAAAAGAAATATTTCCGGGACTGGCAATACGACTTGGGCACGATAAAGCTCCAGGTTGATGAGAACTACCTTAAAGCGGCCGTGGTGTCTGACGTGGGCAATCCCATTGTCGTGAAGCAAGACACGGTTGAGTTCAATGCCTCATCCTTCCATGTGGGGACCAACGCCATGCTGAAAGATCTTCTGAAGCGAATGCCGGGAATGGAAATAACAGACGACGGCAAGGTCAAGTTCAACGGGGAGGAGATCGACAAGCTGACAGTCGGTGGAAGGACTTTCTTCTTCGGGGACCAGAGCACTGCCCTCAACAATCTTCCGGCCTCCATCGTGGATAAAGTCAGGGTTATCGACCGGGAATCCGAATCGACAAGGGACACCGGCCTGCAGGACGGGAGCCGTGAGAAAGTGCTCGACGTGGCCCTGAAGAAAGAATATGAGAAGGGATGGTTCGGCAACGCCGGAGTGAAGGGAGGCACGACGTTCTCAGCCAAGGAAGGCGATCCGCTCAGGGATGACAGGGGTCTTCTGTACAGCGGCAACGCCCTGGTTTCGGCATATTCCGAGAAAGACCAGGTCACGGTCATAGCTAACGGGATGAATATCAACGACTCCAATGGTGTCATCTTCGTAGCGGTTTACGACGACGGTGAAAGGATCACGTCAAATCCGAACCAGATATCCTCCGCCGCCCAGATCGGGGTCAACGCCAACACCTCAAGGATCAAAGATGTGGAGACCACGGTTTCAGCCAACTACAAATACGGGGATTCCCGTGGCGGCTCAGCTTCAGCCAGAACCACATTCCAGGAAGACGGCGACCTTTATTCCACCTCGGAACAATCCAGCCGTAGCTTCTCTAACGCCATTTCCACAAACTTGGAGCTTCAGAAGCAGAAAGGGAAGGTGCGCTTCCATTTTCGACCGAGTTTCAATTTCTCGAGGGATGACTCAAGGAATAATTCCGCTTCAGAAACATTGAGAGAAGGTGCGGTGGTCAACAGCGCCCAAAGCATCAACAACTCTCTGGGACTCTCTCGTCAAGTGCGCGCCAACGGTGACGTGACGTTCCGCGACCTCGGAGGTAAAAAGAACAGGGTGCTGGGTTTCAATGGCAACGGATTATTCGCCAATTCGGACGGGAAGAGCTTTGAGAACAGCTCTGTCATCATGGAATCAGGCACGGACCTCCGGAGCCTCAACTATCTGAATGACACCGAGAACTATTCATTCGGAGGTGGCCTTGACTATGGAGAGCCGATCGGCGAGAAGTGGACCCTTTCCGCCAGCGCGCGCTGGACATATTCAAAGAACGACAGCGACCGTGACGCTTTCGACACTGGCGGCAAGAACGAATACTATTCCTCCGAGTCCCACAACCGCGCCGCCAACCAGCGATACGGGCTCGCCTCCCAATATAAATTCAAGGAAGGGTCATGGATAAGGATCGGGGCATCCGTCACGGGGCAGCTCAATGAGACGTTCTCAAAAAGCTTCAACATAGAGAGTACCACCGGCGAGGGAGAATGGTCATGGTTCCTCTCCCCTGACGTGAGGTTCCAACACACAATCGGTTCCGGCCGCCTGTACGTTAATGCTTCAGGAAGCAGCCAGCGTCCCGGCAACAACCGTATGATCCCTAACATGAACATCACGGATCCGGCCCGGCCGACTATCGGAAACATCTATCTCAAGCCATACGGGAATTCCAACTTTTCCTTCAGTTGGAACAGCAACAACCGGGAAAAGTTCTCAACCGTAATGGCTTATCTTTTCGGCAATATCATCCAAAATCCCATAACATACGCGCGCTGGTACGACCAGGACGGGATCCTGTACTCCATTCCCGTCAACTCAAGGAAGAACACCATATCCCTTTCTGGCTCATTTTATTACACCACTCCCATCGACTCCAAAAAACGGTGGTTCCTGTCCACAAGTCTTACCGGTGCTGTTTCCCATTCCACAAGTTACCAGGCGAAAGGGTCACTCTCCGGTCTTGACAAGGACACGTTCGACTATTCGGCGTTCATGGACACCTTCTGGGGCGGGAGCGACGGCGAACGGTTCTACAGCGGCCAAAGCGGTTTTTACGAAAGCGAGACACGGATTTACTATCCTGGCGTCGGTTTGAACGTCAGATACTCCAACGGCAGTTTCAATGGCCGGGTGTCCGTTGACCACAACAGGAATATCAGCAAGTTCTCTTTTGATGACAGGACGGACATGAACACCTCAACGACCTCTTTCGGGGCCGGTGTCACCTACACGACCAAGCACGAGTTTGAGCTTGACACCAATCTCTCACACATCAGATATACAGGATATTCCGCTGGTTATGGCGCTCCGGAATGGAAGTGGGATGCCGAGATTTCCAAGAGCATCAAGGCTTTCACCCTCAGCGTCAAGGTCAACGACATTCTTGACCAAACCCGCAACCTGACCAGAACGGTGACAGCGAACTACCAGGAAGACACTTACTCGCTCGTCATGGGACGCTACATTCTTTTCGGTCTGAAGTGGAATTTCGGGAAGATGAACGCCGCCCACAGCCAGAGAGCCGAGAACGCCGCTTGGAATATGGCTTTTTAAATTATATTCATATATTTGTGGAGAACAAAAATCCACTTAATATGAAGAAGTTGCTCCCTATCATCGCCCTGTTCGCCATCGCGTTCGGTGCCCAGGCCCAAGAATTGTCAAATTTCCAGCGTGGTCCCAGACCGGTCATCTCCCCAGAGATCCAGGGAGACAGCGTAACTTTCCGACTGAAGGCAGATTACGCCACAATAGTCAAGCTCAGCGGTTCATGGATGCCGAATCCTTATGGAGGGACCATAGACATGACCAGGGGTGAAGGCAACATCTGGTCCGTGAAGATACCTCTCCCCTCCCCGGAGATCTACACATATAATTTTGTGGTC
>Ga0256404_1010490_pt1 | contig 12778 bp, 10 predicted proteins | sample RumenRJG_01DNA_FD_185990 | JGI IMG/M metagenome (GOLD analysis project Ga0256404, IMG submission 185990) | Bovine rumen microbial communities from Lethbridge, Alberta, Canada - RJG_01 | ecosystem: Host-associated > Mammals > Digestive system > Stomach > Rumen | place: Canada: Alberta | collected...
CGGAATGGATTGCCATGGAGACGAGTATGATCACACGGCGCAATCTCCTGGAGGCGACGGCGATCGTGCTGGGAACCATGCTGCTCGTCTATCTCTTCCTGCTGCGTCTGCGGCGCTCCTATCGTCTGGAGCTGAGAGCTCGGCAACGCGATCTCATGCGACGCTTGGAAGCTGTGAAGAAATACCGCGATATTCTCAGCGAGGAAGAGACCCATGAGCTGAGGAATATTGAAACTGAGCTCCACCGCCTCGGTACTCGCAAGAAACGCTCATGGAAGGTCTCAAACAAGTGCTTTGCGGCAGTCTCAGAGCGTATCATGCGGCTCAACAGCCACATGGTGATCTATTTCGTGCGCCTCGTATTGCAGCAGATCGACGCCATCAGGCAAACAGAACTCTTCGATGCCCATCAGCTCATCGACGACAGCCAGCAGGTGCTGACCCAGGGACGACCCGAGCAGTTGGGCGAGCAGGCTTCGAGAAATGCTTCCTGGCTCCGGCAGATCAGTGCCATCCGCCAAGAGCTGAACAAAGACCTAAGTCTGCTCACCGGCACGCTGCCCGTCGAAGGCATCAGCGACGACTTGCCCACGCTCATCGACAACTACCGCAAGGGGATGGCCATCAAGACGATTGATGACATGGCACCGACGCTCGACACCATCCGCCAGCGCATGGAAAGGCTGATGTCTAAGGAAGTACAGGACCGCCTGCAACGCTTCGTGGGGCAGCGGCTCCGAGACATCGCCGCACTGGAACAGCAAGACAAGGTGACCGATACGCTCACTCATCAGTGGGCCGACATGCTTCCTACTTTGGAAAGTGCCGACCGCGTCGCCTTGCTGCGGCGCCTTCAGCATCTCGACGACCGTTACCATGAGCTATCCGCCCTGCAACAACTGCGCCATCTCATCGCGCGCTATACTGGTGAGGAGCGCCGTGGCGACGACACCCACGACACTGTTCACGCCATCAAGTCTGAAATCAACCGCTTCTACGATGCGCTCTTCCGCACGGATCCGCGACTGATGGGTTCCATCCTCCAGTGGAACAACGGCGAGAACCAGCCTGCCCGTGTGCTTGCCCTTCTGTTGGCCAACCCGAAAGTCAAGCGTCTGCTCCTGCCGGGAATGCTCAACGTGGCCAGCAATCTCAACCCTGTCATCAGCCGACTTGTCAAGGGTAAGCTCGTACCCACGGAGGAGGACATCCGTCAATACGCCGAACGCCATCCGTCAAGCATCGCTGACTATATCCTCAGGCTGATGGAATAAGACAGAATAACAGAATGAACAAGGAAAAAGACATAGTAACAGAGTAAACAAGGAAAAAGACATAGTAACAGAGTAAACATAAGATAGCTTCGTTACTATGTCTAATCTGTTACTATGTCTTTAATGATAAGACAGAATAACAGAGTGAACAAGGAAAAAGACATAGTAACAGAGTAAACATAAGATAGCTTCGTTACTATGTCTAATCTGTTACTATGTCTTTAATGATAAGACAGAATAACAGAGTGAACAAGGAAAAAGACATAGTAACAGAGTAAACATAAGATAGCTTCGTTACTATGTCTAATCTGTTACTATGTCTTTAATGATAAGGCCTAAAAACTATGTTTACTCTGTTACTATGTCTTCAACATGAACCTGTTACTGTGTCTGCCACAGAAACTTTTTTGCTTTCGCCTCATTCTATATAACTTACTAAAATACAGCGCTTTGTAAAAAGTTGCATTTGGTGATATTGTATAATACATCAAATGCAACTTTTTTTATTCCGCCTTTCATCATAACTTTGCAGCGCAATCGCAAAAACCGGAAATCAACATTTTCAAAACTTAAACATATTACAGATCATGAACAACATCAAGTCACTTGTTGTCAGCTTTATGCTGACGCTCATCGCCGTTTCCTCTTTCGGTCAGTCCAAGATCAAAGATGTCCGCACCAACCCCGACCTTTATTTCCTGCGTGCCGACGAAGTTGCCAACAGTCTCTCGCTGTTGCCGCCTCCTCCCCAGCAGGGTTCCATCCTCTGGCTCAACGACGAGGCACAGTATCAGTGGGGCAAGCTGCAGCGCGACACGCCGCGTGGTGACCAGGCTGCTGCCGACGCACGTGTCAACGGCGACGGTGTGCCCAACGCCTTCTCCGACGCTTTCGGTGTGCGTATCAGCAAGGAAGAGACACCCGAAATCTATAAGCTCGTCATCAACATGCGCGAGGATGCCGGCGACCTCGCCACACGTGCTGCCAAGAACCATTATATGCGTGTACGTCCCTTTGCTTATTATCACGAGATGACCTGCAACCCCGAACAGCAGCAGGAGCTCTCCACCAACGGCAGCTATCCCTCTGGCCACACCTCTATCGGCTGGGCTACCGCTCTCGTCCTCGCTGAGGTGAACCCCGACCGCCAGGACTCCATCCTCAAGCGTGGCTATGAGATGGGACAGAGCCGTGTGATCTGTGGCTATCACTTCCAGAGCGATGTCGACGCCGCACGCCTCGTGGCCAGCGCCGTCGTGGCACGTCTTCACGCCAACGACAACTTCATGAAGCAGCTCGGCAAGGCCAAGAAGGAATTCGCCAAGCTCGTCAAGGAAGGTAAGGTCGCCAAGGTAGAGCGTAAGGCTGAGGAGACTACAAAATAAACTGTCTGTTTGAACTATTTGTACAAAAGAAAAGGAATCATAAAATGAAAAAGACAATACTCTTCGGACTTGCACTGCTGGCAGCCACGACGTTGCAGGCCCAGGAAAAGACAGAAAGCAAACTCGTCGTCAAGCCTTCCGGCCGTATCCTCTTGGACGCCGGACTCTTTGACGCCAACGACGAAATCAACAACCAACTCAACGATGGTATGGCCGTCCCCGACATGCGTGTGGGATTCAAGGCTACCTATGAGGACTGGAAAGCTAAAGTCGACATCGGATACGCCTACGGCAAGGTGGGCATGAAGGATGTCTATATCGAGCACTCCTTAGGCAAGAAGAGCCTCATCCGCGCCGGTTACTTCGTACACCAGTATGGTTTGCAAAGTGCCACCAGCTCTTCTTTCAAAATCTCCATGGAGGAACCTCGCAGCAACCAAGCACTTAACAACTCACGTCTGCTCGGCGTTATGTTTGAGCACTCTGATCTCCGTTACCTCTTTACCGCCAGTTTCTTCTCTGAGACCGACGCTATGAAGATGTCCAGCGACAAGACCGGCAACCAGGGCATCGGCGTCATGGCGCGCGCCCTCTACCGCCCGTTCACCGAGCCGGGCCGCATCTTACACGTGGGTATCTCCGGTGCCTATGAGAGTCCGCGCTACAACAGCAACAGCGAGCTCAACCACAAGTCGTTTGTCCTCAGCACAACGTGGCCCACACGTATCGCACAGGTCACCTCGATGAAGGCTACCGTCGACCACGCCAAGGCTATGTATAAGTTCACCCCTGAGATCACCGCTGCCTATAACCGGCTGGGCTTGGAGGCACAGTATTTCTATAACTCCATCACCCGCGACAACGGCTATCACAGCTATCAGGCCACCGGCGGCTATGCTGCCCTGCGCGGTCTCATCCTCGGCCGACAGTATAAATACAACTACTGGGATGGCGGCATCGACACTCCCGACCGCGGCAACCTCGAGCTCGTGCTGGCTTATGACTATCTCGACATGTCGGATCCCGACGCCAACATCCGCGGCGGACGCAGCAACGACTTCTCAGCTACGGTGAACTACTACATCAACAAGTACATGATCTGGCGTATCAGAGGTTCCTATACCAAGGTCAACGACCGCGCAGGATTCGACGATGATCACTTCACCGCACTGGAGACCCGTCTGCAGATCAAGTTCTAATTCATAAGTGCATACAACGATGAAAAAGATATTTTCAGCCTTTCTGCTGCTCCTCATGCTCTGTCCCTCATGGGCATGGGCTCAGCTGCAGCGCAGCGAGGCTTTCAAGCAGCAATACCGGCTCACCGAGGTCGTCGTGCTGAGCCGTCACAACATCCGTTCACCGCTCTCCACCAACGGCAGTGCCTTAGGCCGTCTCACGCCTCATCAGTGGACACAGTGGTCCTCTGCCGCCAGCGAACTGACGCAGCGCGGTGGTGTGCTGGAAACCATGATGGGACAGTATTTCCGCAAATGGCTCGTCAGCGAGGGACTCTTCAAGGAGAACGCCACACCATCGGCCGATGATGTGAACTTCTACGCCAACAGCATGCAGCGCACCATCGCCACGGCACAGTATTTCTCTTCCGGCTTCATGCCACTGGCCAATATCCATGTGAACCACCGTTTCTCGGCCAGCACCATGGATCCTATCTTTTGTCCCAAGCTCACCAAGGTCAGTGACGCTTTCCAGGCCGAAGCCATGAAGGAGATCGCAGCCATGGGCGGCAAAAAAGGACTGAAAGGTATCGGTGAGAAGCTCAAGGACAACTACGCCATCACTGCCAAGGTCCTCGACCTCAAGGACTCTCCGGCCTGCAAGAGCGGCGAGACCTGTGGCTTCAAGGACGATGACACGCAGATCATCTTCCGCTTAGGCGACGAGCCGCAGATGAAAGGCTCGCTCAAACTCGCCAACTCGGCTTCCGACGCGTTTATCCTGCAATACTACGAGGAGCCCGATGCGCGCAAGGCTGCTTTCGGCCATGACATCACTGCCGCCGACTGGGAGAAGATCGCACAGATCAAGGATGTCTATGGCGACGTGCTCTTCACGGCTCCTGTCGTGGCGGTCAATGTGGCACATCCGCTGCTGATGTATATCAGCGACGAGCTCCACGCCAAGAACCGCAAGTTCACCTTCCTCTGTGGTCACGACAGCAACATTGCCAGCGTCGACGCAGCGCTGGGTGTAGAGGACTATTCACTGCCCAACTCCATCGAGAAGAAGACACCGATCGGCTCGAAGGTGGTCTTTGAGAAATGGACCGACAAGAGCGGCAAGCAATATGTCGCCATCAACATCGTCTATCAGTCCACCGCACAGCTGCGCGGCCTGACGATGCTCGACCTGAACAATCCGCCGATGGTCTATCCATTGAAGCTTCGCGGACTGACAGCCAACGCCGACGGACTCTACTCCTTTGACGATGTCGCCCAACGCTTCACCGAAGCTATCAACGCTTACGACAATATCCGATAAGTTTACTTTCCCCACGGGGCAAAACCTGTGTTCCCGTGGGGAAAGAAATGTATCATACGACCGAGTTCATAGTTACAATAGGCTAGACAAAAAACTGTAATGAAGCAGTTGAGCGTTTTGCCATGGTGACATATTGATACTCGACAAAACTTGGATTTCGAGATTAATACTTAATTCGAAAATAGTCGAGGAGGTCTTTGAACTTGTCCTGCGCAGCAAGACAAGTGTCGACGAGATAGCCCTTTATGTGTGGCCACTCACGCAGTCCACGATAATAAAAGAAGCGCAAGTCCTCGTCGATGATGAATGGCACGATATTGTTTGCCAAACACTCCTTGAACATGACGAGCCGCCCCACTCTGCCGTTTCCGTCTTGAAACGGATGGATGGTCTCGAAACGCTGATGAAACGCCATTATCGTCTCTTCCGTCTTGGGGCTTTGCTGTCGGTACCAGTCAAGCAGCGCCTTCATGTCCTTTCCCACATACTCTGGAGAAGATGTCTCTATACCGCCTACCTCATTTGGCAGACGCTTGTAGTCGCCCACTATAAACCAGTCTTTCGTGCTGTCTACGGTACCGGTCTTGAGAATTCTGTGTAGCTGCTTGATCAGCCCTTCTGTGAGTTGGTCAGGGGCATGGTCGATGATGTAATCGACACAGTGAAAATGATTCACCGTCTCGATGATATCGTCAACCCTCACCGCCGACCCTTCTTGTGCCACAACGGTGCGAGTCTCGAATATCATGCGTGTCTGGTCCTTGGTCAGCTTGCTGCCCTCGATATGGTTGGAGTTATAGGTTAGGTCAATCTGCACACGATGGTAGATACCGCCCTTTACTTTACCGTCCTTTTGTTGACGCAGTACCTTGAGCAGAGGCGAAGGACGTTTCTTCTTCCGCTCCGGAGGAAGCGAGTCGGCAGGTATGTTCCAAGTCTTTCCAGTGAGAAATGCCCCAACTATCCTTCCCTGACGGCAGTAGTTGCGGACAGTTCTGTCAGACAGCCCGTACAATGCCGCGAACTGTGACGAAGATAATGTTTCCATATATTCCGTTATCGGCAATAATTATTCTTTCTTTGTGGACAAAGTTAATATTATTTTCCGTTATCGGCAAATAATTTAGATGTTTTTCTTATTTGTATGCCGATAAACGTCACCGTATCATGGATGATAATAACAAAAATAATGTATATCAGTGACGAACAGCATACCAAGAACCACAAGTTTACTTTCCTCTGCGGTCATGACAGCAACATTGCCAGCGTCGACGCAGCGCTGGGTGTGGAAGACTACTCGCTTCCCAACTCCATCGAGAAGAAGACGCCGATCGGCTCGAAGGTGGTCTTTGAGAAATGGATCGACAAGAGCGGCAAGCAATATGTCGCCATCAACCTTGTCTACCAGTCAACAGACCAACTGCGCGGGCTGACGATGCTCGACCTCAGCAATCCGCCGATGGTTTTTCCGCTCCATCTGCGCGGCCTGCAGGCCAATGCCGACGGTCTCTACTCCTTTGACGATGTAGCCCAACGCTTCACCGAAGCCATCAACGCATACGACAATATCAAGTAATAACAAAGGCCTTCCGTCATGTAGCCGATAATGAGAAGCTAAGTGGCGGCAGGCCTTTTCTGTTTTTGTCGTTTTTTAGAGAAAGTTTTGTAACTCTTTGATATCCAATATTAGCGTACTTCAATATGGGTGTCCCTATGACGAAAACAGGAAAAGACACGTAGCTATTATCAAACAGGAAACAAAGTGCTGTGAGGCGGCTCTTGTCCCTGAAAGGGACACACTATGAATAACCCCAGGTCGTCGAACTTTTGTGACGGCGAAGCCTCACAAAAGCGAGCGACCTGGGGTAGGTTAGGGGGCTTGTCATGTCCTCGAAGAGGACTCACGTGGAAGTATAAAGTAGCTAATTGTCAAGGTTTCGATATACGTCCACGTGAGACCTCTTCGAGGTCTTTATACCACCGCCTACTCTACACCAAGTCGCTCGCAAGTAAGGTTCTCGGCTTCGCCTCAGCCCTTACTTGCTCGACGACTTGGTGTTATTCATGGTGTGTCCCTTTCAGGGACATGATACGGTGAGAGAGAGCTTAGTGATTTACAATCTGTTACTTGCGAGCGACTTATTCAGCATCCTTCCCGCCATGGCCGACCTCACCCCGCAGAACAAATTCAATCGCACGCAGACAAAATGTGTGGTTGGCTTGTCAGTGCCCCTTCGGGGCACACGCATGCGTAACACGTATAAGCGAGGAACGAGCGCAGTGCGGGGATGATGAATCAAGCCCTTTCTACTGACGGGGTGACCCGAGGGGTCACAATAGCACAACGTGCGCTAACATCATTGCATGCATCGTGGCCGCTGAGGGCAGCGGACCTCCCGGGACTACAGACCTGTAACATGAAAAGATGACGAATCCCCGGCACCTGGGAAATAATCGTTGCACCCGCAAATAAAAAAAATCGCAAATCTGCGAATTTTCTCAATAAACTTTATTATCTTTGCAACGGAAACATTATATCCTGTCATGAATATAGAGTTTAAAGACAAAGCATTGGAAGATCTCTACACCACAGGAAAAACAAAGGACCATAAATTCAAAAGGCTATCACCCGACGTAATTACGAGATATGCAAAAGTGGTCAATTTCTTGAGATCTGCCAGAAGGTTGGAGGACTTATTCTTAATAAAGTCTCTCCACTACGAGAAAAAAGAAGGAGACCTCCACGGTGTGGATGCTGTTTGGATAACGCCACAATACAGACTTCTCTTCTATTCTTCTCCAGATGATAATGGTATTATAGTAAACGCTTTAATTTTTGAAATATCCAAGCACTATGAGTAATAAGGTTTTAACTCCATTCGTTGCCACCCACCCAGGAGAAATGATTAGAGACGAACTCAAGGAGCGTGGCATAACACAAAAGAGACTCTCTGAGCAGACTGGCATTAAACCTTCCGTTCTGAGCGAAACCATTAACGGCAAGCGACCTGTTTCTAAGAACGTTGCCATTGCACTGGAGAACGCTCTGGGTATACCGGCTGAGATATGGATGAACCTACAAACCCAGTACGACCTTGACAGAAGAAGGATCTCAGAACGCGACCAAAGCCATGAGACCTTCTCTGTAACGATTCCCAAAGAGGACAAAAGCCTCTTTCAGGACTTGGTCCGTAAGTTTGGTTGGGCATGTCTTTAAAATCTATCCGGCCTCTCCCCAACACCCCGCAGAACAAATTAACCTGCATGATTCTTGAACACGAACTCTACTCTATTTAAACATTGAATGATCATGAATTGACCACGAACCAAAGGTCACTGACCAGAGGGAAGTTCATAAATTATTATATTCTTGAGAAATTCGTGGCTAATTCGTGGATATTCGTGTGAATAATAATCTCCATGAATAATGTAGGTTAAATCGCACGCAGATGCGATGTGTGGTTGGCTTGTCAGTGCCTCAACGGGGCACACTCATCGATACCCCCGTACAAGCGAGGAACGAGCGCAGTGCGGGGATTGTGAATCAAACGCATTCTACTGACTGGGTGACCCGAGGGGTCACAATAGCACATCGTGCGCTAACATCATTGTATGCATCGTGGCCGCTGAGGACAGCGGCCCTCCCGGAACTACGTTAGAGAGCTTAAAACCCACGGAAAATACCCGCTGCACGGATTTTTTTGGCCGGGAAGGCCGTCGGTTCGACATTAATTCGCTATCTTTGTAAGAAGAAACCATTTAGTGACAACAATGAACTTTGAAGGTGTATTCAAACAGATAGACGACATCCTCTGGAAGGACGCGGGATGCTCCACGGCCCTCGACTACGTGGAGCAGAGCTCGTGGATCCTCTTCCTCAAATATCTCGACGACATGGAGCAGACGCGAGAGCTCAAGGCCGCCCTCATAGGTGAGGACTACCACCGCTTCATCGACGGCAAATACCGCTGGAGCGCTTGGGCCATGCCTCGCGACAGCGAGGGCAACTACGACCACACCCACGCCCTCGTGGGCCAAGACCTGCTCGACTTCGTCAACAAGGAGCTGTGGCCCCACCTCGCTAAGTTCAAGGACAACCACGACAGCAACACCATAGAATATAAGGTCGGCGTCATCTTCACCGAGATTAGCAACAGGCTCACGAGTGGCTACACGCTGCGCGGCGTCATCGAGCAGGTGGACAAGCTCCACTTCCAGACCGCCGACGATAAGCACGAGATGTCGGCTCTCTATGAGGAGCGGCTGCGGCAGATGGGCAACGCCGGGCGCAACGGCGGTGAGTACTACACCGCGCGGCCGCTCATCCGCACCATCATCCGCGTGCTGAAGCCTCAGATTGGCGAGACCTTCTACGACGGCGCCGCGGGCAGCTGCGGATTCCCCTGCGAGGCCTACCTCTATATGCACGACCACGCACGACCCGGCACCACCGACGAGGAGACGCTGCAGACACGCACCTTCTATGCCAAGGAGCTCAAGGGACTGGCTTATATCATCGGCATGATGAACATGATTCTCCACGGCATCGAGAGTCCGAACATCATCAAGACGAACACCCTCGCAGAGCCCCTCGCCGACATACAGCCCCGCGACCAGGTCAACGTCATCGGCGCCAATCCGCCCTTTGGCGGCGCCGAGCGCGAGGAGATACAGCAGAACTTCCCCATCAAGAGCAGCGAGACGGCCTATATGTTCCTGCAGCACTTCATCAAGATGCTAAAGCCAGGCGGCCGGGCGGGCATCGTCATCAAGAACACGTTCCTCAGCAACTCCGACAATGCCAGCGTGGCCCTGCGCAAGAAGCTGCTCACCGAGTGCAACCTTACCACGGTGCTCGACTTGCCCTCGGGCGTATTCACGGGAACGGGTGTGAAGACGGTGGTGCTCTTCTTCCGCAAGGGCGAGCCGACACGGAAGGTATGGTACTACCAGCTCGACAAGCATTTCACCAAGACGCATCCGCTCACCGAGGACGACCTCGCCGACTTCCTCGCCCTCCAGCCCACTAAGGCGGAGAGCGAGCACTCGTGGAGTCTCGACACGGCTACCCTCGACGACAGCTACGACCTCAGCGTGAAGAACCCAAACAAGGTGGAGAAGGTAGATGAGCGCACACCGCAGGAAATCGCCTCCGTACTCGTCAACCTGAATAAGGAGAACACTGACTTGCTCAAACAAATCATGGAGATGGTATGAAAAAGGGATGGGAATATAAGAAGTTGGGAGAAGTCTGCGAGATATATCAGCCAAAAACGATATCATCAAAAGACTTAATTCCTAATGGCAAATATAAAGTTTATGGAGCCAACGGAATTATCGGTAGGTTCGATAGGTATAATCATGAAGAAAGCGAAGTCCTTTTATGCTGTAGAGGTGCAACATGCGGAGCTGTTAATGAGTCTGAGCCTTTTTCGTGGATTAATGGAAATGCTATGGTCATTAGACCAAAGTCTCAAATTATTGCAAAAACTTTCTTAAAATATCAATTAATAGGGTTAGATTTCTCTAAAGTTATTACAGGTGCGGCACAGCCTCAGATTACGAGGAAAACTTTAAGTCCAACTATAATCGGGATCCCTTCTCTCTCCGAGCAGCAGCGCATTGTCTCTTATCTCGATGCCGCCTTTGCGAAGATTGATGCCGTGGCAAAGAACGCGGAAGACTCCCTCAATGAAGCCAAGGCCTTGTTCCAGTCGGCGTTGACCAAAATGATGGAGCCGAAAGAAGGGTGGGAGGAAAAGGCATTAAAAATGTGCTCTACCAAAATTGGTGATGGCTTACACGGTACTCCCAAATATGATGAAAACGGAGAATATTATTTTATAAATGGTAATAATTTAGATGATGGTAAAATTGAAATAAGCAATACTACAAAGAGGGTAAATATTATTGAATATAACAAAAACAAAGTAGACTTAAACGAGAATTCTGTTCTGCTATCAATTAATGGCACTATAGGTAAAACTGCATTTTATAATGACGAAAAAATTATTCTCGGCAAAAGTGCATGTTACATTAATGTCATTCCAATATTGAAGAAAGAATATTTGAGATATTTTTTTCTTTCTAAAAGATTTTTAGAGTATGCTAAGCACAATGTAAGGCAAGCTACTATAATGAATTTAGGTTTAAGAGAAATAAGAGAAATGAAGTTATTTATACCTCCAATCTCAACACAACAGACTATTGTTGCCACCCTCGACTCTCTCAAGTCCAAGGTGGACCAACTACAAGCCAACCTCTCCCGCACCCTCACGGAGTGCGCGGCTCTAAAGCAGTCAATATTACGTCAAACCTTTGAATAAAAAAATTATGATACCTACATTCGATAAATTCATGTTCCCCGTACTCAACTACATGAGGGATGGCAAAGAGCGGACCAACAAAGAGATACAACATGAAATGGTCCGGCGATTCGGACTGAAAGAAGACGATTTGCGGGAAACCACAGATGGGGGAACCAACAAGTTTCAAGGTAATGTGAACTGGGCTCTTACGTTTCTTTATCAGGCCGGACTTTTGTCGAAGCCAAAGAAAGGTCATCATATCATCTCACAAAGTGGTATCAAATATCTCGCAGAAGGCATTACAGCTATCAGCGAGAAGGAGTTGGTGAAACGTTTCGGCAATGTAAACCCCAAGTTCTTTTTCTCGAATGTAGAGAAGAAGCCAACAAAAGCTGATTCACAAGAGAGTTTGAAAACGCCCGAGGAAATGATTCACTCCGCAGCCGACAAACTCAACGAGGCACTTATTACTGAGTTGCTCGATAAGGTGAAGTCCATTGCCCCCAAGGACTTTGAGCACATAGTGGTTCAATTATTAGTGAAGATGGGCTACGGTGGCAGCATTGAGGATGCGGCAAAAGTCACGAAGTTCTCAGGTGACGAAGGAATCGACGGCATCATCAAAGAGGATGTCCTTGGCTTGGACTCTATTTATATTCAGGCAAAGCGTTATACGAGCGGCAGTGTCCAGCGTCCGGAAATTCAAGCCTTTGTCGGTGCTCTGTCTCCGAAACACGCCAAGAAAGGAGTCTTCATCACCACTTCCCAATTCAGCCAAAACGCCATTGAATATGCTAAGTCCGCAGAGGCTCGCATTATTCTTATAGATGGCAGACAACTTTGCAAGTATATGATACAGTTTGGTCTCGGCGTGACCACAAGAGAGGTAATCGAGATAAAGAGCATTGACAGCGATTACTTCGATTTTGAGTAGCCAAGTAGTTAGTGTCACTAACCAGTTGAAGGAGGCAGAATTTCCTCACTTATAGTTGCTTATTACAAAATAATTGCTTAAGTTTGCAAAAGAAACAAGAAAACCGCATGATGGGACAGATGAAAAGAAAATATCCCGTAGGCATACAGACCTTTGAGAAGATAATTAAGGAGAAGATGACCTACGTTGACAAGACCAAGTTTGTCTATAAGTTGGCTCATGGAACACAGAACAACTTCTTGAGCCGTCCTCGCCGCTTCGGTAAGTCGCTGCTTGTCTCTACTTTGCAAGCCTACTTTGAGGGCAGGAAGGAACTCTTCAAGGGTCTCGCCATTGAGAAGCTGGAGACGGAGTGGACAAAGTATCCTGTCATCC